>Ga0081540_1002680_pt1 | contig 14485 bp, 13 predicted proteins | sample TabmetS2T1R1_FD_71024 | JGI IMG/M metagenome (GOLD analysis project Ga0081540, IMG submission 71024) | Tabebuia heterophylla rhizosphere microbial communities from the University of Puerto Rico - S2T1R1 | ecosystem: Host-associated > Plants > Roots > Rhizosphere ... | reverse complement strand
AGCCGATATCGCGGTTAACGACCTGCTCGAGCAGCGCCTGCGTTCGGCGACGCCCGACTACGGCTGGCTGTCGGAAGAAAGCGCCGACGACCATGCGCGGCTTGGCAAGCGCCTGGTGTGGATCGTCGATCCCATCGACGGCACCCGTTCCTACCTCGCCGGCCGCGAGGACTGGTGCGTCAGCGTGGCGCTGGTTGAAAATGCCTCGCCGGTGCTGGCGGCGGTATTCGCGCCCGCCAGCGCGGAGTTCTTCTTCGCCGCGCGCGGGCAGGGCGCCACGCGCAATGGTGTTGCGGTGCGCGCGACCGCCGGCACCGATCTCGATTTCTCCCGCATGGCCGGACCGAAGCCGCTGCTGCAGCGGTTGAGCCCTACGGCGGAGGAGATCACGCCGCATCCGCGAATCGGTTCGCTGGCGCTCAGGCTATGCCGGGTCGCGCATGGCGCGCTCGATGCGGCCTTCGCCGGTGGCAATAGTCAGGATTGGGACCTTGCGGCGGCGAATTTGATCGTGCAGGAAGCGGATGGTAAGATGACCGCGCTCTCGGGCGATGCGATTGAGTATAATCACCGGGAGCTGGCGCATGGGGTGCTGGTGGCGGCGGGACATGATCGTCATGCACGTATTGTCGAGCATTTTCGCAACCGCCCGTTGCACTGATCGCCTCGCGTCACTGGACTTCCCTGCCGGGCATCTCATCAGGAAAAACCGTTATGTCAGATAGTGCCCAGCCGCAGCAATTATTGCATCTCGTCATCGGTGGTGAACTGATCGACCTCCAGCACAACACCTTCAAGGATCTCGATCAGGTCGAGATCGTCGGCGTGTATCCGAACTACGCCAGCGCCCATACGGCCTGGAAGGCGAAGGCGCAGCAGACCGTGGACAACGCCCACATGCGCTATTTCATCGTCCACCTCCATCGGCTGCTCGATCCGGGTCAAGACACAAAGCCCTCCCTTTGAAACGACTGATTCGCGATTTTCTGCGCAGCGGCCTCGTGCAGCGTGCGCTGGGCCTGCTCGCGGCCGAATATCTGCGGCTGGTCTGGCTGACCAACAGGTTCAGCTATGAGCCGCCTGACGTCTACGAGCAGGTGGAACCGCAGATGCCCTGCATCTTCGTGTTCTGGCACGGCCAGCACCTGATGACCCCGTTCATCCGGATCAAGGGAAACCACCGCGCCAAGGTCCTGATCTCCCGGCACCGGGACGGCGAGTTCAACGCGATTGCGGCCGAGCGGCTCGGCGTCGGCACCATCAGGGGGTCGGGCGACCACTCCGGCAGCTTCCATCGCAAGGGGGGCGTCGGCGCCTTCAAGGAGATGCTGCGGGCGCTGGAGGATAAGTGGAACGTCGCGACCACCGCCGACGTGCCCAAGCGCGCCAGGGTCGCGGGCCTCGGCGTCATCATGCTGGCCCGGGAGTCGGGCCGGCCGATCATGCCTTTTGCCATGGTTACCAGCCGGTTCATCCGGTTGAAAAACTGGGACTCCACCACCATTAATTTGCCATTCGGACGGGGCGCATTGGTGGGCATCGATTCCGTGCAGGTGCCGCCCGACGCCGACGCCGAGACCATGGAAACGCTGCGGCTCAGGGTGGAGACCTTGCTGAACGAAGCGACCCGAAAGGCCTATGCGGCCGTCGGGTGCCCGGAGGAAGCACTTGGCTAACTCGCTGCCGATGACGTTGCGGGTCTACCAAAGACTGTCGTCCGCGATGGTGCCGCTCGCGCCTGCGCTGATCCGGCGGCGGCTGAAGCTCGGCAAGGAGGATCCGGCCCGCGTCGGCGAGCGGCGCGGCGTCAGCGCCGACGTGCGGCCGCATGGGCCGCTGGTCTGGATCCACGGCGCCAGCGTCGGCGAGGTGCTGGCGGCGGCGGCGCTGATCGAGCGGCTGCGCGCGCTCAACCTGCGCATCCTGCTCACCTCGGGCACGGTGACGTCGGCGGCGATCGTCGCAAAGCGCTTTCCGCCCGACATCATCCATCAATATGTGCCCTACGACTCGCCGCGCTATGTCGCGCGCTTTCTCGATCACTGGCGGCCGTCGCTGGCGCTGTTCATCGAGTCCGACCTGTGGCCGAACCTGATCCTGCAGGCCTCGGCGCGCCGGCTGCCCATGGTGCTGATCAACGGCCGGATGTCGCCGCGCTCCTTCCCGCGCTGGCGCAGGGCACGCAACACCATCTCGGTGCTGCTTGGCCGGTTCGAGGTGTGCCTTGCGCAATCCAGGACCGATGCCGATCGTTTCGCCGCGCTAGGCGCCCGCAATGTCATCACGACAGGCAATCTCAAGCTCGACGTGCCTGCGCCGCCAGCAGATAGCGCAAAGCTGGAAAAGCTGATGGCGATGACGCGCGGCCGTCCGGTCGTTGCGGCGGCCTCGACCCATCCGGGCGAGGAAGAGATCCTGATCGAGACACACCGAAGGCTCGCCAGTTTCTTTCCCGGCCTGCTGACCGTGATCGTGCCGCGGCATCCAGACCGCGGCAATGCGGTCGCCAGCCTCGTCGCCGCATCGGGCCTGCGTTCCGTGCAGCGCTCGCGCGAGGAGCTGCCGGCCGCCAACACCGACATCTACGTCGCCGACACGCTCGGCGAGCTCGGCCTGTTCTACCGGCTGGCGCCGGCCGTGTTCATGGGCGGCTCGCTGGTAGAGCATGGCGGGCAGAATCCGATCGAGGCGGTCAAGCTCGGCGCCGCCATCGTGCACGGCCCGCATGTCTTCAATTTTTCCGATGTCTATGAAGCGCTCGACCAGGCCGGCGGCGCACGCATGGCCGACAACCAGGAAGCGCTGGTCAAGCAGCTCGGGCAATTGCTGGCCGACCCCAAGGCCGGCGAGACGCAGGCCGCGGCCGGCGAGCGCGTCGTCGCGCAGCTCGGCGGCGCGCTGGATCGCACGCTGACGGCGCTGGAGCCGTATCTGTTGCAGCTGCGGCTCGAGGTGGGAGCCGCCAATGCGTGAGCCGGGCTTCTGGTACCGGCCCGCGTCCTGGAAATCGCATATGCTCCGGCCGCTCGCGGAGCTCTACGGCGCCGTCGCCGCGCATCGCCTCAAGCGCAAGGGGCTCAATGCCGGCATTCCCGTGCTCTGCGTCGGCAATTATCACGGCGGTGGCGCCGGCAAGACGCCGACCGTGCTCGCACTGGCGGACCTGCTCCGCGAGCTCGGCGAGACCCCGGTCGTGCTCAGCCGCGGCTATCGCGGCAAATTGCGCGGCCCGGTACGGGTCGACGCCTTCAGGCACAGCGCCGACGATGTCGGCGACGAGCCGCTCATGATGTCGCAGCGCGTCAACGTCGTGGTGGCGCGCGACCGCGTCGACGGCGTGGCGCTGGCAAAGTCGCTGGCGGCCACCGTCATCCTGATGGACGACGGCTTTCAGAATCCGTCTGTTGCCAAGGACGCCTCCCTGATCGTGATCGACAGCGTGCGCGGTATCGGCAATGCGAGCGTCATGCCCGCCGGCCCCTTGCGCGCGCCGCTGGCGGCGCAGATCGAACGCACGGATGCACTGGTTGTGATCGGTGAGGGAAATGCAGCGAACGGCGTGGCCGGCATGATCGCCGCCCAAGGCAAGCCGGTGCTGTCAGCACATTTCAAGCCGGATGAGTCTTCGCTGGCCGCATTGCGCGGCAAGCGCGCGCTTGCGTTTGCCGGCATCGGCGATCCCACGCGGTTCTTCACCACGCTCCGCAGCAGCGGCGTCGGTGTCGCGAGAACGCGCAGCTTCCCCGATCACCACCCGCTCACGGCACACGATGCCGCCAGTCTCGTTGCGGAAGCCACCAGCGATGGCTTGACGCTGGTGACGACGGAAAAGGACCTGGCGCGCCTGCGCAACGCCGACGGCTTGCCGCAATGGGCCCGCGCCATCGTGCCGTTCAAGGTGACGCTGCAATTCGATGATGAAGCGGCGCTGCGAACTTTCATCAGTGCACGCCTTTTCAAGGCGCGCGAGAGGAAGGCCCGTACCTAGCGTTGATCTGATCAAGCCTTCGTCACGGAGACCGGGCTTTACGCTGGCTGGCGGGGTCCGCAAAACTCGTGCGGCGGCCGCTGCGGCTTTCCGGTCTGTCCGATGTCTTGATGCGCGCGATGGGGGCGCCAGCCGCCGCTTCGGCCGGCCCCGAGCTGCAGGCCTGATTGCCCTCGGCCTTGCGCGCGAATGGATCGCGCACGATGACCTTCAGGGCTGACAGGTCAGCCTGGTCGAGAAACGTGATCTTGCGTGGCGGTGTCGTCACCATCTTTCCGATCGCCGAACTGGGAATGCCGAGCTTGGCGGAGAGCCTGGCGAAAGAGATCGTGTCCCGGATGGTGCCACCATCCTCGCTGCCATAATCGTTGCCGACCGCGTGAACGCCGATCTTTGCCTCGCTGGAGACGTAGCGCTTCCTGCCAAGCAGAAAGATGAACGCGCAGACGGAGTCGCATTGCCCGGCCACGTAGGTCGCTAGCCGCTTTTGCCGCGTCAGCATCGCAATCCGAACGCCCTCGTTAAGCAGGCCGCCGGGCGAATCGAGGTCCAGCCCGGCAATCCGCCGCTGACCGTCAAACTGCGATCGAAACTTCACATAGTCGCCGTGCTTGATGTCGCCGCGAAGTCTGAGCACATCGCCGCCGTCACAGCCTGCGATGCGTGAGATCTCCATGCCGGAGCTCGGCGTTGCGATGATTGAAATGACAAGTGCGACCGCGAGCGCACATGGGCGATACCGCGCCGCCTCGGGAATTCTCCCCGAGGGCGCGGCCGTCGCCTCTGGTGTCCACTTGATCATCTCAAGCCGGGCATTTTTCCTCCGGCCGCGGCCCAATCCTGATAGGACTGGAATTTCAGGCCAAGCCTGTCGTAATGCACGCGGAGATAACCGTCGCGGCCGCGCTCGACCGCATCGGGCCGCACCATGCCGACCTCCTGCGCCATCACGCCGACATAGGCCTTGTTGCTGCCGTTGTAGGCGAAGCGATAGTAGCCCAATCCGTTATCGAGATGACCCAGCAACACGATGTCGTGCTTGAGTGCGATATCCGAGCGACGTCCGCCGCCACGACCGCCACCACCGCCGCGGAATCCGCCTCCGCCACCACCACGGAATCCGCCACCACCACCGCCGCGGAAGCCACCGCCGCCGCCACGGAAGGCCGCGCGGCCACCGCCACCACCGCCGCGGAATGCCGCGCGATTTCCGCCGCCGCCACGAAAGCCTGCCGTCGGCCTTCCCGGCCGTGCGGCCACACGGCCTCCGCGTGCGCTGCGTCCCGCCGACGGACGGTTCCGGCTGATCGCCTGCCGGTTGCCGGCCGTTCGTCCGGCTCCCGCCTGTCTGCCGCGATCACCGGCACGTTGCGCGCGATCGGCAACGCCCGCCCGGTTCGCGCCCTGGCCGGGACGCTGGCCCTGACCGATACCCTGCCGGCCGCCGGCCGGCCGCTGGGCGGCGCCGAATTTCTGCTGCAGGCCCGTATTGCTGTAACGCGCGCCCTGGCGATGCGCCGGATTGTGCTGCCAGTGCTCGACACGTCCACCGCGGTTGATGTTGATGGCGCCGCCGCTCCAGTTGATGCGGCTTCCGCCCCAATAGCCACCGCCACCCCAATAGCGGCCGGAGGCCCAGCGGCCGAGCGCATATGCCGTGCCAAAGGCAATGCCGGTCGCGATGACGCCGGCGGCGATGTAGCCGGGGTATCCCCAGTAATACGGATAGGCCGGATAATCCGCGTACGGCCAGTCTCCGAACATGATAGGCGGATCATAATAGGGAACGTAGACCATGTCGGGCACCGCAGGCTCGATGTAGATCATCGGCCGGTCCTGCTCCTGCCGTACCGTCACGACCTGTTGCGGGGTGGTCGAGAGTTTCTTCCGGTCATACGCCCTGGAACGCAGCCGCTGCACCGCATCCATCACGTCCTGCTGCTGGGCGAGGAAGGCCTCGCCGAGCTTCTGCGTCCAATCGAGACGTTCGTTCAGCATCTCCAGAACCGAGGGCGTGGCGACCAGCGCCTTCACGCTCGCGTCCCAGCTTTGCTTCTCGGCCTCGGCCTTGAGCGCGTCATCCTTCAGATTGCTGTTTTCCTTCACCCATCGCGCGGCGCGAACCACTTCGAGCGGATAGGTCGCCGCCATCAGGACGTTGGCAAGCAGCGTGTCGGGATAAAGCGCGATCGGGGCGACCAGTCCTTCGAGTTCGGCTGGCTTGAGCAACTGTGCCGCGGGCGCCTCGGTTGCAGCGGGTGCCGCGGGCGTCGTGGCGGGGGCAGCCGGCGCTGCAGTAGCGGGAGGCTGAGTAGCCGGATCGTTCGTCTGACTCAACGCCGGGTGGCTGACAGCGAGAAGGACAAGAAGGCAGGTCATTCCGAGCACACGCATGGGCATTTACCTTCCAATGATCGCCGGAAGGGCGGCGAAGAACGCCGCCCTCACGTTCGGTTACGTCACGTCAGGATCAGTACTGGTACTGATACTGCGGGCAGATGTACTGGCCGTATTGATCGTAGTAGCAGTTGTTATTCCCGTAGTATCCGCCGTAGGCGCCATACGCGCCATATGCTGCGGCGGCTCCGACGGCAGCTGCGCCAACGCCCCAGCCTGGACGATAACCGCCGCCATACCCGGGATAACCCGCAATCGGACGGCCGGGGCGACCTGCGATCGGACGACCCGGATATCCCGGCCGGCCCGCGATCGGATGCGATGGGCGAAGGCGTCCTGTTCCCGCATAGCGGCCGCCGCTGACCCGTCCGCCATGGATTCGTCCGGCATGCAAGGCGCCTCCGCGCATGGCACCGCCATGGATTCCACCTCCACCGCCGCGGACGCCTCCGCCCCTGCCTCCGCGGGCATACGCATCATCCGGAATCAGGCAAACGGTCACGAGGACCAGAGCCGCGAGAGCGGCGAGTATACTGCGAAGCATGATACGTCCCTCCCTGTTGGACGATTCCGAGCGCATCAGAGTGCGGCGCTCTCCGCGGAGAGGATTGACGTAAGTCAACGGAACTTGTCGGAACTCATTCATCTTTGGGACGCGGGCAAGCGGCGCGCTTCCGTGGCAGCCAATTTGACTTTTCGACGATGGCCATTTGGAGGCGCACCGCCGCCGCACCAGGAGTGGAGCGTGCCGATGTGGGTCCTGATGTACGTGTTCTCCTACTCGATCAGCCCGGCGGCAACGAACGACAAGGCGGATTGGAGGCTTCACCCGACCGTCGTGTTTCAGGAGTTCTCGAATGAAGAGCGGTGCAAGGCGGCCAAAGCGACACTGGAAGGCAGCCTGAGGGAGGCCGGAACCAGGCTGCGAAGCGGCCTGGAGGACCTGAAGAGTCTCGGCAAGGCCGACCCGGCGCAGATCATCATTGCCTACAATGTGGAGTGCCTTCCGAAGTGATGGCTGCGGCCGTGTGACAAATTCGGCACGACGGGCAAATCACTTCGGTTTAGCGGAATCGTGTCAACCCCTGCGAGGAAAAAATATTCTGCTTTACAGAAATTGCAATCGGTGGTTTAACCAATCCAGCCCGCGCCACATGAGGGACGTTCGCGCGATCGTCACGCAACGTGGCGCGGGTTGCGATGGACGCTGCGGCGTCAGGCGGGCTTTGCTCGCCGGACGAAAACGTTGGCGGCGTACGGCGAAATCGTGTGGTTCTGGCGCCGCGACCCTGGCGCTACGTTGGCGGAAGTCCTTCCGCCGGCAACGGGGGCAAGAAAGGCCGCTTCCCCGGGGAGAGCGCGTATAAGCCGTCAAACCATTGCGCGGGGAAAGCCGGGATGTCTCGGCTGTACCTGTCAAACCCGTGTGCATTCTCTCTGCACTTTCGCACACGGTGCTGCGGGCGCAGTCGGCGCCCGGCTTTCCCTGCGCCCTCTGTTCAAGAAGAGGGACAATGATTGGCATCACCCGGGCGAAAACGAGTCGCGGGAATGCTGTTGGCTGTTTGAAAACTGAATCCACATACTCGCTGTCGTCCCGGACAAGCCAAGTGCGATCCGGGACCCATAACCACAGGACTAAGTTTTGCGACGGCTGGAGCTCCAGCTTCTTCTAACAACTGAGCCCTGTGGTTATGGGTCCCTGCGTTCGCAGGGACGACAGCGGAGAGCGCGGCTACTTCTTCACCTGCGCCGGATAATGCCGCTGCAGCACGGCGGCCGGCTGCGCATAGGCCTCCTGCAGATCCACGCTCCAGTATTTCAGTTCATCGAGCGGGATGCGGACATCGGTGATGGCGCAGCGGACATAGGTTCCCGGCGAGATCACGCGGAAGTCGCCGTCAAGATACTGCACCTGTGCTTCACCGCTGCCCGAAGGACCGAACTTGTTCAGCAAGATTAACTGCTCCGATTCAAGGCGGACGACTCGAAGTCGCCGGTCAACTCATTTCCGATTTGCGGTCTATCATAAATAAGTCGTGGTGTCCGCCCTTGCAAACCCACCGATTTGTGATGGTTTCGGGGCAATCGTGCATGCTAGCTTTTTTGGCATGGATCGCTGTTCATCAGCGCCATACTGATCCCGGCACGCAACATGCGCCTTCTGTCAGCAACCATCTTACTGACGCTCTCGGTCGCGGCCGGCGCAGCCGTGGCCGCGCCGCCGTCGACGCAAATCGAGATTCCCTCCGGCAAGCTCGATCTGCATGCCCAGCTCTACAAGCCCGAAGGCAACGGGCCGTTCCCTGTAGTCATCGCGCTGCACGGCTGCGGCGGCCTCGCCGGGCAGGGCGAGCCGGTAGCGCCACGCTATCGCGAATGGGCCGAACTTCTCCTGAAAGCGGGTTACGCCGTGCTGTGGCCCGACAGTTTTGCCTCGCGCGAAGTCGGGCCGCAATGCCGCGAGAAGGAGCGCAAGGTGCTGGCGCGGCGCGAACGCGTCGCCGACGTTTCTGCTTCGCACAAATGGCTGATGGCGCAGAGCTGGGTGGCGCGCGATCGTATCAGCCTGATCGGCTGGGCGCATGGCGCGAGCACGGTGCTGTGGGCGGTGCGCCCGCAACTCGCCGCGCGCGGCAAGGAGCCGGACTTTCGCTCGGCGGTCGCCTTCTATCCGGAATGCCGCATCTCCGCGCGCACCGGCTGGAGCGCACGGGTGCCGACGCTGCTGCTGATCGGAGCGAGTGACGATGTCGCGGCGCCGTCGCTGTGCAAGCAGATGGTCGACGGCGCCCGCGGCCGCAGCGCGCTGACGCGGATCGAGGTCTATGCCGGCGCCTGGCACGATTTCGACCGCGCCAATCTGCCGCTGCACGCGCTCGACGGCAGCGATCCCGCCGCGCCCGAGCATGGTCACATCGGCACTGATGCGAATGCCCGCGCCGATGCGCAAAGGCGCGTCGCCGAGTGGTTGGGACGGTAGGTCAGAACAGGTTGCCTTGATCGGCCGACTGCGCCGCGCGTCGTCGCCTTGCTTCGCGCGCTGCCGATCTCGGCGGGCTTGTCGGCACGGCAGGGGCCGCGGGACGATCGGCATCCGCGGTGACGCCGACATGGCCGTCGGCGAATTCGACCGACAGGCGCGCATGCGGGCCCACCGCGGCCGCGCTATGCACCGGATGACCGTCATGATCGCGCACCAGCGCAAAGCCGCGGGCAAGCACGCCGCGATAGGAGAGTGCGGTGAGCAATTGGCTGTGATGAATAACGCGCGCATCGAGCCGCTCCAGCAGCGTGTCGATTGCGCGGGTCGCGCGGTCGGACAGGCGATGTACGCGCTCGCGCTCGCGGGCGATCTGCTGGCGCTGCGCCTGCGCATTGGCAAGGCGCGAGGCCTTCAGCCGCGCTTCGAGGTTGGCAAAGCGCTCGCGGCGGCGATGCAACAGCGATCGCGCCGAGTTGGTCAGGCGCTCGCCGCAGGTGGTGAGGCCCTGACGCGCATGGCTGACCTGGCCGCGCAATACGCGCAGCGTCAGCCGCGCGCTCGATGTAGCGAAGCGGCGGAAATGCGCATGGGTGTTGGCGCGCAGGACGCGGGGCAGGGCGGTGCCGGCGCTATCCAGCCGCTGACGCGGAATCGCGAGCAGTTCGCTTGCGGCGGGCAGGGCACGCGCGGCGGCACGCAGCTCGCTGCGACGGTTCTCCTGGGCGCGCTGCCAGCACATGACGGTGCGGCGGGCGAGGCTGTCGACCTCGGCGAACAGCTCGCTGCGCACGGGCACCGCCATCTCCGCCGCAGCGGTCGGTGTCGGCGCGCGCTTGTCGGCGGCAAAATCGATCAGCGTCACGTCGGTCTCGTGACCGACCGCCGAGATCAGCGGGATCATGCTCTCGGCCGCGGCCCGCACCACGATTTCCTCGTTGAACGACCAGAGGTCCTCCAGCGAGCCGCCGCCGCGGGCGACGATGAGGAGATCGGGCCGGGGAATGCGCCCGCCCTCGGGCAGTGCGTTGAAGCCGCGGATGGCGGCGGCCACCTGCTCGGCCGAGCCTTCGCCCTGCACCTTCACCGGCCAGACCAGTACGCGGCGCGGAAAGCGGTCCTGCAGGCGGTGCAGGATGTCGCGGATGACGGCGCCGGTCGGCGAGGTGACGACGCCGATCACTTCGGGCAGCCAGGGCAGAAGCTGCTTGCGCTGCTCGGCGAACAGGCCCTCGGCGGCGAGCTTCTTCTTGCGCTCCTCCAAGAGCGCCATCAGCGCGCCGACGCCGGCCGGCTCCAGCGCATCGATCACGATCTGGTAGGACGACTTGCCCGGGAAGGTGGTGAGCTTGCCGGTGGCGATCACCTCCAGCCCTTCCTGCGGCTTGAAGCGCATGCGGGCGTGGTTGAACTTCCAGATCACCGCGTCGATCTTGGCGTTCTCGTCCTTTAGCGCGAAATAGCAATGGCCGGAGGAATGCGGCCCGCGGAAGCCGGAAATCTCGCCGCGCACCCGGACGCGGCCATAGGCGTCCTCCACCGTCCGCTTCAGCGCGGAGGACAGTTCCGAGACGGTGAATTCGGGCGCATTGGCAAGCTGTTCGGCAGGCATCTCAGGCGATTCGGTGTTGGGACTTCGTTCGCAAGTTAGGGGCTTTAGGCCGGCACGCCAATCCAAATATTGGTATTATGGTAATGTCACGCGGAGTACTTGCGGGGCTGGCCGGACTCATGCGAACCGGGGCTCTGAATTTCCCTCCATCCGGCGCTTTCCATGAAAATCCTCGTGATCGGTTCCGGCGGCCGCGAACACGCCTTGGCATGGAAGATCGCGGCTTCCCCGCTGGTGACAAAACTCTGGTGCGCGCCGGGCAATGCGGGCATCGCGCACGACGCCGAATGCGTTCCGCTCGATATCACCGACCATCCGGCAGTGATCGAATTCTGCCGGAAGAACGCGGTCGATTTCGTGGTGGTGGGTCCTGACGCGCAGATTGCGGCGGGAATGATCGATGATCTCAACGCCGCCGGTTTCAAGGCGTTCGGGCCGACCAAGGCGGCGGGCCGGCTGGAGAGTTCAAAGAGTTTCACCAAGGCGCTGTGCCGCGCCAACAACATTCCGACCGCAGCCTATGAACATTTCAAGGATGCGGAAGCTGCGAAGGCCTATATCCGCAAGCAGGGCGCGCCAATCGTGGTCAAGGCCGATGGCCTTGCTGCCGGCAAGGGCGTTGTGGTGGCGATGACGGAGCAGGAGGCACTGGCTGCGGTCGACATGATGTTCGGCGGCGGTTTTGGTGCCTCCGGCGCGGAGGTCGTGATCGAGGAGTTCATGCAAGGCGAGGAGGCCTCGTTCTTTGCGCTGTGCGACGGCGAGCATGCGCTGCCGCTGGCGACCGCGCAGGATCACAAGCGCGCCTTCGACGGCGACAAGGGGCCGAACACCGGCGGCATGGGCGCCTATTCGCCGGCACCCGTGATGACGGACGCCATGTGCACGCGCGTGATGGAGGAGATGATCAAGCCGACCATGCGCGCGCTGAAGCAGATGGGCTGCCCCTACAAGGGCGTGATCTATGCCGGCGTGATGATCACGAAGGACGGACCCAAGCTCGTCGAATACAATGCGCGGTTCGGCGATCCCGAGTGCCAGGTGCTGATGCTGCGCATGATGAGCGACGTCGTGCCGGCGCTGATGGCGAGCGCCGATGGGCAGCTGAAGAATTTCAGCCTGCGCTGGTACGATGACGTCGCGCTGACCGTGATCATGGCGACCAAGGGCTATCCCGGCGACTACGGCAAGGGCTCCGTCATCGAAGGCCTCGATGAGGCCGCCAAGGTCGAAGGCGTCGAGATTTTCCACGCCGGCACGGCGATGAAGGACGGCCGCATCGTCGCCAATGGCGGGCGCGTGCTCAATATCTGCGCGCTCGGCAAGACGGTGAGCGAAGCGCAAGGGCGCGCCTACCAAGCGGTCGACCGCATCAGATGGCCCGAAGGCTTCTGCCGCCGCGACATCGGCTGGCAGGCGGTGAAGCGGGAGCAGGGGAATTGAGTTCGTCATTCCGGACGACGCGCGCAGCGCGCCGATCCGGAATCTCGAAGTTGTCTTGCGGCAGCTCGCTTGCGGCGCGAGATTCCGGGTTCGATGCTTCGCATCGCCCCGGAATGACGACTAGAGAAGGTCCCCGCCCGCCGCCGACGCCGTGGTGCCGTGCTCGCGGAACGCCTTGATGACGTTCTTGCCGATCTTCCACTTGTGCACCTCGTCAGGCCCGTCGACCAGCCGCTGCGAACGCACCTGGGTGTACCATTTGGCGAGCGGCGTATCCTGGGAGAAGCCGAGTGCGCCATGCAGCTGGATCGCGGTGTCGATCACCTTGTGCACCATGTGGGCGTGGAAGATTTTCGCGATCGAGTTCTCCTGGCGGATGTCCAGGCCCTTCTCGGCCTTGTAGGCGATGTGCATCAGCATGAGCCGGCCGATATAGAGCTCGCTGGCGCAGTCCGCGAGCATGAACTGCACGGCCTGGCGGTCGGCCAGCAATTGCCCGAAGGTCGAGCGCTTGGTCACATGCGCGACCGCCATGTCGAGCGCGCGCTGCGCCTTGGCGACGTTGTGCATGCCGTGGCGCAACCGGCCATAGGCGAGGCGGTGCTGGCCCATGTTGAAACCATTGCCTTCGCCGCCGAGCAGATTGTCGGCAGGTACCTTCAAATCCTTGATCTCGATCTCGGAGTGGCCGCCGTGCAGCACCTCATCGTGCGGACCTTCGATCGCCATGTTGGCGACATTGCGCTTGATCTTGTAGCCAGGGTTGGGCAGCTCGACGATGAAGGCCGAATGCTGCTTGTGCCGCGGCGCGTTCGGGTCCGTTCTGGCGATCACCAGCGCCATGTCGGCCACGCTGGCGGAAGACGAGAACCATTTTTCGCCATTGAGAATATAGTTCTCGTTGCCGTCCTTTACTGCCGACGTCTGCATGCCCGTGGCGTCGGCGCCGGCGGCTTTTTCCGTCATCGAGTAACAAATGCGCTTGTCGCCGTTCAGCAAGGGTTTAAGGAACTTCTCCTTCTGGTATTCCGTGCCGTGGGCAAGGATCGTCATCATCGAGGCGTCATCGGGCCCCTGCGTGTTCATGGAGAGCGCGCCGAGCATGCTCTCCCCTAACTCCATCTGCACCAGCGCGTTGGCCAGCGGGCCGAGGCCCATGCCGCCATATTCCTTTGGCACCCACGGGCACCACAGACCCTGCGCGCGGGCCTTCTTCCGTAAGGGACCCAGCACGTCGGCGAGCGGTTTGGTTTCCAGCTCCTTTTCGGCCGGGATGCATTCGTCATGCACCCATTTGCGCACTTTCTCGCGGATTGCCTTGGCTTCGGCCGGAATTTCGAAATCAATCGACATGGCGGGTTTCCTCTGGCTTCTTGCTGGTTGGGCTTGGCCGATGGCATAAACCCGCGACACAGCAGCGGCAACGACAAACAAAGTTTGAAGCAACGAACAAAGTTTGAAGTGGACGCGTTGCCGCGCAAGGAGACGTCACATGCCTGATCTCGCCGACCTCTTTCCTGGCTTCGGCTCCGAATGGATCAACACGTCCGCCGGCCGCATCTTCGCCCGCACCGGCGGCAAGGGGCCGCCGCTGCTGTTGCTGCATGGATTTTCGTCGACGCATGTGATGTGGCACAAGGTGGCACCGCAGCTCGCCGAGAAATTCTCGCTGATCATCGCCGATCTGCCCGGCTACGGCTGGTCCGACATGCCCGAGAGCGATGATAACCATACGCCCTACACCAAGCGCGCGATGGCAAGGACCATGATCGAGGCCATGGAGCAGCTCGGTCACGTGCAGTTCGCGCTGGCCGGCCACGACCGTGGCGGACGGGTGTCCTATCGGCTCGCGCTCGACCATCCCGGGCGGCTGTCGAAGCTCGCCGTGCTCGATATTGCGCCAACCTATGACTACTGGGAGAAATTGAACCGCCTCTCCGCGCTGAAGATCTACCATTGGGCATTCCTGGCGCAGCCTTACCCGCTGCCGGAGACGCTGGTCGCCAGCAATGGGGAGTTTTTCCTCCGGCAAAAAATGGCGAGCCAGACCAAATCGCAGACG
>Ga0081540_1002679_pt1 | contig 14492 bp, 14 predicted proteins | sample TabmetS2T1R1_FD_71024 | JGI IMG/M metagenome (GOLD analysis project Ga0081540, IMG submission 71024) | Tabebuia heterophylla rhizosphere microbial communities from the University of Puerto Rico - S2T1R1 | ecosystem: Host-associated > Plants > Roots > Rhizosphere ... | reverse complement strand
GATGTCGACATTGCGCGGCTGCAGCGGTTGGCGGCGGGCGAAGGCGAGCAGATGCTGGATCAGCTCGCTGCAGCGTTCCGCCGCCTGGTCGATCAATTCGGCCGTCTTCTGCATCGCGGGCTCGCGTGCAAGCCCCGCGACCAGCGTTTCGGTGGTGCCGGTGATCACCGTCAGCATGTTGTTGAAGTCGTGCGCGACGCCGCCGGTGAGCTTGCCGATGGCGTCGAGCTTCTGCGACTGCAGGAGCTTGTGCTCGGTTTCGCGTGTCGCGGTGGCGTCATGGTAGACCAGCGCCGCGCCGCTGATGGCCCCCGAGGCGTCGCGCAGCGGCCGGCCGCTGATGACGAGATGAGCGGGCCGATTGCCGCTGACGGGGCGCACCACGATTTCGGTGGCGTCGAACGCTTCCCCGCGCAGCGCGCGCGACGCGGGCATGTCCTGGATCAGCAGCGGCGTCACGCCGTCGGCATGAAAAACCGTGCTGAGCGAGCGCAGCAGCTCGACCGTCATGCCGGAACGATAACGCAGCATCTTCTCCGCGGCCGGGTTGGAGAGCAGAACCTCTCCCTTGGGGTCGATGACGAGCACGGCCTCGGCCATGCTGTGAAAGGTGCTGCGCAGGACGGCGGCCGAAAGCCGGAGTTCCTCATGGGCCGCGACCAGATGCTCGGTGCGCTCGGCGACCGCGGCTTCCAGCGCCTCGTTGGTGGCCTTTGTGGCGCTGAGCGAATCCTGCAACGCCAGGCGCGAACGGCGGGCCGCCAGCGTCAGTACGGTAGCGAGGATCAGGATCAGCAAGACGCCGACGAGATCGATCGCCAGCAGCAGGCTCCCGGTGGTTTCGGATTCGGCGCGTCTGGCGTAGAGCAGCCGGCGCTCTTCGGCCACCGCCTTTTCCAGGTTTCCGGCGATCGTGGCCGTCGCCGCGCGGTCCTCCTGGCCGACGAGCGCAGCGAGGGCGGCGGTGTCTCCCGCGGTCCGCAGCCTGATCAACTCGCCATTGAGTGCAACCTGGCGTTCGACCAGCGCCTTGGTCTCTTCGACCAGTTGCCTTTCGGTGGGATTGTCCTTGACCGCCTCGATCAGTACCGCCAGCGCCGGCAGGATCGTGGCGCTGGCCTCGCGGTATTCCCTGGCGAATTCCTGATCGCCGGTCAGGGCGAAGGCGCGCGCCGCGCTTTCCGCCCGGCGCAGCAACGGGCGCATGTCAGAGATTTTGCTGAGGATGCCTAGCGCACGGTCGACCGAGGCCGTGTCGGACCGCGACTTGAGGTCCAAACCGATCGAGGCAGCGCCGATAATCAGGAGGATCGCGAGGCCAATTCCGAGAGTGATACGCTGCGAGGGCATTGCCTGTTGTTATTTCGAGTGGCGCGCGGAAGCTTTTGGCTTGGTGATGCATTGATTGACCGAGGTCAACAGCGCGTCGGGCGTGAAGGGCTTGCGCAGGCAGCATGCCGCGCCGAGTTCGATGGTCATCCGCAGGAAATCCGGCGCGCGTTCGGCATTGGCGAAGGCGTAGCCTGACATCGCGATGACCGGTATGTCCGGCCTGCGCTCGTGAAACATCCGGATCGATTCGAAGCCGCGCATATGCGGCATGAACACGTCGATCAGCATGACGTCGAAATCGGCGGATTCGAGTGCGCGCATTCCTGCTTCACCACCGTCGGCAACGGTGACCTCGAAACCCTTGCGCGTCAGACAAACCTCGATGGCAACGCAAACCATCGGGTCGTCATCGACCACGAGAACGCGCGGCACGATGAATCCTTCTTCTTCGGGCGGCGGCCGAGTGACCAGCACATCCCATGTGACGATTAAGTCGAAACGCCGACAGGTCGTCTGTGTGGTAGACTGCACATAAAAGTTGCCGAGGGCAATTCCGTTTCGCTGTGTCAGAACGATAACAAATGCACTTCAGGTTCCGGATCTAAGCCCGCCATGCCGCCGGTCAATCACGCGGGCCGCGCTCGGCTGTCGCCGTTCGGGCTCATCCTGCTCGCCATTACGTCGGTGGGGTGGGGGCTCAACTTCCCGATCATGAAACATTTGCTGACGGAATGGCCGCCATTGTCCTCGCGCGGCCTGTGCGGCATCGCCGGCGCCGCGGCGTTGGCGCTGTTTGCGCTCGCGCGGCGGCAGAAATTAACGGTTCCGCGGGCGATGTGGCTGCGACTGCTGCTGGTCTCGATGCTGAATATCGGCGGCTGGGTCGCATTCATGGGACTTGCGCTATTGTGGCTCAATGCCAGCGAGGCCGCGGTGCTCGGGATATCGATCCCGGTCTGGGTGGCGTTTCTGGCGTGGCCGATCCTGGGTGAACGGCTGTCGCCGCTCCGCGCCGTCTCGCTGACGGTCGCGCTCGCCGGCATCGCCGTGCTGATCGGCGGTAACGGCATCGAAGCCAGCATCGAAAAGCTGCCGGGCGTCGCGTGCGCGCTGGCTGGTGCGGTGTGCGTCGGCCTCGGCACCGTATTGACGAAACATTTCCCGCTGGCGATGCCGCCGCTGTCGCTGGCCGCCTGGCAGATCGGGCTCGGCTGCTTGCCGATCGCGATCACGGGACTAGCGGTCGAGCAGCCGCAACTGGCTGCGCTGTCATCGATCGGCTGGGCGTCGCTGCTCTATATGACGCTGATCCAGTTCTGCCTTTGCTATGTCTGCTGGTTTGCCGCACTGGAGCGGCTGCCGGCGGCGACGGCTTCGATTGGAACCTTGCTGGTTCCCGTCATCGGCGTGCTTGCGGCAGCGGCGATGCTGCATGAGCCGCTCGGCCTGCGCGAGATCGCGGCGCTGGTGTTTACGCTCGGCGGCGTTGCGGTGGCGCTGCGCTCGTAGAGTTTGGAAACGAAAAGGGCAGCGCAGGGGAATGCGCCGCCCTCCGAACTCACGACATCGTGCTATTGCGCCGGGCAGGGATGCCGCTGGCCGTCATAGCCGAGATAGGTTCCCGACGCCGGATCGTAGGATTTATACCTCTGCATGCAATAGGCCACGGAATCATCGCCGGCCGGGGGCGCCGCGGCGACCACGCCGCTGTCGTCGTAATATCCAGTGGAGTCATCGTAGTAGTAGGGGCTGTTGTCGTAATAGCCATAGGCCGACCCTACGCCGGCGCCGATCGCGAAGCCCGGCCAGAAGCCGCTGCCTCGGTGATAATGTTGATAGCCGCCACCGTAATAGCGGCCGCCGCCGGCATAATAATTTCCCTGGCCCCCGCCGCCCGCAACGGCCGCGCCGCCGGTACCGGGAGTAGGCCGGAATCCCATCGTCGGAGCCGGGCGGAATCCCGCGGGCGCGCCGCCGCCCATTGAAGGTGCGCTGACGGCGCCTCCGCCTCTTATGCCGCCGCCACCACCGCCAGCTGCGAAGCCGCCACCCCCGCCGCCGCCTCGACCACCGCCGCCACCGCCGGCCGCTGCGCCACCACCGGCCGGTGCGCTACCACCGGCCGCGGCGCCGCCGATGCCCTGGGCCGAGCCCGGGCTCGGTGCAACCATTGGCAGAAGCAGCGCCATCGCTGCGACGGCACTCAAAACTTTCAAGTTGATCATTGTCGGCTCCATTTGCGGGATATTGGGCCTAACCGCCTTAAGGGGCGGACGTTCCCGAGCCCACGCACTGATTGCGTGCGGCGCATAGCCTGTCAGAGCGGAACTGTATGCGGAATGAATGGATTGCGCCGATTCCACGACCAGGCGCGGGTGCAATCGCGCCGTGTATGGCCCTGTCCGGCAGGGCTGAAACAGCAGCCTTTGTCTGGACAATCCGCCCCGCCGGTGGCATCAGAGCGACACGACATCTCCAACCGGCCGAGCTCTCATGAAGCTGTTTCTGCTGAAAATTTTCACTTGGTGGAACGGTCAGACGTTCGGCACGCAATTGTGGACGTGGCGATTCGGCGAGCTGGTCGGCGAGGACGTGCAGGGCAACCGCTACTACCGCACCAAGGGCCGCAAGATCGATCCGACGCTCGGCTTCGAGCGGCGCTGGGTGATCTATAATGGCTATGCCGAGGCGAGCCGGGTGCCGCCGTCATGGCATGGCTGGCTGCATCACACAGTCGATGTGGCGCCGACCGAAGAGAGCTACACGCCGCGCGAGTGGGAAAAGCCGCATCAGCCGAACCTGACCGGCACGCCCGCGGCCTACCGTCCGTCGGGCTCGACGCTTGTCAGCGGCCGCCGGCCCAAGGCCACCGGCGACTACCAGGCCTGGACGCCGGGAAGCTGATTTCACGTTTATTTTAACGGATGACCTGTCGGGTTCCCGTTGCCGGACCCGACAGAAAGCGCAGGCGCAAATCGGCAAGCTGCTCGGCGCTGACGGGCAGGCCGCGCTGAAAGTTCTGGAATCCCGGAATTTGGAATGAAGCAAGGCGGGGGCTTTGTTCGACGGTTCGCGCAGATGCTGCCGTGGTCGTTGATTCCGAGCGTGTTGGTGCCGATGTACCTGATCGTGCACGGCATTATCTTCGCAAGGCTTGCCCACGCCGGCGGGCGCGCGGCGGTTACAGCCTGACGCTGCGCTGCACATGAGTCTGCTCCCGCAACGGCTTCGCCTGTGGATAGCGGGATCAGCGGGTACAACGATCGCAACGGTGTTGTGCTCTCCGCGTTGGCGCGGCTTAATGAAGCCATCTTACGGAGATGGGAAACCATCGCGTCGGTGTCGGGCTCCAGCTCGCGACTGCCCCGATTTGCAGCGGCTACCGATCAGAATACGGCCGGGAGATAGGCCCCTGGTGCAGACGTTCTGAAATCGCCCCGCTAATGTGTGGCCGCCGTAGGACAGGAAAGGCCGTCTGGGAAACCGGACGGCCTTTTTCTTTGTGGCGGGTACGCCCGGGGTTTATCAGGGCTCCGTCGATCGAAAAGGTGCTTCGTCGGCGAGCCTCTTCGTCAGCGCGCGTAAACGAGGCATTCCCTTGTCGGTATCGATTCCCAGTCCACGCGCGAGCCGTTCGGCTACAAAAGCTGTCACGTCCGCCTGGGTCAGACGGCCGAGCAGAAAATAAGGCCCGTCCGACTCGATCATCGCATCGATCGTGGCCAGTGCATTCGTTACCTGCGCCATGCAGTCATCGATCCAGGGTTGATGCAGCTTCTCCGGCGGGCGGTGATTGCGCTCATAGGCTGCCTGAAGGCCTTTGTCGCACGCGCCCATCATGATCGCTGCTATCTTCGATACGGCCCGCCGGTCTGGTCCCGCGGCCGGCGTGAGTGCGCGGTCGCGGCCGATGAACTCATCGAGATAGTCGATGATAGCGCCGCTATCGACCAGGACGTCACCATTGTCGAGTTCCAGCGCTGGGATACGTCCCAGCGGATTGGAGGCTCGCACCTGGGCTCGATCGTTGAACCCTGAAAGGGGAAGCTGCTCGTACGGTATTCCGTAAGCCTCGAGCGTGATGGCTACGCGACGCGTGAATGGCGAGCGATTTACGCCAACCAGCTTCATTTCATACCTACTCCAGCCGCGCGGCGGCGCGGCCGATCATCTCGCCGCGGCGGGCCTGCGCCGGCGCGATCCGCTCTTTCATGAAGGCCAGCACTTCCGGCGGCGCGGTGTCGGGCGAGCCTGAGTTGAACGGCGGCGCGGGATTATATTCGAGGCGGAGCTGGATCGCCTCCGCGGTTCTCTTGTCGTGCAGCAGCGAGACCAGGGTCAGCGCGAAATCGATGCCCGCGGTGACGCCGCCGCCGGTGACGCGGTTGCGGTCGACGCAGACGCGGGTCTTGGTCGGGATCGCGCCGAACGCGCTCAGAAAATCCATCGCCGTCCAGTGCGTCGCCGCGCGGTAACCCCTAAGCAGCCCGGCCGCACCCAGCACCAGCGAGCCCGTGCATACCGAGGTGATGTATTTCGCGCCCGGCGCCTGCTTGCGCAGGAAGGCCAGCATTTCCTCATCGTTGATCATGTCGTCGGTGCCGAACCCGCCGGGCACGCAGATGACGTCGAGTTGCGGGCAGTCCGCAAAGGTCGTGGTCGGCGTCAGCACCAGCACGGAATCGCTCGTGACCGGCTCGATCCGCTTCCAGACCAGATGCACCGTGGCGCCGGGCAGGCTGGAAAACACCTGCAAGGGACCGGTGAAGTCGAGCTGGGTGACTTTTGGGAACAGCACGAGACCAATTTGCAGTGGGCTAGGCGTTGGCGACGGCGCGGACATCGTGACCTCCGGAAAATTTGGCTTGACGGCAGGCATCGTGCCATGGTCGCTTCATGTCCGAAATGGCATTTTTCCCTCATTTTAGGACAAATACCAAAAGGTGGGACAGAAGCCAGAAGCCAAACAAAAAAACCAAACGCGAGCGAACATCATGATCGGCGTTCTCGTCTTTCCGGATTTCCAGTTGCTCGACGCCGCCGGACCGATTTCGGCCTTCGAGATCGCGGCGCGCTTTGCCGAGGGCGCGCCGGCGATCCGGGTTCTGGCAGTGACACCCGGGCCGGTGCGCTCGTCGTCAGGCGTCGAGATCGTCGCGCGGGGATTGAAGTCGGCATCCGCGATCACAACGCTGATTGTCGCGGGCGGCGAGGGCGTGCGGCAGGCGGCAACCTGCGAGAAGACGCTGGGCTTCGTGCGCGCGATCGCCAAACGCGGCGTCCGCATCGCCAGCGTCTGCTCGGGCGCTTATGTGCTCGCGGAAGCCGGCCTGCTCGATGGCCGCCGTGCCACCACGCATTGGCAGCGCACGCCGCACTTTCTCAAGACCTATCCGCAGGTGAAGCTGGAGCCGGACCGCATCTTCGTTCGCGACGGCGACGTCTGGACGTCGGCCGGCATATCGGCCGGCATCGACCTGTCGCTGGCGATGATCGCGGAAGACTATGGCGACGAGATCGCGCAGAAGACTGCGAAGCAATTGGTGCTCTATCACCGCCGCAGCGGCGGCCAGTCGCAATTCTCCTCGCTCCTGGAACTAAAGGCGCCGAACGGCCGCTTCGGGCCGCTGCTCGCCTGGGCGCGCGAGAACCTCGATGCGCCGCTCACGGTGGAAGATCTCGCCGAGCAGGCCGGCATGAGTTCGCGGCATTTCACCCGCGCTTTCATGGCCGAGACCGGCATCACGCCGTCAAAGGCGGTGGAGCGGTTGCGCATCGAGGTGGCGCGGCAACGCGTGCAGTCCTCCAGCGAAGCGATCGAGCGCGTCGCGCAAACCACCGGCTTTCGCGACCCGGAGCGGATGCGCCGCGCCTTCATCCGCGCTTTCGGCCAGCCACCGCAATCGCTCCGCCGGGCAGCGCGGGCAGGGTAGGGCGGAGACCGCTATCTTCGGAAATCCACCCGGCCTTGCGGAAAGTGTCCGTCTATTCGCTGGTCGCTCACCACGAGGCCAACCCAGGGAACGGTGATCTCCGGGTTGTTCAGGTTGATATACTTCCCGACCAGCCGCCGCGGGCCTTCGCGTCTTGCGTCGATGAGGCCTCTGCGCTTGCCGGAATCCCAGTCGAACAACAGGTAGACGCGGTCGCCTATGATTTTCGCTTCACCCTTGCCCTGTTTCCATTTGTCGGGAGCATCGTCCGGAATGGTGGGATCGGCTGCGCCCTTCCAGCGGCTCGACCACCGGCCTTCGATGGTGCCGTGCGGGTAGCTGCTATCCTGGGCGCTCCACGGCTTTGCATTCTCGTCGGCCGCAGATTCTTCCGGCATCGTGTTGCGGGCATACTGCGTCACGTCATCGTCGTTCGGATGCGGAACATCCATCACGCCGAATGGATTTCGTGGTACTGGACCGCTGTCCGATGCGATGTTTGGATTGTTCATTGATGTCTCCAACTGCGATTGCGTTCTCTCGTGAACGCGTGGGATCGCAGGATGGAGGCGTGGCAGCCACCCGATTTCCGGAGGAACCTTGCTGCTATGCGCGGCGACGGCAGGGATCGCAGCTTACACTTTCGCGCGGATCCGGCGCTCGATGAGCGAGCGCCGTTCGCTGCCGCTCACGCTACGTCGGCTTTCGGACTCGGCTGCTCCTCGGCGAGCAGGGCATCGAGATCGATAAGTTGCGGATCATCAGGATCGGGTTCGCCGCTCTGTCCCGCGCTGCCGTGAAGATGCATCAGCGTCTGCACCCGACGGGCGTTGAGATGGTCCACGTGCTGATGCTGCAGCGCGACCGGCAGCAGCGCCTTGGGCAATCCGACCAGCGCAAAGGCTGGAACCCGGCGTACTTCGCCATCCTCGCGCCAGAGCAGGGGATGGAGGGTGTAGATCAGTTGCCGATCAATCTCCGCCGATAGAGGTTGCTCCAACTCCGACAGCGTGGGATTGGCCAGGTTGGCGTTGCCCGCGCGCGTGCGCACGGCCGCGGATCGCAGCTCCCAACATATCAAGTCCGCCGCCGAGAGAACCTCGCGACGCACGGCATCCACATTGTTCGAAAACCTGGTTGCGTCTGCGATCGACAGCGCAGCTTTGGTGACGGCCTCGACCAGCGTCGTGGCACTTGCGTCAAATCCGGGTGCAGCGCGCTCGATGGCCGTAGCCATCGCTTCGATCTGGTCCGCCATCGTGTCGCGGTCGCGCTGGGCCTTGGCGTCGGCCAGTGCGCGCTCGGCTGATGCGACCTGCTCGTCGTGTTCCACCAATGCGGCGCGCCATGTCTTGGTGCGCTCTTCGACAGTGCGCATGTCGGCCTCTGCCCGATCGAGCCGGGAAGCAGTAGCCCCTGCCACCGCCAGCCGTTCGGCGGCGGCGCGTTTCTCTGCGAGTTCCGTTTCAGCAATGCTCAAGCGGTCGGCCAGCTTCTGCCGGGCCGCCAATTTCTCCTTCAGCGCGTTCTCGAAGCGCTCGATCGGGTCGAGTTCCCGCTTAAAAAGTTCGCGCTTAAAAAATGCCATGGCAATACCCCCGCGCGTCGCGATCATCCGCCGAATCAGCGGACAGATCGGTTTATGCGCGGAGACTAGCCCGAAAATGGGAGAGATTGCGGCTTGATGACGCCGGTCAACAAGATGATGGCCGGGAGGGGCCGGCCATCACCTCCGGTACGCATGGGTTTGGGGCGCGCCGGCGTCAGTCATGCTTATTCAAGAAGTTGGCGCGCGTTCAGGATTTTTTGTGCGGCGTGGATGCGGGCGAGTTCCAGCGGTGTAAAGGCACCGTTGGCCTTGGCCTGATTCCGGCAACGAGATGGCGCTGCATGATTGCATCGTCGTTTCGAAAACTCTCGCCTGATGCGGGTCGATCGGAACATTTCGCCAAACGGAATCGCCGGCAAACCCGTACTCACAATGGGGTAGCCAATATGCCTCCGGCTGAACGCGATCGACGTGCTTTTACTCTCAACGCTCCAGCTTACATTCGCCTTTGCCCCACAACTTGTAGCCGGAGGGGAGCGATGGGTGGATACGATCTTCCGGTAGCCGTCATCGGTGCAGGGCCATTCGGCGTTTCAACTGCAGCTTACTTGCGGTCGCGCGGCGTGGACTTCCGTATTTTTGGCTCGCCAATGAATCGCTGGCGGACGCAAATGCCGGCGGGCATGTTCCTCAAGTCTGAGGGGTTCGCTTCGAACCTCGCTGATCCGACCGGGCGTTGCACGCTACAGCAGTTCTGTAACGACGCAAGGCTGCCCTACGAGGGTGCACGTGTGTCGCTCGAAACATTTACCCGATACGCTGTATCGTTTCAGCAGCGGCTCGTTCCCATGGTTGAAGATGTATTAGTCACCATGCTGGATCGACAAACCAACAGGTTTCAATTGCGACTGGCCACGGGTGAAGAAGTAAGAGCCAATAAGGTGGTTGTCGCAACTGGCCTGTCGCACGCCGAATACATTCCCGCTGAACTGACGAAATTGCCCGCAGAATTGTTGTCGCATAGCGGCAACCACCACGATTTAGGCAAATTCAAGGGGCGCGAAGTGGTCGTCATCGGCAGCGGTCAATCCGCGCTCGAGACGGCGGCTCTCCTGAACGAGGCGCAAGCGACGGTAACGCTGCTCGTGCGGCGCTCATCAATCGAGTGGCATAATATCCCAACACCCGGGCCACGATCGTTATGGCAACGGCTGCGCCGGCCAGCGTCGCCGATGGGAAATGGGCTTAAAGTATGGTTCTGCGCCGCTGCTCCGATGGCGTTCTATCATTTGCCCGAGCAAATACGCGTCGATGTGGTGCGGACGTACGGGCAACGTCGCGGGACGCCTCTAGAGGTGCTTGGCCCATCGGGTTCGTGGTGGCTTAAAGAGCGGGTAGTGGGCCGTGTACTGATACTGCTCGGTCACAACGTGCGAGGAGCCGAGGCGAAAGGTAGCAAAGTGGCCCTGCATGTCGATGGCCCAGATGGGACACCCCGCCATCTGACCGTCGACCACGTCATTGCCGCGACCGGCTATCGCTATAATGTTGGATCACTCCCATTTCTAGGTCAAAGGCTGATCTCCGAGTTGCGCTGCGTGCAAGAGGCTCCCTCGCTGTCGCCCGGCTTCGAGTCCTCGATCCCGGGCCTCTATTTCACCGGCATAGCGAGTGCGTACAATTTCGGACCGGTGATGCGGTTCTTGTGCGGCACTGACTATGCGGCCCGGCGCATCTCCGGCGAGATTGCCCGTGAGCAACATCGTTCTCGGTCGTCAGTTTCTATCGGACTTGCTTCCGCACGCAACCGAACCACTTGTTGAGGCAAAATGGCGAGCGCGAACGAAGGTTTGCCTCCCTTCCCGGTCCTTATCCTGAAGACGGGCCACTATGCCTTGCATCATGGCGGCCTCGGTATAATTCGAAGCCTGGGGATGCTTGGCGCTCCGGTGTTTACAGTTATTGAGGATCGTTTCGCGCCGGCCGCCCTCTCTAAATATCTGACAGGAACATTCGTCTGGGACACGCGCGATTTGCCAAGATCGCGCCTGCTCGAGGGGTTGGAAAAGATTGGACGGAAGCTGAAACAGCCCACCATCCTCGTTCCAACAGACGATGCCGGTGCGATCTTGATTGCCGAGGAGGCCCTCACATTGCGGCAGTGGTTTCTGTTTCCGGACGTGCGATCAGACATTCCACGGAGGTTGGCCGACAAATCACGCCTGCAGACACTGTGCAAGCAGCTCGGGGTACCGAGTCCTCAAGCAATATCACCCCGCACGATTTCGGAGGTCTACGAATTTATTGACGCTGCAGCTTTCCCGGTGGTGGTCAAGCCATCGAAGCCATGGCTTAACCCAAAGATCAAAGCGTCCATCGTTCTCTCCCCCCAGAAACTCCTCGATCTCTACCGCCGATCGGAAGAACACGTTCGTTCCAATCTGTTGATCCAGGAATACATTCGTGATGGGGAGGATTGGCTCTTTAACGGATATTGCAACTCGAAGTCGGAGTGCCTGGCTGCTTTCACGGGCAGAAAGTTGCGCTCCTTTCCGCCTCACTTGGGTTCTGTAACGTTGGGCAGATCTGTCACCAACCCCGCGCTCCTCCGGCAGGCCGAGACTCTTATCAAAGCCATTCCTTATGCCGGGATAATGGACGCCGACTACCGATTCGACAAACGAGACGGTCAATACAAGCTTCTGGATTTCAACCCGCGGGTCGGCGCTCAATTTCGATTGTTCGAGGATAGCGAGAGAATTGACGTCGCGAGGGCGCTTTATCGCGATCTCACAGGCCGGTCGGTACGGAGGTCTCCGCAAATCGATGAGCGAGTGTTTGTTGTCGAACCCCATGATTGCCTGACCAGCATCCACCACCTCTTGCATCGCGAACTGTTGGTTAGAGATTGGCGGCAATCATTCAAGGGGGTCAGGGAATTTGCCTGGTTCAGATGGAATGATCCTGTTCCCTTCATCATGATTTGGATACGCCTTGCCGTGGCAAGCGTCGCGAAAGCCGCGAGTGTTCTGCATTTTCCGTTCCGGAGGTCGCAACCTGAGCGCTGCTAAATTATTGCCTCAGGCGTCTGAGGTGGCCGAGAGTGATCACCGTTGGGACAATGCCGATCGCACGGCGGCTCGCCGGCCGTTGAGAGGCTGATTTCGGCACCCGCAGTATGCGATCCCTGCGCAGAATGGCCAGGGAAGCTCCAGGTCTGCACGCTGGCCTGGCCCTGCTGGAGAACGCTAGTGCGGCGCGTCGGGATGCCAGCCGAGCACTGCCAGCATCACAAGAAATCCGATGACATAGGCGACAGCTACAGGCCAGCCTTGGCTGACCCAGCGTCCGACCGACTTGGCTTCCGGATAAATGTTCGACAATGCGACGCCTGCCGACGACCCGAACCAGATCATCGATCCGCCGAAGCCGACCGCATAGGCGAGATAGCCCCAGTCGTAGCCACCTTGTTTCAGCGCGAGAGCGGTGAGGGGAATGTTGTCGAACACGGCGGAGACGAAGCCGAGGCCGAGCGTGGTCGGCCATGACGCGGCCGGCAACTTCTCGACCGGCATCAACGAGGCCGCGGTGACCAGGGCAAGAAGAAAGATCGTGCCCTTGAAGGTTTCCGGCATCACCTTCCAGTCTGGCGCACGCAATCCCGCCGTCAGCAGGATGACCACCCAGACGGCGATGCCGAGAACCGGGATGGCATCGAGCAGGGCGGGGAATTTCAGATTGGCGATGATGTTCGCGGCCAGCGCGGCAATCAGAATGGCGGCGACGATGAAAACCCGCGCCGGGTCGATCTTCAGACCTTTCGATGCATCCTTCTGGATCGGCGAATAGCGCTGTTGCTGAATGGAGGCGGGCACGGCGAAGATCAGCATGGCGACGATGGCCGCGATATAGGCCTCCACCACCGCGAGCGGACTGACGCCGGCGATCCACATCATGGTCGTGGTGGTGTCGCCGACGACGCTGCCCGCTCCGCCGGCGTTCGAGGCCGCGACGATCGCGGCGAGGTAACCGATGTGGACCTTGCCGCAGAACACGTGCCGTGCAACCGTTCCGCCGATCAGGGCGGCGGCGATGTTGTCGAGGAAGCTCGAAAGCACGAACACCATCACGAGCAGCACGACGCCGCCCTTCCAGTCGTCCGGCAACAGCGCCGGCATCTCATCCGGAACACGGCTTTCCTCGAAATGCCGGGACAAAAGCGCAAATCCCATCAGGAGCAGGAACAGATTGGCGAGCGTGACCCATTCATGCGCCATGTGATGGCCGAGGCCGGCAAGGCCCGCGCCGTGCTTGAAACCGGTGAAGGCCAGCTTGTAGACGATGATCGCGGCAAGGCCTGTGAGCGCGACCTGAAGCGTCTTGTGATGGAACAGCGCGACCCCGAGCAGCGTCAGTGCGAACAGGATGAAGTCGACGGGTATTCCAAACACAAGTATCGGGTCGATCACGATAGCCTCGAACGCTGCAGGGATGCAGATACTCTAGAGCCTTTTCGGTTCTGATTGCATCAGAACCAGGCTCTAGATTCTTGTTTTGACGCGTTTTCTTAACGCGAACCGGTGTCCACTTCGCTCGAAAACGCTATAGCGTTATTTCAGCGCCTTCAGCCATGCGGCGATTTCGCTGACTGCGACATTGGCCTGCTGCAGCAGCTTGCCCATGGTGAAGAAGCCGTGGAACTGGCCGGGAAAATGCCGGTAAGTCATGGGTACATCGGCTTCCTTCAGCCTCGCGGCATATTCGGCGCCCTCGTCGCGCAGCGGATCGGCGCCCGCGGTCAGCACATAGGCCGGCGGCAAACCTGCGAGCGTTTTGGCGCGCGCGGGCGAGGCTTTCCAGTGATCGATGTCGGCAGAGCCGTTGAGATAGTGGTTGCAGAACCATTTGATCACGGAGTGCGTCAGCAGAATGCTGGTCTCCGGTTCGCTATGCGAGGGATGCTTCATCGCAAAGTCGGTGGCGGGATAGACCAGCACCTGGCCGGCGAGTTTTGGGCCGTCGCCATCGCGCGCGGCCAGCGCCACGACGGCGGCGAGATTGCCGCCGGCGCTGTCGCCACCGACCAGCAGATGCCCGGCATCGATGCCGAGCTGCCCGGCGTTGGCGGCAACCCATTTGGTTGCGGTGATGGCGTCGCCGACGGCGGCGGGAAATTTGTGCTCCGGCGCCAGCCGGTAGTCGACCGAGATCACGATCAACTCGCCCTCATGGGCGAGCTTCTGACAAACCACTTCATGGGTATCGAGGTCGCCGATCACCCAGCCGCCGCCATGAAAGAACACCAGGCACGGCGCGAGGCCGTCGTGCTTGCGCAGCGTCTTCGGCGTGTAGATGCGCGCCGGGATCGCGCCGTGCGGCGCAGGGATCGACAATGGCTTGCTCGATTCAAGCGCGGGCGGCTCGGGATTCATGACGACGCGGGCGGCCCGATAATACTCGCGCGCTTCCGGTGCGGTCAGCGTCTCATAGGCGGGACGGCCTGCTTCCTGGAAAGCCTTGTAGACGGCGGCGGCATCGGCATCGAGTGTGACGGGCATGGGTGCGATGACCTCTGTTTGAGATTGTCATTCCGGGGCGATGCGAAGCATCGAACCCGGAATCTCGAGGTTCCGGGTCTGGTCCTTCGGACCATTCCCGGAACGACGTTAGGCGGCAGT
>Ga0081540_1002678_pt1 | contig 14493 bp, 12 predicted proteins | sample TabmetS2T1R1_FD_71024 | JGI IMG/M metagenome (GOLD analysis project Ga0081540, IMG submission 71024) | Tabebuia heterophylla rhizosphere microbial communities from the University of Puerto Rico - S2T1R1 | ecosystem: Host-associated > Plants > Roots > Rhizosphere ... | reverse complement strand
GGTCGGGCCTCTGGTCCCGGGCGGGGCGGACGCGCTGTTGCGCCGGAGCCGCCTGCCGGAGGTGGGACCGGTGCTCCAGCTTCTGGCCGACGACGTCGCGGTCGACGCCGCGGACGGGAGGGGCGAGTACCTCGTGGTCAGGCTTGGGCACTCTCCGTGACCGGCCGGACCAGGAGGATCGTGCACGGCGAGTGGTGCGCGAGGTAGGCGGCGAAGCTCCCGAGCAGCATCCGTTGGACCAGGCCGCGGTGGGCCGCGGCGACCAGCAGGTCGACGCCGGCCCTGGCGGCCCAGTCGCAGACGGCCGCCGGCGGGTAGCCCTCGAGCGCCACCGGTTCGGCCCCGGAGAGGTCCGCTGTGACGCCCTCGAGCCAGGCGCGCTCGACCTCCGCGACGTCCCTGGGGTCCGGCCGCCAGACACCGGGCGCGCCGGGCGCGTAGAGGAGCGGGGCCGGTGCGACGTGGACCACGCTGAGGCGCCCGGGGCCGAGCGCGCGCAGGCGCCGCGCCTCGGCCAGCGCGAGCCGCGAGGCGTCCGAGTCCTCGATGCAGCACGCGATGTGCCCGTAGGGCGCGTCCGTTTGCGGCACTACGGCCGGAGCACCAGGGGGACGACGTTCCGCACCGGGGGGAGGCCCTCGCCGGCGGAGGGATCCGAGGCCTCCACCTCCAGCCGGCCGATCTGCGCCGACCGCACCGTGAAGCGGACCCTGAAGGAGAAGCGGCCGGCCCCGTCCACGCCACCGCCGTGGGTCGAGCCCCGAGCGAGCGTGCGCCCCGCACGGTCGCGGAGGCGCCAGGCGACCGTGCTCTCGAACGTGCGGGAGCACCCGGAGGCGGTGAAGCCGCTCCGTACCCCCGTCCCCACCGCAGGCCGGGCGAGGAAGGCGAACGACGCCTCGTCGACCGTCGGGTCGCCGGTCGGGCAGCGGGGGCCGCTCGCCCCCTGCGCCAGCGCCGGGACGCCCATCGCCAGGATCGACCCCGCCGCCGCGATCGCCACCGCCCGCATCGGTCGCACCCTAACCACGAATGCCGGGAAGTGACCGAACGCGGGTTCCCGGTGTAGCCTGCGCCGCACTCCCGCGCTGCGCGAGAAAGGAGCGCCGATGCGCAGCTTGATCCCCGCCCGCCCCCGCGGCCGGTCCTTCGCGGTCGCCGCGGCGCTCGGCGGGGCGATCGCCCTCCCGGCGCTCGGCATCGGCGCGGACCCGCAGAACGTCAGGGTCTACGACTTCGGCCCCGGCGCCAAGACGCCCGCCGCGCGCGGCGGCGCGAACCCGGTCCTGGCGCCGCGGTACGCGCAGCGCGTGACCGTGCTGGGCCGCCTCGGCTTCTATCCCAGCGGCCGGGGGCTGAACGGCGCGGTGGTGCAGGTCGTCAGCCCCAGCAACCAGGTCGCGGCCGCGGCGCTGACCACGCCGGCGGTGAGACGGTGGCCGGGAAGGGGAGGGAACGCGCGGGCGTTGCCGCAATGGGCACCGAGGCGAGGGCGCCGTCTCGGTCGTGACCGTCGGACCCAACCGTTAGAACTGGAACGTGACTCTCACCGGACTGCTCGACGCCGTCCAGACCGATCCCGGGCTGGCCGCGGCGGTCGAGGCTGCCCGCGCGGGCGGCGTCGCCACGCTCGAGGTCGTGGCGCCTGCGGGCGTGCGTCCGCTGCTGGTCGCCGCTGTCGCGTCGACCCCGCCGCGCGGCGCCGGCCGACCGGTGCTCGTGGTGACGGCCACCGGTCGCGAGAGCGAGGACCTGGCATCGGCCCTGCGGTGCTATCTGTCCTCTTCGGCCGTCGCCGAGTTCCCCGCGTGGGAGACACTGCCGCACGAACGCCTCAGCCCCCGCTCGGACACGGTGGGTCGCCGGCTGGCCGTCCTGCGCCGGCTCGCCCACCCCGAGGAGGGCATCGACGGCCCGATCCGCGTGCTGGTGGCCCCCATCCGGGCGGTGATGCAGCCCCTCGTCAGCGGCCTCGGCGACCTGACACCGGTGCGGCTTCGCAGCGGGGACGACGCCGGCCTCGAGGAGACCGTCGAGGCCCTGGTGGCCGCCGCCTACACCCGGACGGACATGGTCGAACGGCGCGGCGAGTTCGCGGTCCGGGGCGGGATCCTCGACGTGTTCCCGCCCACCGAGGACCACCCGCTGCGGGTCGAGTTCTGGGGCGACACCGTCGAGGAGGTGCGCTGGTTCTCCGTCGCGGACCAGCGTTCGCTCGAGGTCGCCGAGCAGGGTCTGTGGGCTCCGCCGTGCCGCGAGATCCTCCTCACCGACGCCGTCCGCTCCCGCGCCGCCGGGCTCTCCGAGCGGCTGCCCGGCGTGGCGGACATGCTTGCCAAGATCGCCTCCGGGATCGCCGTCGAGGGCATGGAGTCGTTGGCGCCCGTGCTGGTCGACCAGATGCAACCCCTGCTCGACCTGCTGCCCGCGGGCACCCACGTCGTCCTCGTCGACCCCGAGAAGGTCCGGACTCGCGCGCACGACCTGGTCGCGACCAGCGCGGAGTTCCTCGCCGCGTCGTGGGCGAACGCGTCGGCCGGCAACGAGCTGCCGATCGACCTGTCCAGCCTGGAGTCGGGGGTCGACCTCTCCGCCTCGTCGTACTGGCCGCTGGCCCGCGTGCGGGAGCATGCCCTGGCGACGGGCCGGCCGTGGTGGTCGCTGACCGGGCTGACGCCGGACGCCGAGATCGCCGAGACCGAGGTCCTGACCATCGGAGCACGCGAGGTCGTCGGATACCGGGGCGAGACCGAGAAGGCGTTGCAGGACCTGCGCGGCCTGGTGTCGACGGGCTGGCGCGTGGTGGCGACCACCGAGGGGCCAGGCCCGGCCAAGCGCATGGTGGAGGTGCTCTCCGCCGCCGACGTGCCCGCGCGGCTGTCGCCGTCCGTGGCAGGCCTGATCCAGCCGGCCGTCGTCCACGTCACCACGGCGCCGGTCGAGCACGGCTTCGTCGCCGAGGAGCTCAAGGTCGCACTCCTGACCGAGGCGGACATCGCCGGCAGCCGGTCCGGGACGAAGGACATGCGGCGGCTCCCGAGCCGCCGCCGCAACGTCGTCGACCCGTTGCAGCTGCGGCCCGGTGACTTCGTCGTCCACGAGCAGCACGGTGTCGGCAAGTACGTGGAGATGGTGCAGCGCACGATCGGGGGAGCCACCCGCGAGTACCTCGTCATCGAGTACGCGCCGAGCAGACGCGGGCATCCGGGCGACCGGCTGTTCGTGCCCAGCGACTCCCTCGACCAGGTCACCCGCTACGTCGGCGGCGAAGCGCCGCAGCTGTCCAAGATGGGCGGCGCGGACTGGGCCAGGACGAAGGGCCGCGCCCGCACGGCGGTCCGGCAGATCGCGGGCGAGCTCATCCGGCTCTACTCGGCCCGGATGGCCTCGACCGGCTTCGCCTACGGCCCGGACACCCCGTGGCAGCGCGAGCTGGAGGACGCGTTCCCGTACGTGGAGACGCCCGACCAGCTCGCGTGCATCGACGAGGTCAAGGCCGACATGGAGAAGCCGATCCCGATGGACCGGCTCATCTGCGGCGACGTCGGGTACGGCAAGACGGAGATCGCGGTCCGGGCCGCGTTCAAGGCCGTGCAGGACGGCAAGCAGGTCGCGGTGCTCGTGCCCACCACCCTGCTCGTGCAGCAGCACCTGGAGACGTTCACGGAGCGGTACCAGAACTTCCCGGTCACCGTCCGGCCGCTGTCCAGGTTCCAGTCCGACTCCTCCGTCGCGGAGACCCTCGAAGGTCTGCGCGAGGGCAAGGTCGATGTCGTGATCGGCACGCATCGGCTGCTGTCGGGCGAGGTGCGGTTCAAGGACCTCGGGCTGATCGTGGTCGACGAGGAGCAGCGCTTCGGCGTCGAGCACAAGGAGAAGCTGAAGCAGCTGCGCACCAACGTCGACGTGCTGGCGATGTCGGCGACACCGATCCCGCGCACTCTGGAGATGGCGGTCACGGGGATCCGGGAGATGTCGACGCTGGCGACGCCGCCGGAGGAGCGGCATCCGGTGCTGACGTTCGTGGGCCCGTACGAGGAGAAGCAGATCGCCGCGGCGGTGCGCCGCGAGCTGCTGCGCGAGGGTCAGGTCTTCTACGTGCACAACAAGGTCGAGTCGATCGAGCGTGCCGCCGCCCGGCTGCGCGAGCTCGTGCCGGAGGCCAGGATCGCGACGGCCCACGGCAAGATGGGCGAGCACCGGCTCGAGCAGGTCATGGTCGACTTCTGGGAGAAGAGGTTCGACGTCCTCGTCTGCACGACGATCGTCGAGACGGGCCTGGACATCTCGAACGCGAACACCCTGGTCCTCGAGCGGGCCGACCTCCTGGGCCTCTCCCAGCTGCACCAGCTGCGCGGCCGGGTCGGGCGGGGCCGCGAGCGGGCATACGCCTACTTCCTCTACCCGCCGGAGCGCCCGCTGACGGAGACGGCGCACGACCGGTTGCAGACGATCGCCCAGCACACCGACCTCGGCGCCGGCATGCAGGTCGCGATGAAGGACCTGGAGATCCGCGGCGCCGGGAACCTGCTCGGCGGCGAGCAGTCGGGGCACATCGAGGGCGTCGGGTTCGACCTGTACGTCCGGCTCGTCGGCGAGGCCGTCGCGGAGTTCCGTGGCGACGGGGCGCCGGAGAGCGTCGAGATGAAGGTCGAGCTGCCGGTCGACGCCCACCTGCCGCACGACTACGTGCCGGGTGAGCGTCTCCGGCTCGAGGCCTATCGAAAGATCGCCGAGGTGCACGCCGACGAGGGCATCGGTGAGATCCGCGAGGAGCTGCAGGACCGGTACGGCCCCGTCCCCGAGCCGGTCGAGAACCTCCTCGCCGTCGCCCGGTTGCGCCTCGCGGCACGGCGGGCGGGCCTCACCGAGATCACCCAGCAGGGCAACCAGGTCCGGTTCGGCCCGGTCGACCTGCCGGAATCCGCACAGCTGCGGCTCAAGCGGCTGTACCCGGGCTCCGTCGTCAAGCCTGCCGTGCGCACCATGCTCGTGCCCCGACCGACCACGGCCCGGGTCGGCGGCACACCGCTGCGGGACCGGCAGGTGCTGACCTGGGCCGAGGAGGTCGTCCGATCCGTTCTCGGCGGCTCGGTCTCCACCGCCGCGGCCGTCGCAGGGGCCGGTGCCGGTGGCGAGAGCGCCCGTTAGCATCGAGGCGCTACATCGCTGCGTCGACGAGGAGTTCCGCCGTGAGCCGCCGAGGTCCCCGTTTCCGTGGCCGGGTCGCGGTCGCCGTCCTGGCCGCCGCGGTCGCCACCACGCCCCTGCTCGCCGGCTGCGGCACCACGCAGGCGGGCGCGGCCGCGATCGTCGGTGACCACCGGATCACCGTGGACGAGGTCCAGACCGCGACCGAGCAGCTCAAGGGCCTGGTTCAGGACCCGACGCAGATCACTCAGGAGCTGGTGCTGGGCTGGCTGATCGCCAACCCCTACGCGGTGCAGGTCGCGTCCGAGCACGGCAAGGGCGTGTCGCGCGCCGACGCGCTGACCTTCTTCCAGCAGGCGCACTTCACCAACTCGGCCGGCGGCTCGACGCCCAGCGAGTCCGCCATCAGCGCGGTCCAGAGCGCGTACGCCCTGCAGCTTCTCGCCGGCGGGCAGACTGATCCGACGACGGCCAAGAAGGCGGTCGACGAGATCCTCGCCGACCTCAAGAACGCCAAGGTTCGGGTCAACCCTCGGTACGGGACGTTCGACTACGTCTGGAACGAGCAGACGCAGTCGTTCACGCTCAGCCCGCGCAAGGACGCCTGGCTGGCCACGCCCAGCCCGTCGGCCGTCCAGCCCGCCGGCCAACCCTCGCCGAGCAGCAGCTGACCGTGCCGGAGCCGGCTCCTCACGGCCGCATCGTCCTGTTGCTGACCAGCCCGCGCGTCGCGCCCGGGCTGCTCAGCTGGTCGGCCTGGGAGCAGCTGCGCGCCGCACGGACCGTGCTCGCGACGGACCTGGACGACGACTGGCTCGACGCCCTCGACGTCGCGGACGTCCGACCCGAGCTGGTCGGCGACGAATCCCCGCCCGCCCGCGCCCGCCGCCTGCTCGCTGCGGCCGACGAGTCCGCGGCGTCCGGCGGCGCCGTCGTCTGGCTCGGGTCGCCCGACGGCGACCCCGGCCTCACCGACGCGCTCGCCGAGCTGCTCTCCCGGCGCGCCATCGACGGCCTGCCGCCCGAGATCGAGCTGATGACCGCCTCCAGCGACGTTCCCGGCGCTCGGCTGCTCGACCTGGTCGCCGTCATGGACCGGCTCCGCTCGCCCGGCGGCTGCCCCTGGGACGCCCGGCAGACGCACGCGTCGCTGCTGCCGTACCTCCTCGAGGAGACCCACGAGGTGATCGAGGCCGTCGAGACCGGTGACCGCGACCACCTGCGCGAGGAGCTCGGTGACCTGCTCCTCCAGGTCGTGTTCCACGCCCGGATCGCGCAGGAGGACGCCGGCGCCCCGTTCGGCGTCGACGAGGTCGCCGCGGACATCGTCGCCAAGCTCGTCCGCCGTCACCCGCACGTCTTCGCCGGCGCGTCTGCCGCCGACGCCGCCGAGGTGGCCCAGAACTGGGAGGAGCTCAAGGCCGCCGAGAAGCAGCGGCTCGGGCTCTACGAGGGCATCCCCGCGACGCTTCCCGCGCTGGCCCGCGCCACCAAGATGCTCGACCGGCTCGCCAGGGCGCAGGGCGGCGACGTCGACCCCGAGCTGCTCACGGACGCCGCCGGTCCGGACGAGATCGCGGCCGAGCTGCTGGCCGCCGTCGAGCGCGCCCGAGCCGCCGACCGCGATCCCGAGGCCGCCCTCCGCGCGGCGCTGACCCGGCTCGCCTCGCGCTGACCTCTCGACGATGCCGCGGCGTCGACGGCGGACCTGGGGCAGCATGGACGGTCATGGAGGACCCTGAGCGGCTCACGGGCGGCCTCGCCGGCACGCACCGCTTCCGCCGGGTCGCCGAGCGGGTCGTCGACGGCCTGCTCGAGAGCGCTCCCGAGACCGCCACGGCCCTCGGCGACCACCGGTTCGACGACCGGCTGGACGATCTGTCCGCCGAGGGGGTCGCGGCCCGTGCCGACCTGTTGCGCGACGCGCTGCAGGCGCTGGACGGCGTCCCCGAGGAGGGCCTCGACAGCCCGGACCGGGTCGACCTGGAGATCCTGCGGACCAGCGTGGCCGGCGATCTCTGGCGGGTCGAGGAGCTGCGCGCGCACGAGCACGACCCGCTGGTTCACCTGCCCGGCGACGCGCTGTACCCGCTGGTCGCCCGGGACACCGGGGAGCCCGCGGCGCGGGCCGCGGCCGTCGCCGCCCGGTTGGCCGCGATCCCGCACCGGCTGGAGGTCGCTCGTGCCGGACTGCAGGCGATGTCGCGCGTCCACGTCGAGACCGCCATCGGGCAGGCGCGCGGCACGATCGACCTGCTCGGGGCCGACCTCGACGCCCTGCTCGCGCGGGCCCCGACCGCCACGGCCCAGGTGAACGCCGTTCGGCCGGCGGCGGCCGACGCGCTCGAGGGATACGCACGCTGGCTCGAGTCGCGGCTGCCCGACAGCGACGCCGACCCCCGCTTGGGCGATCAGCGCTTCGCCGCGAAGCTCTGGTACGCGCTCGACACCGAGACCTCGCCGGACGTCCTGCTGACCCGTGCCGAGAGCGATCTGCAGGCCGTCGAGGAGGAGATCGCCGAGCTCGCGTCGTCGATCGTGGCCGCACGGCCCCGCCCCGACCAGGTCCGGGAGGTGCTCGACCGGCTCGCAGCCGACGCGCCGGTCGACGATGCCACGATCCTGCCGCTGTGCCGCGAGGCGCTCGACCTCGTCACCGGCCGGGTGCGGAGGCTCGACCTCGTCACCGTGCCCGACGATCCCGTCCAGATCGTGCTCATGCCGCCCTCGCGGCGGGGCGTAGCCGTCGCGTACTGCGATCCGCCCGGCCCGCTCGAACCGGCCGGCCCGGACGGCCGGCCGCCGCCGACCCTGCTCGCCGTCGCCCCGACCCCGCCCGGATGGCCGCCGGCCCGGGTGGCCTCGTTCTACCGGGAGTACAACGGCCACATGGTGCGCGATCTCAGCGTGCACGAGGGTGTGCCCGGGCACGTCCTGCAGCTCGCGCACGGGGGGCGATTCCGGGGGCCGACCCGGGTCCGGACCGCCTTCCGCAGTGGGACGTTCGTCGAAGGATGGGCGGTGTACGCCGAGGAGCTGGTCGCCGACGCGGGCCTCGGGCTCGGCGGGGCGGACGCGGACGCCGTCGACGCCGCACTGCGGATGCAGCGGTTGAAGATGCTCCTGCGCTCCACGATCAACGCCGTGCTCGACATCCGGGTGCACGCGCGCGGCATGACCCAGGACGAGGCGATGCGCCTGATGATCGACCGCGGTCATCAGGAGGAGGGCGAGGCCGCCGGCAAGTGGCGGCGGGCCCTGCTCACGTCGGCGCAGTTGTCGACCTACTACGTCGGGTACCACGAGGTCCGGGACGTTGTCGCCGCGCTGCGCGGTGCTCGACCGGGTGCACCGGAGCGGCAGCTGCACGACGAGGTGCTCGCGCACGGCGCTCCGCCGCCGCGGCACCTGCGCGCCCTGCTCGGCCTGGCTTGATCTTCCCTGGCCGGTCGGCCGGGGCGGCCTCTCGCTAGGGTGGGCGCGTGGCAACCATCGAGGACGTCGGCGCCCGCGAGATCCTCGACTCGCGCGGCAACCCCACCGTCGAGGTCGAGGTGCTCCTCGACGACGGCACCACCGCCCGGGCCGCCGTTCCCTCCGGCGCGTCGACCGGGGCCTTCGAGGCCGTCGAGCGGCGGGACGGCGACAAGAGCCGCTACGCCGGCAAGGGCGTCGAGGACGCGGTGGCGGCCGTTCTCGACCAGATCGGCCCCGCGCTGGTCGGCTACGAGGCGACCGAGCAGCGTCTCGTGGACCAGGCGATGATCGAACTGGACGGCACCGACAACAAGGGCTCGCTCGGTGCGAACGCCATCCTCGGGGTCTCCCTCGCCGTCGCCAAGGCTGCCGCGGCCTCGGCCGGCCTGCAGCTCTTCCGCTACCTGGGCGGCCCCAACGCGCACGTCCTGCCCGTGCCGATGCTCAACATCCTCAACGGTGGCGCCCACGCGGACGGCGGCGTCGACATCCAGGAGTTCATGGTCGCGCCCGTCGGCGCGGCAACCTTCCGCGAGGCGCTGCGCTGGGGTGCTGAGACATACCACGCGCTGAAGTCCGTGCTCAAGGGCAAGGGGCTGGCGACCGGCCTCGGCGACGAGGGCGGCTTCGCGCCCAGCCTGCCCACCAACCGCGACGCGCTCGAGCTCGTCGCGACCGCGGTCGAGCAGGCCGGATTCACCTTGGGCTCGGACATCGCCCTGGCCCTGGACGTCGCGGCGACCGAGTTCTTCGACACCGGCCGGTACCGCTTCGAGGGCGGCCTGCGCAGCAGCGACGAGATGATCGAGTACTACCGGGGCCTGGTCGACGCCTTCCCACTGGTCTCGATCGAGGATCCGCTCAGCGAGGAGGACTGGGAGGGCTGGACCACGATCACAGCGGTCGTGGGTGATCGTGTCCAGATCGTCGGCGACGATCTCTTCGTCACCAACCCGCAGCGGCTGCAGCGCGGGATCGACAACGGTGCGGCGAATGCCTTGCTGGTCAAGGTGAACCAGATCGGCACCCTGACGGAGACGCTCGACGCGGTGGACCTTGCCCACCGCAACGGCTACTGCACGATGATGAGCCACCGCTCCGGTGAGACCGAGGACACCACGATCGCCGACCTGGCCGTCGCCGTCGGATCCGGGCAGATCAAGACCGGCGCGCCGGCCCGTTCCGAGCGCGTCGCCAAGTACAACCAGCTGCTGCGCATCGAGGAGGAGCTGGACGACGCAGCGGTCTACGCCGGCGCGTCCGCGTTCCCGCGTAGCCGCGGCTGAGTGCGCGCTGCGACGACACCCGACGCGGACGAGTCGCCCTGGTGGGCGCGTCGGCGCGGTCCGCATCACCGGGCGTGGCATCGTCGGTGTCCGGGGTGCGCCCGCATTGCCCTGGGGAGACGCCGAGCGGAAGGGGGTCCGGCCATGGCTCCGCGACGGCCCGTGCCACCCGGCCGATCCGGCGGCACCGCGTCCGCCAGACCGGCCCGCCGCCCCGCTCCACCCCGCCGTGCCCCCGCCCGTACCGCGACCGGGATGCGCTCGGACGCTCGTCCGCCCCGGGCCCCCCGCCCGCGCGCGGCGGGCTCCCCACCCGCCGGGGTCGGACGCCGCCTGCCCGTCGTCCGACCGGTCACGATGATGTCCGGCGTCCTGGTCATCCTCGCCCTGCTCATCGCCCCGTACGTGCGCCCCTGGCTCGCGCAGCGCTCGCAGCTCGCCCAAGGGGGGCAGGAGGTCGCGCAGCTGCAGCGGCAGGTCGAGGCGCTCCAAGCCGAACGCGATCGCTGGAACGACCCCGCCTACGTCAAGGCGCAGGCGCGGGCCAGGCTGCACCTGGTGATGCCCGGCGAGGTCGGCTACGTGAACCTGGAGCCGACCCGTCCGGCCGCCGGCACCGATCCCCGCAGCGCGGCCGCCGCCCTGCCACCCCGACACGACGGCGCCTGGTACGGCGCGCTGTGGCAGTCCGTGGTGGGTGCAGGAACACGCTCGTCGCCGACGCCGGCACGCACCCCATGACGATGCCCGAACCGGCCGACCTCGTCGCTGCCGAGGCGCAGCTCGGCCGGCCAGCGCGTGGCGTCGTCGCCGTCGCGCACCGCTGCCCGTGCGGCCTGCCCGACGTGGTGACGACCGCGCCGCGGCTCGACGACGGCACCCCCTTCCCGACCACGTTCTACCTGACCTGCCCCCGGGCGGTCAGCGCTGTCGGGACGCTGGAGTCGTCGGGTCTCATGCTGGACATGACGCAGCGGCTGCGGACGGACCCCGAGCTCGCGGCTCGCCATCGCGCGGCCCACGAGGACTACGTGCAGCGCCGGGCGACGCTCGGGCAGGCCCCGGAGATCGACGGGGTGTCGGCCGGCGGGATGCCGGAGCGGGTCAAGTGCCTGCACGTCCTCGTCGCCCATGCGCTGGCCGCCGGGCCCGGGGTCAATCCGCTCGGCGACGAGGCCCTCGCCGCCCTGCCCCGTTGGTGGGAGGGGGGGCGTTGCGTGCACGGGCCGAACCTCGACCCGCAGACTGTGGACGACGAGACGGACGGAGGGCGCTGATGACGAGGGTCGCGGCGGTGGACTGCGGCACGAACTCACTGCGCCTGCTCATCGCCGACGTCGACCCCGACGGGGCCACGCTCACGGACGTCGACCGGCGGACCGAGATCGTCCGGCTCGGCCAGGGGGTCGACGCCACCCGCCGGCTCGCGGCCGAGGCGCTCGACCGTGCGCTCGCCGTCGCGCGGTTCTACGCCACCCTGGTCGAGGAGGCCAAGGCGGAACGCCTTCGCGTCGTCGCAACGTCGGCATTGCGCGACGCGGCCGACCACGACGCCTTCCGCGCGGGCATCGATGCGGTGTTCGGCGTCGAGCCGCAGATCGTGTCCGGGGACGTCGAGGCCGCGCTGTCGTTCGCCGGAGCAGCGCGCGCCGTGGCTCCCTCCGGCCATGATGGCCCCCTCGTCGTCGTCGACATCGGCGGCGGATCGACCGAGATCGTGCTGGGGGAGGCGCCGGACGCCGGCGGCGAACAGGTCGGCGATCTCGCCACCGGATCCGTGGACATCGGTTCGGTCCGGCTCACGGAGCGGCACCTGCACTCCGACCCGCCCAGCCCCGCCGAACTCGAGTTGGCGCGGACCGAGGTGACGACGGCGCTGGACCGGGTCGCCGCGGTCGTGCCTCTCGCCCGAGCCAGGACGGTCGTCGGCGTCGCCGGCACGGTCATGACGATCACCGCGCATGCACTCGAGCTGCCCGACTACGACAGCGCGGTGATCGACGGCGCCGTGCTGCCCATCGCGACGGTGCAGGCCGCCTGTGCCGACCTGATCGGGCGCACCCGGGCGCAGCGCGCCGAGCTTCCCTACCTGGAGACCGGACGCGTCGACGTCATCGGAGCGGGCGCGCTGATCTGGAGCGAGGTGCTCGACCGGGCTCACCGCGAGGCCGGGGTGACGCAGATGGTGACCAGCGAGCACGACATCCTCGACGAGCTCGCCTGGTCGCTCGTGCTCCCCTCGCGCTGACCGGGCCCGAGTCGATCATAGCGGGGCGAACGGAACCAAGGGGGCTGCTTCGCGTTCGCCGTACATCGACTACGGTGGCGACGCGTGGGCGACACGACGACACGACGGACGCTCCGCGCCGCTGCGCGCCGCTTCGGCCTGCCGGTCCTGCTCGCTGGGCTGGTCGCCCCCCTGACCGGCTGCTCCGTCCCGCGTGAGGCCGACTTCCCCGCCGGAGCCGCCGGCGCGGCGACCGCGAAGGCCGCGCCGTCCGCGACGCCGCCCTCGGTGGTCGATGCCGCAGGATCGAGCGTCGCCTCGCCGTCGCCGTCCGCGTCGCCCACCCCGACACCCTCCCCGGCCGCGTCGCCCGCACTTGCTCGGGTCAAGCAGCCCACGCCGGCCACGGTTCCCGGCTACACGCTGAGCCGCGCGGGGTCGGTGGCTAATCCGCTGGCCGGTGTCAAGGGCGCGAGTGGGGTGTTCGGTGCCATGACCACGCGTTCGGTCGCCAAGGGCACGACGCGCGTCGGGCTGCTCTTCCTCTTCGCCGTGCGACCCGAGTACGCCAGCGACCCGGCGGTGGCGAAGGTCGTCCTGTCTCGGGTGACCACCGGCATCAGCCGCGGCGGCGCGCCGGTGAGGATGCAGACGTTCGGCCGGCAGCCGGTGGGCGTCGCCTCCTCGGCGAAGACCGGGACCATCGTCGTCTGGCTCGCGAAGAGCGTGCTCGCCGTGGTGGTCGGAGTGGATCCCGCCCTGGTCACCGGCTACGCCCGCGCCTACATCGCGGCCCGCTGAACGTCACGGTCGGCCACCCGGGACGGGTCGGCGTCCGTAGGGTGTGCCGCATGGGAACGATGGTGACCTTCGCGAGCAACGGCGACAGCGCCGAGGGGTACCTGGCGGAGGCCGAGGGCGGCGGTCCGGGGGTCGTGCTCGTGCAGGAGTACTGGGGGCTGGTCGGGCACATCAGGAACGTCGCCGACCGGCTCGCTGCCGCCGGCTTCACGACGTTCGCGCCCGACTTCTACCGCGGCGCCGCCGCCCGCGAGCCGGACGAGGCGACGCGCCTTCTGATGGGCCTGGCCATGGATCAGGCCGCGCGCGACATGGACGGCGCGGCCGCCTTCCTGTCGGGGCTCGACTCGGTGACCAGTCCCGAGATCGGCGCGGTCGGGTTCTGCATGGGCGGCTCGCTGGCGCTGTGGAGCGCGACCGTCGCGGAGAACATCGAGGCCACCGTCGGCTTCTACCCCGCCGTTCCGTGGGAGCGGATGAATCCTCGGTGGCGCAACTACGCCGGCAAGTCTGCGCTCATCCACACCGACGAGGAGGACGGCCTGTCCGCGGCGCCGGGCATCAAGGCCGCGGTCGCCGCGATCGAGGAGGCCGGCGGGACGGTCGAGGTCTACGACTACCCCGGCACCCACCACGCCTTCTTCAACGACGACCGCCCCGAGGTGCACGACGCGCAGGCGTCCGCCCTCGCCTGGGAGCGCACCGTCACCTTCCTCCACGAGAACCTGGGCTGACCGACGCCCGGAGCTGCCGGCGCGCTGCTGCCGCACCCGGCCACGGGCCGGCTCTTCCCGTCACCCGTTCCGCCGGGGACAGGCTGGCCGGGCGACCCGTCCTCCCCGGGCACACCGATCGCCGACGGCCCGGACGCCGTCCGCCGGCTGGCCCGCTCCGCCGAGAACCTGCCGCAGCTGGACGCCTGCGTGGCGGTCTGCCGAGCCTGTCCGCGGCTGCTCGCCTGGCGCGAACAGGTGGCCGTCGAGAAGCGGCGGGCGTTCGAGGGCGAGCCCTACTGGGGTCGGCCGTTGCCGGGCTGGGGCGACGAGCGGGCGTGGCTGCTCGTGGTCGGGCTCGCCCCCGCAGCTCACGGCGGCAACCGGACCGGTCGCATCTTCACCGGCGACCGTTCCGGCGACTGGATCTTCGCGGCCCTGCACCGCGCCGGGCTGGCCACCCAGGCGAACAGCGTCAGCGCCGCGGACGGGCAGCGGCTCGTCGGCGCGCGGATCGCCGCTCCGGTCCGCTGCGCCCCGCCGGCGAACAAGCCGACGCCTGCCGAACGCGACACCTGTGCGCCGTGGTTCGACCGCGAACTATCCCTGCTCCAGCCCACCCTGCGCGTCGTGCTGGCCCTGGGGGCGTTCGCCTGGGACGCCGTCCTCGCAGCCGCCGCGCGGCAGGGATGGGACGTGCCGGCCCCGCGGCCGAGGTTCGCGCACGGCGGGTCGGTGCGGCTCGAACGGCCCCCCCGCCCCCCCGGGGCGCCGGCCGGGGGCGCCCCCCCGGGCCCCCCAGAAAACCTCAACCGCCAACCCCCCCCCCCGCAGGCCG
>Ga0081540_1002677_pt1 | contig 14495 bp, 9 predicted proteins | sample TabmetS2T1R1_FD_71024 | JGI IMG/M metagenome (GOLD analysis project Ga0081540, IMG submission 71024) | Tabebuia heterophylla rhizosphere microbial communities from the University of Puerto Rico - S2T1R1 | ecosystem: Host-associated > Plants > Roots > Rhizosphere ... | reverse complement strand
TGGAGCAGCCGAAGTATTCCCGGCGATCGGCCTTACCAGTATGTCTCTCCGGATCACGCCGTCTTTATTCCGGCAGGCGAAGATTTCGTGCAGGGCCAACTGTACTACGGAACGAAAATGGCTGACATACTGCGTGCGTTCAGTCTGGCGAAGGCCGTGCCTGGGCATCCGTTTTACGTAAGCGATGAGTCTGACGAGAAAACGTACAAGGGAAATGTCACCGACAAAGGAACCATCACCGACTTGCAGCTGTTTGCAGAGCGCGGCGGAGAGAGCGTAACGCAAGACACAGAGGGGAATGTCTATCTCACTGCAGGAGAGGTGTTGGTCTACAACTCAAAAGGAGAACTGACTGGTCGTATCGACGTCCCCGAACGCCCTATAGGTGTTGTATTTGGTGGATCGGATCGGAGTACTCTCTATATCCTGACGCACGCCTCACTGTACGCGGTCAAAACGACAGTGCCTGGTTTATAGCCCAGGACTCTCTCAAGTATGGAGACCAAATGTAGGTGGACAACAAACTAACCGATCAAGTAATGAAAACAGAGAGTACGCAACTTTCAGGTTATGCATCGAGTTATGACTAACCACTGCCAATCAACGGATTATCGGATAGCCGTAGCAACATGAGCAAAAAGAAAACCAGCGTCGAAACTTCTTCAGAACCTGTAACGCTTAAGGTCCTTGCGGCTCATTTGAAGCTCGACCCTGCAACCGTTTCGGTCGTGCTGAACAATGTGCCTGGGCGTTCGATTCCGGAAGCTACCCGCGAACGCATTCGATCTGCCGCACGTAAATTTAATTACCAGCCTAGTTTTGTCGCACGATCGCTTCGCAATCGCCGCACAATGACAATCGGCATTTTGGTTCCAGTGCTCGCGGACGGCTATCACACAGAAGTGATGAGTGGCCTCGGCGATCATTTGCTCGAAGAGAACTACTTTTACTTCATTGCCCACCATCGACATCGTTCAGATCTGATAGAGCAATACCCGCGTATGCTGGTGAGCCGTGGAGCGGAAGGCATCATCGCGATTGATACACACCTGGATCACAAGCTGCCAGTGCCGGCGGTTGCGGTCGCAGGGCATCGCAGAATTAATAGTGTTACGAATGTAGTTCTCGACCACAACACTGCGGCTGAAATGGCTTTGCGTCACTTGTATGATCTGGGACACCGTGCGATCGCTTTCATGCGCGGACAGCCATACAGTTCCGACTCCGAGGTGCGATGGCAGAGCATGGTGAATGTGTCTCGTGATCTGGGCTTAACGATCCGGCCAGAGCTGACGATCCAACTGACAAAAGACTTGACGACACCCGAACTAGGATATCCGGTAGTCCAACAGCTGCTTGCGCATCACAGGCGCTTTACAGCCATGGTTTGTTTCAACGATATGGCCGCCATTGGCGCGATTCGTGCGTTGCACGATGCTCAACTCCGTGTCCCGCAAGACATTTCCATCATCGGGTTCGATGATGTCCCGCAGGCGGCATTCCAGACACCAAGTTTGACAACGATCCGGCAGCCATTGCATGAGATGGGAAAGTTAGCTGCACAATTACTTTTGGAGCGACTGCGTTCGCCCGCCGTTACCCCAGAGGAAGTCGCAGTCAAGCCGCGGCTCATTGTTCGCGAAACGACTTGTGCGCCGCGACAGCGCGACTCCCAAAAGTCTTCCACAAGAAATAGAAAGCGAATCGTTTCCCTTTAACAAAGGTCGATCGAGGCGAATCGTGATAACTACCAGATCAGTGTCGTCACGGAATCTGGCGGAAGCGTAACTGTCAAAGACTTTTCTCGAAGCATGCACTGCACGGTCTCATCGCGACCTGAATTCGTGAGAATCAGTGCCATGCTTCCATCCGGATTCTGGACGGCGACATGATCGATATCCTTTAAATCTCCGGATGATCCAAAGACATGCGCACCGCGCTGTATCACCTTGGAATAGTGAGCAAAAGCCCAATATTGTCCGCTGCGCATCACCTCATGTGTCTTTGAATTGACCGTGACCAATCCTCCGCAGGAGAAAGGCCCGATATTCGGTTTGCCGTCTTCATCCAGCACCAGATTCCAACTCACAATGCATCTGGCCCAGTTGCGAAGAATTCCCGTAAAGGTGTTGGACCATTTCGTCCAGTCTGTCGCATAGTCAGGTGCTTTGATATCTGGTCCGCCTTCAGTCCAGTATGCGTTTTTCTCCGGAAACATATCGTGCACTCGCGTCATTGCCGACGGCGGCCCATAGTATCCGTGCCACGCTACACCGTCGACGTACTTGTACATCTCCGGGTCACTCAGTTCATCGACAGCGCGGCCCCACAAGTTGTAATTGTGATCGAGAATCCAGATCTTCGTGTCAGGTGATGCTTTTTCCAACGCTGGGCCGAGGTAGGTTTTTACAAACTCTATTTCATATTCCTGGCCCCATAGCGCTTGCGGCATGCGGCCGTCCTGGTCAGTATCGACCTCATTTTGAACAGTAACCGCGTTGATTTTGACGCCATCAACAGCGTAGCCCTCGAGAAACTTTACAAAGTATTGTGCGTAGGCGTCGAAATAGTGTTTACGCATAGATCCGCCGAGCAATGAATTGCCGGCCTTCATCCAACCTGGTGGGCTCCAGGGAGAGGAGAAATAAAATAATTCGGGATTGGTCTGCCGCGCTTCGCGAAGCAGCGGCAGAATGTATTTGCGGTCGTGTTCGATGCTGAAATGCTTGAGTTCAGGATCAGGCGAGTCGCTGTCATCATAGCTGTAGGCGCTGAGCGAATAGTCGCTGGAACCAAGGGTCGTACGTGCGACTGAAAAGCGAAGCCCGGAGGGGCCGAAGCATTCTTCCAGCAATGCCTTTCGCTTTTGGTCGTCAAGCTGTTCAAGTAGGTAGCACGAAGCCTCCGTCAACGCGGCTCCAAAACCCAGTAACTGCTGATAGCGCTGATCCGGATCGAGACGAATATTCATTGGGGAGGTAGAAGAGGAAGTTTGCCACGCTGGTGATTCAATCGAGACGTACCGCTGCTCCCTCGATGTTCGCCATGCCCGAACAGGTGTTGCCTTAGAAGGTACATCAGGCAGGCTGTGTGCGGTAAGCCTACGGGCAACAGTCGAAGAAGCCGCAAGACCTGCAAGCCTGAGAAATGTGCGGCGGTTTGTATTATCCATGACTCATCAATAAGTTGACGTGTGGATTAAGCTTTGTCTGTTTGACTCGTATGTATCCAAGGCAAAGGTTTGTCTTGACGCTACACAAAAATAATTCCCTTGACAATCGTATTCACAAATTGGTCTTATCGTCAGCGGTTCGCAGCCGCAGGGCTTTCGTGTCCTTAAACAATCGGTTGTCTTTTGTCTTGTTGAAGGAAGAGTGGCCGCGACTTTTTGGACGGAAAAACATATCTCCGTACGAAAGAGGTAAGGACAATCTGCACTCCTGCCTCACCGTAACGGAATCATTGCGAATCTTTTTGGTCGCAGATTGCATGGGGTTAAAACGCGTCACGATTCCAGAAACACGGAGACGGGATGCAAGCAGATAGCACGATTTTCAGGAGGCAAGTATGTCGAAATTTATTCGCGGTAGCCTCGTTATTGCCTTGACACTGTCAGGCGTAGTGAGCTTTGCGCAGAACACAAATTCCGGTGATATCCGCGGTACAGTCACCGACGCAACGGGTGCAGTAGTTCCCGGCGTGACCGTGAAGGTAGAGGACGTCGATAAGGGCGTCGTTCGCACCTTTACGACAGATGGCGCCGGTTTATACGATACCGGCCCGATTGTGCCTGACCGTTATCTGATTACTTTCACCAAAGATGGATTCCAGACTTATGTGCGTGGACCGATCACCTTGCAGGTAGGTGTCCAGTCTGTTAACGCTGAATTGGCAGTCGGAGCCACAACCCAGGAAGTGGTGATCAAGACAGACGTGCCGCTGCTGTCTACCGAATCCGGCTCACAGGAATCAACACTTACTGCAAATACCATGGCGCAATTGCCGCAAGTGTCACAGAGCGGAGCTACCTGGGAAAACTTCGTTGTTTTGCTGCCCGGTACGTCTGGCACACCGCAGAACTCCTCCAATGCGCTGAACCCGGGCCAGGTCTCGTCCATGAACGGAAATCTTCCTTACAGTTCCGTTCTTGCCGATGGTGCTACGACAACGCTGCCCATGAGCCAGAACTCGGACGTCAACGTCTTTGAGACGGTCTCCGAGGTGAAGATCAGCAACTCGTCCTTTTCAGCGCAATATGGAATCGGTGGCATCATCTTCAATCAGATCAGCAAGGGTGGAAGCAATCAGTGGCATGGTGCGGCGTACGAATACTTCCAGAATGACGCCATGAACGCTGCCGACTACGCGTTTGGCCAAGAGTCAAAGCCTGCGTTTCTTCGCTATAACAATTTTGGCGGATCGGTCAGCGGTCCCATCCTGAAAAACAGGCTGTTTTTCTATTTCAACGTCGACAAAGTCATCAACAATGGCGGTGCATCCAGTAACTTCATCACTGTTCCGACCGATGCCATGAAGAACGGCGACTTTTCCGGACAGGTCCCGATCTATGATCCGACGACGCAAACTGTGGATGCTACGGGAACAGTGCATCGGAACCCATTTCCGGGCAACACAATTCCCGCCAGCATGATCGACCCGGTGGCAAAGGCTACCCTCGCTTACTATCCAGAACCGAATACTGCAGGCACTCTAAACGTTGACCCTGTTACGGGCACTACTTCCATTACAAATAATTACTTCTACAACGTGCCCAGCAGCAATCCGTTTATCAAATATTTTGGTCGTCTGGATTTCGACATTACATCGAACAACCGGTTAACTGTCTCTGAAACGAACAGCGACAATCCAGCCACGTATCTTAACCAGGGAATCTGCCCGATCAACTGCCAGAATGGTGACGTGAGCCGCGATAATGCGCAGGTCTCCGATGTATGGACGATCAGCCCCAACCTTATCAATGAAGCCCGATTCGGATTCACGGATCAGCTGAACTTCTTCACGCCGTTTTCGATCGATCAAGGTTTCCCGTCCAAATTGGGATGGCAGTTCGCCAAGGCTGATATCTTCCCGAATATCACAGTTGGCAGTGGAAGCACTGGTGGGGGCGCCTGCTGTTATCAACTGCAACCCGCATCGAACGCCGTCTACAAAGAATTTGTCTTCGATCCTTCGGATGTAGTCACGATGATTCGCGGTCGGCACGTTCTGCACTTTGGTGGAGAATTCCTGATCAATCGCGCCGACTCTACCGCGTGGGGCAATATCAATGGCGGATCTATGACCTTCTCGGGCGCGTACACCGCGTCGTCACAGAGCACCCTTGGCCCTACTGGTATTGGATTTGCTGATTTCCTGCTGGGATACGCGCGAGATTGGAGCGGAAGTGTAACGCCTGAATGGGGCGGAAGGCTCAAGAGCCCGCAACTGTTTGTGCAGGATGATATCAAGCTAAGGCCGAACTTTACATTGAATGTCGGACTTCGTTATCAGGCCATGACCGGATGGCACGAAGTCAAGGGCAACATGCGCTCCTTCGATCAGGAAGTATTGAATCCCGCCACGAATACCAACGGAGCCATGTGGTATGGCGTAACCAAGGCACACGGACGTGACAGCTTGCAGGCCCCGGTCTGGAGCACGTTCCTGCCTCGTGTCGGGTTTGCCTGGCAGTATCGCCCAGACACCGTGATTCGAGGCGGTTTTGGCCTTTATGCCTACACCTGGAGCGTCGACACTTACGGGTCAGGTATGGGAGCCGCGTTCGGTTCAAGTGGCAATTTGTCCGACAGTACAAATGGTGCGTATCCTGTCGTGTTGCTGGGCAGTGACGGAAATACGGCCTACCAGCCGGGCGGTCAGAGCGTCAATGCAGCGTATCTCACGGCTCCAACCACTCCTGACGCTTATAACGGGCAGAATGGTTTGCCTTACAGCGAATACCACACTCCGGTTCCGAAAATTTACCAATGGAATTTTGGCATACAGCGTGAAATAGGCTCAAACATGGTGGCAGAGGTCGCTTATGTGGGTAGTCATGGCTATGACCTGAACTTCCCGGTGGATATCAACCAGGTTCCAGAATCCTTGCTCGCCCCGAATGATGCGGGCAACAGACCATTTCCACAATTCCAGCAAATCAACGGAAGCACCAACAACGTAATCTCAAACTACAATTCCTTGCAGGCCTCAATTCAAAGACGTTTTACTTCTGGACTTGCGCTCAACTTCAATTACACCTGGTCGCACTTCCTGGATGACCAGGATTCCTCCGGATGGGGCAGCCGAGGCGGCTGGCAGAACTACCAGAACGCGCATGATCCGTCCGTTAACTACGGTGCGTCCAATTTCGATATACGGAATATGTTCAAGGGATCGATTGTCTACGAACTCCCGCTTGGACGAGGCAAGCCATTCCTGAACAATAACTTCCTGCTAGACGAACTTGTTGGAGGATGGCAGACTTCAGCCACGATTCAGCTTCAGGGCGGCAACCCCTTCCCAATTACTACAGGCAGCAGCAATAACTCCTTTAACCTGTCGGGCGACTATACTCAATATCCCAATGTTATCGGTAACCCACTGAGTGTTCCCGGCGGACAGAATAACAATCAGTGGTTCAACATAGCTGCTTATGCGCAGCCAGCGCCTGGGACTTATGGCAATGCGCGGCGCAACAGCATCTATGGCCCCGGACTAACCGATGTTAACTTTTCGCTTGGAAAGACCTTCCCAATCTGGGAGAGGGTCGCCTTCCAGATCCGTGGAGATGCAACCAACATATTCAATCATCCGAGTTTCGCCCAACCAAACGGCACGTTGGGTTCTGGCTTCGGAGAGATCACGAGCGTAACTGTCGGTGGTCGCAGGCTGCAAATCTACGGAAGAATCTCGTTCTAACCTCCTTGTTTTACTTGAAAAGGACGGCGCATCCCGCCGTCCTTTTCGTATGCCTGCTCCAGCGTACCCCGGTATGATGTGATTGTTATGTCCGCCAAGGCTGCTTTGTTCACCTTGATCTTTCTGTTCTCAGCTTCTCGTTCCTCCTTTGGTCAGACAACGCCAAGCAAACAAGATCAAATCAATCAGCACACGCAGCTCGCGCAACAGTATCTCAGGCAGCAGCGCCCAGATCTGGCTATACCGGAATTGCAGGCGCTTGTCGCTCTTGAGCCGGAAAACACCGACGCACAAGGGAATCTCGGAGTCCTGCTTTTCTTTCGCGGCGACTATGCTGGCGCTATTCCGCATCTGCGCACAGCCGTCAAAGCGAAGCCTGAGCTATGGAAGATTCAGGGGCTATTGGGACTGGCTGAGGGGAAAACGGGCGATGTCAATGCGAGCCGACAGGATTTGGATGCTGCGTTGCCGAATCTCACCGAAGAAAAATTCAAGACAGAGGTCGGGCGTGCGCTGATCGATAATTACACGGCCACAGGTGATCTTGAGAAAGCCGCAGCCGCTGCATCAACATTGCTTGCTTCGCAGCCTACCGACTCATCGTTGCTCTACGTTTCATACCGTCTTTATAGCGACCTCGCAGACAAGGCCATGCTCACGCTGGCGTTGGCGGCACCTAACAGTGCACAAATGCATCAGGTCATGGCGCGCGAACTGGCGAGGCACGGAGATGAAGCCCCGGCTATTGCAAACTATCGCGAGGCAATCAAGCTGGATCCAAAGCTTCCTGGTGTCCACGTTGAGCTTGGAAATCTCTTGTATAACTCAACCGACGAAAAGTTAAAGGCTGAGGCCGAACCCGAATTCAAAGCAGCATTGGCCGAGAACCCCAATGATGAGAAATCACTTCTACTGCTCGGAATGATCGCGGCAAAGCACGGAGATACAAAAGCGGCTTATGACAACTACTCGCGCGCCTTGCAGCTACAGCCTGATGACGGCGACGCAAATCTTGAGATGGCCAAGCTTCTCGTCACCATGAACCAGAGCGATAAAGCGCAACAATTGTTGGAACGGGCAATTCAAATCGATCCGTCCAATTCTGTTGCTCACTATCGCCTCGGCACGCTCTATCGTCGGCAAGGAAAAACGGCGGAAGCAAACAAAGAGATCGCCGAATACAAAAAATACAAGGACATGAAAGATAAACTCGAAAGAATCTTTCATGACATGCGAGTTGCGTCAGGTCAGAAGAATTCCGATGAAACAGATCGGCCCGAGTAGGCGCTGTTTTTTGTGGGTTGCTAGTAGCGAACAGTGTCACGTCGCAAATTACACAATGACCAAAGGCATTGCAGCTAAATTTGGCATGAAAGTCCTCTTGGCGCTCTTTTTCGGACTGTTCTCGTCCCACCACGCGGTTTCACAGACTGGCCAGAAACGGCCGCATCAGGCTACAACGCCATCTCGTGTCACCTCTACCGCTGCCTCATCAGAATTTCCGCAACTCGTCGACATTACAGCTTCGACAGGAATTCATTTCAATCATCTATCCGCCCCCGAGGCGCGTTATGTTGTCGAATCGATGAGCGGCGGCGTTGCGCTGATCGACTATGACCGCGATGGCTATCCCGATATCTATTTGACGAATGCAGAGAACGTCGAGATGGCACTTGCTGGCAAGAAAGCGAAAAGTTCTCTCTATCACAACAATCACGATGGCACATTCAGCGATGTGACTGACAAGGCAGGTGTCGGATATCCGTGTTGGGCTATGGGCGTCACTGTCGGCGACTTGAACAATGATGGCTGGCCAGACCTGCTAATCACTTGCTTCGGTGGCGTAGTGCTCTACCGTAATAATCGTGACGGTACTTTTACAGATGTAACCAAACAAGCCGGTCTGGCGAACGACGCCGCATGGGCGACTGGTGCATCATTTGGCGACTACGATGGCGATGGTTGGCCTGATCTCTTTGTTGCGCACTACGTGGATTTTCACCTCGACGATCTGCCGACTTTTGGCTCACGAAAAACATGCCAGTATCACAATGTACCAGTGCAGTGTGGCCCGAGAGGCCTGAAAGGTTTTCGAGACCATCTGTATCACAACAACGGCGATGGAACATTTACCGAGGTTTCGAAGCAAGCTGGTGTTGATGATGCGCAAGGGTTTTTCGGACTAGCAGCAGTATGGACCGACTTGAACGGCGACGGTCGTCCCGATCTGTTTGTTGCCAACGACGGCGAGCCCAACTACCTCTATCGCAATGACGGCGACTCGCACTTCACAAATGTGGCCTATCAAGCGGGTGTGGCCGTAAACGAGGATGGAACCGAGCAGGCGAACATGGGAGTGGCGCTTGGCGATTATTTGCACAACGGCCGCTTCTCAATCGCAATTACTCATTTCAGCGAAGAGTATGCGGCTCTCTATCGTAACGACGGCGATCTTGATTTCACAGACGTATCTCATGCATCCGGGATTGCGCAGAGCACCACCTCCTACGTTGGATGGGGAGATGCGTTTTTTGATTTTGATAATGATGGCTGGCCCGACTTTTTCATGGTAAACGGGCATGTCTATCCGCAAGTAGGCCTTGCAGGAATTGGAACAAAATATCTCGAGCCGAAGTTGCTGTTCCTCAACCAGCACAACGGCAGCTTCAGAAATATCAGCCAGCAGGCAGGTGCTGCCATTCAGATTCCGCAAGTCAGTCGCGGTCTTGCAGTAGGCGATCTATTTAATGACGGACGTCTCGAACTCGTTGTAGAAAACCTTGAGGGTGGGCCGATGATTCTTCGCCCCGAAGGTGGTCCGCAAAATCATTGGGTCAGCTTTGCCTTGCGGGGAACGAAGAGTAACCAGCTTGCGTTGAATGCACGCGTGCGCATTACAGCCGGTGATCTTGTCGAAGAAGACGAGGTGCGTAGCGGAGGCAGCTATCTGTCGCAAAATGATTTTCGTTTGCACTTTGGTTTGGGTAAGCACGAACGCATCGATAAGGTCGAGATCTTTTGGCCCTCAGGAGCCAGGGAGAACCTCTCTCAACTACCATCTGATCGCTTTTACACGCTACAAGAAACACGCGGAATCGTAGGCTCCCAGCCGCCCGGAGTGTGCCCGGCCGTAGACCGCGACTGCGAGCAGAAATCCAGGAGTGGCAAGTGATCAACCAAGTCTCTTCGTCATGTGAGTTCGGCATGGACTGAGGCGTTACCCGCCTGTATGATCGGTCTCTCGAAGAAATGCAGCAATCACAAAAGCGAGCTAGCGGCCGCAGAATAATAAGTTCCATAGGTGTACCGTCAGGAAGCGAGTTGCTCCTTCGTGTTGGCTTTGTTCTTCTCGCCTTTATTGTTCTTCATTTCTATACCGCCACGAAATCAGTCAGAGCTGCTTCGCCTCCGACCGCAGTTCAGAACAATTCCACCCATGCAATCCAATCTGCAAGCGATCGCAGTAAGTATGTAGGAGATGAGGCTTGCATCTCATGCCACAAAAGTCAGGCGGCATCTTACATTCACACCTCGCATCATCTAACCTCGCAGCTCGCGAATGAGAATTCTGTTCTGGGCTCGTTTCAGGACGGGTCGAACGTCCTGATGATCAGTGACCCAGCTCGTGCAACAGCTCAGCCCGGTCTGCTTTTCAAGATGGAAAAGAAAGACGGCTTCTACTATCAAACTGCGGTGACTGGGTGGGGCCCTGACCTGCAGACGCGCACAGAGCGGATCGACATGCTCACCGGCTCCGGCGTACGAGGCGTAACCTATCTTAATTGGCAAGGGAACAAGCTCTACGAATTACCTGTGAGTTACTGGACGGACGGCCGCCGGTGGATAAATAGTCCAGGATACGAGAATGGTTCGGCTAATTTCTCGCGGCCCGTGAATCCCGGCTGTTTGGAATGCCACGCCACGTATATCAAAGCGCTCTCAACGGATCCGCTAACTAACTCCTATGACAGAGAGAGCCTGATCACGGGAATCTCGTGCGAGACCTGCCATGGTCCAGGTGCTGACCACATCGCGAAGCAAAAATCAGCTTCGGTAAAAGCAGCGGATCAGGAAATACTGAATCCCCGACACTTCTCTCGCGACAGACAAGTCGAGTCATGTGCGTTGTGCCACAACGGCATTCAACGCGAAGCAATAGCTCCGCCATTTTCCTATGTACCTGGTCACCCGTTGAGTGATTATTTCAAGCCAATTTCTGCCGAGACTGTAGAGCATCCTGATGTGCATGGCAATCAAGTCGGACTACTACAGAGAAGTCTCTGTTATCGCTCTTCTCAGACGATGACCTGCTCAACCTGCCATGATGTTCACTCACCCGAACGGTCCGCAGCAGCATATTCTGATCGATGCCTCACCTGTCACAAATGGCAAGCTTGCGGCATGGCAAAAACCATGGGTCATAAAATTACCGCGAACTGCATTGACTGTCACATGCCGGTTGAGGCGACGAATGTGATCGTCTCTGAAACCGCAGGGAATGAAGTACGGGCAACCATGAGGAATCACTGGATCAAGGTCTATCCCTCCGTGCATCGGCCCTAGTCCTCCCTGGCAATAATAAGTTTACGATTGCGAGAAAACAGCCTTTAACTACACGCCAAATTTTGCTGGACTGCTGCTGATCGCGTCTGTTTTCATTCAGTATTGAGGGGTGAGTCGATGAAAAGCCTCAATCCCGCGTTCCATGCAAGCTACAGGATTTTTGTAGTTGTAGCGGTGATGCTGACGACTCATTGCGAAACCGCGATTCCTCAGGCCACCAAACCAGCCCAGCAACCACTGTACCTTCCGGATCCAACTCCAAGGCCGCCGGACCTGGAGCGCCAGTACGGTGGTGATCCGGCTGCGCTTGCAAGACAACAAGAACTGGCAGCACTCAGATCTGCTCAACTCAGGCAACAGGTAATCGTTGCGACTGATAAGTTGCTTACATTGACGCAGCAACTGAAGGCAGATATGGAAAAGCGCGAAACCGCTGTCCCAATGGTCTCTCAAGCAGGCAAAGTGGAGCAGATCGAGAAGCTCGCCAAGACCGTGAAAGAAAAAACGAAGTGGCAATAATATGTTCAGAGGGCATCGATTGTCTGTGATGGGGAGGTCAGAACGATGAAAAGCAGAGAGAAGTTGTCGAACCCGGTTCTTGCATTACTTGCCATGTTGCTGTTCGCCTGCTGGCCAATTTATGTGTCCGCGCAAGCGACGCAGGAAACGCAACAGAGTGGCCAGACCGAAGCTTCATCCCCAAACACCCCAGCAACTCCCGATCAGCAAGACGACAATTCGAAGGCTGCAAAACCAGAAACAAATCAACCTGCGTCGCCGGAAGATGCGCGCCAGGCACAATTTATCGCTGATTCGCAAAAGCTATATCAACTTGCTCAGGAGCTAAAAGCGGAAGTCGCGAAGAGCAACAAAAACACTCTATCCATTGCAGTGACCAAAAAGGCAGAAGAGATCGAAAAGCTTGCCAAAAGCCTGAAGGAAAGAATGCGCAAGGAATAACGCGCTTAGATACGCTATTGGGGGCTGGCTTGCCCTTTTCCCAGCTTTTCGACAAGTGCCTGATCTGCCTCCTTATTCATCGAGCTGGCCTTGTCGAACTCTACTTTGGCTTCTTCTTTTTTACCCATGGATTGATAAAGTCGGGCCAGCCGCCAATGCGGCGTCACATCCTTTGGATCAAGAGCGATCGCCTTCAGCAGCTCGCTAACCGCGTCGTCTTTACGTCCGAGATCAGCGTATACGACTCCCAGATCGCGATGCACAAAAGCCGTCGATGGATCGTCTGCTGCGGCCTTTTCCAACTCAGGCCGCGCCTTCACATAGTCGTTTAACTCCACATACGTGTCGCCCAGGTAGGCCCTTGCCTGTACGCTTCCAGGGTCGTTTTCGAGCTCCGCGAGGAACTCCTTCGCTGCTTCGTCGTATTGTTTCTGCTCCCATAGCAGGTAGCCGAGGCCGAAATGTGCATTCGGCTCTTTTGAATTCGCTTTCACGGCTGCACGGAATTGTGCTGTCGCTTCCGAAATCTTGCCTTCCTCGTCAAGAGCCTCACCGGCAAGCATGTCCGCCTCGGCAGACTCGGCGTTCAGCGCGAGAATCTCTTTATAGACGTCAAGAACGCATTGGTATTGCTTGCTCCACAAACAGCTATGCGCGAGAGTGAGCCGAAGAGGAAGATTCTGCGGATCCATTCTCGCAGCCTGCTTGAGGTAGGGAATCGCAACCAGATAATCGCCCATGCCGTAATGCGTCATCCCCAGCAGAATAGTCAGACGCGGGTCTCCGGGATGTTTTTCCAGCTCTGCGGTGAAAGGCTTTATCGCCTCCTGAAACCTGTTGCTCTTGAACAGAGCCAGCCCTAGATTCATTTCAAGGCTGGGGAAAGACGGATCAATCGCCAGCGCCTGGCGATAGTAAGCAACTGCCTGATCAAACCGCTGCTGTCTGGCTTCGAGCAACCCCATGTGAGCAAGGGCCTCAGCATTGTGGGGCTCATCCTTCGCAATCTGCTGCCATATTTGTTCGGCTTCGGCGTTTTGACCCTGGCTCTCAAGGGCAAGGGCATCCTGACGAGTGTTCTGGGCGAATCCCGGAAGAGCCGTAGCCAAGGTTACCGACAAAAAAAACAATTGCAGCCTGTTGCGGCGAGCCCGATTCACTTCGATCCTCCTGCGTGGCAATGAAAACTACGCTATCTGTTCAGATCAGCTGGTGGCAACCATCCGATTCAAACGCATAAAAAAAGCGCGGCAGGAACTTCCTGCCGCGCTCTTGGTTAGAGAGGTCTAGAAGCTCAGGACGCCGCCTATCTCCAGAACGCGTGGATCCCACGTGTTGCTGATGGCTCCAAAGTTGTTGGTTCCATAGCTGGCGTGGATGTTGTTGAACTCCGTATGGTTGAAGGTGTTGAACGATTCAAACCGGAGCTCAAAGTTTGCCCGCTCCTTGATGTTGAAGTTTTTGTAGAGCGAGGTGTTGAAGTCCGTACGTCCCGGACCCAGGGCCGAGTCTTTGCGTGAACTACCAAACCCCTGGTTCGGCCCGCCAGCCCATGCCGGAACAGGAGCACTGAACGGACTCGGATCAAACCATTGGGTCTCGCGTTTGGAGTAGTGCACTGTTCCACTGATATTAGGACGGTTGGTGTAACCGCCGCCCAATCCGATGGGGTCGTACGAGATCGACAGACCGGGACCCTGATTCTGGATGATCACGCCCGACTGAAATACCGCTGTACCGGAAATTTCCCATCCTCCCAGTACCGCCTTCTGCCAGCCGCTGGCTTGGGCGAAGAACGGGAATTTGTAGATGTAGTTTCCGACAAGGATGTGACGGCGATCCAGAGCGCCGGATCCCTTGTCATATTTCAGGTTGTAGGGATTGCTTACTCCATTGAGGTCGTAGCTGGTGATATCGATTTCGTGTGAATACGTGTAATCGAGTTCGCCGCTCAGGTTGTGCCAGTTCTGGGCGCGGATTCCGGTCTGGAAGCCGTTGTAGTTGCCGTTGGTGGTGTTCTCCTGTTGGTTGATGCCAGCGAAACCCTGGTACGT
>Ga0081540_1002676_pt1 | contig 14495 bp, 13 predicted proteins | sample TabmetS2T1R1_FD_71024 | JGI IMG/M metagenome (GOLD analysis project Ga0081540, IMG submission 71024) | Tabebuia heterophylla rhizosphere microbial communities from the University of Puerto Rico - S2T1R1 | ecosystem: Host-associated > Plants > Roots > Rhizosphere ... | reverse complement strand
AGGTCACGTTCGCGCGCGACGTCGATCGCGTGCCGGAAGAAGTCGAGCTCGGCGGTAGCGCCCGTGGGGTTGTTGGGGTAGTTGAGGTAGAGGAGCTTGGCGTCGGGGATGCCGTCGAGCTCGGGCAGGAAACCGTTCTCCTCGCGCAGCGGCAGGTAGTGGACGGTCGCGCCCGCGAAGATTGGGCCCGACGTGTACGGCGGGTAGCCGGGGTCGGGCGACAGGCAGACGTCGCCCGGGTCGAGGCAGGCGAGCGCAATGTGGCCGACTCCCTCCTTGCCGCCGAGGACGGGGATGACCTCGCCGTCGGGGTCGAGCTCGACGCCGAAGCGGTCGCGGTAGAAGGTCCCCGCGGCAGTCCGGAACTCCTCGGTGCCGTGGTTGGTCGGGTACTGATGCGTCCGGGGGTCGCGCGCAGCCTCGGCGAGCGCGTCGATGACCCCCGGCGGAGTCGGCAGGTCGGGGTCGCCAATGCCCAGGCTGATTACGTCGACGCCGGCTTTCTCCGCCTCGGACACCTTGCGCTCGAGCTCGGCGAAGAGATAGGGAGGCACCGCGTCGAGGCGCCTGGCGAACTTCACAGCTCGAACTCCTCGGACAGCTCGAGCGTGCAGATCTCCTCGGCCGGCCCGATCAGGCTCGCGTGGAAGCTCTCATCGAGCTCGACGACGAGGTCGCCGCCCTGGAGGTGCACCGTCACGGGGCTCTCGCACCAGCCGTGGCGGACGGCCGCGCTCGCAACTGCGACCGCGCTGGTCCCGGACGACAGCGTCTCCCCCGCCCCGCGCTCCCAAACGAGAGCAGTCATGTCGTGCTGACTGTCGACGCGTGCGAACTGGACGTTCGTCCGGTCCGGGAACCGCTCATGGTTCTCGACCGCCGGCCCGAGCCGGAGGAACTCGTCGCGGTCCGGCGTGTGACGGATGACCGCGTGCGGGTTGCCGACGGAGACCTGGACCATCTCATACTCGTTCCCGTCGACCTGCAGCGGCTCCTGCTCCCCCACCTCGACTGGGCCCATCTCCGTCTCCACCTGCTTGCCCTCGCGCATCGTCGCGACCACCTCCCGCGGCCCGACCTGGATCCGCACGCGATCGAGATCGTTCCGGCGCGCGAGCCAGCGGGCCGCGATCCGCGTCCCGTTTCCGGACAGCTCTGCGGTCGAGCCGTCGGGGTTCCAGATCACGACGTCCGCGCCGGCGCCGTTCGTGGAGAGAACCTCGACGATCCCGTCCGAGCCGACCCCGAAGTGGTAGTCGCAGATCTTCCGCACGCGCTCTGGAGTCAGCGGCAGGGCAAGCTCAGCCCGCTCGACCAGCAGGTAATCGTTGCCGAGCCCGTGCCACTTCGAGAATTGCATCCGCGACCTCGCCCGGAGGGCGATCGGCAGGCAGGCTAACAAGGCCGGGTATGCGTCGCATCCACTTGCGCTGGTACGCGGCGTAGCGCCTCGTGCGGGCGGTCAGGGCCTGGATCGCGGCCTCGTCGTCGGGGTGATCCGCGATGTCCGAGAGGCCGTGCGCGTACGCGGCCGTCGATGAGACCGGCCCTGCAAGAGCAGCCTCGGCCTCGGTGCGAACTCCCTCGGCGAACATGGCTCGCGTCCGATCCTCGATTCGCCTGTCGAGCAGGTCCCTGGGCACGTCGAGCCCGACGATGAGCGTCGGATGGCGCGTCTCGCCGCTCCAGAGCCGGTCGCGCTCGCGCTCGACACCCGCGAGCTCGAGGCTGCGAACGACTCGGCGGCGGTCGTTGGGATGAACCGCTCCGGCGGCCTCGGGGTCGAGCTCGGCCAGGCGTGCGTGAGCCGCTTCGGGGCCGACCTCGTCGTAGAGCGCCTCCCAGCGGGCCCGCGCACATGGGTGCACCTTCGGGGGCAAGCTCAGGTCCCCGAGCGCGGCCCGGAGGTAGAGGCCGGTTCCGCCGACGAGGATCGGCGTGCGGCCGGAGGCGAGGATCTCGTCGATCGCGGCGTGCGCCAGCCGCTCGTACTCGGCGACCGAGGCCTCGTGGTCGAGCGGCCAGATGCCGACGAGCCGTCCCTCAGCCTGGTTCGTGAGGATCGGCAGCCCCCGGTAAATCTGCATCGAGTCGGCCGAGACGAGCTCTGCGGGGATGCGCTCCGCGAGCGCCTGTGCGACCGCCGTCTTGCCCGATGCGGTGGGGCCGAAGACCGCGAGAACGGTGTCAGTCACGCAGCCGCGCGCGGGCGCGGTCGAGCTCGTCCTCGGTCAGGCCGGCCTGGCGCAAGTAGCCCTCGACACTGCCGTAACGCCGCTCGAGCTCCTCGAAGACGCCCTCGATCGACTCGGCCGGCGTCTGCGAGAGCCGCTCGAGGCGTGCGCGCTCTTCGTCGGTCTCCGCCTCCGCGAACCACTGCTCGTGCCGCGGACGCAACCGCTCCTCGCTCAGTGCGTAGTCGGCCGCGATCTCGTCGACGTCGACGCCGGCGACTTGCAGGAGGAGCGCCGTCAGCAGCCCCGTGCGGTCCTTGCCGCCCGCGCAGTGGATGACGACGCCGCCCTCGGGCGCGTTCGCGACGGCGCGGATAGCCGCGGCCACGTTGCGGTCGAAGTGCTCGAGGAAGATGAGATAGACGTCGCGCGTGGCCGTCGGCACGTCCGGGGCTGCGCGCACAGCCGCCTCCAGCCGCGCCTCGACCTGCTTCCAGTCCTCCGTGTCGGTCTCGAAGAACGGGATGTGCAGAACCTCGACGGGCAGCTCGGTCGGCGGGTCGGCGGCGAGCTCGTCGTTCGTCCGGAGGTCGACGATCGTCTTCACCCCATAGTCGACGAGGGCCGCCCAGCCGCGGTCGCTCAACTGGCGGACGCTGTCGGCGCGGATGACCGAGTCGTAGCGCGTCTCGCCGCCGTCCTCGGTCGGATGGCCGCCGAGGTCGCGGACGTTGAGCAGTCCGTCCCAGAGGAGGTCGCGGCTACGCTGCAACGGCTGCGAGCTCTACGCCCTTGAGGGTGGTCGAGGTGGCGTCCTCGATGCGCACGTCGGCGAGGCTTCCCGCGGCGCTCTTCCCGGCGAAGTTGACGGTCGTGTTGCGGCGGGTGCGGCCGCGCAGGAGCGAGGCGTCGGTCCGGCTGGAGCCCTCGACGAGCACCTGCTCGACCCGGCCGACGCGGGCCGAGTTGCGCTCGCGCGCGATGCGCTGGACGACTTCGACGAGCCGCTCGATGCGCTCGCCCTTCACCTCGTCGGGTACCTGGTCCGGCATCGCGGCGGCTTCGGTTCCCTGCCTCGGCGAGTAGACGAAGGTGAACGCTCCGTCGTAGCCGACCTCCTCGACGACCTCGAGGGTCTCCTGGAAGTCGCGCTCGGTCTCGCCCGGGAAGCCGACGATGATGTCGGTCGTGAGCGCGAGGTCCGTGATCGCGGCGCGGAGGTCGTTGACGAGCCGGAGGTAGCGCTCGCGGCCGTACGTGCGCCGCATCGCCTTCAGGACGCGCGTCGAGCCCGACTGGAGCGGGAGGTGCGCGTGCTCGCAGACGGCGGGGCACTCGGCCATCGCGGCGATCACGTCGCCGCGAAAGTCCTTCGGGTGCGGGCTCGTGAAGCGGATGCGCTCGATCCCGTCGACGGCGTCCACCGCGCACAGGAGCTCGGTGAAGCTGCTGCCGAGGTCGCGTCCGTAGGAGTTGACGTTCTGCCCGAGCAGCGTGACCTCGCGGACGCCCTCGCTTGCGAGGCGCGTCACCTCGGCGAGGATCTCGCCCGGCCGTCGGCTGACCTCGCGGCCGCGCACGGACGGCACGATGCAGTACGAGCAGACCGAGTTGCAGCCCATCGAGACCTGAACCCAGGCCTGGAACCGGCGCTCGCGGTGCATCGGCAGCGTTCCGGCGAACTCCCGTTCTTCGGCGATGCCGAACCGGCCGCGCGGCGCCTCCCCGCCCGCGCCGAGCCAATCCGCGAGGTGCGGGATCGCCCCCGGCCCGAACGCGACGTCGACGAACGGGTACAGATCGAAGAGCCGCTCACGCTGCGCCTCCGCGTAACACCCTCCGACGGCGATCACCTTGTCCGGGTCGGCGAGCTTGAGCATCTTCGCGTTCCCGAGGTGCGCTGCGAACCGCTGGTCGGGCTTCTCACGGATCGTGCAGGTGTTGAAGACGAGCACGTCCGCCTCGTCCTGGGAGACGGCCTCCCCCAGTCCGAGCTCTTCGAGCATGCCCTTGATCCGCTCGGAGTCGTGGGCGTTCATCTGGCAGCCGAACGTCGTGACGTGGTACCGCTTCACGCCGAACAGCCTAGCGAGCTATTTCGCGAATTCCGTCGACCGAGACTCGCGGATCACGGTCACCTTGATCTGGCCCGGGTACTCGAGCTCGTGCTCGATCTCGCGGGCGATCTCGTGCGACAGGAGTGCCGCCTGGTCGTCGTCGACCTCGCCGGGCTTGACGATCACCCGAACCTCGCGCCCGGCCTGGAGCGCGTACACCTTCTCGACGCCGTTTCGCTTCATGGCCAGGCCCTCGAGCGCCTCGAGCCGCTTGATGTAGTTCTCGAGGCTGTCGCCACGGGCTCCGGGGCGGGCTCCCGAGATCGCGTCGGCCGCGATCAGGAGCACTGCCTCCACGGTCTGCGGCTGCACCTCGTAGTGGTGCGCCTCGACTGCGTGGATCACGCCGGGCGACTCGCCGTGGCGCCGCGCGTACTGCGTCGAGATCGCCGCGTGTGAGCCCTCGATCTCGTGCGTGACCGCCTTGCCGACGTCGTGCAGGATCGCGGCGCGCTTCGCGGTCTTGACGTTCGCGTCGAGCTCGGTCGCCATCAGGCCCGCCAGATGCACGACCTCGAGCGTGTGCTTGAGGACGTTCTGCCCGTAGCTCGTCCGGTAGTTGAGCCGGCCGAGGAGCTTGACGATCTCCTCGTGGAACTCGCCGCAGTTGGCCTCGAAGACCGCCTGCTCGCCGGCCTGGATGATGTGCTCCTCGATCTCGGCCTTCGACTGGTAGAACATCTCCTCGATCCGCGCGGGCTGGATTCGGCCGTCCTCGACGAGCTTGAGCAGCGTTATCTTGGCGATCTCGCGGCGGATCGGGTCGAACGACGAGAGCACGACCGCCTGGGGCGTGTCGTCGACGATGACGTCCACGCCGGTCAGGTGTTCGAGGGTGCGGATGTTGCGGCCCTCGCGGCCGATGATCCGGCCCTTCATGTCGTCGGACGGGAGCTCGATCAGGGAGGAGGTCGTCTCCGCGGCGTGGCTGGCCGCGACGCGCTGGAGGGCGTCGGCGACGAGGTTCCTGGCGCGCCGCTTGGCCTCGGTCTGGGCCTCTTCGTCGAGCTGGCGCACCCGGCGCGCGAGGTCGTGGCGGACGAGCTCCTCGGACTGCTCGAGGAGGCGCGCCTTCGCCTCGTTGACGGTCATCCCGGCAACGCGCTCCAGCTCCGCGAGCTCGCGCTGCTTCGCTTCCTTGAGGTCGTCCTGGAGCTCCTTGACGTGCACCTCGCGGTCCGCGATGCCCTGCTCGCGGCGTGTGAGCTCCTTCTGGCGGAGCTCGGCCTCGTCTTCGCGCGCCAGCACCCGCTCCTCGATCTTCGTGATCCGCGCGCGCTGCTCGCCGATCTCGCGCTCGACCTCGCCCCGGACCCGGACGGCGTCCTCACGGGCCTCGATCTTCGCCTCTCGGCGGATCGTCTCGGCTTCGCGGCGAGCCTCGGCGACGCTCGTCCCGCCGAAGAGCTGCAGCCCGAACACGACGACGACGCCGGTGATCAGGACGCTGATCAGAACTGCCGCAAGAACGAGCATGAGTGCTCCTCGGGTCGAAGCCCGCGCGGCTCAATCTCCGAATGGTGCGGCCCGAGCGGACCGCGGCAAACTGGGCTCAGCCGATGCCGGCGGAACCCCTGTCAGTCGCGTCTGGTCGTGGAATCAAGGTGCTTTGCTCGTGGTCTTGCTAGGTCGGACTATTCGGAAACTGCGCGTGTGCAGGCAAAACTACGTGTTGTTGTCCTCCCATCGTACAACCGGAGGGTCGTGCTCTGCAACGGCCTCTCCGCAGGCGCTTTCGATCGCGTCCTCGGAGTAGCCTTTCCGCGCGAGATAGCGGGCGGTCTTCGGCCCGGTGCCTCTCCGGCGGCAGATCCCGGCGGCGCGCTCGTTCTCCGGTTCGAGGGACGCGATCGCCGCCGCGATCGCCTCCGCCGGAACGCCGCGGGTTTCGAGGTCGTGCCGAACGAGGAAGTCGCCCGCCCCGCGATCTGCGAGCGCCTGCGCCCTGGAGCGGGCGAAGCGCTCGTCGTCCACCGCGCCGGCGTCCGCCAGGCGGTCGATCGTCTCTGCTCGGGCCTCCGGTGCGATGTTTGCCCGGTCGAGCCGCGCGTCGAGCTCGGCGGCCGACAGATCTCGGGTGCGGAGTGCGCGGGCGGCCCGCGTCATCGCCTCGTGTCGCTTCAGCTCCCGGTGCACCCGGCGGGCGCGCTCCCGGTCGAGCTCGACACCGACGTCGAGCCCGGCGCGCAAAACGACCTCAGCGGGCAGCGTCCGCCACGGCTCACCATCGAGTCCCACCTCGACGCGGCCGCGTGACGCAGCGGCGAGCGAGCTAACCCTTGACGGAGACCTCTTCGACGGCAGCCTCGGCCTCCTCCTTGGCTCCGGCGCCGTTCTCGGCGGCCACGGTCGGAAGGAGCCGCGCGGAGGCGATCCCGCCCTCGCCGAGCTCCGCCTGGATCCGCTGGACGATCTTCTCGGCGGCGTCCGGGTGCTCGCGCAGGAAGGCCGCGGCGTTCTGGCGCCCTTGTCCCAGCCGCTCCTCGTCGAAGCTGAAGTAGGAGCCCGACTTCTGGACGACCTTGCGGTCGAGCCCGGCCTCGAGCACGGTGCCTTCCCAGGAGATCCCCGAGCCGTAGATGATGTCGAACTCGGCCTGCTTGAACGGCGGCGCGACCTTGTTCTTGACGACTTTCACGCGGACGCGGTTGCCGATCGCCTCGACCCCGTCCTTGAGCGTCTCGATGCGTCGGATGTCGAGCCGCACGGACGAGTAGAACTTCAGCGCTCGCCCGCCCGGGGTCGTCTCCGGCGAGCCGAACATGACGCCGATCTTCTCGCGCAGCTGGTTCGTGAAGAGCGCGATCGTGTCGGTGCGGTTGAGCGTGCCGGCGAGCTTGCGCAGTGCCTGGCTCATGAGCCGCGCCTGGAGGCCGACATGGCTGTCGCCCATCTCGCCCTCGATCTCGGCCTTCGGCGTCAGCGCCGCGACCGAGTCGACGGCGACGATGTCCAGCGCGCCCGAGCGGATCAGCAGCTCGGCGATCTCGAGCGCCTGCTCGCCGTGGTCGGGCTGCGAGACGAGCAGCTCGTCGATGTTGACGCCGATCCTGCGCGCGTACTGCGGGTCCATCGCGTGCTCCGCGTCGATGAAGGCGCAGATCCCGCCGCGGCGCTGGGCCTCGGCGATCACGTGGTAGACGAGCGTCGTCTTTCCCGAGGACTCCGGGCCGAAGACCTCGACGATGCGCCCGCGCGGCAGCCCACCCACTCCCAGAGCGAGGTCGAGCGTGAGCGATCCCGTCGAGACCGCGCCGGTCGAGACCTGCGCAGCGTCGTTCATGCGCATGACCGAGCCCTTGCCGAACTGGCGCTCGATCTGGCCGAGTGCGACGTCGAGTGACTCCTCGCGATCCAACGTCATCCACCTCCTAGCGGAACTGACTCCAAGACTTCGTACTGCGCCCCGTCAGGCCGCAGCCGAGACATGTAAACAGCAGCGTCGGACATCGTCACCGGCCCCAGATCCGGGATCGTGGGCCGGAGCCGAGGGCGCTCGCGAAAGCGGGCGACCGTGACGTGCGGGAGCCACTTGCGCGACTCCGGCTCGTAGACGTCGAGCTTCGCGAGACGGCCGTGCGCGTCCTCGGCGATGCGAGTCGCGCGTCCCTCATCGTCTTCGAGGACGAGCATCCCGACCGACCGCGTCTCCCGATACCGAACCGGTGTGAGGACGGGCCTCGCGACGCCTTCGACCGACTCGCGCAGCGCGCCGGCGATTGCCTCGACCTCGCCGGCTGGCCTGGAGCCGAGGAAGGCGATCGTGACGTGCAGGTTCTCGACCGGAACGAGCCGGACGCGCTGGGCGGCGAGCTGCTCCCGTTCCCACGCGGCGACGGCCAGAGCGGCCGCATCGGGCAGACGGAAGCCGAGGAAGAGGCGCCAGCGCTCATCGGCACCGACGGTACCGGAGGAGGTCATGCAGGACTGTCGCGGATCTGTGTCAGAAGCTCACGGAGCAGATGGAGCGCGGCCGTGGTCGCCCGGCGGCGCACCGCCTCGCGGTCCCCCGGCAGGTTCAGCTCGCGCGCCAGCTCCACTGCCGGGCCCGACGCGTCGAGATAGACGAGCCCGACCGGCTTCTCGGGCGTCCCCCCGCCGGGGCCTGCTATCCCCGTCGTGGCGACGGCCACGTCCCCGCCGAGCGCCTTACGCGCGCCCAGGGACATCTCCGCAGCGGTCTCGGCCGAAACGGCACCGTGCACGGCGAGCGTCTCCACACCGACGCCGAGCCGAACATGCTTCACGTCGTTGTCGTACGACACGACGCCGCCCCGGAAGACGTCGCTCGAGCCGGGCACCGACGTCAACCGCGCCGCGACGAGCCCGCCGGTGCAGGACTCCGCCGTTGCCAGCGAGAGACCGCGCTCGCGCGCTAGGTCGAGCACGAGCTCCTCCACCGGCCGCTCGTCCTCGGCGAAGATCGACGAGCCGAGCGCGCCGCGGAAGCTCTCGGCCAGCCCGTCGGCCCGGCCGAAAAGCTCGACCCAGATCTCCCCGGAATGCGCGCAGATCGTCGCCTGCACGCCCTCGGGCTCTCCCCCGGCCTCGGCGAGCACCCGCGCGACCGCCGACTCGCTGACACCGTACGCGCGCAGGACGAGACGCTCGGGCGCTTCGGCCCGCGCGACCACGCCCCGAACGGCCTCGTCCTCGAGCGCAGCCCGCCACAGGCGGCGCAGCTCGGGCGGAGGCCCCGGCAGCACGACCGCTACCGCACGACCGGTCTCGACGACGAGCCCGGGAGCCGTGCCCGCGATCCCGATCACGCGCCCGCCGGCGGGCACGGCCGCCTGCTTGCGCACGCCCTCCTCGAACTCCGCGTACGGCCGTCCTAGCCGCTCCGCGATCCGCCTCGACACGCCCTCGATCTCCTGCTCGAGCTCGGGCACGACGACGGCGTCGAGCCCCGCCGCGAGCGCGAGCAGCTCGACGGTGCGATCGTCGTGCGTCGGCCCCAGCCCGCCGGACAGCACGAGCAGATCCGCGTCGAGCCCCTCCCGAATCGCGGGCTCCAGCTCCGACACCTCGTCGCCGACGATCCTGATCGACGACGGCTCCAGCCCCAGCCGCGTCAGCTCCTCGGCCAGGAACGGCCCGTTCGAGTCGCGACGGCTGCCTCGGATCAGCTCGCTGCCGGTGACGAGGACTTCGGCGCGGGGCCTCAAGTGGGCGAAGCGGCCAGCCTGATGCGGTTCGGCGTCACTTCGAGCCACCGCCGCGAACCCGTCCCCGCACCCGGGACGGCGTGCGTCCGGCCGTTCAGCTTGAGCCGCAGGTTCGCAGGCGCGAACACGTACACCCAAAGGTGGCGCCCGACGAAGCGATGCCCCTTCCCGCTCTCGAGCGTGCCCTCGTAGATCGGCCTCCCGGTGCGCTTGCCGCGGTAGACGACGACGTACGCGCCGCCGTTGACGCCCTTGGCGATCAGTTTCGCCGTCGGTTTCGGCGCCGCCTTCGTCTTCTTGGGCTTGTTCGTGGGCACCGACAGCGCGGTGTTCGGGGTGCTGGAGCCGCCCCAGATCCACGCCACGAAGACGAACACCGTGAGCCCGGCGATCGCGGCGAGCGTGATCATCACCGCCTTGTTCTGGAAGGCGCTCCCGCGTCCCGGCCGGGCGACGTGCGGCTTGAACGGGCGCGCTTCCTCCTCTTCCTCGAGCTCCCCGCGCACGTACCGGGAGTTGAACTCGTCGACGTAGAGCTGCCCGTCCAGGCCGAGGTAGTCCGCGTACGAGCGGAGGAAGCCCTTGACGTACGTCTGGGCGGGCAGGACCTCGAATTGCTCGTCCTCCAGGGCACGCAGGTACTTCCCTCGAATCTTCGTCGACTGCTCGATCTCGACGAAGTCGAGCCCCTGCCGGAGACGAGCCTCGCGGAGGCTGTTACCGATCTCGAACACGGGTCCCGAGTCTACGACAAGACGTGATAGTCCACGTAGTAGAAGGCCAGCGCGATCGTCCCGATCAGCGCCAGGTAGAGCCCGAGCCATCCGAGGATGCGTCCGAGGCGGGCCGGAACCGCACCTCCCGCGCGCCCGACCGTCCTCTCCAGGCGCCTCCGGGCCCGCCGCGCGAGCCGCACCGCGACGAAGCCGAAGACCGCCGCGACCGGAACGGCCCACCCCGCATGGATGAGCCTGAGGTCGTTCCGGTAGTTCGTGATCAGGATCCCGACCGGGATCGCCGCCACCGCCAGCAGCCCGAACAGGAGCGCGAACCACGCGACCCGGTTCCTGGGCCGCTGTCCGTTGCTACTGCTTGACGTAGGGGCGGCCAACGGCTGCGGGCGGAGTCGAGCGGCCGATCACGCCGGCCACGGCGATCAGCGTGATCACGTACGGAAGCGCCTGGAAGAGGGTCGCGGCCGTGTCCGAGTAGACCGGCAGGCGGAAGGCGATCGCCGTCGAGAGCCCGAAGAGAAGCGCCGCTCCGAACGCGCCGAACGGCCGCCAGTTCCCGAAGATCAGCGCCGCGAGCGCGATGAAGCCGCGTCCGGCCGTCACGTTCTCGTTGTACGTGCCCAGAAACCCGATGGTCAGGTACGCGCCCCCTGCCGCCGCAAGCATTCCGGAGAGGATGACGGAGAAGTAGCGGAGCGCGTAGACGTTGATACCGACCGTGTCTGCCGCCCGCGGGTGCTCCCCGCAGGCCCTGATGCGCAGGCCGAGCGGGGTTCTGAACATGACGAAGTACGAGACGACCACGAGCGCGATCGCTGCCCAGATCATCAGGTTCAGGTGCCCGAAGGCCTCGGAAAAGAACCCGTTGTTGCTCTTGCTCGTCAGGTTCACGTCGGGGATCTGGGAGATCCCGGTCGGGACGTTGGTGCCGTGGTAGAGCTGGACGAAGCCGTACCCGGTGATTCCGAGCGCGAGGAAGTTGACGGCCACGCCGCTCACGATCTGGTCGGCACGCAGATGGATGGAGAAGAACGCGTGCACGAGCGCGAGCAGGCCCCCGGAGATGATCCCGATCACGAGGCCGCCGACCCACGAGCCGGTCTTGTCGGCACCCCAGATGCCCCAGAACGCGCCCATCAGCATCATGCCCTCGAGGCCGATGTTCACGACCCCCGAGCGCTCCGAGAACATGCCTCCGATCGCACCGAAGGTCAGCGGCGTTGCGAACACGAGCATCGACGCGATCAGGCTCGCCGTGAAGACCTGGTCCAGGTCGGCGGTGCTCGAGCGGGTGGCGAGGACGCCGAGGCCGACGCCGAGCAGGCCGACGACGACGGCGCCCCACCCCGCACGGCGGGCGCCCCGGCTCGCGGCGAAGACACCCAGGAACGCGGCGCAGATGCCCAGCAAGGCCGGCCAGACGGGCGAGCGAGCCGTGAGCGGCGGGATCGCCGCCAGGAACGCGACCGCGCCGAGCGCGAACCCGTATGCCGCGATCGCCTTCGGCCGAACGAAGCGCGCTGCGTCCAGCTGCCCAACATACGTGCTCATGACGCAGCCTCCGCGGCCGGCTCGGGCTCCTTCGGCGTTCGCTTCCACACGCGCCCACCGGCCCGCCAGACGGCGATGATCAGGAGGTCGGCCCCGACGAAGAGGACGACGAGCCCCTGGATGATCTCGGTCAGGTGGCCCGCGAGGCTCGGGTCGATCACGTTCGACTGGAGGCCGTGCGTCGTCCCGAAGAGAAGCGCCCCGAAGAGCAGCGCCGCAAGCCCGACCCCGACTGCTGTGTTGCGCCCGAGCAGCGCGACGGCGATCCCGAGGAACCCGATGCTCGAGGCCTGGACGTCCGAGGTCCCGACGTGGAAGAGGTAGCCGAGCATGTCGAGGCCGCCAGCGAGGCCTGCGAACGCTCCGGAAATGGCCATCGCGCGCACGTAGTTCGTTCGCACCTTGATCCCGCCGTACGAGGCCGCGTCGGGGTTGTAGCCCACTGCTCGCACCTCGTAGCCGAGCGTCGTCCGGTTGAGGATCGCCCAGAAGACGATCAGAGCCGCGATCGCGACGAAGAACCCGATGTGCAGGCCCTGGAGCTCGGGGTCACCCCAGAACACGGGCAGCTTCGCGCCATTGACGACGTCCGCCGAGATCGGGACGTTCTGTGCCTTGTTGTCCGCGCCCTGAAGCGGCCCGCCTGGTCCGAACAGGTAGATCCCGATCCAGTAGGCGATCCAGTTGAGCATGATCGTCGTGATCACCTCGTGCGCGCCGACGGTGGCCTTGAGGAAGCCGGCGATCGCAGCCCAGGCGGCGCCTGCGAGCATCGCCGCGCCGATCCCGAGCAGGATGTGCAACGGGCGGGTCATGTTGACGAAGCTCGTCCCGACCCAGCTCGCGACGAAGAGGCCCATGAAGTACTGGCCCTGGCCTCCGATGTTGAATAGCCCGCAGCGAAAGGCGAACGCGACTGCGAGCCCGGTCAGGATCAGCGTCGTCGTCAGCAGCAGAGTCTGTGAGAAGTTGTACGGCGCCGTGTGCGCCGTGTCGACGTCCCACGGGTGCGCGAACCAGTTCAGCCCCGCGCCGTTGATGATGTCCCGGTAGGCGAGGAACGGGTTGTGGCCGCTCCCGAGAACGACGAGGCCTCCGATCACGAACGCGAGCACCGCGGTGGCAACCGGCACCGCGATTCCGCCTGCGCGGTGCAGGACGTCGAGCCGGCCGGCCACAGTCGTCGGCGGCGAGTCGGGGTCCGGAGCCTTCTCCGGGGCGAGCGCGTCGCTCATGCGGCGTCCTCCCGCTTCGCCCCGAGCATTTCCATACCGATCGCTTCTTCGCTCGGCTGCTCACCGTGCTCGCCGACGATCTCGCCCTCGTACATGACGAGGACGCGGTCGGAGAGCGAGAGGATCTCGTCCAGCTCGAGCGACACGAGCAGGATCGCACGGCCTTCGTCACGCTCCTCGACGAGCCGCCGGTGCAGGTACTCGATCGCCCCGACGTCCAGGCCACGGGTCGGCTGGGCCGCGATCAGCACCTTCGGGTCGCGGGAGATCTCACGCGCGGCGACGACCTTCTGCTGGTTCCCGCCCGAGAGCGCGGATGCCCTCGTGGTCGGCCCTCCGCCGCGAACGTCGAACTCCTGGATCAGGCGCCGCGCCAGCTCGATGAACCGCCTGGGGAAGATCCAACCGAAGCGGGACATCGGCGGTCGGTCATAGTCGTGTAGCTGGGTGTTCTCCGCGATCGTGAACTCGAGGACGAGCCCGCGCCGCTGCCGGTCCTCGGGAATGTGGCCGACCCCCGCGTCGAGCATCCTCCGGGCGCTCGGGTGGTCGACCTCCTGGCCGCCGATCACGATGCGGCCGCTCTCACGCTTCCTCAGTCCCGTGAGCGCCTCGATCAGCTCGCTCTGGCCGTTGCCGTCGACGCCAGCGATGCCGACGATCTCGCCCGCCCGCACCGAGAGCGAGACGCCCTTCACGGCCGGGAGCCCACGGTCGTCCAGCACGTGTAAGTCGTCGACATCGAGGAGGACGTCGCCCTCCTGTGCAGCGGGAGGCTTGTCGACACGCAGCAGCACCTCCCGTCCGACCATCATCCGCGCAAGGCCTTCCTCGGTCGCGCCCTCGCGCGGGACGGTGTCGATGGTCTTGCCGCGCCGAAGGACAGTGATCCGGTCGGCGATCTCGAGCACCTCGTTCAACTTGTGCGAAATGAAGATCACGGACTGCCCCTCGCGCACGAGCGTGCGCAGGATCTCGAACAGCTCGCCCGCCTCCTGAGGCGTCAGCACGGCCGTCGGCTCGTCGAGGATCAGCACGTCCGCAGCGCGGTAGAGCGCCTTCAGGATCTCGACGCGCTGCTCCTGTCCAACGCTGATGTTCTGCACCTTCGCCTCAGGATCGATCGCGAACTTGTACGAGCGTGAGAGCTCGGCCACGCGCTTGTCGGCCGCCTCGCGGTCGTAGAAAATCCCCTCGCGGGTCGGCTCGTTGGCGAGGACGATGTTCTCGGCGACCGTCATCACCGGGATGAGCATGAAGTGCTGGTGCACCATCCCGATCCCGCTCTTGATCGCGTCCTTCGCGGACGTGAAGTGGACGGGCTTCCCCTTGAGCAGGATCTCACCCTCGTCCGGCTGGTACAGGCCGTAGAGGACGTTCATCAGCGTCGACTTGCCGGCGCCGTTCTCCCCCAGGATGGCGTGAACCTCGCCTCGTTTTAGGGCGGGGGTTACGCGGTCGTTTGGGACGATGCCGGGGGAACCCTTTGTGATTCCCCCCATCTCGAGGGCGGGGG
>Ga0081540_1002675_pt1 | contig 14504 bp, 13 predicted proteins | sample TabmetS2T1R1_FD_71024 | JGI IMG/M metagenome (GOLD analysis project Ga0081540, IMG submission 71024) | Tabebuia heterophylla rhizosphere microbial communities from the University of Puerto Rico - S2T1R1 | ecosystem: Host-associated > Plants > Roots > Rhizosphere ... | reverse complement strand
CCATCACCGGCGGCGACGACCGGCAGGTAACGGGCAAGATGCGCATCAAGCTCGGTCCCATCAGTGCCGAGTTCGACGGAACCGCGACAGTCGAGCGCGATGCGTCGACCTATTCGGGCAGAATCCGCGGCAGCGGCCGCGATGCGCGCAGCAGTTCGGCGACGCGCGGTGCAATCAGCTATCGCCTGGTCCCCGGCAACGATCCGCATGCGACCCAGGTGGACCTCGATGTCGGCTACACGTTGACCGGCATGCTGGCACAATTCGGTCGAACCGATCTGACGCGCGACATCGTCAGCCGTATCACCAAGGGTTTCGTGCAGAATCTCGAGGCGCAGATGGCTGCGCCGGGGCAGACCGGCCCGCAACCAGTGGCCGAGCTCAATGCCGGTGCGCTCGTCTTTTCCACCATGGTGGAACGCATAAAGAGATGGTTCGGCAAGCTCGCTGGACGCACGGATTGACTGCGATAAGGTCGGCTCTTACCAAATGGACTCTTCCGCTGACGCAAATTTTGGAGGATCGTGAATGAGTGCGAACGCCCGCGAAAAAGTTCTCCAAAAGATCGATGCCAATCGCGAGAAGGCCATCGCCTTTCTCCAGGACATGATTGCCATCCCCAGCGTCACCGGGGACGAAGCCAGGATCCAGAAGTTCCTTTCCGAGTACATGACGAAGCTCGGCCTCACCGTCGACATGTGGGAGACCGATTGGGAGGAGCTGAAGAAGCATCCTGGCTACATAACGGTCGACAGGGGCTATGAGGGACGGCCGAACATCGTCGCAACCTTCAAGGGCTCCGGTGGAGGACGCTCGCTGCTCCTGAACGGGCATACGGATGTCATCCCGGTCGGCGGGGGAGAGGGATGGAGCGACGATCCCTGGTCGGCCAAGATCAAGAACGGCCGCATCTATGGGCGCGGCTCGGCCGACATGAAGAGCGGTGTCGCGAGCCATATCATGGCGGTCGAGTGCCTCATCGCCGCGGGCGTGAAACCGAAGGGCGACGTCTACATCAATGTCGTCATCGATGAGGAGGTCAGCGGCCACGGAACCCTTGATACGGTGATCCGCGGCTACAAGGCGGACGCCGGCATTTCCGGCGAGACCAGCGACCTCGCGGTGCAGCCCGCCTGCATCGGCCGCATCTGGTTCGAGATCGAGATCCACGGCAAGCCGGTCGGCATCCAGAAGCGTTACGAGGGCATCAGCGGAATCGAGCTCGGCAACAAGATCACCAAAGCGGTGGCCGACCTGGAGGCCAAGCGCGTCGCGACCGTCACGCATCCTTTGTATCCGAATGCGCTCGATACACTTCCCTGCATGATCGGCAGCTTCTCGGCCGGCAACTATCCGAGCGCGTTTCCCGCCAATTGTCTCCTCAAGGGAAGCATCGGCACCGTGCCGGGAGAGGACCACGAAGGCGTGAAGAAGAGTCTGGTCGATCAGGTGGCGCGCGCGGCTGCCGAGGATCCTTGGATGAAGCAGCACCCGCCGCAGGTGCGGTTCGTGGGCTACGACGCGCACGCTTCCGAAATCCCACGCAATCATCCGATCGTTGAGACCGTGTGCAAGAACTACACGGAGATTACCGGCCGGAAGCCCGAGATCAGCGGCCGGCAGGGCGCTGCCGATACGCGTTTCCTCAACCTCTATGCCGATACCCCGACCGTAATCTTCGGGCCGGGCTCGACCGCGGTGATGCACTCCAACGACGAGTACGTAGCGATCGACGACTATCTGACCGCCATCAAGGTCATGGCGCTCAGCATCTGCGACTGGTGCGGCGTCGACGGCCGGTAAGCAGCAATCGTCGAAAAGGAGAGCTTGTGACAGGACGCGCTACCATCGCGATCCTCGGCGGCACCGGAGACCTCGGTTCTGCGCTGGCCAAGCGTTGGGCCGCCGCCGGCTATCGGATCGTGCTGGGCTCGCGCGCCAAGGAGAAAGCCGAGGCGGCCGCCAAAGCGATGAACGACGACACCGGGTCCGCGAGCGTTACCGGTGACGACAATCTCGGTGCCGCGCGGACGGCCGACATCGTGGTCATCGCGGTTCCCTACGCGAACCATGACGCCATCCTGAACGAGATCAAACCGGTCGTGAGCGGCAAGATCGTGGTGGATGCCGCGGTTCCGCTCGTGCCCCCGAAGGTGTCCGTGGTCCAGCTTCCGCCTGATGGGTCCGCTGCCCAGGGCGCGCAGCGAGTGCTCGGCGACGGGGTGCGCGTCGTCTCCGCCTTCCACAATGTTGCTGCCGCCAAGCTCCTGGCTGGCGGAACCATCGATTGCGACGTCCTGGTGTGCGGCGACGACAAAGCCGCGCGGGAGAGCGTCATCGAGCTGGCCAATGCCGCCGGCACGCGCGGTATCGACGGCGGCGCGTTGGCCAACTCCGTCGCCGCGGAGGCGCTGACCTCGGTGCTCATCGGCATCAATCGGCGCTACAAGGTGAACGGCGGCGCCGGCATTCGCATCACGGGAATACCGACCGCCCAGACGCAGTGATGCCGGAATGAAATCAAAAACGGTGACATACACGGCGCTGTCCGGAATTCCTCTGATCGAGCCCGGGGACGATCTTTGCACCGTCATCGCGGATGCGCTGGAGGCGGCCGAAGTCATTCCGCAGCCGGCCGACACGCTTGTCATCGCCCAGAAGATCGTCTCCAAGGCCGAGGGCCGCTACGTCGACCTGGCCAAGGTGATCCCCTCGGTGCGTGCGCTCGAGCTTGCCGCCGCAACCCACAAGGACGCGCGGCTGATCGAAGTGATCCTCTCCGAATCCACGGAAGTCTTGCGACAGCACAAGGATATCCTGATCGTTGTACATCGGCTCGGTTTCGTGATGGCGAATGCCGGCGTGGACCAATCCAATGTCGCTCCCAACGGCGGCGACCACGTTCTCCTGCTGCCGCGCGATCCCGACGCATCCTGTGCCGCCCTGAAGGCCGCTTTCGATCGCCGCTTCGGCGTCGACGTCGCGGTGGTGATCAACGATTCGTTTGGTCGGGCGTGGCGGAACGGCGTGGTCGGCGTCGCCCTGGGTGCAGCTGGAATCCCCGCCCTGCAAAACCTGATCGGCGCGCCGGACTTGTTCGGCCGGCCGATGCGCGTGACCGAGGTGGCGATCGCCGATGAACTGGCAGCGGCCGCATCCCTGCTGATGGGACAGGCTGACGAGGGCATTCCAGTCGTTCACGTGCGCGGGCTGCGGTGGGACGCAGCGCCCGCCAATGCAGCTGCGCTCATCCGGCCGAAGCACATGGACCTGTTCCGATGAACCAACGGACCGCACCATCCACCGTGGTTGCGGGCACTACGGGCCATGTTCTCGCCCTGTGCGGGGGCATCGGCGGCGCCAAGCTGGCGCTCGGCCTTTATCAGGTCCTGCCTCCCGATGGCCTCACGGTTGTCGTCAATACGGGCGATGATTTCGAGCATCTCGGCCTGCACGTGTCGCCCGACCTCGACACCGTTCTCTACACGCTCGCCGGATGGAGCGATCCGGTGCGTGGCTGGGGCCGCGCCGACGAAACGTGGCATTTCATGGAGTCGCTGCAAGCCCTCGGCGGACCCGACTGGTTCCGTCTGGGCGATCGCGATCTCGCCATGCACGTCATCCGCACCCGATGGCTCCAGCGCGGAGAGACGCTGACGGCTTTTGCTCGCCACGTCGGGCAACGCATGGGAATCCGTGCCCACATCCTGCCCATGTCCGATGATCCGGTGCATACACTCGTCGATACGACCGAGGGCCCCCTCGCCTTTCAGAACTATTTCGTCGGGCGGCACTGCGATCCGGTGGTGACCGGCATACGCTTCGACGGCTCGGAACGGGCGCGCCCGTCGCCCGAGCTGTTGCAAGCTTTCGCCCGTCCCGATCTCGCCGCGATCGTGATCTGCCCGTCCAATCCTTATCTGAGCGTCGATCCGCTCCTGTCCATCGCCGGTATCCGTACCGCTTTGTCGACGGCCGCAGCGCCGGTGATCGCGGTCTCGCCCCTCATCGGAGGAAAAGCCGTGAAGGGCCCGACCGACAAGATCATGGCGGAACTGGGCATCGCGGCGACCACGCAGGCGATTGCGGCCCATTACGGAGATCTGTTGGACGGTCTGGTGATCGACGAGGGCGATGCAGCCGACGCGCCACAGCTTGGCATCCCGACGGAGGTCACGTCGACGCTGATGCGCGACGTGAACGACCGTCGGCGTCTCGCCCGCCATGTCCTCCGGTTCGCCGACAGCATTGCGCCCAACCGTGCGGCAGGACCCGGCACGAAGCACGACGCGCGACGAGCAGTCGGTGCGGGCAAATGACGGCGGCATCCATTTGGGCCGTGGTGCCCGTGAAACCATTCGCCATCGCCAAGCGGCGGCTCACGCCGCTCTTGAGCCCGGATGAGCGGGCGCAGCTCGCCCGGTTGATGTTTGAGGACGTGCTCGCTGCGCTTGCCGCCTGCACGGCACTCGCTGGTATCGTCGTGATCACCCGCGACGAGACAGCCGAGGGGATCGCCCGGACAAGCGGTGCCCGTGTGCTAAACGACCCCGGTTTCGACCTTAACGCGGCCGTGCGGGCCGCGACGGACTTTCTCGGGCCGTGCCGCAGCACCGGCATGATCGTGGTCCCATCCGACCTTCCGCTGCTGCCGACATCGCTGATCGATGAACTGATCAATCACGTTTCGCGCCCCGGTTCGGTGGCGCTCGTTCCTGCCACGCGTGACAGGGGCACGAACCTCCTCGCCTGCAGCCCGGTCAACGCCATCAGCCCAGGCTTCGGATCGAACAGTTTTCGGCGCCATTGCGCTGCCGCGCGCGACGCCGGCATCATGCCAATCGTGCTCGCCTCTGACGACGCGGGCTTGGACATCGATCGATCCGAAGACATTGCCGCATTCCTGTCTCGCCCCTCGGCGACGCGCAGTCGCGCCTTCCTGGTCCGTTTGGACATCGAAGCACGGCTGCAACGACACAACGCGTCCCGCCACGCGTCACCCCAGTTCCAGAACGCGTGAACGAGATGCCGAAATTGTCCGTTGATCTCGATCATGATCGCAGTCTCACCCGCCAGGAGCTGTTGGCGCTAGTCGACTGCGATCTCGAGGCGCTGCTGCGCGCAGGCGCCCGCCGGCGTGACGCTGCGCACGGCCCGGTCGTTTCGTATTCGCGCAAGGTATTCATCCCGCTGACCAAGCTGTGCCGCGACGTTTGCCATTACTGCACGTTTGCGCATCCTCCACGCCGGAGCGAGCGAGCGTATCTGTCCCTCGACCAGGTGCTGGCGATCGCGCGGGCGGGTCGGTCGGCAGGGTGCAAGGAAGCTCTGTTCACGCTCGGCGATCAGCCGGAGCGGCGCTATCGAGCCGCCGCCGATGAGCTTGCTCGCCTCGGCCATCCAACGACCTTGTCATATCTCGCCGAAGCTGCGTGCGCCGTCATCGAGCAGACCGGATTGTTGCCGCATGTCAATCCCGGCCATTTGACGTCATCCGATGTCGCCGCCTTGCGAACCGTCTCGATCTCCCAGGGGATCATGCTCGAGTCCGCGTCGGAACGGTTGAGCGAGCGCGGCGGACCGCATCATGGTTCGCCCGACAAGAACCCGCGCGCGCGTCTTGCGGCCATCCGCGCCGCCGGCGAGCAGCGCGTGCCGTTCACCTCGGGCATTCTGATCGGCATCGGCGAAACCCGTGAAGAACGCATCGACGCCCTCCTGGCGCTACGCGAGCTCAACGACACGTACGGGCACATCCAGGAAATCATCATCCAGAATTTCCGCCCGAAGCCGGGAACCCGCATGGCGGACGCTCCCGCGCCGAGCCTCGACGAGCACCTTTGGACGATCGCCATCGCGCGCCTGTTATTCGCGCCGACAATGAACATCCAGGCGCCGCCCAATCTCAACCCGGGCGCGCTGCGGCGCCTTGTTGAGGCCGGGATCAATGATTGGGGCGGCGTGTCGCCAGTCACGCCCGACCACGTCAACCCGGAGGCGCCGTGGCCGCATCTCGAGGTGCTCGCGCGCGCCACCCGGGCAGCGGGCAAGGAATTGGTGGAACGCCTGGCGATCTATCCGGCATTCGCCCGCCGCGCCGAAACCTGGGTCGACGCCACATTACGGACGTCCCTGCTCGATCGCGTCGACGCCGATGGCTGGCCGCGGACGGATGAATGGTGCCCCGGGACGCTGGCGCCGGTGCCCGACCGTGTGGCGCCGAAACAGGCCCCGGCCGTCGCCGGCGAGGTCACGGCGATCCTCGCGAGGGCACAGGCCGGCACCGGGCTATGCGAGGCCGATATCGTACGGCTGTTTCGCGCCCGCGGGGCTGAGTTCGCGGCGGTCTGCGCGGCGGCGGACGAATTGCGGCAGGCCGTCAATGGCGACGTCATCTCCTACGTCGTCACCCGCAACATCAACTACACCAACATCTGCTATTTCAAATGCCAGTTCTGCGCCTTCTCCAAGGGGAAGATGAGCGAGAACCTGCGCGGCCGGCCATACGATCTCGCGCCCGAAGAAATCGACCGGCGGGTGCGCGAGGCATGGGCGCGGGGCGCCACCGAAGTCTGCATGCAGGGGGGCATCCACCCTGACTACACCGGCGCCAAGTACCTCGATATCTGCCGGGCCGTGAAAGCCGCTGCACCGGACATTCACGTCCATGCCTTTTCACCGCTCGAAGTGCATCAGGGCGCCGCAACCCTCGACATGCCGGTCGACGAATTCCTTCGTGCGCTGCGGGCGACGGGTCTCGGCACGCTGCCGGGGACGGCAGCGGAAATCCTCGACGACGAAGTGCGCGCCACGTTGTGCCCGGACAAGATCCGCACCGGCCGGTGGCTCGAGGTGATGCGGGCGGCACATCGCGTGGGCTTGAGAAGCACCTCAACAATCATGTTCGGTCATGTCGACCGTTACGAGCATTGGGCGCGGCACCTTCTGCGCATCCGCGAGCTCCAGGACGATACCGGTGGCTTCACCGAGTTCGTGCCGCTGCCCTTCGTGCACATGGAAGCCCCGATCTACCTGAAGGGCCGCTCCCGGCGCGGCCCTACCTTCCGCGAGGCGGTGCTGATGCACGCTGTTGGACGCCTCGCTCTCCATCCGCTCATCACCAATATCCAGACGTCGTGGGTGAAGATGGGGCCCGAAGGCGTGAAAACCTGTCTGCGCAGCGGGGCCAACGATCTCGGCGGCACGCTGATGGACGAAACCATTACCCGCTCGGCGGGCGCGAGCCACGGACAGGAGATGACGCCCATGCAGATGGAAGCGACGATCCGCTCGCTCCACCGGACTCCGCGCCAACGGACCACGCTTTACGACGCCGCCCCGGAGGACCGCTACCGCGCCTCGTTCGCCACCCAACGCGAGCTTGCAGCCGCCACGGCCGATCATTGAAGTCGATTTGCGTTGCCCGCCGGCAAATTCTATGGTTCCAATATTAGTACCAATTCTCGGGCACGAGGCTCATCCGGCGATGCTCAGCCAAATGGCTTGCCCAATGGCTGCAATCGGCCAGGAAGCCGCTTCGGCGACATGACGCGTTCGATCCTCAGCCAGCCGGAGGTCGTCGACCGCAAGCGCCGCCAGGCGGCGGTCGAGAGCCTGCGCCAAGCCCATGTGATGTTGCCCACCTGGCGCGAGCTCGCCGATCCGGCGCTCATTCCGGCCGCGTGCGAGGGCGGTCTCAAAGCAATCGGTCCTGACCAACCGGACGCCAGGAACCTGTGGCGCGTCCATTGGTTCAACGGTGCGGACCGCACGTATCGAACGGCCGTACCCGGCCACGTGGTCCTGCCGCAGACGCTGACCGGCGTGAAGTCACCGATCGTCGTGCTCATGGGGCGGCGCTTTCCCCTGATCGGCGCGCACAAGGTCCTCGCCGCCTACGCGTGTCTGGTGCCGCGCCTGGTCAGTGGTCAGTTCGACCCCGGGCACGATCGCGCGGTGTGGCCGTCGACCGGAAATTACTGCCGCGGCGGCGTTGCCATATCGCGCATTCTCGGCTGCCGCGGGGTTGCGGTATTGCCTGCCGGCATGAGCCGGGAGCGGTTCGACTGGCTGGAGGAATGGGTTTCCGATCCCACCGACATCATCCGCACACCGGGAACGGAAAGCAACGTCAAGGAAATCTACGACAAGTGTGCCGAGCTTGCGCACGATGAGGCGAACGTCATTCTCAATCAGTTCTCGGAATTCGCCAATTACCTGATCCATTATCATTGCACGGGCGCTGCATTCGATCGCGTGTTCTCGCACCTGCAACGGAGCAACGCGAATTATCGCCTGGCGGGGTTCGTCTCGGCCACCGGATCAGCGGGAACGATCGCGGCCGGCGATTACCTCAAATCGCGTCACGGCACCAAGATCGCCGCGGCCGAGGCCATCGAATGTCCGACCCTGCTGTGCAACGGCTACGGCGAGCACAACATCCAGGGTATCGGCGACAAGCATATTCCACTCATCCATAATGTGATGAACACCGACGTTGTCGTGGGTGTCTCCGATCTGGCGAGCGATTCACTCAATCTGTTGTTCGGCGGCAATGCCGGGCGCAGTTATCTGGTCGGGCGGCGCAAGATCGATCCCACCGTGGTGGGCACTTTCGAGGATATCGGCATTTCCGGACTGGCGAATATCGTCGCCGCCATCAAGCTCGCCAAGCACCTCGACTACAGCGAAGACGACGTGATCATGACGGTCGCCACTGACAGCGCACTGCTCTATGCCAGTGAGCGGCAAAACTTCCTGGCGCGCCGCTATCCAGATGGGTTCGATGAAGTGAACGCCGGCGAGATCTTCAGCCGCCATCTGGAAGGCATCGTCGACGATCATGTGCTCGAGCTTACCCACCTCGATCGCAAGCGCATCTTCAATCTCGGTTACTACACCTGGGTGGAACAGCAGGGTGTGGCAATCGACGATTTCGATCGCCGCCGCGACCAGCGGTTCTGGCGCGACCTCGTCGACAGCATACCCATGTGGGATCGTCTGATCGAAGAGTTCAATGCGGAGATCGGCGCCGGGCGCGCCCATTGAATCGGCATGGCAACGGTCAAGGGCAAAACGACCGGAAAAGCGGCTCCGACCTATCTGGAACTGCGCGAGCAATTGGCGCGCCGCGACCGCAGCCTGCGCGACAAGGTCGTCTCGCTCGAAGAGGCCACCTCATTCGTCAACGACGGAGATACGGTCGGCATCGGCGGAAGCACGATGTCGCGCACGCCCATGGGCATGATCTGGGCGCTCATCCGGGCGGGCAAAACGCATCTCACATGTGCGCGCAGCATCGTCTCCAGCGACGGTGACCTGCTGCTGGCGTCCGGCACGTGCGACCACATCGTGACGAGCTGGTTCAGCCAGAGCATTCTGTGGGGCGTCTCGAAGGTGATGCGCCATCACGTGGAAAGCGGCAAGGTTCGCTATGACGAGTGGAGCCACATGGCGATGGGCATGCGGTTCCGTGCCGGCGCCATGGGGATTCCGTTCATGCCGATCCGCTCGATGCTGGGCTCCGACGTGCTCAAGCAGCGTCCCGAGCCGATCGAGATGGAATGTCCGTTCAGCGGCGACAAGATACTCCTCGTTCCGGCCCTCAATCCGGACGTGGCGTTAATCCATGTGCAGCGCTGCGACCCTTATGGAAATGCGCAGATCGACGGGCTGCAGTTCATGGACATCGATCTCGCCATGGCGGCCAACAAGGTGATCCTGACGACGGAGCGCATCGTCTCCAACGATCAGATCAGGCGGGCGCCGGACCAGACGAAGATTCCGTTTTTCGCCGTGGATGCCGTGGTTGAATTGCCGTTCGGCTGTGCCCCGCACGAATGCTACGGTGTCTACGAGCCGATGATCCGGCACATGGAGTCCTACGTCGGCCAGGTCAACACGGACCCCGTCAACGGAATGCAGCAATACCTTGAGCGCTTCATCTACGGGCCGAAAGCGTGGAACGAGTTCCTCGCCCTGATCGGCGTCGACGAATTGCTCGAAGCGGCGCGCGCCGGGGAGAGCATTTATGACGCCTAGGCAGCAGAGCCACAGCGCCGCGGAGCTGCTCACCATCCTGAGCGCGCGCCAGCTGTCGGACGGCCAAGTGGTGTTCGCCGGCGTCGGGATTCCGCTTCTGGCCGCCACCCTCGCGCAACGGCTGCGTTGCCCCGGTTTGACGATCCTGTTTGAGGGCGGCGTGCTCGGCGCGTTCATCGAGCCCGGCAAGCTGCCGCCCTCCACCAACGATCAGCGCTGCACCAGGCGCGCCAACATGGTGCTGGGGAGCGCCGAAGTCCTGTTGCTGTTGCAGCGCGGTTACGTGGACGTCGGCTTCATGGGCGGCGCGCAGGTCGATCAATACGGCAACCTGAACAGCTCCTTCATCGGCGATCCGGCGAAGCCGAAGACCCGCCTGCCGGGCACCGGCGGCGGCAACGACATCGCCAGCCTCGCGCAGATGATCGTGGCAATGAAGCACGAGAAGCGGCGCTTCGTGGAGCACGTCGATTTCATCACCAGCCCCGGATACTTGCGTGGCGGCGACACACGGCAAGCAAGCGGCCTCGTCACCGGCGGCATGTTCCGCGTCGTCACCGACCTGGCGGTGTTCGGCTTCGAGGCCAAGAGGCGGCGCATGCAGGTCATGTCGCTCAATCCCGGCGTTACGCGGGAGCAGCTTCAGGACAATACCGGATTCGCGCTCGATTTCGCCGACCACCTGGCCGTGACCGAGCCGCCGACTGATCACGAGCTGAAAGTGCTGCGGGAGCTCGATCCCGAACAGCTCTACATCGCGTAGCAGGCCACGGGTCCCGGTAGACGGCGGCTTGGTTCGACAGAAAAGGAGTTCGGCATGGCTGGTTTGCATGGGACCTTCGGCATCGCGGTGCAGAATTTCACCGCCTATCCCACGATGCCGGACCCCAAGGCGCTGGTCGAATACGGCGTGCGAATGGAAGAGCTCGGCTTCGACTCGATCTGGGCGTGGGATCATATTCTGCTCGGTGTTGAGCCGAACTTTCCGATCATCGAGTCCCTGACGCTGCTGACCGCGATCGCGGCGCGCACCCGCAAGCTCAAGCTCGGCACCGGCATTCTCGTGCTGCCGATGCGCAATCCGGTCATCCTCGCCAAGCAGCTCGCCAGCATGGACCTGCTGTCGGACGGCCGGCTGCTGATGGGCATGGCGTCGGGCTGGTATCGGCGCGAGTTCAACGCGATCGGCGTGCCGTTCGAGCAGCGCGGCAAGATCATGGATGAGAACCTAGACCTGCTGAAGCGCTTCTGGACCGAACACACCGTCAGCGCCAAGGTCAGGAACTACGATATCCCGGCCGGCGTGATGTTTCCCAAGCCGGCGCAGAAGCCGCATATTCCGATTCTCATCGGCGGATATGTGGATCGCGTCCTCCAGCGTGCCGCCGTCGCCGGCGACGGCTGGCTCACCTACTTCTATCGGCCCGAGAGTTTCGCCACGTCCTGGAACAAGATCCGCGGCTTCGCCAAGGAAGCCGGCAAGGACCCGGACACGCTCCTCAACGCCTCGCAGCTCCCGATCTATGTCGGCAAGTCAAGGTCGGCGGTCGAAAGCCAGATGATGGAATGGCTCACCAAGGAATGGGACTTCGCATCCTGGAGCGAGTCGACCAAGGAGAGCGCCATCATGGGAACGGTCGACGAATGCGTCGAGCAGCTCAAGGCGCATCTCGCGGTGGGAACACAGAAGATCATCTTCGTCCCCTACAAGTATGAGATGGACCAAATCGAAACCATTGCGCGAGACATCATTCCGCGGCTCAGGGCGAAATAGATGGCTTGCATCATTCCATCACGGCCCGCTTGGGCGGGACGTATCGGCTGCCCGGCATCGGCCGTCCGTGCTATCGTTCGACGAGAGAACCTGGCACGCAAGGTGCATGCCAAGGGGCGTCCACAGATCGACCGACGTATCGAGTCTGCTCTCGAACGGATCCGGTTTGATACGCGAGGATCGGCTGACGCCGGTCGCACAACGGAGGGACTGACATGAGGCAATACGCTAGCACGACGACGCTCGCGGCACTCGCCCTTGCCGCCGGCCTGACGACGGCCGCCGCGCAAGAGACCATCAAGGTCGGTGTGATTCAGCCGTTGACCGGCGCGTTCGCGGCTTCGGGAAATTATGTGGCCAACGGCGCCAAGATCGCCGCCGACGAGATCAACGCCAAGGGCGGCGTGCTCGGCAAGAAGATCGAGCTGGTGATCGAGGACAACAAGAGCAACCCGACGGAAGCGGCTGCCGTCGCCGAGAAGCTCATGGTGCGTGACAAGGTGCCGGTGATGATGGGCGCCTGGGGCTCCGGCTTCACCCTCGCCATCATGCCCAAGCTGATGGAATACAAGGTGCCGATGCTGGTCGAGACCTCGTCGGCCGGCAAGATCACCACGTCGGGCAATCCGTACATCTTCCGCATCTCGCCGCCTTCGGGAGTCGAGGCAGTGGCGTTCGCCAAGGTCGTCGACGGGCTCAAGATCGGCAAGGCCGATTTCCTGGTCGTGAACAATGACTGGGGCCGCGGCGCGGCGGAAGATTTCGGCAAGATGTTCAAGCAGCACAACATCAAGGTGGGGCTGGTCGAAACCATGGACCCGCCGGCTCAGGACATGAGCGCGCAGCTTGCCAAGATCAAGGCATCCGACGCCGACACGCTCATCATCACCACCGCGGTCGAGCAGCTCACGCTGATCTTCAAGCAGGCGGCCGCGATCGGCTTGAAGAAGCGGATCATCACCACGGGCGGCTCGCAAAGCCCCGATCAGCTGATCGAGCAGGCCGGTGCCGCAGCGAACGACACGACCCACATCACGTTCTTCACCCCGTGGAATCCCAATGTGTCGGCCGATCCGGCGATGGCCAAGGCTTTCGTCGAGGAATGGAAGAAGCGCGGCTACCCCTTTGCCGGCTTGACCGAGAGCTTCCGCGGCTATGACGGCATCCGCACCATTGCGGCCGCCATCACCAAGGCCGGGAAGGCCGAACCCGAGGCAATCCGCGCGGCCTTCTGGCAGGTCGAGCTCACCGGGATGAACGGCAAGATCAAATTCGAGAAATCCGGCCCTGCCGGGCAGGAAAGCGGCCAGAGCAATCCCGGCATCTATTTGATCAAGATCGAAAACGGCAAGATCGTGCTGCCGAACGCCTAGAGCATGATCCCGAAAAAGCCTGCCCCGGACTTGATCCGGGGTGGATACCGGTTTTCGGAAAAGATCATGCTCCAGCAATAGAGCGGAGAGCTTTCTCTCGCCCAGCGACGGACGGCAGCGATGATCAAATCCGAGCTCGTGCAGCGCATCTCCTCGCAGAACCCGCATCTCTACCAGCGCGACGTCGAGAACATCGTCAATGCCATTCTCGGCGAGATCGTCGCCGCGATGGCGCGCGGCGACCGCGTCGAGCTGCGCGGCTTCGGAGCTTTCTCCGTCAAGAATCGTCCGGCCCGGACCGGGCGCAATCCGCGCACCGGCGCCCACGTCTCGGTGGAGAAGAAGGCGGTGCCGTTCTTCAAGACCGGCAAGGAAATGCGCGAGCGGCTCAACCGCCCGAGCGCATGAGGTCATGCTCCGCAAATTCGTCACTGCGCTGATCCTGATTCCGCTCGCCGTCGTCGTCATCGCCTTGGCGGTGGCGAACCGGCAGCCCGTGCTCGTGTCCTTTGATCCGTTTGATCAGCTCCATCCCGCCATGGCGCGGGCGCTGCCGCTCTACCAGCTGATGCTGCTGCTCTTGGTCGTCGGCGTCGTGGTGGGCGGTGTCGCGGCCTGGGTCAGGCAGGGCAAATGGCGCCGCGCGGCGCGGCTTGCCGACGCGCAGGCGCGCGAGCTGCGCGCCGAGGTCGACCGCCTGCGGCGGCTCGCACCGGCCGAGCTCACGCCCGTGCCCGCGCCGGCGGCGGCCGATCAGACGCCGCGGCTCAGCGTCCCGCCGGCGGCCTGAGCCGAGTTCTGCTTGCGCATCAAAGGGCTGGAAGGGCGAGACAAATCGCCGGCGCCGATGTAGAACCGCGCTTGCAGGAGCCCGGCGTCCATGCCCGTCGTGATCAAAATCTGCGGCCTGACCACGCCCGAGGCGCTCGACGCGGCGCTCGAGGCCGGCGCCGACATGGTCGGGTTCGTGTTCTTTGCGCCCTCGCCGCGCCATGTCGACTTCGAGGCCGCGCGCGCGCTCGGCGCCCGCGTGCGCGGGAGCGCGATCAAGGTCGCGCTCTCGGTCGACGCCGGCGACGATGAGCTTGCGGCGAGCATCGCGGCGCTTAAGCCCGACATGCTGCAGCTCCATGGCGAGGAAACGCCGGAGCGGATCGCCGCGGTGCGCGCGCGCTTCGGGCTCCCGGTCATGAAGGCGCTGCCGATCGCGGAGCGCTCCGATCTCGTCGCCGTGCGCCGCTACGACGGCGTGGCGGACCGCCTGATCTTCGACGCCCGCGCCCCGCGTGCCGCGAACCGGCCAGGCGGGCTCGGCA
>Ga0081540_1002674_pt1 | contig 14506 bp, 13 predicted proteins | sample TabmetS2T1R1_FD_71024 | JGI IMG/M metagenome (GOLD analysis project Ga0081540, IMG submission 71024) | Tabebuia heterophylla rhizosphere microbial communities from the University of Puerto Rico - S2T1R1 | ecosystem: Host-associated > Plants > Roots > Rhizosphere ... | reverse complement strand
CCAGCCATACGCCAGGCTTAGGGGGTGCAAGGGGCGCGCCAGAGACGGCGACGTAGGGCCCGGAGGTTGTGGCTGGGCCGCAGAGCCAAGGCCTCCGGGTCGTCGCCTCTCGAGAAAGGCCCGCAAAAACCAGAAGCCCCCGGAGCCGCAGCCGGGGGCTTTTCTTTTGCGTTGAAGTTCGGGAGCGATCCCGAGCCTCACCGAATTCCAGCCTGCGCAGACTCCGGCGCCTTCGGCACCTCCGCTTCACGCGCCTAAACCCTGTGCGCCTCCTGAGGCGGGGACCCCGTCATCCACTCACGGCGGCTGGCGAAGATGTCTTCCAGCTCGTCGCCCACCAGATTGCCGAGGCGACGGTCGATGGTCGTCAGCAGGCCGAGCGAGATGAAGATCCACGCCTCGGCGTGCGGGTCGCGCTCCGCGACGACGCCGCCCGCGGCCTGGGCGCGGCTGATCAGCCCGGCGACGAAGTCGTGCACCTCGCGCACCTGCGCCCGCAGCGCGCGGCGGATCTCAGGGTCGTCGGCGGCCTGGGTGAGTGCCTGGATCCAGAGGTCGACGAGCACGATCTTTCCCGCGCCGCGCTCCTCGAGGTAGGCCTTGCCGATCGCCTTCAGCCAGTTCTGCGGGTCCGGCTCGCGCGCCAGCGCGTCGTCCCACAGCGCGCGAACCTGCTCCCAGACGGCGTCGAGACAGGCGAGGTAGAGCTCGCGCTTCGAGCTGAAGTGGCGGTAGAGCACCGGCTCGCTGACGCCGACCTCGCGCGCGATCTGCGCCGTGGTCGAGCCGTGGTAGCTGCCTTTCGCAAAGACGCGGCAGGCGGTTTCGACCACCGCCTGGCGACGGGCAGGGCCTGGCAGACGGGTGCTCATGCCGCGAGCTCCACCGGCTGGCTCGAATCGGCGTGGCGGTAGCGGCGCACGAGCACGGCGGCGGCGATCGCGGCACCGAAGCAGATCAAGGCGCTGATCTTCATCGCGAAGGTCAGTCCGTCGACGAACGCCACGGGCGGGCTCGCGCCGCCGGCCGCCGCCGACGCGGCCCGGTCGGCGACGATCGCGCCGGTGATCGCGATCCCGAGTGCGACCCCGACCTGACGGAAGGTGTTCAGCACACCGGAAGCAACCCCGGCCTTGTCGACCGGAGCGGCGCCCATCGCCGCCGCCGACATCGGCGTCATCACGAACGACATCCCCAGCCCGCCGAGGATGAAGGCGGGCAGCAGGTCCCAGAAGCTGGAGGTGAGCGTCACGCGCGAGAGCAGAAGGCAGCAGATCCCGACGACGGTCATCCCGCCGGCCATCAGCCAGCGCGAGCCGACCCGGTCGGAGAGCTTTCCGGCGATCGGCGCGAAGATCACGATCATCAGCGTCCACGGGAGCAGTGCCGCACCGGCCTGGATCGGGGACCAGCCGCGGAACGTCTGCATGTAGATCGGGAAGAAGACGAAGATCCCGAACATCGCGAGCGTCACGAGGATCGCGACGAGATTCGCCCCGGCGAACGTGCCGTTGCGGAAGAGCGAAAGGTCGAGCATCGGCAGCCGCTGGTGCATCTCCAGGAAGACGAAGGTCGAGAGGGCGACGGCCGCGATCACGAAGAGGGTGAGGATGCGAGCCGACGTCCAGCCGTAGGTGTTGGCCTCGATCAGCGCGTAGACGAGCGCCAGCAGGCCCACGGCCGAGCTGAGGAGCCCCGGGAAGTCGAGCCGCTGCTCGTGTGAGGTATCGCGAGACTCCGGGACGATGAAGATCGCCGAGAGGACCGCGAGCACGCCGATCGGGACGTTGACGTAGAAGATCCAGTTCCAGGAGATGTGCTCGGTGATGATTCCGCCGAGCAGCGGGCCGATCGCGAGCGCCATCGCGGACACGCCGGCCCAGATGCCGATCGCCGTTCCGCGTTCGCGGACGGGGAACGTCGCCGAGATGATCGAGAGCGTCGCGGGCATCATCAGCGCGGCGCCGACGCCCTGCACGGCCCGGGCGCCGATCAGCTCCGGCGCGCTCGCGGCGAGCCCGCAGAAGAGGGACGAGAGCGTGAAGATCGCGAGCCCGATGGCGAAGATCAGGCGACGCCCGAGCAGGTCACCGAGCTTGCCGCCGGTGAGCAGCAGCGAGGCGAAGGTCAGCGCGTAGGCGGCGACCGTCCACTCGAGCTCCGAGGTAGAGATCCCGAGGTCGGCCTTGATCGCCGGCAGCGCCACGTTCACGACCGTGTTGTCGAGCATGATCATGAACAGGGCAAAGCACAGCGCCCCCAGCGTCCACCACTTCCGGTTCTCCTCGGCGAAGATCTTCGCCCGCACGTTGCACCCCCCAATCCCGTCGTTAGTTCCTACTAGGTTAGCGAGCACTAGCCTGCGGCGGCAAAGTTACGCTTGCTCGCCGTGGAGGTGATCTGGACACCGAGCGACGAGGTGCGCGAGCGCTCGAACGCGCTTCGACTTGCGCGTCGGCTCGGGTTCGAGGACTACGCCTCGCTCGTCCGTTTCTCGGCCGAGGAGCCGGAGCGGTTCTGGCCGGCGGCGATCGACGACATGGGCCTCGAGTTCTCGCGTCCGTGGGAGGCCGTGGTCGACGAGTCGCGCGGGCCGGAATGGGCGACCTGGTTCGTCGGCGGGCGCCTGAACCTCGCCTGGAACTGCGTGCATCGGTGGGCTGCCGGCGAGCGCGGGGACGCGGACGCGGCGGTCTGGCAGAGCGAGGAGGGGGAGCGGCGGTCGCTCTCCTACCGCGAGCTGTCGCACGAGGTCACGCGTCTGGCCGAGGCGCTGGCGGCACTCGGAGTGGAGGCCGGTGACCGGGTCGCGATCTTCCTGCCGATGTCGCCGGAGGTCGCCGTCGCGTCACACGCGTGCGCGCATCTCGGCGCGGTGCAGGTGCCGATCTTCTCGGGGTTCGCCGCGCCCGCGATCGCGGCCCGTCTCCAGCACTCCGAGGCGAAGGTGGTCGTGACGGCGGACGCGTCGCTGCGGCGCGGGCGCGAGGTGCCGATGAAGGCGCTCGTCGACGAGGCCCTGGCGGTGTCGCCGTCGGTCGAGCACGTCGTCGTGTGGCGGCGCCGCGGCGGGGGCGCGCCGATGCGGGCCGGGCGCGATGTCTGGTGGGACGAGGCGGTCGCGGACGCGCCGGGCGAGCTGCCGCCGCTGGAGGTCGACTCCGAGCATCCGTATCTGCTCACGTACACGTCGGGCACGACAGGCGCGCCGAAGGGCGTGCTGCACGTCCAGGGCGGCTTTCTCGTCTCGATCACGCGCGAGGTCGCCTACCAGGCCGATGCGAAGCCCGAGGACGTGATCCACTTCGTCACCGACATGGGCTGGATCATGGGCCCGTGGGAGGTCGTCGGCGGGATGGCGCTCGGCTGCACGGTCGTCTTCGCCGAGGGGGCCCCGGACTGGCCGGCAGCGGATCGTCTGTGGGGCCTCGTCGAGCAGGAGCGCGTCTCGATCCTCGGGCTCTCGCCGACGCTGGTGCGCGCGCTGATTCCGCACGGCGCCGAGCTGGTGGAGCGGCATGATCTCTCGTCGCTGCGGGTGCTGGTCACGACGGGGGAACCGTGGAACCCGGAGCCGTACCGCTGGCTGTTCGGGCATGTCGGCGGCGGGCGCTGCCCGATCATCAACTGCTCGGGCGGGACCGAGGTCGGCGCGTGCTTCCTCTCGCCGACGGTCGCGGCGCCGATCAAGGTGTGCTCGCTGGGCGGGCCGGCGCTCGGGATGGCGATGGACGTGGTCGACTCGGAGGGCCGGCCGGTGCGCGGCGAGGTGGGCGAGCTCGTCTGCCGGAAGTCGTTCCCGGGGATGACGCGCGGCTTCTGGGGCGATCCCGAGCGGTACCTCGACACCTACTGGCGACGGCTGCCCGGGATCTGGGTCCACGGCGACTGGGCCTCCGTGGACGAGGACGGCTACTGGTTCCTGCACGGCCGCTCGGACGACACGCTGAACATCGCGGGCAAGCGGATCGGGCCCGCGGAGCTCGAGTCGGCGGTCGTCGCACACCCCGCCGTCGCGGAGGCCGCTGCTGTTGGGGTTCCGCACGAGGTGAAGGGCGAGGTGGCGTGGGTGTTCTGCGCGCTCGTGCCGGGCGTCGAGCCGAGCGAGGAGCTGGCTGCGGAGCTCCGGGCGCTGGCCGCCGCCGACCTCGGCAAGGCGTTCGCGCCGGAGCGCGTGCTGTTCGTCTCGGCGCTGCCGAAGACGCGCAGCGCGAAGATCGTCCGCCGCGCCGTCCGGGCAAAGGCCCTCGGCACCGACCCGGGCGACCTCTCGTCGCTCGAGAACCCCGAGACGCTGGACGAGATCGCCGCCGCCGCAGGCAGCCCCGCCGCCTAACCGGCCGTGGCCGTTCCGGCCACGGCCAGGGACTGTCCCTGGCCGTGGCTCGAAGAGCCACGGCTCAGGTGTGGCAAGAGTGTGTCGAGTTGTCCCCGGCGGCTGAAACGCGCCGACCGCGGGCTACGTTGGTCGCGTGCCGCGGCTTCCGCGTTGCCATCTCCCCGAGCGGGCGATCTTCCACGTCACGGCGCGCGGCGTAGACCGCCAGGCGATCTCCCGTGACGACGACGACCGTCGCCTCTTCCTCCTGCTGCTCGCCCAAGTCACGCGGCGCACGGACTGGGACTGCCACGCGTTCTGCCTGATGCCGAACCACCACCACCTGATCCTGGAGACGCACCAGGACCTGCTCTCCGTCGGGTTGCGCTATCTGAACGGCCGCTACGCCCAGGCGTTCAACCAGCGGCACGGCCGGACCGGCCACCTATTCGGCGACCGCTACTCGGCGTTCGTCATCCGCGACGACGAACACCTCCGCGCCGCGGTCATGTACGTCCTCCAGAACCCCGTCCGAGCGGGCCTCTGCCCGCGCGCCGTCGACTGGCAGTGGAGCGGCGCGCGACGACTATTCTCCCGCCGTGGCGCAGGATGACCTGACCGGGCGGGTTGCGCTCGTCACCGGCGGCGGTCGCGGGATCGGCGCGGGCATCGCCCGCGAGCTGGCCGGCGCGGGCGCGCGCGTCGCGGTGGCGGCCCGCACGCGCGAGCAGGTCGACGAGATCGCCCGGGAGATCGACGGGCTGGCGCTCGAGGTCGACGTCAGCGACCGCGCCGCCGTCGAGCGGATGGTCGCGGAGACCGAGCGGGAGCTGGGGCCGCTCCAAGTCCTGGTCGCGAACGCGGGCATCGGCGGCCCCGACGGACTTACGTGGGAGGTCGATCCCGACGCCTGGTGGCGGGTCTTCGAGGTGAACGTGCTGGGCGTCCACCTCTGCTGCCGAACCGTCATCCCCGGGATGCTCGAGCGCGGCGACGGCCGGATCGTGATCACCGGCAGCGGAGCTGCGTACCTCCCCGGTGCGCGCAGCACCGTGTACCCGGCGAGCAAGGCAGCGGTCTGGCGCTACGGCGAGACCCTGGCGAACGAGCTCGAGGGGCGCATTCCGGTCTTCACCATCAGTCCGGGCCTCGTCCAAACAGAGCTGACCGCGGGGAACTTCACCGACGACGCACCGTGGACGCCGCCCGAGCTCGCCCCGCAGCTCGTCCACGTCCTCGCCTCCGGACGGGCCGACGCGCTCGCCGGCCGCTACCTCCATGCCGAGCACGACGACGTCGAGGATCTGATCCGCCGCTCCGACGAGCTCCGCGAGAACGACCTGAACACGATCCGCCTCCGGCGTTGAGGGGTGCCGCCGCCGCGTTTCTCTTCCTCGCCGTCGCGCTCGTCAGCGGCTGCGGACGGACTACCAGAGCCCTCGACGCGAAGGGAGGCAGCCTGCCTCCGCTCGACCGCCGGTGCGGCACGGACGCGGCGGGGGTGAAGGCGAAGGTCGGCTGGTTCCGCGCGACGGACGGCGTCCTCCTCGACGGCGCGTCGCTGGGCGACGGCAAGACCGGAATCGTCCTCGCGCACGAGTCCCCGGCCGACCTCTGCGGCTGGCTCCCCTACGCCAAGGTTCTGAGCGCCTCGGGCTTCCGGGTGCTGGCGCTCGACCACCGGCATTTCGGGCTCTCGCAGTCGCCGATCGCCGCGGACAAATGCGGGCGTTTCTCGAACGACCTCGCCGGCGCCGTGGCGGAGCTCGAGCGCGAGGGCGCCGAGAAGGTCTTCCTGATGGGCGCCTCCTTCGGCGGCATCACGAGCATGGTCGCCGGCTCGCGGCTCGGCCCGAAGGTGGCCGGGGTGATCAGCGTCTCGGGCGAGAAGCAGCTCGCCAACCGCTGCGGACCCGCCGACGAGCTCGACGCGCTCGATGCCGTCCCGAAGCTGCGCGCGCCGTTCCTGATCGTCGGCTCACGCGAGGACGGCTACCTCCCACCTTCCGACGCGCGGGTGCTCCTGCGGCGAGCCGGCTCGCCGCAGGAGCGGCTCGTCCTCTTCCCGGGCGGTGACCATGGCTGGGACATCCTCGAGAACGCTCCCTACCGCGCCCACGCGAACGCCGTCGTCCAAGGATTCCTGCGACGGTACGAGTAGGTTTTCGACTGATAGTCTAAAACCACAGGATGCGAATCGCGCTCGCGCAGATCAACACCACCGTCGGCGACCTCGACGGCAACCGCGCGCGGATCCTCGAGGCGATCGGCGAGGCCCGCGGCGCCGAGGCCGACCTCGTCCTCCTGCCCGAGCTCGCCGTCACGGGGTATCCCCCGGAGGACCTGCTGCTGCGACCCGGGTTCCTGCGCGCGGCGCGCGAGTCGCTGGACGAGATCGCCCGCGCCACACACGACGTGGTCGCGCTCGTCGGCTTCCCCCACCTCGACCGGGACCTCTACAACGCCTGCGCCGTGTGCTCGGGCGGCGAGGTCGAGGCGATCTACCGCAAGCGCTTCCTGCCGAACTACGGCGTCTTCGACGAGGACCGGTACTTCGCGCCTGCCCGCGACTGCCTGCTGCTCGAGCTCGGCGGCACGCTGATCGGCCCGACCATCTGCGAGGACATGTGGCAGCCGGGCCCGCCGGCCACCGACCTGGCGCTGGCCGGTGCGCAGCTGCTGACCAACATCTCCGCCTCGCCCTTCCACGTGTGCCGCGACCGCGAGCGGCGGGAGATGTTCGCCACCCGCGCGCGCGACAACTCGTGCTTCGTCGCCTTCTGCAACGCCGTCGGCGGCCAGGACGAGCTGATCTTCGACGGCAACTCGCTCGTGCTCGACGAGGAGGGCAACGTGCTCGCCCGCGGGCCGGGCTTCGAGGAGGCGCTGCTGGTGGTCGACATCGACCCGGCCGACGCCGTCGGGCGCCGCCTCCGGGACGTCAGGCGGCGCGCCCTCGCGCGAGAGCGTGGCGAGACACCGGACGCTCCGGTGATCCCGCTCGGCCCGGCGCGCGAGCACGCCGCGCAACCTGCGCCCCAGCTCGCGCCCGAGCTCCCCGAGCTCGAGCAGATGCGGCTCGCCCTGGAGCTCGGCTTGCGCGACTACGTCGAGAAGAACGGCTTCCGCGAGATCGTGATCGGCGTCTCGGGCGGGATCGACTCCGCCCTCACCGCGGCACTTGCGGTCGAGGCACTGGGACCCGGCCGCGTCCACTGCGTCTCGATGCCGTCGCGGTACTCGTCCGACGAGACGCGCAGCGACGCCAGGCTGCTGGCAGAGCGGCTCGAGACCGACTTCCGCGAGCTGCCGATCGCGGACGTCGTCGGAGCCTTCGACACGACGCTCGCCGAGAGCCTCGCAGGCCTCGAGGACGACCACACCGAGGAGAACATCCAGGCGCGGATCCGCGGCGTCCTCCTGATGGCGCTCTCGAACAAGTTCGGCTGGCTCGTCGTCGCGACCGGGAACAAGTCGGAGCTCTCGGTCGGCTACGCGACGCTCTACGGCGACATGGCCGGCGGCTTCGCCCTGCTCAAGGATGTGTTCAAGACCGACGTCTTCCGGCTCGCGCGCTACCTGAACGAGCGCGCCGACAATGAACTGATCCCGCAGACGATCATCGACCGCGCGCCGAGCGCAGAGCTGCGCCACAACCAGCGCGACCAGGACTCGCTGCCGCCGTACGACGCGCTCGACCGAGTGCTCGAGGCATACGTCGAGCAGGACCGCTCTCGCGAAGAGCTCTCGCAGGACGGCTTCGACCCCGACGTCGTCGAGCGCGCGCTCGCATTGATCGACCGCGCCGAGTACAAACGGCGACAGGCGCCCCCGGGAGTTCGTCTCACCCCGAGGGCGTTCGGGCGCGATCGCCGCACGCCGATCACGAACCGTTGGCACGGGTGACGCTTCGCGCGCTGACGTGCGCTCGCTTCACGGGGGAAACCCGGTTTCCCCCGTGTTCCCCCTCGCTAGGGTGACGCGCTTCCCGCGAGTTAAGGCTCCGGCGGGCGGAGCCCGCCTCCGCCCAAGAAGGCACGCTTGCCCAGCGGACGGGGCCTATTTGCGAACCGTCGGCCTGACTCGGTCGTAACCCGTTTGACCGTCTTCACGACGGGCAACTGCGGAACAGTCGAAAAGGAGGCGAGGATGGAATGGGCTGCGTTGATCGCGTGGGTCGTGACTGCGGCCGGCGGTTTCGTGCTGCTCGCGATCTGGCTCCAGCGAGGCGGAATGCGCCAGGCGAGCGCGGCGGGCTCGCGAATCCGGCCGCCGCTGATCCTCAGCCACTTCCTACTGGCGGCGATCGGTCTGGTGATCTGGATCATCTACGTCGCGACCGACAGCGATGCGCTGGCGTGGGTCGCGTTCGCGCTCCTGGCCGTCGTCGCGGTGCTGGGCTTCACGATGTTCGCGATCTGGTTCCAGCGGCGGCAGCGCGGTCCGGTGGCGGCGACGGGCGTGACCGGCAACCCGGGCTCGTCTGAGACCCCTCCGGAGCAGCACTTCCCGGTTCCGATCGTTGGGCTGCACGGTCTACTCGCGGTGACCACCGTCGTGCTCGTCTTCCTGACCGCGGTCGGAGTGGGCGAGTCCTAGCGCGTTACTTCCCGAGCTCGAACGGAACGGACGGCGCGCCCGACCCGAGCAGCTCGACGATAGTCCACCAGCGGATCTCCGTCACGTGCTCGGCCCCGAGATCGACCCTCGGCGCCGGCTCGAACGGCTCGACGCGGACGAGGTAGCACGTATCGCGCTGGCCGCGAAACCGCCCGCCATGTCGAACTCGTGCTCCCGGTGCCACAACGGCGGCCCGAGCTCGAACTCGTCTAGCCCTAGCTCCTCCGCGAGCTCCCGCCGCAGCGCGGCCTCGTCGGTCTCGCCGGGGTCCATCCCACCGCCGGGAGGCGTCCACGGGAACGGCGGAAAGTCGAAGTGGACGAGCAGGATCCGGTCCTCGGTGTCGAGCACGAGCGCGCGCACGCCTTGCCGCCACGGCTTCACGCCGCGGCCCTCGCCAGGGCGCGGAACCAGCGGAGCCGCTCCTGCCACGGCACCGCCGCGTTCGCGGGCGACGTCGACGGGAGCACGAACAGCCGAGTATCGGCGAGCCGCCGCTCCTGCTCCCCGAGCTCCGGCCGCTCCCTGAACGCGCCGCGGTACGCCTCCTTCCCCACGAACGCGATCCATTGCGGCGCCAGCTCCGTCGCGAGGCGTTCCAACCGATCGGCCGCCCCGGCGAAGTCCGCGCTGCGAAGGTCGCCCGAGCCGCGCGTCGTGCGCGGCGCCGCGTTCGTCAGGCCGATCCCCTCCCGCAGCACGTCGAACTGCTCGGCCGGCTCGTACAGGCGCGAGGTGAAGCCGGCCGCGTGCAGCAGCCGCCAGAAGTCGTTGCGCGGGTTCGCGAAGTGCGCCGCGGCCGCGGCGGAGACGTAGCCCGGGTTGATCCCGCAGAAGACCACGCGCAGGCCCGGCCCGAGCACGTCGGGTACCGCTGAGGCGTCGCTTGCGATGCCGCCTAAAGGCCGTGGTGGCTTTTGCCGCCGCGGCCGTCCTCCCTTTCAGCGACAGCGGCGCCGGGGGCGGCTCCGCGGCGAGCAGGGCCGCTCATGCGCCAGCGACCGCGGCCGCCGGATGCCGATCACGCGGCGGGTGCCGCCCCAGTGCGCGCACGTCTTCACGCGGCGAGCTCCGTCTCACGAGCGTCGAGCCGAACCTCGAACAGGCGGCGCAGCTCCTCGCCGGTGATCCCTCCGATCCCGAGCGCCGCGCGCTTCGGCTCGAGCCGGACGACCCGCACGGTCGTCTCGTCGACGCCGTAGCAGCGGAGGTAGCACTCCTCCTCGCTCAGCGGTCGCAGCCGGCGCACGGCCGGAGCCTAGGCGCAGCCCCGGACGACACCCTGATCCCAGCCGACTACTCGTATTGCAGCGCTTCGAGGACGTTCAGCCGCGCAGCTCGCCGGGCCGGGATCACGGCCGCGAGGACACCGACGATGACCGCCGCGATGATGAAGTAGACGAGCTGCAGCCACGGGATCGTGAAGACGATTCCCTCGCCGCTCAGCGCCTGCGCAACCAGTGCGGCCAGGAAGACGCCGACGACCAACCCGAGCGTCGCGCCCATCAGCGCCGTGACGATGCTCTCGTAGCGGATCATCATCCGCACCTGCCGCCTGGTCATCCCAACCGCGCGGAGCATCCCGAGCTCGCGTGTGCGCTCGAAGATCGTCAGGACGAGCGTGTTGATGATCCCGACGAGGCTGACGATCACCGCGAGCGCGAGCAGCGCATAAAGCAGGTTGATGATCTTCTTGACGGGGGCGAGGAAGTTCGTCTTGAACTCGTCCCGCGTCTGCACCTTCGCGTCGGCGAACCCTGCGACGTCGTCCTGGAGCGTGGTCGTGTTCCCGTCGCTGACACCGTCGGGCGTGTTGACCAGCACCATCAGGTCCTTCGGCCGCGGGATCTCCTTGTCGAACAGCTGCGTCGAGATGGTCGCGTCGCCGAACGGCGAGCCGCCGTTGGGCTCCTTGTACGTGCCGATCAGCCGGACGGTTCTCTTCTGGCCGCTCGGGAACTCGAGGCTCACCGTCGAGCCCACCTTCAGGTGATGGTTCTTGGCGAGGTCGGTGTTCGTGAAGAAGCCGTCCTTGCCCAGCTTTGACGGCACCGAGGGCCCGCCCGTCCTCCAGTCGATCTTGACGCCGGTCGCGATGTTCGGCTCGACGCCGGAGATGTCGCGATCGCTGCCGAGGAAGTGGCCGGAGCCGGCGCGGATCGGCGTCACGTCGCTCACGCCGGGCTGGCCCACCAGCGACTTGCCGACGGCCACGTCGATCGGGGTGAACGTGTTCGTCGCCGTGATCGCGTAGTCGGCAATGAAGAGCTGGTCCACGGCGTCCTCGAACGACTTGAAGACGCCGGCGCTGAAGATCGCCACGAACGTGACCAGGGCGAGGCCGATCATCAGCGCGGAGGCCGTCGACGCGGTGCGCGACGGGTTCCGGGTCGCGTTGTCCCGCGCGAGGATTCCCGGCGCACCGCCGATCGACCGTGCCGGCGCGCCCAGCACGGCCGCCAGCGGCCGTACGACGCGGGAGGCGTTCATCGAGACGCCGAAGAAGAGCAGGATCACCCCGAAGCCCAGTAGCAGCAGGCGCGGGCCTGTCGCGATCCCGCTGCCGAGCGTGCCGAGGCAGACCATAGTGACGGCGATCGCGAGGACGACGAAGGCGGTGACGGGGCCGTACTTGGCGAAGCGCGAGACCGGTAGCACCGAGCCCTCGCGCACGGCCGCGATCGGCGGCACGCGGGTCGCGCGGCGTGCGGGGCGGATGCTGGCGACCAGCGTGACGATCGTGCCGACGAGCAGCGAGACGATCACCGTCCGCGTCGCGAAGACGGTCTGTCCCTGCGGCAGGTCGATCCCGAAGGTGACGAACAACCAGTTCAACCCCTTCGCGAGGGCGAGGCCGAGGAAGAGCCCGATCACCGAGCCGAGGACGCCGATGACGAAGGCTTCGATCACCACCGACCACAGCACCTGTCGCCGTGACGCGCCGAGCGTCCGCAGCGTCGCGAACTCACGCATCCGCTGCGCGATCGTGATCGAGAGCGTGTTCGCGATCACGAAGGCCCCGACGAACAGGGCGATCCCGGCGAACGCGAGCAGGATGTACTGCAGGAACGCGATGTCGAACTGCTTCTTGTCCTCTTTCACCTGCGCGTTCGCGTCGCGGACCACGGCTGTAGGAGGCAGCAGCGGCTGGATCTGGGAGATCAGGTTCTGGGTCGAGACACCCGGCTTCGACTGGATGCGGATGATGTCGAGCTGACCCTGCTTCGCGAAGAACTGCTGCGCGGTCGGGAGATCGAACAGTGCGAAGGTCGCGCCGCCGATGGAGCCGACGCCGCTGAGCTCGGCGATTCCCGAGACGCGGAAGGTGCGCTGCGGCCCGACTGCCTGGATCCGGATCGGGTCACCGACCGCGAAGCCCTTGCCGGACGCGGTGGCCTTGTCGATCGCCACCTGGTCGGGGCCCTTCGGCCACGAGCCCTCGGTGAGCTGCGTCGGGTTGAACTCCTGGTAGCGGGGGTCGACGGAGAAGCCGAGCGACGGCGCACCGCCGGTGTCGACCACTTTCCCGTTCTTGCCGATCAGCTTGACATTGTCGCTCTGGACGGCGCCGGCCGCAGCCTCCACGTCCGGCAGCGCCCTGACCTTCGTGAGGACGTTCGCCGGGAAGGTCGGCGTCTCGACGCCGTTGCCGTTCGTGTTCTTGAACGCGGCCTCGCCGCTGATCACCACATCGGCGTTCTTGTACGAGTTCGTGACGATCGTGTTGAAGCCGTTGTTGATCGTGTCCGTGAGGATGTAGGTGCCGCTGATCATCGCGACCCCGAGGACGATCGCGATGGCCGTGAGCAGAGCGCGGACCTTGCGGCCCGCGATGCCTTTCAGGGCTACCGTCAGCATCAGCCGGCGCTGAGCTCGTCCATGGCCGCGATCACGTCGCCCGCCTCGGCGCGAGGCATGTCGCGCACGATGCAACCGTCGGCCAGGAACAGGATCCGGTCGGCGATCGCCGCCGCACGCGGGTCGTGCGTCACCATCACGGTCGTCTGGTTGAGCTCCTCGACGGACGTCCGCAGCAGCTCGAGGATCTCGCCGCCGGTCTTCGAGTCGAGGTTGCCGGTCGGCTCGTCGGCGAAGACCACCGTCGGACGCGAGATGAGCGCGCGAGCGATCGCGACGCGCTGCTGCTGGCCGCCGGAGAGCTCGGCGGGCCGGTGCGTGCGGCGGTCGTCGAGCCCGACCTTCTTCAGCAGCTCCTCGCGCCACGCCTTCTCCGGCTTCTCGCCGGCGATCGTGAGCGGCAGGACGACGTTCTCCTCCGCCGTCAGCATCGGGAGCAGGTTGAAGAACTGGAAGACGAACCCGATGTGCTCGCGGCGGATCTTCGTGATCTCCGTGTCGTTGAGGTCGCCGAGCTTGGTGCCGGCGATCCAGACGGAGCCGGAGGTCGGGCGGTCGAGCGCGGCGAGGATGTGCATCAGCGTCGACTTGCCGGAGCCCGACGGCCCCATCACAGCTGTGAGCTTCCCCTGCTGAACCTCCAGTGAGACGCCCCGCAAGGCGTCGACTGCAGTGTCTCCCTCGCCGTAGCGGCGAGTGATGTCTTGTGCCGCGACGACGGCACTCGGTGCGCGCTCTGCGACGTCGACGGCAGGAACGGCGGCCGCTTCCATTCGTTCCCCCTCGTTTTTAGAACCCGGTTTCAAAACAGTGTCGCAGCTACCGTAGCGGGGAACAACCGGAGCAGACGATCGGATACCGTCTCCACCGTGAGCACGCTTGCTCTGGACGTGGTGGCGGCGCGGGCCCGGTTCTCGGCGCTCTCGCGCGAGCTGATCTTCTTCGACGGGCCCGGCGGCTCGCAGGTACCCGACGAGGTGATCGACGCGATCGCGACGTACCTGCGGGAGTCCAACGCGAACGTCAGCGGCCCCTACGAGACCAGCCGGCAGACGGAGGCGCTCGTCGACGAGGCCCGGGAGGCCGGAGGCGCGTTTCTCGGCTGCACGGCGGAAGAGGTCGTGTTCGGGGCCAACATGACGACGCTGAACTTCGCGCTCACGCGCACCGTCGGCCGGACGTTCCAGGCCGGCGACGAGATCGTCGTGACGCACCTCGACCACGACGGCAACGTCTCGCCCTGGCTCGAGCTCGCGCACGACCTCGGCCTCGTCGTGCGGTTCGCTGAGATCCATGACGACACGACTCTCGACCTCGACTCGCTCGCCGCACAGCTTTCCGAACGGACGCGCGTGGTCGCCTACCCCTGGGCCTCGAACGCCGTCGGCACGCTGGTGGACGTGGCGCGGGTCGCCGAGCTGGCGCACGAGGCGGGCGCGCTCGCGTGGGTCGACGCCGTGCACTACGCGCCACACGGGCCGATCGACGTTGCCGCCACGGGCGTGGACGTGCTGCTCTGCTCGCCGTACAAGTACTTCGGGCCCCACCTCGGAGTGGCGTTCGCGCAGCGTGAGCTCCTCGAGGGCTGGCGGCCCTACAAGGTGCGTCCCGCCGCCGACGAGCCGCTCGGCCACCGGTTCGAGACCGGAACGCTGCCCCACGAGCTGCTCGCAGGATTCGTCGCGGCCGTCCGGTACGTCAAGTCGATCG
>Ga0081540_1002673_pt1 | contig 14506 bp, 8 predicted proteins | sample TabmetS2T1R1_FD_71024 | JGI IMG/M metagenome (GOLD analysis project Ga0081540, IMG submission 71024) | Tabebuia heterophylla rhizosphere microbial communities from the University of Puerto Rico - S2T1R1 | ecosystem: Host-associated > Plants > Roots > Rhizosphere ... | reverse complement strand
GTCCGGCCGCTTCCTGCCCGGCTACGGGCCTTTCGAGGGGCTCACTACCGACGGCGCCGCGCAGGCGATCGTCCGCGAGCTCGACGAGCGCGGCCTGCTGGCCGAGGCCGGGACGATCGTCCACCGCTACCCGATCTGCTGGCGCTGCAAGACGCCGCTCGTCTTCCGCGTGGTCGACGACTGGTTCATCCGGCTCGAGGACCTGCGGCAGCCGCTGCTCGACGCCAACGACGACGTCGCCTGGACGCCGCCCAACTACAAGAAGCGGATGGACGACTGGCTCCGCAACATGGGCGACTGGAACATCTCGCGCAAGCGCTACTTCGGGCTGCCGCTGCCGTTCTACCCCTGCGAGTGCGGAGAGCTGAACGTGATCGGCTCGCGTGCCGAGCTCGAGCAGCGGGCGACCGGCGGCCTCGACCAGCTGCAGGAGCTGCACCGGCCCTGGATCGACGCGGTGCCGATCCGCTGCTCGTCCTGCAACGAGGAGGTGCGCCGGATCCCGGAGGTCGGCGACGCCTGGCTCGACGCGGGCATCGTGCCGCTCTCGACGCTGGGCTGGGAGAGCCCGGAACGCGTCCCGCACGGCTACGGCACCGGCGCGGCGAAGGAGTTGACCGGCGCCGACCTGCCCGACCACGCGTACTGGGAGCACTGGTTCCCGGCCGACTGGGTCTCCGAGAGCCGCGAGCAGATCCGGCTCTGGTTCTACTCGATCAGCGTGATGGCGATGACGATGACCGGCCGGCTGCCGTACCGCGCGGTCCTGACCTACGAGCGCGTCCACGCCGAGGACGGCCGCGAGATGCACAAGTCGTCCGGCAACGCGATCGAGGCGAACGAGGCCTTCGAGCGCATGGGCGCCGACATCGTCCGCTGGCAGTTCTGCGCGCAGAACCCGAGCCAGAACATCAACTTCGGCTACGGCCACGCCGAGGAGGTGAAGCGGCGGCTGCTGACGCTCTGGAACTCCGCCGGCTTCCTCGTCACCTACGCGAACGTCGCGGGCTGGCAGCCGGAGTGGGGCGCGCGACCGTCCTCGCAGCACGCGCTCGACCGCTGGCTCGTCGCCCGCACGGCGCAGCTCGAGGCCGAAGCCCGCGACGCCTACGGGCGCTACGCGACGCCGGCCGTGACCTCCGCGTTCGAGGCGTACGTGGAGGATCTCTCCAACTGGTACATCCGCCGTTCGCGGCGCCGGTTCTGGGACGGCGAGCCCCAGGCACTCGAGACGCTCTGGTGGTCGCTCGTCCAGGCGCTGCGGGTGGTCGCGCCGCTGATGCCGTTCCTCGCCGACCACCTCTGGCGCTCGCTCGTGCCCGAGGGCCCCGACTCGGTGCACCTCGCCGGCTGGCCCGAGGAGGCCTCGGCGGACGAGGCGCTGCTCGCGGAGATGGCGGCTGTGCGCCGGGTGGTCGAGCTCGGGCGGCAGGCGCGGGCGCAGTCGGGCCTGAAGCTGCGCCAGCCGCTGCGGCGGCTCGTCGTCCAGGGCGCGGAGGCCGCACAGCGCCAGGCGGGCGAGATCGCCGAGGAGCTGAGCGTGAAGCAGGTCGAGTTCGGGCCGGTCGAGGCAACCGAGCTGCGCGTCAAGCCGAACCTGCCGGTGCTCGGGCCGAAGCTCGGCAAGGAGCTCGGGCACGTGCGCGCGAAGCTCGCGGCGGGCGAGTTCGAGGAGCTCGAGGACGGCCGGCTGCGCGTCGACGGCCACGAGCTCGCGCCTGAGGAGGTGATCGTCGAGCGCCGCGGCAAGGAGGGCTGGGCGGTCGCCGGCGAGGACGGCCTCACCGTCGCGCTCGACCTCCAGCTCGACCCGGAGCTCGAGCTCGAGGGGCGAGCGCGCGAGGCGATCCACCAGGTGAACACGATGCGCAAGGACGCCGGCCTCGAGATCACCGACCGGATCGCCCTGACGCTGCCGCACGACCTGCTCGAGCACGAGTCCTGGATCGCGCGCGAGACGCTCGCCGACCGCGTCGAGCCCGGCGGCGAGCTGCAGATCGAGAAGGCCTAGCCGGCTGCCTGCAGCCGCTCGACGGCCCGGGCGAGGATGTCGCGCAGCGCGCGCTGGTCGGCCACCGAGAGCGCGGCGATCGCCTCCGGCGGCTCGCTCATCACGGCCATCACCTGGTCGCGGAGCTCGACGCCGGCGCCGGTGAGGGTCAGCGCCTTCACGCGCCGGTCGCCCTCGGCGCTGCCGCGCTCGACGAGGCCACGGCTCTCGAGGCGGTCGACGATTCCCGTCACGTTGGACGCGTCGCAGAAGAGCCGCTCGGCGAGCGCGCTCATCGGCAGCGGCTCCTCCGGGTCGAGCATCCGCAGGGCGTGTGCCTGCGCGAAGCTGAGCCCGAGCTCGCCGAGCTGCCCGCCGACCTTCGCGCGCTGCTCCATGCCGATCTGGAAGAACAACCTCTGCGCTTCGTGCGCCGCCGACCGCGTCCTCAGGTCCATGGTGCAGAGTATAGTTGAGAGCATAGGTATTTGACAACCTCAAGCATTCCAGTAGGGTAGGGACGGTGGCGGAGGCGGCAATCCAGGCGGACAAGCTCGTCCGCGAGTACAAGAAAGGCCCGCGCGCGGTCGACGCGATCGACCTCGCCGTGCAGCCCGGCGAGATCTACGGCTTCCTCGGTCCGAACGGCGCCGGCAAGTCGACGACCGTCCACATGCTGACGACGCTGTTGCCGCCGACCTCCGGCAGCGCGCGCGTCGCCGGCTTCGACGTCGTCCAGCAGGGGCCACAGGTGCGGATGCACATCGGCGCGGCGCTGCAGGAGGCCGCGCTCGACCCGCTTCTCACCGGCCGCGAGCACCTGCGCCTCCAGGCCTCGCTCCAGGGAATCCCGCGCTCGGAGCGCGTGCAGCGCTCGGACGAGCTGCTCGGCCGCGTCGGCCTGCGCGAGGCGGCCGACCGCAAGGTGCGCGGCTACTCGGGCGGGATGAAGCGGCGGCTCGACCTCGCGCTCGCGCTGGTGCACCGCCCGGAGATCCTGTTCCTCGACGAGCCGACGACCGGTCTCGACATCCAGAGCCGCACCGCCCTTTGGGGCGAGGTCAGCCGGCTGGCGAGTGAGGACGGCGTGACCGTCTTCCTGACGACGCAGTACCTCGAGGAGGCCGACGTGCTCGCCGACCGGGTCGGGATCATCGACCACGGCCACATCGTGGCCGAGGGGACGCCGGCCGCACTGAAGGCCGAGGTCGGCCGGGCCACCGTCGAGGCGATCCCCGCCGACCGCGACGACGTCGGCCGGACGGCCGCGATCCTCGACCGCTTCGGCCAGCTCGTGCCGTCGACCAAGGGCGCGGCCGTGCTGCTGAACGACGGCCAGGTCGGCCTCTACGAGGTCGTGCGCGCCCTCGACCAGGAAGGGCTCGAGGCCGAGAACATCCAGCTCCACCAGCCCTCGCTCGACGACGTCTTCCTCGCCAAGACCGGCCGCTCGCTCGAAGGCGCCGGCGACGACGAGGAGGAGAAGCCCGAGGCCGGCCTCGCGATGGAGTCGGCCTGAGCGCCTTCGCGGATCAGGTGTATCTGCTCGGCCGCCGCTCGGTCGTCCGGACGATTCGCCAGCCGGCGAACGTGGTCGCGCCGCTGCTCTTCCCGATGCTGCTGCTGGCGGTCAACTCCGGCGGGCTGAAGGCCGAGACCCAGCTGCCCGGCTTTCCGACCGACTCGTTCGTCGCCTTCGCGCTGGCGGTGCCGTTCATCCAGGGCGCGCTGTTCGCGACCATGAACACGGGCACCGACCTGGCCCGCGACATCCAGACCGGGTTCCTCAGCCGGCTTTCGCTGACCCCGATGCGCGGGATCGCGCTGCTCTGCGGCCAGCTCGGCGGCGTGATCCTGCTCAGCCTCGTGCAGGCCGCTGTCTACCTCGGCGTCGGGATGATCACCGGCGTGCGAATCGCCTCCGGCCCGGCCGGGGTGCTGACGCTGTTCGTCTTCGCGGCCCTGGTCGGCCTCGCCTTCGGCGCGCTCGGCGCCTTCGCGGCCCTGCGCACCGGCTCGGGCGAGGCGGTGCAGGGCCTCTTCCCGGTCTTCTTCGTCTTCCTCTTCATCTCCTCGATGAACATCCCGCGGAACCTGATCGAGGCGACGTGGTTCCGCGACGCTGCAACCGCCAACCCGGTCTCGTACCTGCTCGAGGCCGTCCGCAGCCTGATCATCACCGGCTGGGACGGCGAGGCCCTGGCGCTCGGCTTCGGCATCGCCACCGTGGTCGCGGTCGTCGCGCTGGCCGCGTCGAGCTGGGCGCTGCGCGTGAGGATGGCGCGCTGATGCGGACGCTGCAGGTTGCCCTCGGCGTCGCTTGGCGGACGCTCCACAACGTGGTCACAAACCCGTCGCTGCTGCTCCCTTCGCTGATCTTCCCGCTCTTCTTCTTCACCGCCTTCGCCGGCGGCCTCTCGAGCGTTCGTCACGTGCCCGGCTTCGACTACCCGAGCGGCTACACGGCCTTCCAGTTCGTCTTCGTGCTGTTGCAGTCCGCGGCCTTCGGCGGCGTCTTCACCGGGTTCGGGATCGCGCGCGACTTCGAGAGCGGCTTCTCCAGGCGCCTTTTGCTGGCGGCGCCGAATCGCACCGGGATCGTCTACGGCTACGCAATCGCCGCAATCGGCCGCTGGCTGATCACGGCCAGCGTGCTGACGGTCGTCGCGCTGCTGGTCGGGATGCAGGTGGGCGGCAGCGGCGTCGACCTCGTCGGGCTGTACACGCTCGCGCTGCTGCTGAACCTGGCCGCCGTGCTCTGGTCCGCGGGTGTGGCGATGCGCTTCCGCACGATGCAGGCCGGTCCCGTGATGCAGTTCCCGGTCTTCGTGGTGCTCTTCTTCGCGCCGGTGTACGTGCCGCTGACGCTGCTGGAGGGCTGGATCCACGGCGTCGCCACGTACAACCCGTTGACCCGGATCGTGGAGGCCGGCCGCGGCTTCCTCTCGGGGAACCCGACCGAGGTCGGGCTCGCCTACGCGACGGGCGTGGCCCTGGTCGTGCTCTTCTCGCTCTGGGCGCTGCGAGGCCTGCGCAGCGCGGAACGAGCCGGCTAGCTGTCGGAAAGAGCCCGCCGCTCGGGGGGTGGTGGCGACGGGCTCTCCCCATGTGCTCGCCGCGGGCCCAAGGCCAGGTACAGGGCTCCGCGGCTCGCATCGCCCAGTGCCAGTCACGCTAATCCCGCCCGTCGGGGATTCCAATAGGCCGACCGGCCCATCTTTCCAAGTCGCAACGAGCAGGTTTCCGGTCTGGAAAAACAGCTCCGAGTTCTCGACGCCGCCAGGGGGCCTCCGTATCATCCGGTGCGCCCAGTGACCCTCGAAGACAAGGCTGTCTACTTCAACGCCGTCCCGCTGTTCATCCTGGCGGGCGCCTACCTGATGGTGGCCTCGGCGCTCGCGCCTACGCTCTGGCGCGAGCGGCGGCGGGTGTCGGTGACCGACGTCGCCCTGGCGGCGATCTTCCCGGCGATCGGGATCGCGGCCTTCATCCTTGCGTCCGAGGCGCTGCACGACCGCGCGCCGATCGGCGGCCACGTCTGGCCGGCCTTCGTCGCCACCCTGATCGCGCTCGTCCCGGCGCTGATCTTCCTCCGGCGCTGGAGCGAGCCGGCGGGCGTGGTGATGAGCGGTCCTCGCGCGCGTGAAGCAGAGGAGCTCGTCGGGGTCCGCAACCGCGAGCTCGACTCGGTCGCGCGCATCGTCGATGCGCTGGCCCGGATCCAGGAGCCCGCCGACGCCGCGCGCGTCCTGCTCGACGAGGTCCGGGAGCTGGTCGAGACCGACTTCAACGCCCTGGCGCTCATCAACCGCGACGAGGACGAGGCGGTCGGTCTGCTCGCCCGCGCGGGCGGCGAGGACCTGGCGTGGTGGAGCCGGGTGCGGGTGCACCTGCACAACGAGGCCTCGGGAATCGCCAGCGCGTTCTTCGAGGGCGCGCCGGTCTCCGTCTACGACTGCGAGTCGTCTCCGCTCGTCAACCCGCAACTCGCCAAGAGCGTCGGCGCGAAGAGCGCGGCCTTCGTCCCGCTGGTCCTCGAAGGGAACGTGATCGGGGTGCTGGTCGCGGCCACGACGACCGAGCGGCGATCGTTCGCGCCGGACGAGCTGCGCCTGATGGAGGCACTGGCGGGCGAGGCGGCGATCGCGCTCGACCGCACCAGGTCGGCGGCCGCGCTCGACCAGGCCCTCGCTCGCGAGCGCCTCGTCGCCAGGATCTCCCGCCGCGTCCGCTCCGTGCACGACCTCGACGCGATCACCCGCGTCGCGGTGACCGAGACGGGGCGAGCGGCCGGCGGTTCCCGCTGCTTCATCCGGCTCGGCGAGGCGGGCGAGGCGATGCCGATCCGCGCCGAGTGGTGGGCCGACGGCCTCGAGCCGATCGGCGACCGGGTGGACGGCCTGCCCGTCTCGAACCTGGCCGTCCGCGAGCGGCGCACGGTCGCAATTCCCGACGTCCTGGCGGCGCCGGAGCTCGCCGACCCGTCGCTCGGCAGCGTCGAGAGCGTGACGCGGCTGGGCACGCGCTCGGTTCTGGCGACGCCCGTGATCGTCTTCGACCGGATGATCGGCGTCCTCGGGCTGCACCGGCCCGACCCTGCTGCCTGGTCCGCCAGCGACGTCTCGCTCGCCGAGGCGGTCGCGCGCGAGCTCGGCCTCGCGCTGCACACGGCGCGGCTCCTGGAGGAGAACGAGCGCCGCCTGGGCGAGCAGACCGCGCTGCTGAAGGCGGCCCAGACGGTCGCGAGCGAGCTGGAGCTGGAGGCGGTCTTGCAGCGGCTCGTGGACGAGGTGGCCGCGCTGCTCGCCGCGGAGGCGGTCGACTGCTTCCTGCTCGACCAGGAGCGGGGCGTGCTGCGCTGCGCCGCGGTCCACGGCTCGCTCGAGGGCATCGTCGGCTTCGAGTTCCCGGCCGACCGCGGCCTCTCCGGCCGGGCCATCAGCCGGGGCCGGTCGGTGCTCTCCGACGACTACGCGAGCTTGCCCGAGGCGGTCCCGCACCGGGGCTACGAGGGCTTCCGCAGCGCGGTCGTGGCGCCGATGAGCTGGTCGGGCGAAGTGATGGGCATCCTCGGCGTCGGCACGCGCGACCCCGAGCGGCGCTTCACGAAGGGCGACGCCGCGCTGCTCGAGGCGTTCGCCAACCTGGCCGCGCTCGCCCTGCGCAACGCCGAGAGCTTCGCCGAGCGCACGCGCCAGGCCCGGATCCAGCGCGGCTTCTACCGGATCGCCGCCGTGCTCGGCCAGCCGCTCTCGCGCAAGGAGACCTTCGACGCGCTCGCCCAGGCGGCGTCGGACGCGCTCGGCGGCGCCAGCGCGGCCGTGCTGATGCCCGGCGACGACGATCTCCGGCTCGACGGGCTGCACAACCTCCCGGGACTGCTCGTGCAGTTCCTCCAGGGAGGTCTCGGCGACCCCTCAGGACCGTTGCGCGGCGCCGCCCGCAACGGGCGGGTCCTCGCTGCGCCGCGGCTCGAGAGTGACGAGCGCTTCGACGAGGAGTGGCGCGAGGTCGCCGGCGAGTGCGGCTGCCACGCGCTGCTGGCCGTCCCCGTCGAGGCGCCGCGTACCGACGAGTGCGCGCTCGTGCTCGTCTTCTTCGCGGAGGAACGGCGCTTCGCCGACGACGACCTCGAGCTCGCGCGCAACCTCGCCGGCGCCGCCCGCGGGGCGCTCGAGCGCAGCGAGCTGTTCGAGGCCGAGCGACGCGCGCGCGGACTGGCGCAGCAGCTGGCGCGCACCGGCTCGCTGCTGGCGACCGAGCTCGACCCGGCGGCCGTCCTGGACGAGGTCGCCCGGCAGGCGCCAATGCTGCTCGACGCGGAGGCGGCCGTGATCCGCCTGCTCGAGCTCGACGAGCTCGTCGCGGCCGCAGGCGCAGGGGAGGGCGCCGAGAGCGTGCTCGACACGCGCGTCGCTTCGACCGCCCGCCTCGCCGGCGACGCGGTGCAGTCCCGCACGCCGGTCGCGGTACCCGACGCCCGCGAGGACCAGCGGCTGCTACAGGCCGACCCGATGCTCGCCGCCGGCTACGCCTCCTGCGTGTCGGCTCCGCTCGTCGGCCCCGAGGGAACCGTGCAGGGCGTGCTCTCCGTCTACTGCCGCGCCCCTCGCGCCTGGCGCGAGGAGGAGATCGAGGCGCTGGCGGCCTTCGCCGGGAACGCCTCGGCCGCGCTCTCGAGCGCCGAGCTCTACCAGAGCGTCGCGCTCGAGAAGGAGCGCAGCGTTGCAATCCTCTCCAACATCGCCGACGGCATCGTCGCGGTCGACCGCGAGGGCAACGTCGTGCTCTGGAACGCCGCCGCCGAGCGGATCACCGGCGTGGCGGCCCACGACGCCCTCGGCAACCCGCCGGGAGAGGTGCTCCAGCGCGAGCTCGAGTCGGGCGACGACGTCGCCGCCGGCGAGCGCCTGGTGCCGCTGCGGCGCGGCGGTGAGGAAATCTGGCTCTCGCTGACCGAGGCCGTGATGCGCGACCCGGCCGGCGCCGTGGCCGGCCGCATCTTCGCCTTCCGCGACATCTCCTCCGAGCGCGTCGTCGAGCAGATGAAGTCCGAGTTCGTCTCGAACGTCTCCCGCGAGCTGCGCTCGCCGCTGACCTCGATCTACGGCTTCGCCGAGACGCTGCTGCGCGACGACGTGCTCTTCGGCGAGGAGGAGCGCATCACGTTCCTCGGCTACATCGCCTCCGAGGCGGGCCGCCTTACGTCGATCGTCGACCGCCTGCTCGCGGTCGCCCAGCTCGACTCGGGCGACCTCCAGGTGCAGCTCGCGCCCACCGACGTCCGCGAGGTCGTCGCCGAGGTGGTGGCCGCCGCCAAGCAGTCGCTGGTGCTCGACGGGCACGAGTTCGAGCTCGACCTGCCGCCCGAGCCGCTCGCCGCCGACGCCGACCGCGAGAAGCTGCGGCAGATCGTGATGGACCTGGTCGAGAACGCCGTCAAGTACTCGCCCGGCGGCGGCACAGTGCGGGTCTCGGCCGGCCGGCGGGACGACACCGTCGAGGTGAGCGTCGAGGACGACGGGATCGGCATCCCGCAGTCGGAGCACGCCCGAATCTTCGCGAAGTTCTACCGGGCCGACAGCGCCGGGCGCGCCCTCGCGAGCGGCGGCACCGGCCTCGGTCTCTTCATCGCCAAGGAGCTGCTGGCCGCGATGCACGGCCGCATCTGGGTCCGGTCGGCCGAGGGCGAGGGCTCGACCTTCGTCTTCTCGCTGCCGCTCTCGTCGCCGACCGTGACTGAACCGCAGCGGGAACGGGTATAGGCGGGGGTGACAAGAGAGGGCGAATGACCAGGGTGCTTGTAATCGACGACGAGCCTCCGATCCGGCTCCTCTGCCGGGTGAACCTCGAGGCCGAGGGGATGGAGGTGCTGGAGGCCAGCGACGGCCCGACCGGGCTCGAGAAGGCGCGCAACGACGAGCCGGACGTGATCCTGCTCGACGTGATGATGCCCGGGCTCGACGGCTGGCAGGTCGCAGAGGAGCTGATCGACAGCGCGCAGACGAGCTCGATCCCGATCGTCTTCCTCACCGCCCGCGCCGAGGCGCGCGACCGCGCCCGCGGGCTCGACCTCGGCGGCATCGACTACGTGACCAAGCCGTTCAACCCGGTCGAGCTGGCTCCGCTGGTGCGGGAGCTGATCGACCGCGTCGACCGCGGCGAGCGTGACGACCTGCGCCGCGAGAAGCTCGCGGAGCTCCGCGACCTGCTCGACCCGCCGGCTGCCTAGGAGCTAGCGGCCGGCGAAGTCGGTCGTGACCATCAGCGCGTGGCGGTGCCCGGCGAAGCAGCCGCGGAGCGCGCCGACGCCGACCATCCGGTAGCCCGCGTGCAGCAGGTTCGCGCGGTGCTCGGGGCTGGCGAGCCACATGACCACGATCGAGCGCGCGGCGCTGAGCGAGCCCTGCCCCCAGGCGAGGTTCTCCCCGACCCGCCGGGCGCGCACGCCCGCGCGACGGATCCGCGCGTTGAAGGCGCCGTGCCTGAAGGTGCCGGTGCGGAGCATCTTCGAGCTGTGCGCGCGGGCCGCCCGCTCCAGCCTCGCGTCGGCGCGCAGCGGCTGCAGACCGTTCGCCAGCCGCGCCTCGTTCATGGCGGTCAGCAACGACGACTCCGCCTGAGTCAGTGTTGCGGTCGAGGTCGCGTCGGCGGCCCCGGCCAAGGTAAGAGCAGTGACGACGGCCGCCACCCCGGTCGGTACTCGTCTGGCCACGAGTGGGGGGCATGTAAGCACAGACCGCGGACGAATCCTGGTCGAAAGTGTCGCAAGTGGCGTTTGAAACAGCAAAAAAAGCTGTGCTAACAGGGCGAACTTCGCCGTTACACTCAGCGGGCGGGACGTAGCGCAGCCTGGTTAGCGCGCCTGCTTTGGGAGCAGGAGGCCGGCGGTTCGAATCCGCCCGTCCCGACTAGCTGGGGATCTTCGGCGTGGAGACGACGCCCAGGCGGGCGAGCAGGCCGCGTGCCTCGGCGGCCTCGTCGGCACCGTCCGAGCCGGTGCGGGCCTTGAGGGCGCCGATCGCGTCGAGCGTCAGGGCCAGCTCGTAGGTCTCGTCCGCCTCGCGCGCGAGCTCGCGGCTCCGCTCGAACGCCTCGAGCGCCTCGTCCGGCCGCCCGAGCTGCTCCAGGGCATAGCCGCGGATCCGATGGGCGAGGGCGTTCTGCAGCGACCCTCCTCCCGATTCGTGGATCCCCGACAGCGCGGCCTCGACGCCCTCGAGCGCCTCCTCCGGCCTGCAGGCGAGGACCGCCCACTCGGCAAGCCGGGTGCGCACCTCGTCCACGAGGCTGGTCGAGCTGATCTCCTCGGCGACACCGAGCGCCTCGTGCAGGAGCCGCGAGGCGTCGTCGAGCTGCCCGCTGCGCGCGGCGATCCGCCCGAGGTTCGAGAGCGCGTGCGTCAGCAGCAGCCGATGGCCGGCGGTCGCGAAGACCTCGTGCGCCTCCTCGGCGAGCTGGGCCGCGGTGGTCAGGTAGCCCTGGTCGGACTTGATCTCGCCGATGTTGTTCGTGATCGTCGCGGCGCCGACCACGTCGCCGATCCGCTCGCGCAGCGCCTTGCTGCGGTCGTAGTGGTCGAGCGCCTCCTGCCAGCGGCCCTCGTAGTAGGCGTCGACGCCGAGGTTGTTGAGCACGTTCGCCTGCCCGAGCAGGTCGCCGACCTCCTCGTAGATCGGCAGCGCGAGCCCGCGCAGCGCCACGCGCTCGGGGCTCCGGTTCGAGATGTAGGCGAGGTGCATCAGGTAGTACGCGTGCGCCATTGCCGGCAAGTCGCCTGCCGGGCCGGCCTCCTCGGCGACGCGCTTGCACCAGCCCGCGCCGTCGATGAACTCCCCCTGGCGGACGCGCACGCCCGCGTAGGCGAGGCCGAGCTCGGAGCGCATCCGCACCTGCTCGTCGGGCTCGAGCTCGTCGAGCGACCGCAGGCCGCGGTTGTACCAGCGCAGCGCCTCGGCGTAGCGCCCGAAGCGCTCGCGGATCACGCCCTCCTTCAGCAGCAGGCGTGGGTGGGCGTCGAGCTCGCGCGCTTTCCCGTACGCCTCCTCCGCGTCGGCGTAGAGACCGGCCAGCTCGGTGACGTCGCCGACCGCCTCCCAGACGCGCGCCAGCTCGGCCGGCTCGAGCTCGAGGTGCGGCGCGAGGTCGAGGGCGCGACGGTAGAAGACCGCCGCCTCGACATTGGCGAACTTCGCCTGGGCGCGCTCGCCGGCCACGAGCGAGTAGCGGTAGCTCTTCTCCGCGTCGCCGGCGTGGAAGAAGTGCAGCGAGAGCAGCTCCGCGAACTCGCCTCGGCCTTCGCCCTCGAGCCGCTCGTACGCTTCGCCGACCCTGGCGTGCAGCTCGCCACGCCGCCGGTAGGAGAGGCCCTCGTAGGCGGCGTCGCGGAAGAGCGCGTGGCGGAAGCGGAACGCGCCGGGCGTGTACGGGTCGCGCTCCACGAACTCGCCGAGCCGGTCCCACGCCTCGGAGTCGGCCGAGGCCTCCGAGTCGTCGGCCAGCACGTCGGCGACGAGCTCGCCGCTGAAGCTCGCCCCGAGCACCGCGGCGTAGCGCAGCAGCGCGCGGTCGCCCGGCTGCAGCCTGTCGATGCGCGTCGCGACGACCGCCTCGACGCTCTCGGGCAGCGCCTCCTCGTCCGGCGCGCTGGACGAGGCCACGAGCTCCTGGAGGAAGAGCGGGTTGCCGCCGGCACGCCCGGCGATCGCGGCCGCTTCGTGCTGGAGCAGGCCCTGCGCGGCCGCCGCGCCGATCAGCTCCTGCGAGGCCTCTTCGTCGAGCGGCTGGAGCTGGATCGTCATCGCCGGGATCGGAGGCACGCCGTCCGCGGCCGAGAAGCCCCCTTCGACCGGCCGCCGCGTCGCGCACACCAGCCATGGCCGCGTCGAGACCTGGCCGCCGAGGTGGCGCAGGAGCTCGGCCGAGGCCTCGTCCATCCAGTGCACGTCCTCGATCACGAGCAGCGTGGGGCCGTCGAGCAGCTTCGAGAGCACCGCCTCGACGACTCCGTGCAGCCGAGCTCGCCGGAAGGCCGGCTGCAGCTCTTCGACCTCCCGCGTTGCCTCGACCTGCACGTCGAGGGGCAGTGCGATCAACGGCAGCCACGGGACCAGCTCCGGGTCGAGCGCCGCGATGCGCTGCCGCAGCGCGTCCGGCGCGGCGCCGTTCTGCGGCAGCTCGAGCAGCGAGCGCAGCAGCCCGCGGAAGGCGAAGTACGGCGTCGAGGCCTCGTACTGGGCGCACTCGGCTGTCGCCGCCGACAGGTCCGGCGCCTGCGCCTGGAGCTCCTCGACCAGGCGCGACTTGCCCATGCCGGGCTCGCCGATCAGCTCGACCATGTTGCCGAAGCCCATCCGCACCGGCCCGAGCGCGGCGGAGAGGATGGCCAGCTCCCGCTCCCGCCCGACGAACGGCAGCCGGGCCTCGCCGGCCGCGGCCGCGGTGCCGGAGACGCCGACCACGTCGAACGCCGTCACCGGCTCGGCGATCCCCTTCAGCATCAGCGGCTCGAGCTCGACCGTCTCGAAGGCGCTGCGCGAGCGCTCGAGCAGGTCGGTCGTCGTCAGCACCTGGCCGGGCTGCGCCTTTCCCATCAGGCGGGCGGCCAGTGCGGCCGTCTTGCCGAGGATCGTGTACGTCCGCCGGAACCGCGCGCCGACCTCTCCCGCGAAGACACGGCCGCGGGCGGTGCCGAGTCGCAGCGGCAGCTCCGTCGAGAGGTCCGCGATCCCGCGCGCGGTCCGCAGGATGCGCTCCTCGTCTCCGCCGGCGGTCTCGGGGGCTCCCGCGACGAGGATGATCTTGCCGCCGTCGGCGTCGATGTCGGTCTCGAGAAAGGTCACGCCGTGCTCGTCCGCGACGCGCTGCGCGCCGGCGACGAGCTCGTCGAGCGCTTCGGCGACCCGCTCCGGGCCGGCGGCGGCCAGCAGGGCGTCGACGCCGCCGAAGTGGACGAACGCGACCGAGGCCTGGCGGTGCTCCGACTCGGCGCGGCCGTCGGCGACGACGCGGCGGATCGGGCCCGGCACGCAGCCGGCGAGGTCGACGCCCTCGAGCGACGGCAGCGGCTCGATTCCTCCGCTGGCCCCGGGGGCGAGCGCGAGCAGCCGCCCGCCTTCCTTGGCCTCTCCGAAGATCTCCGCGGGCAACGTCGCCGCGGTCTCCTCGCTGACGAGGATCTCCCCGGCCTCCGCGCCCGATTCCATCGCCACGGTCCGCGTGACGCCTGGTCCCGTCAGCAACAGCTCTCGGTGCGATGCCCCGACGAGGAAGAAGTCGTAGGTGTCGGCGTGGATGCCGACGTGCATCTTCAGCTCGACCGGCCCGACCGAGGTCTGCGGCCGGCCGAGCTCGCTCAGCGCCGTGCGCATCCCGAAGGCGGCGTCGCAGGCGCGGGCGGCGTGCTCCTCGCCCGTGAAGAAGAGCAGCAGCGCGTCGCCGCCGAACTTGAGCAGCCCGCCGCCACAGGCGTAGGCGACGTCGAGCAGGCGCTCGAAGGTGCGGTTCATCACCCCCGTCACCTCCTCGGCGCCAAGCTTGCCCTTCTGCGCGAGCCGCTCGTTCAGAGCGGTGAAGCCCGAGATGTCGACGAAGGCAAGCGTCCCCTCGAGCCGGCGATGCCGCGCCTGCGGGTCGACGCGCAGCCAGTCGACGACGACGCGCGGGACGAACGGCGTCAGGTCGACAGTCGGTGGACTGGTCTCAGGAACCGCGGTCACGAGCCCTCCGGCGCCTCATTTACGCACCCCCTGCGCCGCTGACGATTGTTGCACGGTTGACAATCTGGGCGAACGTCGTAGATTGGTCGCGCGGGACCGTGTTCACCCGGGGAAGAGGGATTTGATGGGGACAACTGCGGCAAGGCTGCCTGGACTGAGCCGGCGACGGCATCTGCTGGCGTCGGCGCTCGCGGTGGTGATCGTCGTCGTCGCGGGCGGCGCGCAGCACGCGTTCGCCGAAGGCGGCCCGAGCGTCCAGGTGACGGCGCCCGCGGCAGGCTCGACGCTCTCGGGCGTC
>Ga0081540_1002672_pt1 | contig 14508 bp, 9 predicted proteins | sample TabmetS2T1R1_FD_71024 | JGI IMG/M metagenome (GOLD analysis project Ga0081540, IMG submission 71024) | Tabebuia heterophylla rhizosphere microbial communities from the University of Puerto Rico - S2T1R1 | ecosystem: Host-associated > Plants > Roots > Rhizosphere ... | reverse complement strand
TATAGGACCCAGCCGCCCCACACCGCGGCTGCGGCAGTCGCCACGATGACCAGGCCGATCAGCCAGCTCGGCACTCCGCCATCGGAGTCGTCGGCGCTCGCGGAGGCCGGCGCGAGCGGCGTCGGGGCGGGCGCCGCCGACGGGTGTGTGGTTCCGCTCTCCCCCGGGCTCCCCTTCGCCTCGGGCTTGGCGCCGGTCGACTTCGAGCTCTGCTTGGCGGCAGCCGGCGCCGCTGCATCCGCTGGCTGGCCCGGCGCCGACACTGTCGTCCTCGAGACCGGGTCCAGAGGGAAGGCGGACCCGTTGACGGCGAGCAGCGCTTGTCCCGTGACCCAGACGGGTGTCTGGTCGCTCGTCGCCGAGTAGCGGTAGTGCCCGTCGCCGGCCTGCTGCGCCGCGAGATAGTCGAGCGGGGCCCTGCCGCCCTTCCGGACCGAGGAGGGCGAGACCCCCGCCGCGATCAGGCCCTGCGTCGCGTACGCCGTCGACTGGGAGTTGACCGCCCCGCCGGCGAGCGGGAAGCCCCCGCCGCGTTGCTGGACATCGCGCAGATAGGCGACGCCCCTGCGGATCCCGGCCGAACTCCCGGACGCGGCGAGCCCCTGCAGCACCGCTCCAGTGGTGTCGGCGTCGCTCGCCGACCCCGCCGCGAATCCCCAGCCCCCGTCGCGGTTCTGAATCCTCCTCAGCCAGGCGGCCGAGCGGCCGCTCCCACTCGCCGCGCCCGCGGCCCGCAGGGCCAGGACGCCGAACGCCGTCTGGTTCACCTGCCCGCCCCAGGAACCATCCTTCCCTCGTCGAGCGAGCAGCCGCCCGACGAGATCGTGGCCCTGGAAGCGCCGCGGGTCGAGTCCGGCTCCGCGCAGCGCGAGGATCGTCCGCTCGAGATCGCCGGTGGTGCCGATCTCGGCGGCGCTACCGGCGAGATAGGAGATCGGCGTCGCATCGCCGTGGTCGAGGTCCAGCGGATTGACGCCGGCGGCCTCCAGCCCGAGCACCGCCCAGCCCGTCATCGCCGGGCTCGACTCCTGCCCGGGCGCGAACCCGAAGCCCCCGTCGTCGTTCTGAGCTGCGCGCACCCAGGCGACGGCTCCGGCGGAACCCCCGCTCGCTGCGCTGACCCTCTCGCCCGGCAGCGCCGGCGCCGCGATCAGGAGGGCCGCCAGCACACAGGCGGCTCGTGCGGCCGTTCGCCCGGCGCCGCTGCGCGCGGGTTCCGCGGTGGCACTCCAGGCGAACTCGAAGCGGCGCCGGTAGCGGAGCAGCATCCGCACCATCGCCGGGCCCGCGACGAGGGCCAGGGCGGCATTGCCCGCGGCGTGGGCGATGTTGAAGGGGACTCCCCGGGCGGAGATCGCCAGGTAGCGGTCGAGCGACTGCTCGCCGCCATAGCCGACCATCACCGAGAGATCGAGGAGGGCACCGTAGGCGAAGCCGGCGAAGGCGCAGACGGCCGCCAGCCCGTAGCGGTTGACACGGCGACCCGTGAGCGTCGCCAGCCAGGCCCCCAGCAGACCGGTCATTCCCCAGCCCGCCATCTGCCAGGGCGTCCAGGGACCCTGGCCGAGCCAGAAGTTCGACACCAGCCCGGAGAGCGCGCCGACTGCGAATCCGGGCGCCGCACCAAGTGTGAAACCCGCGATCAGGGTGATGTCCGTGGTCGGCACCACGTTCGGGATCGGGGAGAACGCGACCCGGCCCGCCACGGAGATCGCGGCGAGCGCCGCCACCAAGGCCACGATCTGCGAAGGCGGCCTCGTCCTCTCGTACCAGGCGAACCCGCCGAGCAGGGTGATGCCCAGGAAGAGGAAGGCCGCTGTCTCCCAGTTCATCCCGTCCGCTCCTGAGCCGGCTCGCCGGCGGCCACCAGCACGGCCTGTCCCTGCTCGACCGTGGTCGCAGCTCCGTCCAGAATGCGCGCCACCTCGCTGGAGAAGTACCAGCCCCCCGAGAGCAGCTCCTGCGCCGACCCATCGGCCACGACCTCCCCCCTGCCGAGCAGCACGACCCGCTCGGCGAAGGTCGCCGCGAACTCGACGTCGTGCGTGGCGATGACCACCGCGCTGCCGTGGCCGGCGAGGCCGCGGGCGAGGTCGGCGAGTTCGCCCTTCCGGGCGCGGTCCATGCCACGGGTGGGTTCGTCCAGCAGCAGGGCGCCGGGCAGCTCGCCGTCCTCCGGGTCGCGCCCCGCCACCACGATCGCCAGGGCGAGCCGCTGGCGCTCACCGCCGGAGAGATCGCGCGGATCGGCGTCGGCGAGGCCCCAGAGACCGAAGCGCCGCAGAGCCGCCTCGCCGGCCTCCCCGCGGACCTCCTCCCGGACCCGCTCGTGAACGAAGAGGTCGCCGGGCCGCTGCGGCAGCAGGGCGGCGCCGCGCTGGGCCTCGATCCGGCCGGCGTCGGCCTCGATCAGGCCCGCCGCCGCGCGCAGCAGCGTGCTCTTGCCCGCACCGTTCCGACCCATCAGCGCCACGCGCTCGCCCGGGTCGATTCGCAGGTCGAGGCCACGCAGCGCCTCGGTGCGCTCCTCCCCCTGACCGAGCTCGAGCCAGAGCCCGCGGGCACTGAGCGCCGCTTGGCGCTTCCGCCCCCGCCGAGCGCCCCGGCGTGGCCGCTCTGGCGGAGGCTCGGCGACGTGCGGACGGAGGTCCGTCGCGGCGAGCGTTCGACGTGCCTCGCGCACGCTCGCCGGAACCGCCAGGCTCGCCGCGCGCAGCAGCCGGGCGCCGGGAGTCGTCAGCACGGGGTCGGATTCGAGTGCCCACTCGAGGAATGGGCGAGGAGCTCCGTCGAACGCGATCCGGCCAGCCTCGATCGCGATCGCGCGGTCCGCTGCAGAGAGGCAGCGCTCCAGCCGATGCTCGCCCAGCAGCACGGCCACCCCCCACTCCTCGTTCAGCCTGCGGAGCAGCCCGATCAGCTCGTCCCCGGCGACCGGGTCGAGCTGGGAGGTGGGCTCGTCCAGCAGCACGAGGCGCGGACGGGTGGCCAGCGACGCCGCGAGGGCGACGCGCTGCAGCTCGCCGCCGGAGAGCGTGTCCGTGGTCCGCTCCAGCAGGTCGTCGATCCCCAGTGCCAGGGCCACCTCCTCGACGGCGCGCGAGCGAGGCGCCGGGGGAATTCCCCGCAGCTCCAGCGGCAGCTCGATCTCCGCGCGCACGGTCGTGCTCACCACCTGGGTCTCGGGTTCCTGCGCCACGAGCCCCACCACCTCGGCCAGCTCGGCGGGCCCGTGCGTGCTCGCGTCGAGCCCCGCCACCTCCAGCTCGCCCTCGACGGCCCCGCCGTGGAAGTGCGGGACCAGGCCGCAGGCCGCCTGCAGCAGCGTCGATTTTCCCGAGCCGGAGCGCCCGGCGATCACCACGAACTCCCCCTGCTCGATGCGCAGGTCGACGTCGCGCAGGGCGTGGCCCGTCCCCTCGGGGTAGCGATAGGTGAGACCGGCGGCGCGGAGCGCGGGATCAGCCACGGTCACGCCACCTCCAGAGCGCGAACGGCACCCATGCGAGGGCGACGATGGCCATGCAGAGAGCGATCGTGCCCCAGCCGGTGCCCATCGCGATGCGGGGATAGGTCTGGAAGCCTCCGGCTCCGGCGATCACGGCGCCGACTGCGCTGGCAACCAGCGCAACCGCGGCCGCATAGAGCGGAAGGTCGTAGCGGGATGGCTCCCGGCGATTGCGCGGCCGGATGCCGAGCGAGTGGCCGCGGAGCTCAAGGGTGGCGGCCACGTCCACCGCACGATCAAGCGAGCCCTCGACGAGACGGCGGGCCAGCGCGGCCCTGCCGACGGGCTCGGCACCGGGACCACGCAGGGCGGCTGCCTCGCGCAGCCGCGCGCCATCCGTCGCGGCCAGGGGGACCATCCGAGTCACCAGACCCGCGGTCATCGCCGAGCGGCGGGCCAGCGGCCGCAACGCCCGCAGGACCCGGTCGGGATCCACGCAGGCCGAGTAGACCGCGAAGACGAGGACCACGGCGACGACACGCAATCCGATCACGGCCCCCGCAGCGAGGGATTCCAGCGTGACGTCCGTGTTGCCCAGCACCGGCACGTCCCAGCCGCGCACGAGGACCGTTTCGCCCCGATGGCTGACGAGGACGTTCACCGCGACCATCAGGAGCACCAGCGGGATCGCCAGGCGGAGCGACGCCGCCACCGCCCGGCCGACGCCCGCGGCCACGCCGACAGATGCGGTCACGGCGATCGCGACGAGCAGGACCAGCGGGCTGGAGTAGATGAAGCCGACCAGGGAGAGCGCGCCCAGGTAGGCGACTGCCGCGCCGGGAGAGGCGCGATGGAGCGGGCTGCGCCCGGGCGAATAGGCGAGCGCGGGCTTCACGGGACCGGAACCCCGATCGGCCCGGCGCCGGGCTGCGTCGCCAGCGCGTAGTGATTTCGCAGTGCGGGCCCGAGAAGGGCTGCGGCGGCTGCGACGCCCTTGGCGTCGCTGCCGGTGACCACCCAGGTCGGCGGCCCATCCCCCGGACGGAGGGAAGCGATCAGCCCGCCGCCCTTGCCAATGCTTCCGGCGGGCTGACCCTGCTTATTTAGCAACTCCAGCAACGGCCTTCTGGTGCCGACGAACCGGGCGAACACGCCGCTGCGGTCCGGTCCGTCGGCGAGCAGGGCGGCGGTCCGGTCGCTCCGCACGGCGTTCCAGCTCCCGACCAGGACTTCGATCGCATCGGACGGAGCCCCCGACGCCCTCACCCCGAGCGCATCGAGGCGCCGGCCGGCCGTGCCGCAGATCGCCGCCGCCGCGCGGCAGGTGAGAACCGCCGGCCAGCGCCGGCCCTGGAACCCGTGGAGGAAGGGCTCGGGCCAAGACCCGACTACCGCCGGAACCCGCATCGCGGCGGTCCAGTCGCGGTAGTCCCACCAGATCCGGTCGCCTCCGGAGGGGTCGTATTCCGCCGACCCGATTGGGGACTCGATCCCATTGACGTAGAAGAACCAGTCGCTCGAGCGGCCGCCGCCGGCGCCCCCGGCCAGGCCGTCGATCGACTGGACGAAGCCGCCGCCGAAGCGGGTGGTGATGTCGGTGTTTCGGTCGAGCACGCGGAGCACCGTGTCCGACTCCTTGATCGAATCGGTCCGCTGGAGCATGACCTCGCTGCCGTAGTCGCGGGTGACGGTGAGGGTGAGGTCACCCTCGTCCTTCCCGGGGCCCAGCCCGCAGCCCACGGCCGCCGCGGCGCAGAGCGCCAGGGCGGCCGCGAGACCACGGGTGGACCTCACTTCCTCTGCTTCCCCTTGTGCTTGCCGCCCTTGCCCTTCTTCGCCGAGCGGCTGCGGTGCTCACAGCTCTTACCGGCCTTGTCGCCCTTGCCGAGCTTGACCCGATCGTCACCGGCACCGCACTTGACGCGATCCTTGCCACCGCCGCGGACGTCGATCCGGTCGTCGCCCGCGAGCGACTTCACCTTGTCGTTGCCGCCACGTGCCTTGACCTGGTCCGCGCCGGCGGTGCCGACGATCAGATCGGGCTCATGGCTCCCGATGATCTGCAGGCCGCGAACGGGCGGGCAGGTGCCGAGATCCCTGGCCACGCAGACGGTGAGCGCCTGGCTCGGGATGTCGTTGTAGTCCCTGCTCGCCGCGATCGCGTGGATTCCCTCGGTCGAGAAGCTGACGCTCGCATTGCCGGCGCCGTCGACCGGTGCCGGCGCATCGCCGCCGGTGACCGTCGCTCCGGTCCCGGGAACGACCGACCCGTCGCCCTGGTAGGACCTGACCTGAACAGAGATCGGAGTGCCGGGCGTCGTCCGGGCGGGTGCCTCGAGCGAGAGCTCCTCGTCCGCCGTGAAGTCCGACGGCGTCCGGTAGAAGGTGAGCTGATCGCCCGGCTTGATCAGACTCTGGTCGGCCCCGGTCGAGTTCGCCACGTGGTTGGTCTTCAGGAACCAGAACCCGGGTGGGGTCGGCGCGCCGATGCTGCACACGGTGAGCGCCCCGAACGTGGCGTAGTCGGCGTCGGAGATGCGGAACGGTTGCAGCGACGGTGTTGCATCAGAGGCCTCGTCCAAAGCGCTCAGCATGTTCGGCGCCGACTGCGTGTACACCTGACCGCTGCTCTGCTTGGCGGGCGGGGTCGGATCGAGGCAGTCGTCGCCCGCGTACGTCCTCACCTTCGCCGCCGAGGGCGCGTACTGGCGCAGGTTCGCCAGCTGTGCACCGTCGTTCGTGACGACATGGATGTCGACCGGCACGCTGGCCGACGCGGTCGCTCCCAGCGCGGCGAAGGCGAACAGCGATGCCAAGGCCGCTTTGGAGACAGTCATTCTCATTTGAGCCACCCCTTCCTCGAGGGTCGTGTTGGCGGGCCGGGGACAGGTCTCCTGGCTTCCGGGCTGGCGGAGGCGCCTTCCCAGGGAATCGAGGATTCCCCAGTGGCTGTTGCCTCGGCCTCATCGCCCGGTCACAGTGGCGGGACCGCGCCGGCTTCTCACCGGACTTCCCTTGACCACCGGCCGTTGTGAACAGGGCGGATCGTACCTCGCCTCGGACATGCGAAACCGCCGCAAAAAAAGAGAGAGGCGGCCCCGAGGCCGCCTCTCTCGAAAACACAGAGCTCGTCAGAAGCGTTACTTCTTCTTCGGCTCCTTCGTCTGCTTGCACTTCTGCACGGACGACGCGTTGAGCGTCGGGCCGCCCGTGAAGGCGGTCGTCTCCGAGGTGGCCCACTTCTTCTTCTTGCAACGGGCCATCACGTAGAACGTCTTCTTGCCCGACTTCTTCTTGTTGATCGTCGTCTCGAAATGCACGATCGACGTACCGGTCGGCGGAATCGACACCGTCAGGGTGTTCGCTCCCGTGTTGAGAACGCCGGTCAGCGTCGTGCTGAACGCATACGCGCCGGTGGGCCCGAAGACGTCGGTGTGCAGGCCGATGGTCGGGCTGTTGCCGCTCTTCTGGCCGTTGTACGCCGCCACCACGCCGGTCAGCGTCGTACCGGTCGCGCTCTTGATCGTGGCCGCGCCGCTACCGACCTTGCTGGCGCCACAGGTCGAGTCGGCCGACGCCTGCGGCACCGTGCTGATGGTGCTCAGGTTGCACTGGGCGATGTTGCCCGGCGTGAACTTGACGTCCTTGCTGAAGCTCACGACGGTCTGATTGGCGTTCGGCGTGAAAGTGCCGCTGTAGTTCGTATCGACGGTGGTCTTCATCGACTTCACCGCGACGAACGTCTTCTTCGGCGCCTTCGCTGGATTGAGGATCGAGCTGACGCTCTGGCTGGTCACCGTCGCCGAGGCGGTGCCGGTCAGAACGACACTTCCGATGACACCCAGCAGGGCGCCGATCAGATACTTGCGCTTACGCATACCACTCCTTTTCCGTTGGGCAAGTTCCCTGACGGCACCCCAAACTCTCGGGCCGCCAGCCCATGAATTTGCCTGCTTCGCTGAACCTAACACAGCGAAAACGGCGTAGTTGTGGGGTTTCTTGGCGTGAAACCCCTCTCCCCAAGAATCGGGTAGCGAGCTACGGGTTGGAGTAGATGTGCGTGTAGGGGTTGGACTCGGAGACCTGCCCGATCGACGCCTGCGGCGGCGCCGCATTGCAGGCCGGGGTCGGGAAGGCGCCCGCGGTGTCGTTCTGACCGGCGAAGGTGAACTTCTTGATCAGATCGAGAATGTCCTGCGGGGTATCGAACGTGGCGCGGTTCGTAAACGTCGGGTCGCTCGTGTAGACGCTGTCATTCGGGTCGAGGGCGGCGAAGACGCCGAACGCGGGCGAACACGGCCTCGTATCGAAGGTGTCAAGCGCGCTCGCCACCTGGAGGGCGCTGTTGGGCGTGGGATACGGATTCGTCCGCGAGTACGTCAGCCGGTGGTTGGTGAAGGCGGCGAGCGCCTCCGGATACAGCGGCGCGGCGCTGCGGATGTAGTGGATGTTCGCGCCGGTCTCGATCGTGCCGGTGGCATTCAGCGACGATGCGACGTTGCCCAGGAACCCGGTGACGTCGCTCTGGTACCGCCCGATGCCCTGGACGATCGGCGTGATCTGCTGCGAGAAGGGGGTGGTCTCGTCGAGGAGCGGCGGCAGGTCGTTGTCGAGCAGCGTCCTGAGGGCGGGGAGTCCCGTCTGCGAGCGCTTGGCGAGCTTGCGCAGGCCGACGAAGAAATCCTTGAAGCTGGGCGCGACCTTCGCCACGTTCTTCAGGTTGGCGCTGAGGAGCCTCGCGGACGGATGCAGCTGGGTGATCAGCGGGTTGGCGTTGCGCGAGAAGCTGTTCAACCGGTTGACGGTCAGGCGTGACTCGTCCAGGAAGGTCGGCAGAGCCCGGAAGGTCGCCTCGAGGTCTCGGTTTCGCACGGCCGTCGTGTGGAAGACGATGCCGGAGTTCCGGATCAGGCCCGAGAGCTGGCCCTGCCGCTCGCTGAGGGCGCCGAAGACCTCGCCCGTGTTCCGAACCAGCTGCTGGACGGCGCCCTGCTGAGTGTCGAGCACCCGCAGGACCTTGTTGGCGTCTTGGGCGAACGGTTCGAGGTTGGCGATGGCCGCCGAGAGATCGGCCCCGCGCCCCGCGCTCGCAATCGCGAGCTGCTGCATCCAGGTTTGGAAGGAGGCTCTGGTCCTCGCATCGAAGGTGCGGAAGATCTCATCGAGCTGCACCGAGGGCTGTACCTGCGCTCTGGGCAGCGTTCCGCCCTCCGCCAGCTTCGGTCCGTCGCGGCTGCCCTGGGTGAGCTCCACGTAGGTCTCGCCGAGCAGGGTCTTCTGCCGGAGCATCGCCCGCGTGTCCGCCGGGATCGGCGCGTACGGGCTGTCGATCTCGATCGTCGCGACCGCCAGATCGCGGTTGGGTCCGGAGTTCTCAAGGTCGATCGACTTCACCTTGCCCACGGAGACGTTCGAGATCCGCACATCCGACTCCACGGCGAGCTGGGTGGCCTCGTCGAAGGGGACCTTGACCCTGTAGCCCTCGGGCTTGAGCGGAACCGGGCCGCCGAAGGTCGTCCAGAGGAAGAGGAGCAGGCCGAAGCACGAGAAGGCGAAGGCGACGGCGACCGCGATCTGCCCGACTGTCGGTCCGCGCGTCCTCAAAAGCCCCCGCCTCCGCAGTCGGGGATGTTCGCCGAGCGGAACTGACCGGCGAGCTGATAGAGCAGCCGCAGGTACGGCTCGTTCGCCAGCGACGCCTCGGCGGTCTGCGCGGTGCCGCAGCTCTCCTGGACGAGGCCGCGGCGGATCGGACCGTAGGCGTCCTGGAACGTGTAGTTGGTGACCAGGTTGTGGTTCAGCCACGGGACGTAGAAGAGGAAGCCCTCCTGGTCCCCAGGCGGGTTGTACGCCAGGGCGTTGAGTCCGTCGTTGAGGCGGGTGAATCCGAGCTTGAGCCCGGGCGTGGCGACGCCGAGGCCCTGTGAGATCTGAGCCACGTGCTGAACCGGACTTCTGACCTGGCGCGTGAACGGCCTGATCTGGTTCTGGATCGGCCCGGCGGTCTGGCGGAACAGAGGCCGCAGGGCCCGCAGCGCCGGCGCGGTCGCCCGCGCGCCGGGCAGCAGCTTCTTGAGGGCAGGCGTGGACTGGATCGCCAGGGCGTTGGCGCTCTTCAGCGCGCCCTTTGTCACCTTCAGGGTGCCTGGCAGCTCCTGGATCGCCGCGCGAATCGAGGCCTCCTGTCGCGCGAACGACTGCAACACGGCGTCGGAGGAGTCCACGAAATTCGTCAGGTCCTGATCCTTGCTGCCGAGCTCGGTGGAGAGAAGCTGGAAGTTGTGGATGGAGCGAGCGATGTTCTCGCGACGGACCGCGAGGGCGCCGCTGATCCGGCCGATGTCGCGGGCGAAGGGATTGAGGCGCCGCAGGGCGTTCGAGAGCCTCACATCGCGGCCCTTCTCGGGGCTGAGTGCCTCCGCCCCGTTCGCCAGCAACAGCTTGAGGAACTGCTGCGTGTCGGCGTCGAGCGAAGCCAGGAACTCATCCGGGTTGACGTTCGGCTTGGTCGAGGCGAGTGGGATCGTCGCGTCCTCGGGCACCCGGGGACTCGACTGCAGCCCCGGATCGACCTCGACCACCATGTCGTTCAGCCCCGTCTTCGGCCGCAGCAGCAGCGAGGAGTCCTCGTGGATGAGTGGGGCGTACTTGTTGTCGACCTCCATCGAGACCACCGCGTGGCCGTTCTCGAGTCTCACTCCGGTGACCTCGCCGACCTTGATGCCGGCGATGTCGACGGACTGCCCCTGGCCAGGCGTGACCGCCTGGGCCGTCGAGAAGTCAGCCTTCAGGGCGAAGCGGTCCGTGCCGATCAGCGGCACCCAGCTCGGGAGGCTGGTCCGCTGGTTGATCAGGATCACCGTCGTCGCGAAGAGCGCGGCTGCGAGGAGCGCGATGATCGCCACGACGTCGCGAAGGTGTGCTCTCAGCGCTCGCCTCATGGGAAATTGGCCGGGTTCGGCGGGCCCTGTGCGGCGGCGGGCCCGTTGAGGTCAGGAATCGGGTTGTCCTGGCAAGCGACGTCAGTCCGGAAAGGCGGGGTCCCGGAGGCGACGGGCCTGGTGCCCAGGGTTCCGCCCGGAGCGGCGGTGCCCGCCCAGAGGACGTCCCTGCCCTGGCCGCCGCCGGGTACGGGGATGCGGAGGTTCGGGACCGGGCCGCCCGCCGGCACCGGTCCTCCGGCCGAGAAGAACCTGAGGATCGGTCCGTTGCCGTCGAAGAAGCCGCTCTCGCCGGCGAGGTTGGCAACGGCATAGCCGAACTCCTTGAAGTTCGGCTGGCCCGTGCTGAAGTCGTATCCGGGGCCCGTGTCGTCGAGCACCGTGTCTCCGGCCGGATCGAGAACGTTCGCGACGCAGCCGCTCGTCAGCCCGATCTCCGAGAAGAGCCCGCGTCCATCGGAGGCTGACTTGGCGGCGCCCGGACCGGCCAGGCGGAGCTGCTTGGCGATGAAGCCGAGTTCGGCCGGCTGCAGCAGCGCGGCCGTCTGGCTCAGCCATGGCTGCGAGGCGGCGATCGTGGCCGGCAGCTCCCGGACTCCGGGGGTGAGGTCACGGGCGAAGGCGCGCAGGAACGGCAGGCTCTCGTCGGTATGGCGGAGCGAGGGCACCGCGACCTTCAGGGTGGGTCCGAGCAGCTTGATCGTCCGTTCCAGGTTCGCCTTCTCGGAGGCGAGGGCTCCGGTGACGGTGTTGAAGTTGGAGACCAGCCCCTGGAGCTGTGCCTCGTGGCCGACCAGCGCGTCGAAGATCCTGGCCTGCCCCGCGATCAGGCCCGAGAGGTCGTGCTGGCTGGTGCCGAGGAGCGCCTCGTTCACGATCGCCGAGTCCCTCGCTGCGGTCTGCCCGTAGACGAAGGACTGATTGATCGCCTGGGCCGCTGTCAGGCCCTGAACCGAGGGGTCCTGGGTCGCGTCGTCGGCGGCGGTCGGCTTGTGGTTGAGGGACTGGCCGTAGCCCTCGAGCAGTTTCTGCAGGTTCGCCCGGTCCGGCGTCTGGAGGGAGGTGAGGATCTGATCCAGCTGGACCGCAGTCGAGGTCTGGGTGATCGGGATCGTGTCGCCGCTCGAGAGATCGTGCGCGCTCGGGCTGCCGGGGCTTACGTCGAGGAAGAAGTTGCCCTCGAGGAAGATGCGGGGACGGATCTCGATCTGCGCGTCCGAATGGATCGGCAGGCCGTCGTCGTCGACCGTGAAGGTGACTTCGGAGGAATTGCTCGCGCAGTTGTCGGTGTCACCGGTCGAGCAGACGCTCCGGACGCTCTCGACCTTGCCGACGTTCACGCCGGCGATCCGGACGGGCGAATCCTTGCGGATGTTCACCGCGTTCTGGAAGACCGCCTTGAGCTCGAAGTGCGACTGGAACGGGATCGTCTTGGTCCACGCCAGATAGACCCCGACGATCACCAGCGCGATCAGGATCAGGGCGTTGCGCGTCCGGTGGGGCGGATGGCCCTTGCGGTAGATCCGCTCGTCGTAGTCCTTCCTCTGGGGCACCTTCGGGGCGGGCGGCATCACTTCTTCCCCTTCTTCTTCTTGTCCTTCTGGACCTGAGCGAGGATCTGATCCGCGGTGTGAATCCCCTGGTTACCCGGGACGTTTCCGATCGTGACCCCGCCCGGGAACCCCTCGTTCCCCGCCTCGCACTCGTGGGTCTGCCCCGGCGCCGCCGTGTTCGGGTAGGGGTTGTAGTGCAGGAAGTTCACGGGCAGGTCTCCCTGCCCGCTGGCGGGGGAGGCTGCCGGGCCGATCTGGCTGCCCTGAACGAGCGGCGGCTGCAGGACGATGAACCGCTGCCCGTTCGCGACGCCGTCGTTGTAGCTCGCCAGGTCCGCGGCGTTCCGGAACAGCAGCGAGGCGTAGTTGCAGACCGACTGGGCGGGAGTGATGAAGCGGAGGGGCGGGCCGGCGGCCTCGTTGAACTGGGTCAGGTGCTGGATGCCGTTGCGGGCGCTCGCGTTGTTGTTGAGGTTGAGCAGCGACTGCGCGGTCGGGTCGAGTTGCGCGTTCAGCGCGGGCGCGAACGGCAGAGCCTTGACTCCCTCGGCGATGCTCTGCCCGACTGCCTTCTGCACCGGTGCGACGGCGTGGAAACCGGGCCGCAGCTCGGTGAAGAGCTTGCCGGTGTTGGTCAGGAACGGCCGAACGGCGGGCAGCCCCGCGATTGCGGCGTCCTCCGCGGGCGGTGACTTGGAAATCGACTCCTGGATGAACGGCCGCGACACCCGCGCGAAGGCGGCGAAGGTGGTGTCGAGATCGGCGAACAGCTGGCCCTGGATCTCCGCCACCGGAGCAACCTCTGCCGCGGTCGCCGAAAGCGAGTCGATGAAGTTGGCGAGGCCTGTATTCGGGTCGGCCAGGTTGCGCATCACCGGCGTCAGCTGCTGCACCAGCGGCTTGAATTGGCCGATCGCCGCGTTCAGGTCCCCCCCGCGCCCCGCCAGCGCGTTGCCGAATTCGACCAGGTTGGACTGGATCGCGGTCCGGGTCGGCGCGTCGAACATGTTGAAGACCTGGTCGATCTCCACCGGCTCGGGCCGCGCCGCGGTGAGCGGCATCGTGGACCCGGGCTTGAAGCCCTGGCTCGAGTTGCCGCGGTTGATCTGGAGGTACTTGAGGCCCAGCGCCGACTTGGAGCGGACGACGACGGTCGAGTCGTCGGGGAGCTGCTCGAGGTCCTGGTTGAGGTCCATGTCGACCTTCGCCACCTGACCGGTGCAGAGCCGCGTCGGGTCGCCGGGGCATGGGGCGTTGTCCACGTCCTCCGGAGTGATGCTGGTGATCTGGCCGACTCTCTGGCCGCCGATCCGGACGTCGTTGCCCTTGACGAGGCTGTCGGCGTCGGGCAGCTGGGCCGAGAGCTGGTAGGTGGGGACGAAGGGAAGCCCGTTGTTCGCCTGGTAGGCGAGGAAGACCGCGACCACGACGACGAGAACGGTCACGGCGCCGACCAGCGTCGGGCTCGCCGCCAGGCTGCCCACGCGGCCGCCCCTCACGCTCCGCCTCCGAGCAGGAAGTTGAGGAACATCCGGGCGCTCTTCATCGAGACCGCCTGGCTGCCGGGCTCCTGCGAATCGGTTGTGGTCGTGCCGGACGTGCCGGTGGTGCCGGTGTCGTCGGGGGTGGTCGTCGTGTCCGAGCCGTCATCCGGGAGTGCCGGGGTCTCGCTCGGCTCGACGGCCGGCGGCGGGAGCAGGTCCTGGAGATTCGGGACGTCGATGTGCGGCAGAGGCGAGGCGGGCTTGATCTTGGCCTTGGCCTTACGGGACCTCGTGGCCTTCTTGGACTTCTTCTTGCCGCCCCCGGAGCTGGTCGAGGCCGGCTGCCAGAACGCCTCGCAGCCGCCGGCCGGGATCGGCACGAGCTCGACGCAGGTGGAGAGCTGCAGGTTCGAGCGCTGGTAGTGGCCGAACTGGTCGAACCCGTTGAGCGAGCCGCTCGTGTTGTAGATGAAGTTCATCAGCGACTGGAAGCCCTGGGTCCGCTCGAACGTGTCGAGCAGGGAGCCGAAGTTGATCCCGACGGGCTTGGCGGTGTCGGCAGTCGCGGACAGGTCCGTGAGCAGCGGATCGGAGGCGGCGAGCTTGGGCCCGGCGCTCTGCGCGGCGTCGCCGAGGGTGGTGAGCGCGGGGATCGTCTCCTTCGCGAACCGCGGCAGATTCACCGTCGCCTTGCTGAGGCCGGGCGCAGCCACGTTCAGATCGCTGAACATCGGCACGCCCTCGTCGGCGAAGGTCTTCAGCTTCGCCGAGGTGAGCCTGACCTGCCGCAGCGTCTCCGGGAACTTCTGGAGCCCCTCCTCCAGAGCCGCGCTCCGCTCGGCGGTGGCCTGGCCCGAGATCCCGGCGCCATGGAAGAAGCCGGTTATGTGGGTTCGGTTCCGCGCGAGCGGCTCGAGCACGCGGTCGCCGTTGGTCGCCAGATCCGCCAGCTGCTGGTTCTGCTGGGCGAGGATCGCGAGCACCCGGTCCGTCTGCCGGAGCGCGGGGTTGGCGCGGTCGATGACCTCTCCCAGGTCCTGACCGCGACCAGCGAGTCCAGCGCCGAGGTCGTTGAGGATGAT
>Ga0081540_1002671_pt1 | contig 14508 bp, 15 predicted proteins | sample TabmetS2T1R1_FD_71024 | JGI IMG/M metagenome (GOLD analysis project Ga0081540, IMG submission 71024) | Tabebuia heterophylla rhizosphere microbial communities from the University of Puerto Rico - S2T1R1 | ecosystem: Host-associated > Plants > Roots > Rhizosphere ... | reverse complement strand
GCGCTCGAACGCGGAGCAGGACATCGCGGCTTCGGTCGTTCGGGCCAACAACGCCATGACGCAGATTGCGAAACTCAATGCGCAGCTGCAGAGCCTTCAGCCGGGCGACAACACCGGGGCGACGCTGGAGGATCAGCGCGACGCCGCCATCAAGGATCTCTCGGAACTGATCGACATCCGCGTCGTCAAGGACAACGCCAACGTGGCGACCGTCTACACGACATCGGGCCTGCAGCTGGTCGGCGTCCGGGGGCGCGTGGGCACCGGGGTCGGGGCGGGGGAGGGCCAGCTTGGCCGGCAGGTCCCTGGCGGCGTACCACGACCGGACGACGTCCAGTGCCGCCGGCAGCGGGAGACCGGGGTCGCCGGTGGCGAGGGCGGAGTTGGCCCGGCCGGTGAAGCCGCCGCCGGAGCGCAGCAGCCACGAGCCGAGCTGTTCGGTCTGCGGCGCGCGCCAGTGCAGCGCGGCCACGCGCTCGAGATCGGTGACCGAGAGTGCTCGATGCGGCGGCGCGGGCCGCGACGGCCGAGGCGGCACGACCCGGCCGGCGAGAACATCCTCGATCGGGACGTCCGCGGGCCCACCGCGCCCGTCGACGACGAGCACGGCCCCGTCGAGTCGCTCCTCCACGGCGAGCAGCACGCCGACGACGTCCGTGGCGGAGCCGTCCGCGAGCCGGCGGCGCACGACCACGCGCTGGCCGACGCGGCCGGTCCACGTCGCCACCTGGTCCATCATCGACCCCCTGAGGCCGGAAGGGTTGCGGTCGGGAATACTAGGTGCCGACCCGCGACAGGAGGATCGCCGTGACGTACGTCATCGCCCAGCCCTGCGTCGACCTCAAGGACAAGGCGTGCATCGAGGAGTGCCCTGTCGACTGCATCTACGAGGGTGAGCGGTCCCTGTACATCCACCCCGACGAGTGCGTCGACTGCGGCGCCTGCGAGCCCGTCTGCCCCGTCGAGGCGATCTACTACGAGGACGACGTACCCGAGCAGTGGAAGGACTACTACCGGGCGAACGTCGAGTTCTTCGACGACCTCGGCTCCCCCGGCGGTGCGGCCAAGCTCGGGCTGATCCCGAAGGACCACTCGTTGATCACAGCCCTCCCGCCGCAGGAGCACGACACCTGAGCACGCCCATCCGGCGGGTCGAGGCACGCCCGAGCCCGGCCGGCGCCGCCCGGCTCGACCTGCCCGACTTCCCGTGGGATCGGCTGGCTCCGTTCGCCGCCACGGCGCGCGCCCACCCCGGCGGGATCGTCGACCTGTCCATCGGCACGCCGATCGACCCCACGCCCGGCGTGGTCCGGGCCGCGCTCGCGGCGGCGTCCGACGCGCCGGGGTACCCGCAGACGTACGGAACCCCGGCCCTGCGGGAGGCGGTCGCCGCCTGGTTCGCGCGCCGGCGCCGGGCTCCGGACGTCGACGCCGACGGTGTGCTGCCGACGATCGGGTCGAAGGAGCTCGTGGCCTGGCTGCCGACGCTGCTCGGCCTCGGCCCTGGCGACGTCGTCGTCCACCCCGAGATCGCCTACCCGACGTACGACGTCGGCGCGCGGTTGGCCGGCGCGACGCCGCTGCCCGCCGACGGCACGGCCCAGCTGGGGCCGATGGCCGCCCGGGTGCGGCTGGTCTGGGTGAACTCGCCCTCCAACCCGACGGGGCGGGTGCTGGATGTCGCGCACCTCGCCAAGGTCGTCCGGTGGGCGCGCTCGGTGGGGGCCGTGGTGGCGAGCGACGAGTGCTACGCCGAGCTCGGCTGGGAGGGCCGGACGGGGCCCGGCGCACTTCCGAGCATCCTCGACCCCCGGGTCTGCGGCGGATCACACCAGGGCCTGCTCGCCGTCTACTCGGCGTCGAAGCAGTCGAACCTCGCGGGATATCGGGCGGCCTTCGTCGCCGGTGATGTGGTCCTGGTCAGAGCGCTGCTGGAGGTCCGGAAGCACGCTGGGATGATCATGCCTCGGCCGGTTCAAGAGGCGCTGCGCGTGGCGCTGTCGGACGACGACCACGTCAGCGAGCAGCGCGAGCGCTATCGCGCCCGGCGGCAGGTCCTCCGGACGGCCCTGGACGGCGCGGGCTTTCGGCTCGACCACTCCGAGGCCGGCCTCTACCTGTGGGCGACGCGGGACGAGCCGTGCTGGGAGACGGTCGCCCAGCTGGCGCGACGCGGGGTGCTCGTGGCGCCGGGGGACTTCTACGGGCCCGGCGGCGCGAGGCACGTGCGCGTCGCACTGACGGCTCCGGACGACGCAATCGCCGCGCTCGCTGATCGGCTGCGCTGACCGATCGCGACGACGTGGCCGCGGTCGGCGTCCGGGCCGACGGAGCTCTCGCTGCCTGGACACCGAGGCGATGCGCCACCCCTACCTGCGGGTAGCGTGGACTGCGAACCGACAGGTAGACGGCTTTCCGAGCAACGCCACCACGCGACGCACGCAGGCGCAGCGACGCCCACGAGGCCGCCGCCGTCCTCCCGGCACCAGACCCTCAGGAGCCTGACATGTCCGACCAGCAGGTGACCCTGCAGCACCCCGGCGGCACCCTCGACCTCTCCGTCGTCCCGGCGACCGAGGGCAACGACGGGCTCGACATCTCCAAGCTGATGTCGGCCACGGGCTTCGTGACCCTCGACTACGGCTTCGTCAACACGGCCGCGACGACATCGGCCGTCACGTACATCGACGGTGACGCCGGGATTCTGCGCTACCGCGGCTACCCGATCGAGCAGCTCGCCGAGCACAGCACGTTCCTCGAGGTCAGCTACCTGCTGATCTACGGGGAGCTGCCGACCGCGACCCAGCTCGACGAGTTCACGAACCGGATCAACCGGCACACCCTGCTGCACGAGGATCTCAAACGGTTCTTCGATGGCTTCCCGCGCGACGCGCACCCGATGCCCGTGCTGTCCTCCGCCGTCTCTGCGCTGTCGACGTTCTACCAGGACAGCCTCAGCATCCGGGATATCGACCAGATCGAGCTGTCGACGATCCGGTTGATCGCCAAGCTGCCGACCATCGCCGCCTACGCCTACAAGAAGTCCGTCGGGCAGCCGTTCCTCTACCCCGACAACAGCCTCGGGCTGATCGAGAACTTCCTGCGGATGACGTTCGGCTTCCCGGCCGAGCCGTACGCCGTCGACGCAGCGCTGGCCAAGGCGCTCGACCTGCTCTTCATCCTGCACGCGGATCACGAGCAGAACTGCTCGACCTCGACCGTCCGGCTCGTCGGCTCAGGCCAGGCGAACCTCTTCGCGTCGGTGTCGGCCGGCATCCACGCGTTGTCCGGCCCCCTGCACGGCGGTGCGAACCAGGCCGTCCTGGAGATGCTCGAGCAGATCCGGCGGAGCGACGACGACGTCGACACCTTCATGCGCAAGGTCAAGAACAGGGAGGGCGGCGTCCGGCTGATGGGCTTCGGACACCGCGTCTACAAGAACTACGATCCGCGCGCCGCGATCATCAAGAAGACCGCCGACGACATCCTGGCCAGCCTCGGTCGTCGCGACGAGCTGCTCGACATCGCGATGCGCCTGGAGGAGATCGCGCTCTCGGACGACTACTTCATCGAGCGCAAGCTCTACCCGAACGTCGACTTCTACACCGGGCTGATCTACAAGGCGATGGGCTTCCCGACGCGGATGTTCACCGTGCTGTTCGCGCTGGGCCGGCTGCCCGGCTGGATCGCCCAGTGGCGGGAGATGATGGCCGACAAGAACACCAAGATCGGCCGGCCCCGGCAGGTGTACCTCGGCGAGGGCGAGCGCTCGTACGTGCCGGTCGACCGCCGCTGACAGGTCGGCTCGGCGCCAGCTGTCAACCGTCGGCCGTCCGGACGACGACGACCCCGGCGGAGGCCGCCCCTGGGACGGTCGTCCAGGTGCGGTCGGGCCGGTCGCGATCCCAGCGTTTTCCGCCGGTCTCCACGCTGACGACGTCCAGGGCCTGAGCGCGCGCCACGGCCCACTGGGCCAGTGCCCATCCATCCGTGGTCGAGCTCCTGCCGACCAGCAGGAACCGGACGGCGGCGGCCGAGCCCGGCTCCGGGCCGCCGGCGCGGCCCGTCTCGTGGGAGGCGGCGCGCACGACGGCCTCGGCGCGCGGGGTGAGGCCCGCCGGGCCCGCGGCCTGCCCGCGAGCATCGTCCACGGCGGGGAGCACGCAGGACAGGCCGGCGGGGGAGTAGCCGGTCAACGCCGAGGCGAGGATGCGCGCCTCCGGCTCGTGCTCGGCATAGGCGGTGGGGAACGCCGAGCGCTGCACCTTCTGGGCGGCCCTGGTGATGGGCAGGTTCTGGTAGCCCTCGACCTTCACGAGGACGTCGTAGAAGGCGTTGCTGGCGTAGACAGGGTCGCGGATCTGCTGCCGCGTCCCCCAGCCCTGTGAGGGGCGCTGCTGGAAGAGGCCCACGGAGTCCCGGTCACCGGCGTCGACGTTGACCAGCTTCGACTCCTGCATCGCGGTGGCGATGCCGATGGTCGCGGCCCGGCCCGGCAGGCCGCGGTAGACCGCCACGGCAGCGATGACGGCTGCGTTGCCCGCCTGCTCCGGACTCAGCTCGGTGGACTTCCCCAGGGCCGTCACCGTGCAGTGCGCACGCAGCGGGAGCGTGCCGATGGAGCCGCGCCACCAGGCCCACCCCGCGCCGGCGAGGCCGAGCAGGAGCACGAGGCCGACGACGAGGATCCGCCGGCCACGGCGCCGGCGGCCCGGCCGCCGGTTCGCCGGGAGCGGCCTGGTGGAGGTCGTCGAGGTCATCAGGCGTTCGCGTGCAGCGCCTCGTTGAGCTCGACACGCCCGCCTGTGCGGGGCCTGGCCTCCATGACACCGGTCATCGAGTTCCGCCAGAAGAGCAGGCCGGAGGCGCCGGACAGGTCCGCCGCCCGGACGAAGCGGTCCTGGGGCAGCAGCCTGACCTTCGTTCCGGCCGTCACGTAGCAGCCGGCCTCGACGACGCAGTCGTCGCCGAGACTGATGCCGACGCCGGCGTTCGCGCCGACGAGACAGCCACGCCCGATGGACACGACGTGGCTGCCCCCTCCCGACAGCGTGCCCATGATCGAGGCGCCGCCGCCGACGTCGGACCCGTCGCCGACCACGACCCCTGCGGAGATCCGGCCCTCGATCATCGACGTCCCGAGCGTGCCGGCGTTGAAGTTGACGAAACCCTCGTGCATGACGGTGGTGCCGGCGGCGAGGTGGGCGCCGAGGCGCACTCGGTCGGCATCGGCGATCCGCACGCCGGACGGCACGACATAGTCCGTCATCCGGGGGAACTTGTCGACGCCGAACACCTCGACCCGCTTGCCCGTGCGCCCGCCGGCCAGCAGCCGGAGCCTGATGCGCTCGAAGTCCTGGGCGGCGCACGGGCCGTGGTTCGTCCAGACCACGTTGGTCAGCACCCCGAACAGCCCGGTCAGGTTGCACTCGTGCGGGCGGAGGAGCCGGTGCGAGAGCAGGTGCAGGCGCAAGTAGGCGTCCGGGACGTCGCCGGGCGGCCGGTCGAGGTCGATCTCGGGCCGGACGACGATCTGGCGGACGCCGCGCTGCGGGTCGGTCTCCTCCAGGGCGGCGAGCTCGACCGGCACGCGCTGCGGAGCCGAGTCCGCCGGTGCTCCGCCGAGCTGCGGAAACGGGTACCAGGTGTCGAGGGTCGTGCCGTCGTCCGTGACCGTCGCGAGGCCGTAGCCCCACGCGGTCCGGCTCGCCCCGGTGCTCACCTCGGTCATCCCTCCAGCCTAGGGGTTGGCCCGGAGCGACTCCGCCGGCCTCGCCGGCCCCCGTAGGCTCCACGCATGACACCCACAGGCGTCGGGTCGCGGGCGGTGGTCGAGCTCGATCTCACCGCCGACGTCGTCGAGCTGACCCGGGTGCTCTGTGACGTCGAGTCCGTGAGCGGCAACGAGCGGGCCCTGGCCGACGCCGTCGAGGCCGCCCTGCGCCGCCTGCCGCACCTGGAGGTGCTCCGCGACGAGAACGCCGTCGTGGCTCGGACGAGCCTCGGCCGGCGCGAGCGAGTCGTGCTGGCCGGGCACCTCGACACCGTGCCGGTAGCGGGCAATCTGCCGGTCCGCCTCGAGGGCGACGCGACGAGCGGCGGTGTCCTGGTCGGACGAGGAACGGCCGACATGAAGGGCGGGGTGGCCGTGCAGCTCAAGGTGGCCGCGGCGGTGCCGGCGCCGTCCCGGGACATCACCTTCGTCTACTACGACAACGAGGAGGTCGACGCCGCGAGCAACGGCCTCGGGCGGCTCGCCGGCCGACATCCCGACTGGCTGGGAGGAGACCTCGCCGTGCTGCTGGAGCCGACGGCGGCGGGGATCGAGGGCGGCTGCAACGGGACCATGCGCGCTGAGATCGTGACCCGTGGCGTGGCGGCGCACTCGGCCCGGTGGTGGCGCGGGCGCAACGCCGTGCACGAAGCCGGCCGGGTGCTGAATCGGTTGGTGGCCTACCAGCCGCGGACCGTGGAGGTCGAGCGGCTGGCCTACCGGGAGGGTCTGAACGCGGTGGGAATCTCGGGGGGGATCGCCGGCAACGTGATCCCCGATGTGTGTCGCGTCGTCGTGAACTACCGCTTCGCGCCCGACCGGACCGCGGCCGCGGCGGCGGACCACGTCCGAGAGGTGTTCGAGGGGTACGAGGTCTCGATCATCGATGCCGCGGACGGCGCGCGGCCGGGCCTGGACCGGCCTGCGGCCGCGGCGTTCGTGGCGGCGATCGGAGCCGTGCCCCGCGCGAAGGAAGGCTGGACCGACGTCGCACGCTTCAGCGCTCTCGGCGTCCCGGCGGTGAACTTCGGCCCCGGCGATCCGAGCGTTGCGCACGCTGACGACGAGCACGTGCCGGTCGCCCAGCTTCGGGCGTGCGAGGACGCTCTGCTGGCGTGGCTCGGCTGACGGGGACGGTCAGTCGAACCGATCGCGCTCGAACCGGTTCGGGTCGAACCTGTCTGATTCGAGCCTGTCTGATTCGAGCCTGTCTGATTCGAACCTGTCCGGGTCGAACGGCTCTCGACGGCCGGCGCCCTGACTGAGGTCGATGACCGTCGGATGCCGCCGGGACGGGCCGCCGGGTGCGGCGCCGGCCTGGCCGTTGACCTCGGCCTCCACGGCTGCCGCGGCTTCGTCTTCGATGCGCAGGCCCCCGCTCGACAGCCCGCTGCGCACACGTTGGGGGCCGCTCGGGCCGGAACGATCGATGACGTTGACGTCGCCGGGATAGCTTCCGTTCGCCATGTGCCATGGCGGAGGCGGGTCGGCGAAGCGCTCCGGCTCGGTGAACTCGCCGAGATAGCTCGGCCTCGCCGGCCCCACTGGCTCGTCCGGGTAGGCGGGGGCGGGATACGGCGGCTCCGACGCGGCGTACATCGGCTCCCGGTACCTGGGCTCTGGGGAGACGGGCTCGGGGAAGGCGGACGCCGGATACGTGGGTTCGGGATACGCCGGCGCGGCGACGGGCTGCTCGCCATGGCTCGGCGGAAGATAGCCGGGCTCTGGGTAGCCGGGCTGGTCGACGGGGAGCTGCCGATCGCGGCGCCGAGTGGGCGGCCAGTCGCTGACCGGCGGGCTGCCCTCGGCGCGCCGGCGCTTGGCCTCGAGCAATGCCTCGTCGGCGCGCCGGAAGAGGTTCTCGGCGTCCCGATCGGGCCGCCGTCCGGTGAGGGACCACAGCGCCGCCGACCCCGTCGTGACGCCCACCCCCAGCCCGTCGGCGAGCTCGAACCAGGGCATGCGCGCGATGGAATCGGCCATCCGCTGGGCCACCTGGCGCGCCTCCTGATCCCCGGTCCTGGGCAACAGCGCGATGAACTCGTCGCCGCCGTACCGGGCCAGGTGGTCTCCGGCGCGCAGCTCGCGGACCAGGCACCCGGCCACCCGGCGCAGCACCTCGTCGCCGACCACATGCGTGAACTCGTCGTTGACCTGCTTGAAGTCGTCGATGTCGACGAGCACGAGCGCGAGCGGCATCGGCGTGAAGCGCAGCATGTGGCGCAGCTCCTCGTCGAGGGCGCGACGGTTCCCGACGCCGGTGAGCGGGTCGGTCCGGCTCTCCAGCCGCAGCGCCTGATGCTCGAGCACCTGCCGGGCGGTCTGGGCCACGAGGTCCATGCCGAGCCAGCCGATCCGGGCCAGCACGTCGTCGAGACGGCTCAGGACCGGAACGACGGAGCCGCCCGCGTGCGTCTCGAGCCAGAGCCGCTCGCGGGCCCGGCACGCGTCGAGCACCAGGTGGGGCAGTCCCGCCGGAGCGGGCGTCGCCGCGTCGTCCAGGCTGCGCGCGGTGGCGACGGAGCCGACCAGGGCGTGCGCATGGATGGCGGCCAAGGTGACGATCTGTCGCTCCAGCGGCGGCAGGTCCTTCGGCTCCCCGAAGGCGTCCTGGCCGAGCAGCCGCAGCGCCTCCGACGGCCGCCCTCGGTAGGCCGCCGCGAGGGCCCGCACCCCTTGCACGGCGCGCCGGAGCTGATCGGGAACGACCGACGGTGACAGCTCGTCCAGGCGGACGCTCACCGAGAGCGCCCGCTCGAGCAGCGCCTGATCAGGATCACCACGACCTGCGGCGACGGGATCGAGGGCCCGGGCCGCCAGCTGGGTGCTCCACGAGGACCAGTGCACCGCCCGGTCGGCCGGCGTCGCCGCGGTCAGGCCCTCCTCGAGGCGCCCGCGCACGTCGTCCACGCGCTCGTCCAGACGCATCCGCGCGTAGGCGGCCGCCAGCGTGTCGAGCAAGAGCAGGCCGGGCCGCTCCGCGAGCGGGGGCCCGACCTGGTCGAGGTGGACGCGGGCCAGCTCGTTCATCGCCGTGCCGACGTCGCCGGCGTCGAGGCGGGCCCGGGCCCGCAACGCCGTGGCCGTCGAACCCCACACGGGTGCGCGGCGTTCCAGGGCGGCGCGCTCCAGGTCGTCGGCGGCCTCGAGAACGTCGGCCGTCGGCCGGCCCGCCATCCGGATCAGTAGCGCGCGGGCGAACAAGGCCAGCAGCAGCGCGTCGACGTCAGGCCCGTGTTCGAGCGCCGGGAGCGCCTGGTCGAGGTGCCGCAGCGCTTCTCCGGGATCGCCGAACCGGCCCCGAGCGAGGGTCGCGTCGACGTCCGCTTCGGGCGTCATGGCGCCCGCGGCGTCGTCCGGCCAGCCTCGCACAGCGAAACCCTACCGTCGCTCGTCGCCGGCTCGTCAGGACCGGAACGAGCTGGGCGGCGCTGCACGCACCGGCGGCCGTGAAGTGTCGTTACATCGCAGCGCCGGCTGTCTCGAGGTGGCGCTCGGGCCAACAACTGGTGGCGGGGGGCACGGACCGGACGGGTTGCGGTGCTCTTCGCCGGGGATGGGCCTAGCGTCGAGGTCGCGCCCGCCCGCGCTGCAGTGGCGCTGCAGTCGCCTCGTCCGGACGCCGAGGAAGGAGGAGACCTTGACCTCAGGAGGCCCGGTGGGCTCTGTCCGTGACTACCGCAAGGGACCGGTGACCCTGCGGCGCAGCCTCGTGCCGCACTCGACGACCGACCAGCGTCTGCTCGACGGCCGCGGGCCGAGCGACTGGGTGCACACCGACCCGTGGCGGGTGCTGCGCATCCAGGCCGAGTTCGTCGAGGGGTTCGGTGCCCTCGCCGAGCTCGGCCCGGCGATCAGCGTCTTCGGGTCGGCCCGGACGCCGCGGCACCATCCGGAGTACGCGGTCGCCGAGCGGCTCGGCGCCGCGCTCGTCAATGCCGGCTTCGCGGTCATCACCGGTGGTGGCCCCGGAACCATGGAGGCCGCCAACAAGGGCGCCGGCGAGGCGGGCGGGGTGTCCGTCGGGCTCGGCATCGAGCTGCCCTTCGAGCAGGGCATCAACCAGTGGGTCGACCTCGCCATCAACTTCCGCTACTTCTTCGCGCGCAAGACGATGTTCGTCAAGTACGCGCAGGGATTCGTCGTCCTGCCCGGCGGGTTCGGCACCCTGGACGAGCTGTTCGAGGCGCTCGTCCTGGTGCAGACGCACAAGGTCACCTCGTTCCCGATCGTCCTCTTCGGGCGGGAGTACTGGCAGGGTCTGCTCGACTGGATCCGCGGGCCGGTGGTCTCCCGGGGCATGATCACGCCGCCGGACGTCGAGCTGCTCAACGTCACCGACGACGTCGACGAGGCGGTCTCCGTGCTCGTCGACTCCCGCGACCAGCGCGATCACGAGCGCCGGGCGGCCGAGGCCACAGCCGCGGCGGCCGCAGAGCCCACCTGAGCCCCATGGCGCGGATCTGCGTCTTCTGCTCCTCGTCCGAGCGCATCCACCCTGCGCACCTCGAGCTCGCCGCCGAGCTGGGCACCGAGCTCGCGCGCCGGGGGCACGACCTCGTCTCGGGTGGGGGACGGGTGGCGATGATGGGCGTGCTCGCCCGCGCCGTCCGTGCCGAGGGCCGCCACACCCTCGGGGTCATACCCGCCGCGCTGCTCGGGCTCGAGGTGGCGGACGACGACGCCGACGAGCTCGTCGTCACCGCCGACATGCGCGAGCGCAAGGGACGCGTGGACGCCGCCGCCGACGCGTTCCTCGCCCTGCCCGGCGGCCTCGAGACCTCGTGGACACGCTGCTCGCCCAGGGGTTCGTCCGGCCCGGCGCCGAGCGGCTGGCGGCCTGGACGTCGACCGTGCCCGAGGCGCTCGACACCGTGGAGGCGGGGCTGGCCCGGACACGGCTCGAGCCCGCGCCGGACGAGGTGGCCGAGGAGTTGCTCGAGAGCGAGCCCTGAGCTGGCTACGACGTGGTCGTCGGGGTCGGCGTCGTCGAGCTCCCCTTGTTCTGGCCGCCCTGTTGCGGGGCGTTCTTCGGGCGCTCGGCCACGAAGCGCGCCGTTGTCACCGATCCGCTGCGAGTGCCTTCGACCTGAACCGTGTCGCCGACGGTGATGTCCTTGACGGCACCCTGCGCCCAGCCCGTGCGCACCGTGGTGTTCGAGTTGAGGGTCCACGTCTGGCTGTACTTGTCGCTGCTCTGGACGGTGATCGTCGAGCCGTTCTTCGCCGTCACGGTTCCGCTCTGCACGACGACGGTCGTGGTCGAGCCGTTCTGCCCGCCGGTCACGAACTCACCGTGGAGGACCGGGCCGGCTCCGAGGCCGCGCAGGCCGCCGAGCCCGGGGCCCGGCCGGCCGCCCGGACCTCGGGCGTGGCTCCGGCCTGGCCCCTGACCGTTCGGCGGTTGGGCCTTGGGGGTGCCACCGCTCGGCGACGGCGTGCTCGCGACGAGCCGGCCCGCCGGAGTGCCATGGCCCGCTGCCGAGGCGCCGCCGGCCGAGATCGCCCCGGCGGCGATCGCGGCTCCCGTGAGCAGCCCGCCGGCGGCGAGCGTGACGAGCAGGGTGCGGGTCGGCTGCATCCGGTCCTCCAGAGGTCGCCTTGGGCCCGCTGGTCTCAGGGCCCTCCGGGCGCAGGGTGACACCGCAAGCTGAGAAGAACCTGCGAATCTGGACCAGTTGACGTGAAAGCACCCGGATGGGTGCCCGGGGCGAGGGATCCGGCGCCGATGCCCGTCGACGGGCGGGACGCGGGTGGCAGCCGCGGCGTGGGAGCATCGATGCGTGACGCTGCTGCTCACGCTGCTGATCATGGCGGTGCTGGCGCTGGTCGTCGCGGTCGCCGTAGGGCGGATCGTCGGCGGCCTCGACCGGCCCGCCTCGTCGCAGCCGGGCAGGGGCCTTCCGTCCGGGCCGATCGGTGTCGACGACCTCGAGCGCGTCCGCTTCTCGCCGGCGTTGCGGGGCTACCGGATGGACGAGGTGGACGACGTCCTCGACCGGGTGACCGAGGACGTGCGCCGCCGCGACGAGGAGATCGCCGAGCTGCGGGCCCGCTTGCGGTCGGCGAGGCCGGGAGTTCCGGAGTTCCCTTCGGCAGTGTTGCCCGAGCCGTCGGCCGGCGCGGACGGCGACGTGGACGACGCGGCCGCGCTGTTCCGCCGGCCGCAGAACGGGGTGCGTTCCGAGCCGATCTCCCCGCCCGGGGGCGTGCCGACGCCGCCGGCGGGCCGGGGCGACGACGCCGGCGGAGGGCGGTGAGTGGCCCGCTTCACCGCCCTCGTCGACTCGCCCGCCTCGGCGGAGCGGACCTGGCGCGCCCTCACCGACTGGCCCTCCCATGGTCGATGGGTGCCGTTGACGTCAGTGCGGGTGCTCACTCCTACGGGTCGAGGCGTGGGCGCGCGCTTCGTGGGCCGCACCGGGGTGGGCCGGCTGGGCTTCGACGACCCGATGCAGATCGTCGAGTGGCGTGAACCGGCGGACGGCGTACCTGGGTGGTGCCGCGTCGTGAAGCAGGGCCGGCTCCTGGTGGGGGAGGCGTGGTTCGAGGTGCTCCCGCGCACCTCGGGAGGCAGCGTGGTCAGCTGGACCGAGGACGTCGAGATCGCGCCCGTGCGGCTCACCCGTCCCCTCGCCCCGCTCATCCGCCTCGTCGGGCGCCTCGCGTTCACCCGCAGCCTCCGAGCCATGTCCCGGGAGCTGCGATGACGAGCGACCAGCCGGTCGTGGCGCCCGAGGCGGCCGCACGTGGCCTCGTCGTCGGGACGGACGGGCTCGCTCGGTGCGCCTGGGCGGGCAGCAACCCGGAGTATCAGCGCTACCACGACGAGGAGTGGGGGCGGCCGGTCCACGGCGAGCGGGGGCTGTTCGAGCGGCTCACGCTCGAGGCGTTCCAGTCGGGCCTGGCGTGGATCACGATCCTGCGCAAGCGGGAGGGGTTTCGGTCGGCGTTCGCGGACTTCGACCCCGACGTCGTCGCCGGCTACGACGCGGACGACGTCGCCCGGCTGCTGAACGACGCCAGCATCGTTCGCAATCGGGCGAAGGTCACGGCGGCGGTGGCGAACGCGCGGGCGACCGTGGGTCTGCGAGAGGCGTATCCCGGCGGCCTGGACGCGCTGGTCTGGTCGTTCGCTCCGCCGCCTCGCCGGCGGCGTCCGCGTCCCGGCGAGATCCCGGCGGTCACCCCGGAGTCCACGGCGCTGGCGAAGGCGCTCAAGTCCCACGGATTCGTCTTCGTGGGTCCGACGACGGTCTACGCCACGATGCAAGCCGGCGGCCTGGTCGACGACCACCTCGACGGCTGCTCCGCGCCTACGAACCCGGCGGTCGTCAAGGAATAGGTGAGCACCAGGAGCCCGGTGATGATCAGCGGCCTTCGAAGGTCGGCTTCTCCTTCGCCAGGAACGCTCTCACCGCGTCCTGGTGGTCCGCGGTCCCGCCGGTGAGCGCCATGAGCTCGCCCTCGTGGCTGAGCGACTCTGCGAGGGGATGGGCGAGCGAGTACACGAGCGCCTCGCGCACCGCGCCATAGGCCACCGTCGGGCCCGCCGCCAGCCGCGCCGCCACCTCCCGGGTGCGGGCCGCGAGGTCGGCGTCCGGCACCACCTCGGTCGCCAGCCCGAGGTCGAGGGCCTCGTGCGCGCCGACCGTCCGCGGCATCAGCAAGAGCTCCTTCGCCTTGGCGGCGCCCACCAGCCGCGGCAGCCACCACGACGACCCCGAGTCGGCGGACAGCCCGATGCCCGTGAAGGCCATGGCGAACCCTGCCGACTCCGCGAGGATCCGGACGTCCGCCGCGAAGGTGAACGCCGCGCCCGCGCCCGCCGCGACGCCGTTGACGGCGGCGACGACGGGCTTGGGCATCGTCGCAAGCGTGCTGGCGATGACGTTGTAGTGCTCGGTGACGGTGGTCCGCAGGGCTTCCGCGCCCTCGCGGCCACCGTCGGCGAGCAGGCGTGCGTGCTCGCGCAGGTCCTGCCCTACGCAGAATGCCCGGCCCGTCCCGGTCAGCACCACGCACCGCGTCCTCTCGTCGGCGGCCGCGGTGGTCAGGGCGTCACGCAGGGCAACCTTTGTCGCGACGTCCAGTGCGTTCATGGCTTCCGGACGATTCAGCCGAACGGTCGTCGTTCCGCCGTCGGCGGCGACGACGACGAGGGCCGCCTCGGGCGCCCCGTCCGTCCCGCTTCGCACCGATCTGCTGCTCCCCGGCGCGCTGGTCATGCGGCCTCCTCCCGCCGCGGCGGTCACCCGGACCGGCACCGAGTCCGAGGGCCGCGCGCCGCTCCCGCTCGCCCGCCAGTGTGCCGTACCTCGGGGTCGTTTCGTCGTCCGGATGGCGGGCGCGATAATGGTTTCCAGATACGCTCCGTGCCTGAGGGGACGGCCCCCGGTCGCACGGGCACTGGCGGAACGCGCAACACGAGGAAGGGGATGCCGCATGGCGGCGATGAAGCCGAGGACCGGTGACGGCCCGCTCGAGGTGACCAAGGAGGGCCGCGGCATCGTCATGCGGGTCCCGCTCGAGGGTGGTGGCCGGCTCGTCGTAGAGATGACACCCGACGAGGCCAACGCGCTCAGCGAGGCGTTGAAGTCGGCTACGGGTTGACCGCGGTTTCGGGGCGCCGGTGCCCGCCCACGGTCGACGGGCACCGCGCGACCAACCGCCTGCGGGCGGCGTCCTTGACGATTTCTGCATTGTGTAGCGTCCATCCCTAGCCCGATATGGGG
>Ga0081540_1002670_pt1 | contig 14509 bp, 10 predicted proteins | sample TabmetS2T1R1_FD_71024 | JGI IMG/M metagenome (GOLD analysis project Ga0081540, IMG submission 71024) | Tabebuia heterophylla rhizosphere microbial communities from the University of Puerto Rico - S2T1R1 | ecosystem: Host-associated > Plants > Roots > Rhizosphere ... | reverse complement strand
GGGGCCCCCGGGAGGGGGGGGCCTTTCCGGGGGCCCGCCGCCCCCCGCGGGGCGCGCCGGCGGGGCCCGGCCCCCGCCCCGCCGGCCCCCCCGCCTGCGGTATCGCCGCTTCGGGCGGGTGGTAGCTGACATCGAACAGGCCGAGCGATTCCTCGCGGCGGCGTTCGGCTTCACCACGATCGGCCGGGCCTCCGGCGACAGCCGCTTCGCCGAGCTTGCGGGTGTGCGGGGCGCCATGGCCCGCCGTACGCACATGCGGCTCGGCGACCAGGAAATCGCCCTTACCGCGTTCGACCCCCCCGGCCGGCCATACCCTCCCGGCAGCACAAGCTCGGATCTGTGGTTCCAGCACCTGGCCGTCGTCGTGTCCGATGTGGACGAAGCGCGTGCCCGGGTACGCGAGGCCGGACGCGTCATGTCAATCACCGAGGGCGGCCCGATTCGCCTGCCCTGTGCCTCCGGCGGCGTAAGGGCGTTCAAATTTCGCGACGGGGACGGTCATCCGCTCGAACTGGTCGAATTCCACCCCGAATCGACTCCCCCGGCCTGGCGCCGGCCGGACCGCCCGGGCGTCTTCCTCGGAATCGATCACACCGCGCTCGCCGTCGCCGACACGAGGCGCAGTATCGGCTTCTTCCGGTCGTCGTTCGGCCTGATGCCAGCGACGCAGACCGAGAACGTTGGCACCCAACAGAGCCGGCTGGATGCGATAGCCGGGGCCCGCGTCACCGTCTCAAGCCTGAATCCCGTCGAGGAGATCCCGCACCTCGAACTGCTCGGGTACGAAACGGGCAGACGCCGCCCGACCAGAGTGGCCGCGTCAAACGACATCGCCGCGACCTACGTGGTGCTCCACACGCCGGACCTGGCGCAGACCGCCCAGGCGCTGGCAGCCAGTTCAGCCCGGTTCATCTCGCCCGACATCTGCACGATGGACGACAGCACCCGGGCGGTCATGATCCTCGACCCGGACGGTCACCGGTTCATCGTCGAAGAACAGACGTGATCTGGCGCGGACGGATCCGGACGCGACACCGGAGGGGGTCGCCGCGTCGATACTGGCGGAGCGGGCGCGCGCGGACTCGACGCAATGGTGGGGCGGGATGGCTGAGGAACTGGTCGTGCTGGACGGGAGCACGTTCTTCGTGTCGCAAGCCAGCGGTGACGTCGACCCGACACCCGACGCCGGCGCGGTGGCGGGCCTGTTCCACTCCGACGTACGGCATCTGGCCCGCTGGTCGCTGCTGGTCAACGGCGCCCCGATCGAGGTACTCACCGCCCGCAACGTCGACTACTACTCGGCCCGGGTGGTCGGCAGGCCCGCCGGCGCCGGTGCCGCCCTGACGGTACGGCGTGAGCGGATCGTCGGCGACGGTGTCCACGAGGACATCTGGGTCGACAACCACAGCGACGCCCTGACGGAAGTGGAGCTGCGGATCTGCTTCGCGGCGGACTTCGCCGACTTTCTGGAAATCAAGAACCACAAAACCGCCGACCGCACGGTCGACGCACGGGTCGCCGGGGGGCAGGTAGGCCTGTGGTACGAAAACGGCGGGTACCAACGAGGCACCACCGTCATCTTCGAACAGCCCGGAACCCTGCTTGCCGACGCGATGACATGGCGGCTGCGGTTGGAGGCGCGAGCGAGCTGGCAGACCTGCATCGACGTCCACGTCACCACGGAATCGGGCCCGGTCGAGATGCGCACCGGCCACGGCGGCATGGGCAAGCTACACCCGAACATGCCGATGGGTCTGAGCGAATGGGTCGACGCGGCGCCGGCGCTGCAGACTGACGCAGACCCGCTGCGCCAGGCGTACAAGCAGAGCATGGTGAACCTTGCCGCGTTGCGGTTCCACCCGAAGCGCGACCCCGACCGCAGCCTGCCCGCGGCCGGGCTGCCCTGGTACATGGCGCTATTCGGCCGCGACAGCCTGCTCACCGCCTACCAGGCACTGCCGTTCCACCCGTCTCTCGCGCACGACACCCTTCGGGTACTCGCCGGGCTGCAGGCCACCGGGTACGACGACTTCCGCGACATGGAGCCCGGGAAGATACCGCACGAGCTGCGACATGGAGAGCTGACCAGCCTCGGCAAGATGCCACACACGCCGTACTACGGCAGCCACGACTCGACCCCATTGTTCCTCATCCTGCTCGACGAGTACGAGCGGTGGACCGGCGACACCGACATGATCCGGCAACTGGAGGGCGCCGCACGGGCCGCCCTGGCCTGGATCGAGGGCCCCGGCGACCCCGACCAGGACGGCTACCTCGAATACCGCACCCGCTCCTCCGAGGGGTTGCGCAGCCAATGTTGGAAGGACTCCTGGAACTCGATCCTGTTCGCCGACGGGAGGTTGGCTGAGCCGCCGATAGCGACGTGCGAGATCCAGGGATATGCCTATGACGCGCGACGACGCGCCGCTCGGCTGGCCCGCGAGGTCTGGGGCGATCCCGACCTGGCCGACCGGCTGGAGCGCGACGCGACGGCACTGCGCGAGCGGTTCCACCGCGACTTCTGGCTACCGCAGCGCGAGCACTACGCCCTCGCCCTCGACCGCGACAAGACACCCGTTGACGCGCTGACCTCCAACACCGGACAGCTTCTCTGGAGCGGCATCCTCGACGACGCCCAGGCCACCCGGGTGGTCGACCGCCTGATGGCCGAGGACATGAACAGCGGCTGGGGCATCCGCACCATGTCCACAATGGACCGAGGATACAGCCCGATCGAATACCACAACGGCACCGTCTGGCCCCACGACACCGGCCTGATCGCCGAAGGGATGCGCCGGTACGGCTACCGCGACCAGGCCTCGACGCTCATCGCCGCGCTGCTGGACGCCGCCGCCTTCTTCGACCACCTGCTCCCCGAGGTGTTCGCCGGCTACCCCAGGGTGCTGACGTCGATACCGGTGGAGTACCCGACCGCCTGCCGCCCGCAGGCGTGGGCGGCCGGCGCCCCGCTGCTCGGCCTACGGACGCTGCTAGGCATGGACGCGGGAGCCGCGGGGCTCAGCGTGGCACCGCACCTGCCTACCGGCATCGGGCAGGTGCAGCTCGACCGGATCCCGGTGCGTGGGCAGCGCCAACAGGCAGGCTGACCCGTCAGGGAGCAGGGGTGTACAGCAGTCCGCCGTACACGCGCCGTCCCTGGTGTCGGACGGTGTCGATGTCTCGACGGGCGGTGGTCTCCGACACGCCGAAGCGGTCGACGATCTCCCGTACCGAGACGGCGCCACTACGGTGCAGCGTCGTGGCGATCCATCTGTGTCGTTGCTGGGGCAGTTCCCTGCTGCGTCCGAGGTCCTGAGCGGTGTGTTGGCGCGTACCCATCGGCTGTCCCTAGCCCCGTACCGCGCCGGCCGTGGTGCCGTTCATGACGGTCTTCTGGAAGCGCAGGAACAGCAGCAGCAGCGGCAGGGTGACGATCAGACAGCCGGCGAGCAGGATTTCGTACCGGACGATGAAGCCGGACGCCGAGGTCGACAGCGCCGGGAGCGTCACCATGATGGGCTGCCGTTCCGGGCTGTTGACCATCACGGTGGGCCAGAGGTAGTCGCTCCACTTGGTGACGAAGGTGAGCACGGCGATCGCGCCGAGCACGGGCGCGGACATCGGCATGGTGATGCGCCAGAACGTACGCCAGTGGCCGGCTCCGTCGGTACGGGCGGCATCGAGCACCTCGTCGGGGATGTCGCGCATGTACTGGCGGGCCATGAACATGCCCAGCACGCTGGCGGTACCGGGGAAGATCTGCACCTGGTAGGTGTTGAGCCAGTGGATCTTCGTGAACAGCAGATACAGGGTTGGGATGTTCACCTCGGTGGGTACCAGCATCGACGCGATCAACAGGCCGAAGATGAGGTTCCGTCCCCGGAAGCGGTACTTCGCGAAGGCGTACCCGGCCATCCCGCACAGCACCACGGTCAGCGCCGTGTAGGGCACCGTGACGATGACGCTGTTGAGCACGGAGCGCCACATCACCCGGCCGGTGTCCCCGCTGAACAGATCGCCGAAGTTGTGCAGCGTCGGGTGCGCCGGTATCCCGGCGGGGTTGGTGGTGAGTTCGGCCGAGGACTTGAGACCGCCGAACAGCATGACGAGGTACGGGTACACGGCCAGCGCGGCGACGCCCACCAGCAACGCGTTCACGGCCCCCTTGGCGCCGATCCAGCGGCCGTGGCCGGGTGCTGCGGCCCTCCGCCCGGCGGGTGCGGTCACGTGCGGGCCTCCTCCCGGAAGAGTCTGAACTGGACGATCGAGAAGATTCCGATCGCGAGGAACATCAGCCAGCCCGCCGCCGCGGCGAGCCCGAACTGGCCACCGGTGATGTTGGTGACCACCTGGTTCATCAGCGGGGCCGCGGACGGCGGAGCACCGGCGGTGGTACCCGCGCCGCCGACGAGCAGGTTGGGTTCGGTGAACAGTTGCAGAGACGCGATGGTGTCGATGACGAGCGCGAAGAGGATCGTCGGGCGCATCAGCGGCAGGATGATGTGCCGTAGCCGGCGGAACGCCGAGGCGCCGTCGACGCTCGCCGCCTCGAGCAGATCGTCGGGTACCCCGGTCAGGCCGGCGAGGAAGACCACGAAGTACCAGCCGAGTCCGCGCCACACGAGCAGCATGACCACGCCCCATTTGAGTGCGGCGGGGGCGGTGAGCCACCCGCCGTGCCGCCCGAAGACGGTGTTGAGGACTCCGGCGTTGCTGAGGATCACCCGCCACACCAAGGCTGCCGCGACCGGGGCCATCACCTGCGGTATGAAGATGAGTGGCTTGTAGAACCGGCCGCCGCGGGACAGGCGGGAACGCACCGCGAGCGCCAGTGCGAAGGCGCCCCCCAGCATCGGCAGCAGCGGGAGGAGCCAGTAGAAGGTGGTGTTGAGGGCGGCCTGCCGGAAGTCCGGCGACTCCAGCAGTGCCCGGTAGTTGTTCAGCCCGACCCAGTGAGCCACGGTGTATCCGTTGTACCGGAAGAAGCTGAGTACTACGGAGTAGCCGGAGGGCAGCACGAAGAATGCCAGGAACGACACGAGGAACGGCGCGATGAACAGGTACGGCGCCACCATGTCGGGCCAACGCCGTCGACGTCTGGCGACCCGCTGCTGCCCGGGCGCGCCGGGCTCCCGCACCGCGGGTTCCCGGCGTGCTTCGGTGCTGGTCGTTGGATTCATTGCTGGTACGGGTTGCCGATCTGCGCGGTCATCTGCTGCTGCGCGGTCTGCAGCGCCGAGGTCGGATCGTCGGTCGAGCCGGACAGGTAGTTGGCCAGCGAGTTCTGCAGGATGCCCAGCTCCTTGAGCGCGGTCGGGTCGTAGGCGAACAGCTTGTAGCTCTTGTCGGCGGCCTGGAATGCGGTGATGAGGTCGCTGCCGAAGTAGGCGTCGTTGGCCACCACCGGGTCCGATTGGGCCGCCACGACGTTGGGTACCTCGCCGAACTGCTTGTTGACCGCGAGGGTGCCCTGCTTGGTCATGAAGGTATCGGCGAGGAACCGCGCGGCGGCGGCCGCGTTCTTGGCCGCGGCCGGGATGACGAAGACCGAGCCGCCGGCCTCGCTGCCGCCCACCGCGCCGCCGATCTCCGGCCAGGTGGTGACGCCCCACTTGCCGTTCAACTTCGGGGCGTACTGCGGTAGGAATGTGGAGAACCAGCTGGCGATCGGTACCGAGGCGAGCGTGTCGTCGGCGAGGGCGGACTGCCAGTCCGGCGTGAAGTCGTCGAACTTCGTGTTCACCACGCCCGAGCTCCGCAACGCGCGCAGCGCGGTGAACGCTTGCTTGATGCCGGGGTCGCTGTCCACTACGAACTTCGCGGCACCCTTGTCGTAGACCTTCGCGCCGTTGCCTGACAGAAGCTCGCCGAGTACGTAGGCCTGCGGGTTGGGGGCGATGTTCCACATGAAGCTCTTGGGGTACTTGGCTTGCAGCGCCTTGCCCGCCGCGATGAAGTCGTCCTGGGTCTTCACGGTGGTCGGGTCGATTCCCGCGGCGGAGAACATGTCCTTGCGGTAGTACCACAGCTTCGACTTGACCTCGTAGGGGAAGGCGACGTTCACCCCGTTGTACTGCATGAGGGTCTTCGCCGCCTGCGTCATGTTGGGCAGATAGTCCGAGACGTAGGCGCTGATGTCGGCGAGCTGGTTCTGGCTGGCGAACTCGGCGACCGCGCTGTAGTTCAGCTCGACGATGTCCGGGATGTTCTGGTGCGAGGACAGCGCGAGCCGGAACTTGCTCACCGCGTCCGCGTCGTTCTGCCCGGCGACGGTGACGGTGAGGGTCTGCTGCTGGGCGTGGTCCGGGAAGTTCTGTTGGTAGATCTGGAACTGGCCCTTCATGTACTTGGCGTCGCCCCACGTCATGCCGGTGAGGGCGGCGTTGGGGGCCGCGCTGCCGCTGACCGGGGTCGGCTTGTCGTTGGAGCCGCAGGCGGCCAGCACCGCGGCCGCGGCCGTGGCACCGCCGATGAGGAACGAGCGGCGTCCGACCGGACGCTGCCACAAGGGTGTAGCTGTCATGGTGCCGAACCTCCTGGGGTGTGGAGTGCGTCGGTGACGGGTTGGAAGGCGAACCGGCATTGGGCGTGGCCCACCTGCTCGATCCGGTTGTCGTGGCTGGTGTCGGTACCGGCGCGGGGAGCCGAGGCGTTGTACCACAAGCGCCAGAGGTCCCCCTCGACGATGACGAAGGGCTTGTAGACGTTGATGGAGTCGAACTCGCCGGCGGCTCCCCGGCTCAGCACCGGGTTGCCGGCGTGGCGCTGCCAGTTGATCCCGTCGGCGGAGCGGGCGATGCCGATGGCGGAATCCTCGAAGCCGTTGGCGAAGCCGATGTAGGCGGCGTACAGCCAGCCGTCGTGGGCGAAGACGTGCGCGCCGGCGACCCGCTCGCGCTCCCAGCCGCCCGCGGGATCCGGCCGTAGCACGGGGCCTTCGCCGATCCGCTGCCAGGCGACGCCGTCCGGGCTCGTGGCGTACCCGATGGCGTCCGGCTCGTACCGTTCGCCGCCGCTGTACCACAAGTGGTAGGTGCCGGACTCGTCACGCAACACCGAGGGGCACATCAGCGCGGCCTTCTCCCACGGCAGCTCGGGCTCGAGTACCGCGCCGTGCCGCTCCCACCGCAGCCCGTCCGGGCTCGTGGCGCGGCAGATCACCACCCGGTCCGCGCTGTGCCCCGCGTACCACATGGTGTAGCCGCCGTCCTCGGCGAGCACATAGGGGCGGGTCACCTCGAGGTCCTCGACGGCACTGTCCGGGTCGGGACCCAGCACCGGCTCGGGCGAGGCCTGCCAGTGCAACCCGTCCTCGCTGACCGCGTACCCGATCGCGGCTCTCGGCCGCCAGGAGAACCACATCCGGTACCCGCCGTCCACAGTGGACAAGGACAGGTCGAAGCAGGTGCCCAGCTGCCCGCCGAGTACCGGGTTGCCGGGGTACCTCTCCCAGTCGCTCATGAACGCTCCCTGGCGATCGCGCGGCAGAAGTCCCGTACCGCGTCCCGGTGTTCGGTGAAGGTGTCGTGCACGACCGACAGGGCCGGGACGTACCCCGGTACCCGCAACGGCTGCCCGAGTGGACGGGTACCGCCCTCGTGAACCCCGGTGCTGCCGGCCCCCGGGGCGCCGTCCTTGAGGTGACCGAGCACCCGGGCGTACCGCATCGGCAGGTGGTCGTGACGTGGCGGCGGCGCCATCGGCAACCAGGTCTGGTTCATCGGAAAGACAGCGAGAAGCGCGTCGTACCAACCCTCCCCGCACACCAGCAGCCCCGGGTGGCGGCTGTGCAGCTCGTCGACCAGGTCCCGGTAGCCTGGGTACACCTCGAAGTGGGGGTCGTTGAACCAGCAGGCGCTGGTGTCCAGGAAGACACCCTCCACCCCGTAGCGGTTGACCAGCGCGCTGACCTGCTCGACCAGGTGCGCGCGGAAGGTGGGCTCGCCGGGGTTGAGGAACACCTGCGCGTCCTCGCCCGTGCGGTCGCCGTCCCAGTCCGGTGCGTTGATCAGAGCCACGTACCGGTCCGAGGGGCTCCGGAACGCCGACCGTTCCCAGTCCGGGTACCGCTCCACGTTGGCGCCGTTGGCGCCGAACATCGGCATCAGGTGCACGCCCAGGCGCCGCGCGGTGGCGACCAGCCGCGCGAAGCCGTCCTCGCCGCCGAGGTCGGCACCCGGCCGGTAAACCGGGTACTGCCAGTAGTAGCGCCCCTCCCACCCGGGCAGGTACGCCAGGATCCGCTCCCCCGGAATGTCGGCGGTAACGTCTTCGAGAATCTCCGCCATCCGGTCGAAGGTGTTGAACACGAACCCGGTCCAGTGCTGACCGTGCAGCGTCAGCACCAGATCCAGCTCGCCGGCCCACGACGGCACGTCGGTGCGCTGCTCCCACAGAGTCAGGCCGTACGCCCGCTCCACCGACGCCAGGTGTGCCTGCAGGTCGGCCTCGACCGCCGCCGCATCGACGCACTGCCGCAGCCGGATCTCCGGCCCGTCGAACCGGTCCGACCGGCGGGTCGCCGCCTGATCGCAGACGACCTCCACCACCGGGCCCGGCGACCAGTGCGGCAGGTAGGCGTAGAACCGCTTCGGGCGTACCACGTCGTCGCGCACGCTGAGCGTGACCGCCGGCCCCTCCCCCGCGCAGACCCACGGCGTCTGCCAGTTCACCCACGGGTAGGTAAACAGAACCGGCTGCTCCCGCGTCGGGGCGTCGCTCTGCCCGGCCGATGTGGTGGGCGTCCACCACCCCGAATCCGCCAGCTGCGCCGGCACCCCCCGTAGCAGCAGCTTGACTCCCTTGACCAGATCGCCCGCGGAAGCCGCGATGCGCCACGTCACGCCGTCGTCGGTGGGTTCGAGAGTCACGTCGACCCGGCCGGGAGTCCGGCGCTGGCCACCCAGCCACTGCAGACCCGTCGCCGTGAGCCGGCGGCCGTCGCACGATGCCTGAGCCGGATCGAGACCAAGCGCGTCCTGAACCGTGAAGACCTCGACCGTCCACTCCAGACCGGGCGTGTCCGGTACCGGGAACCACGGATGGGCCGGATCGAAACTCAGGTCGTTGACGTACACCGAACCTCCGCCGTCTACGAAAACGTATTCGGGGGTCAGGGAACACTCGTCGGCGACGCTTGTCAAGGGTGCCGCCGGTCGATCGAACCCGGGTCTCCGGGTGCAACGGCCGGCGCCTCGATGACGTACTCGTGGGTAAGTTACCTGTTCAGAGGTGCAATGGCGAGCCGGTGGCGGGAAAGATCGCCACGACCTGACCCACCGTGACAACTCCACCGACGGCGGCCGACGCCCGGGGTAGAAACCGCGCCAAGAGGTCGGGTACAAACACGGTTTCGACTGCTATCGTGATGGCGTGACCGAACAGGCTGGCCAACCGGTACCCCTGCCCCGGCGGCGCAGGGCCCCCCAGCGCGACGGCTCCGAGCACCGGGTGACCGTGAAGGACGTGGCCCGGGTGGCCGGCGTCTCGCACGGCACCGTGTCCAAGGCGCTCAACGAGTCAGCGGAGGTCAGCGAGGAAACCCGGGCCAGAGTCGCGGCGGTCGCCGCCGGCCTCGGCTACCGGCCCAACGCGATCGCCCGCAGCCTCAAGGCCCGCCGCACACACACCCTTGGCGTCATCACCAACGACAGCGACGGTGTCTTCACCACCGCGATGGTCCGTGGTGTCGCCGAACTGGCCAGCGAGCACGACTTCGGCGTGTTCGTCTGCAACAGCTACGACCAACCCAGCAAGGAACGCCAGCACCTGGAACTGTTGCTGGACAAGCAGGTCGACGGAATCATCCTCACCGGGTACAAGGTCGCCGAACGCGGAGCGCCCGCCGTCCCCACGGGCACCACACCGCTGGTCTATCTGTACGAATACACGACCGCGAACCAGTCTCCCTGCATCCTCCCCGACGACGAAGCCGGGGCCGCCCTAGCAACCAACCACCTCCTCGGGCTCGGTCGGCGGCGCATCGCGTTCCTCAACGGCCCGCCCAGCTACGAGGCGACACACCTACGTCTGGCCGGCTACCAACGCGCACTACGCGAAGCCGGTGGCGGCTACGATCCGGCGCTCACCCGCACCGCTCCCGACTGGAACCAGGACTCCGGCTTCCACCTCGCCCAACAAGTGGCCGCACACCACGAACCGCCCGACGCACTGGTCTGCGCCAGCGACGACCTCGCCGCGGGCGCGATCCTCGGACTGCGCGAACAGGGACTACGGGTCCCCGAGGACATCTCGATCGTCGGTTTCGACGACCGTCCCTTCGCCGCACACCTCCCGATCCCGCTGACCACCATCGCCCTACCGCTCTACGACATGGGGCTGCAGGCCGCCGAACGACTCTTCGCCGCGCTCTCCGGCCAGCAGCTTCGCCACGAGATAATCCGGGTACCCTGCCGGCTGATCATCCGGCAATCCTGCGGCGCCTCAGATGCGTAAGAAAGTCAACCAGTAGCCGGACAGGCCGACTGACGGACGTCATCGGTACGTCCGCCGGCCAGGCAGGTACAACGCAGCGTCACCCACGTTGACGACGCGGGTCTCGCGCTGCCCACACGTCCGCTTGCTCGCCCATCGGCGAGCAGTGAGCGCGTGCGTCGGAACTGCTCTATGCCATCCGACTCCACCTTGCGCCAGAACCGACCTCTGCCATCCGGAACGCCAATCGATTGGCATCCCTCGCTCCCTTACCGAACGGAGAGTCACATGGACATCGGAACTGTAAGACGGAGGTCTCGAATCGAACCGAGCACGTCGAGGGTCAACACGTTGCGCCTGTCCGTCATCGTCGTTGCCATCGCAGTCCTCACCTCCGGCTTTGTCACCGTAGCGAGCAACGCGTTTGCCGTCGGCACAGTGGTCGCGTATCCGCTGTTGAAGCTCGACAGGCTCGGCGGCTACAGCGCAACGCCCTCGGCCGACTCAACGATTTCGATGACGGTCGGCGGCACCGCTGTGAACGTGCAGGACAACCTGGACGCACCGCAGGCTCGGTTCGCGATGAGCAGCGATCCCGAAACGGTGGTCATTACCGACACGGCCACCGTTACGAGCGCCGCCATACGGCCTCTTGCTTACGGGATCACCCCGGTCATCTCCGGGCACACCATCACCTTCACGCTGCCCGGCCCCGAATACTTCTCGATCGACATCAACGGCGTAAGTGACGCGCTCCTCGTGTTCGCCGATCCGCTCGAATCGAGTCCGCCGCAGCCCACCGATTCGAACGTTGTCAACGTCACGACCCTCAGCGGAATCAACAGCACCGGCACCACCGAGACGGCGGCCCTACAATCGGCCCTCAACTACGTCGCGGCTCACTCGTCCACGACACCGATCCTCTACTTCCCGGCCGGCGTGTACCAGTCGGCGATGCTCACGGTCCCGAGCAACGTCCAGCTCTATCTCTCCAGCGGCGCCGTTCTCCTGGCCGACCCGAACAAGAGCGACTGGCACGCGATCCTCCCCAACAACGGCGACGTCGGCGTGCCCTCCGACGCGCTCCTCGCCATCGAGGGTTCGAGTAACGTCAAGATCTTCGGCCGAGGCGCGATCGACGGAAACGGCTACCACCTGTTCCAGGCGCTCCAGAGCGGAGGCGACACGACACAGGAGGTCTTCGACCTGTACACCAACGGAGGCACCAACAACCTCACGGTCAACGACGTGCTGTTCATGAACTCCGTTGGGCTGCAAACCCACATCATCGGTTCGCACGACGTGTCCATGAACCACGTGAAGTTCGCCGAAACCCCCTCGAACACGATCTCCCCCCGCGGGATCTGGCGAGAGGACGACGCACTCAAGATCGATGGCGTTTACAACCTGACCTTCGACAACGGATGGCTCAGTTCCCGTGACGACAGCATGACCTTTGCAGCCACCGGCACCGACGCGCTTTACAACACGTCGAACGTACACGTCACCCACACGGTCCTGGACTCATCGCTGACGCCTTCGGCCTCCATTCGATTTGCGGATGTCGATTCAACGCACACCATGTCGGGCATCGAGGTGTCCCACATCTGGGACATCAGCCCAGCGCGAGGCATGATCTTCCGCGGCGACGGGGGCGGCGCCGCCTATCAGAGCAGCTGGGGCAGCGGCATTGTCCTCAACGATTGGGACATCGAAAATGCCGCACCGCTGATGTACTTTCAAGATCCGTCCGCCAACAACGTCACGATCTCGGGTCTGACCTTCAGCAACATCACCTCGCCCAATCTCAGCGGCGGCGTGATCATCGGTGCCACGACTGACCTCTGGCAGAACATCCACTTCCAGAATGTCGTCAATGGAGGTGTCGTCGCGAGCGATTTCGGCTCGCTGGGACTGACCATCAACTCCTACGCCACGAACATCGACGTGTCACCGGTCTCGTCGGAGACGCCGTACGCGACCGACCTCGCCATCAACGAGACTTCTCGCCCAACGACGGTCAGCTCGACCAGCGTGGCCGCCGGGCAATCCGCGTCCGCCGCCGCCGACGGGAACTTTGGCACCTACTTCAAGAGTGCGGCATCGCCGTCCTTCCCTCAGTACGCCACGGTCACCTGGACAAACGGCACTCTGCTAACACCGCACGCCATCTCGGGTGTCACGCTCGTCTGCGACCACTGCCAAGGGCAGGCTCCGACAAGCTGGGACGTTCAGGTCTCCGCAACCGGCGCGGCGCCATGGACAACGGTCGCCTCGTACAGCAATCCCAACTGGCTGTACAACGACAGCTCCTATGAGTCCCGGTTGGTCTCGTTCCAGCCGGTGACGGCGGAGGCTGTGCGGGTGCAGATCGACAGCGCGCAGGAGTGGGGCAACGAGTACCAGATCGACGAGATCGAGGTGACACCAGCCAACACCGCACCCGCGGCCACTGCGTCGACCACCAGTGTTATGTCCGGCTACGTCGCCGCTGCGGGCGGAGACGGTGATTGGGGCTCGTACTTCAAGAGCGCCTCTTCGCCGGCCTTTCCGCAGTACTTCAACCTCGAGTGGCCGGTTGCCGAGACCATCGGCGCCGTCAACCTGGTGTGCGACTTCTGTCAGGGCCAGGCCCCGACAAAGTGGGAGATTGAAGCATCCGCGGATGGCGTGACCAGCTGGACCACCATCGCGTCGTCCGGGAGCAGCCCGATCACCTGGTCGCGAAACGACGGTACGAGAGAGACGCACCTCGTCACCTTCTCGACCGTAACGGTCAAGGGCCTGCGCTTGAAAGTCGACAGCGCGAACCTGAACTGGGGGTCGTATCAGATCGACGAGGTGGAGGTAGCGCCAGCCACCGCCGCGGCATCCGCATACGTGAACGTGAAGTCGGGGCTGTGCCTGGACGACCCCAACGGCTACACGTATCCGGGTATCTATCTTCAGATCTGGACCTGCCTGAACGATCCACAGCAACAGTGGGTCTACACCTCCGCGCGCGAGATGATGGTCTCCGGCGACTGTCTCGACAACAACGGCCACAACATCGCGACCCTCAACCCCTGCAACGGGACCGCTTCGCAGCAGTGGATCCACAACGCTGACGGAGACTTGGTGGAAGTCTCGACCGGATACTGTCTCGACACCATCAACGGTGGAACGACCGTCGGCACTCAAATATCGCTCTACTACTGCGAGTACGGCGCAGGTGACCGCGTCTCCGAAGAATGGAGCCACTCGAGCTAGTCAGGCAGCCACGTCAGGGTCCGAGCCGGCGAACTCGGACCCTGACGTTCTGCTCCGGCTGCGAGAACACCAACAACCGAAACACGTTGCCGCCGCCCACTCACCGCGGCGCCCCTCGGCCTTGGCATCTTGACCGCACGGGACCTTCTCCACAGTGGACAGTTCACGCCGGGCGTCGTCGCGCCCGCCAACGGGCGATGCGGTCCCTCACCCACTGCACCAGCAGGACTAGTCCGACCACAACACCCCCACACCAGCGGCGTGTACCCCGGCAGGACCCGGGCATGCCCACCATCCAGCAGCCGGCGCCGGTGGAAGACCCGCATCGAAATAGCCAACGCGATCTTCGAGTACCTCGAGGTCTTCGCCAACCGGGAACGCCGACACCACTCACTGGGCATGCTCAGCCCCCGAGTATGAAGGGCTCCAACCGACCCTATCCGTGGCATGAAGTCCACCACCAGGACTCCGTCGAACCCGGGGAACATCAAGTCCTCCACAAGATCCGCGACGGTTCACCGCGGCTTTTGTCCCGAAACGCCGCACAGTCGAGGAGTCCGCCGACGGACGGCCGCACACGAACAGGCGCCGAGGCCTCCAACTGTGCAACGCACTCAAAGCAGAGATCAGATTCGCTGGACCCCGAGAAAAGGGCTCTATGAGCGACTTGCTCGGCGAATGATCCACCTAGAGCGATGCGACGGCCGCCGCCGCAAGCCGGTGAGCTGCGGAAACTCTGAAACTGTCGGGACGGCGGGATTTGAACCCACGACCCCTTGACCCCCAGCAGCGTCAAGCCAAGTGGCCGACCTGGACGATCAAGTGT
>Ga0081540_1002669_pt1 | contig 14510 bp, 15 predicted proteins | sample TabmetS2T1R1_FD_71024 | JGI IMG/M metagenome (GOLD analysis project Ga0081540, IMG submission 71024) | Tabebuia heterophylla rhizosphere microbial communities from the University of Puerto Rico - S2T1R1 | ecosystem: Host-associated > Plants > Roots > Rhizosphere ... | reverse complement strand
GCCGGCGACGACGATGTCGGCGGATGTCGGCTTGCCCTTGACCTGCGGCATCAGGAAGCGCGCGAGCTGCTCGGGCTCGGCGACGGTGGCGGACAATCCGATGGCGCGCAGCTCCGGCGCGATGCGCCAGAGGCGCGCGAGCCCAAGCGAGAGGAGATCGCCGCGCTTGGAGGTGACCAGCGCATGCAACTCGTCGAGCACGATGCGCTTGAGCGAGGAAAACAGATAGGGCGCGTCGTCGGAGGCAAGCAGCAACGCGAGCTGTTCCGGCGTGGTCAGCAGAATGTCCGGCGGATAGCGCCGCTGCCGCTGCCGCCGCGACACCGGCGTATCTCCAGTGCGGGTCTCGACCTTGATGGGCAGGCCCATCTCGGCGATCGGCGCTTCCAGATTGCGGGCGATATCAACCGCGAGCGCCTTCAGCGGCGAGATGTAGAGCGTGTGCAGCCCGCCGCTGCGCTTCACGCCGCGGCCGGTGGAGACGAGGCTCTTGCCATCTGCCGCCATCGGGGCGGAAAGCTCCACCAGCGACGGTAAAAAGCCCGCCAGCGTCTTGCCGGCCCCGGTGGGCGCAATCAGCAGCGCGGAACGATTGTCACGGGCTTTGCCAAGCAGCGCCAGCTGGTGTTCGCGCGGCGACCAGCCGCGCGCGGCAAACCATTTCTGGAAACGGTCCGGCAGCAGCTGAGCCGTCACGGGGGGCGCAGGCGGAGTCCAGGAAAAGAGGTCGGGCGACGGCACGAGCCAAGAGGTAAGCCGTCCGGCCCGGTTCGTCGAGGGTTCCTGCCCCGCTCTCCTCGTCATGCCCGGGCTTGCCGCCTTCGCTAAAGCTACGGCGGGCCGAGCGAGCTTTTGGCCCCGGCGAAGCCTTGGCGGAGACGGGTCCCGGGCATGCACGCCTTCCTTTTGTTGCGGCAAAGACGTGGATGGCCGGGACAAGCCCGGCCATGACGACACGAAATGGCGTGCCCCTCAGGTGTTCGTCGCCACCACCACAAGCCCGGGCACGGGGACATTGCCCTCGTCGCGCGGCGAAGCTTCCTGGAGCAGCGCGAGATCCAGGTTTGCTGCCGCAAGCGCCGCGCGCAAATGGGTGGCGGCATGGGCGTAGCGCAGCCCCGCGCCAAGGATGACGCCCTCGCCGGGATGGGTTTCGGTGGTGAACGCGATCAGGCCACTGGGTGCGAGCACGCGGTGCGCTTGCGCCAGCACCGGCGCGATATCGGCGACATAGACCATGGCGTCGGCCGCGAGAATGAAATCGGCGCTGGCGTCGGGCTTGCTGGCAAGGCCAGCCACCATGTCCGCGACTTCCAGCTCGGCATAGAGTCCGGAGCCGCGCGCCTTCTCGATCATGCCGGGCGAGAGATCGATGCCGATGAAGCGGTCGACGTTCTTGGCGAAGGCCGCAGCACCAAGCCCCGTGCCGCAGCCGAGATCGATGCCGCGCTTGAAGAAGGCAGGTTTCTTCGCCGCATTGCGCACGGCGAGCACCGCCTTGAACAGCAGCGACGGACCGCGATAGCGGAGATCGTTGAGCAGCGCGCTCTCGAAGCGCGGCGCGTACTGGTCGAACAGCGACTGCACATAGCCGGCCGGCATGGCGGCAAGCGGCTCGGCGCCGAGCTGCATCAGATGCATAGCGGCGCCGTGACGGTCTAACGGATCAGCCTCGCGCGCTTTCCGAAAAGCCTCCACGGCCGCGTCGCGTTGGCCGAGCTCCTGCCGGATCTCGCCCAGCGTGAACCAGGCGGAGGCAAATTGCGGGGCCAGCTCCAACGCCTGCTGCAACAGGTCGGCCGCCGCCGGCAGGTCGCCGCGCATCTGCAAATCGCGCGCGAAGTCGTAGCGGCGGTCGGCAATCAGATCGCCGGAAGACAGGAACAGGCGGGCGGGCATCGTCCTTGGACGGGTGAAAAATCGGTTTCGAACGCCCTATATAACCAAGATGCGTCGGCAAGACATCCTGCTGCCAACTGCCGCCGGCCTGTGCTGCAAGCTGGGCGGCTTTCATATCGACCCGGTGCGGCCGGTGGAGCGGGCCGTGATCACGCACGGCCATTCCGACCATGCCCGGGCCGGCCATGGCGCAGTGCTGGCCACGCAGGAAACGCTCGACATGATGCGGCTGCGCTACGGCGACGGCTTTGCGGGGAGCACGCAGGCGGTCCGCTACGGCGAGGAAGTCAGACTTGGCGACGTCAGGATCAAATTTCATCCCGCGGGCCATGTGCTGGGCTCGGCCCAGATCGCCGTCAGCTGCAAGGACCTCTGCATCGTCGCTTCCGGCGACTACAAGGATGCGCGCGATCCGACCTGTGCACCGTTTGAGCTGGTCCCCTGCGACGTCTTCATCACCGAGGCGACGTTCGGGCTACCGGTGTTCCGGCATGGCGATGCGGCGGAGGAAGTGAAGAAACTGCTGGCCTCGGTAAAGCTATTTCCGGAGCGTGCGCATCTGGTCGGCGCTTATTCGCTCGGCAAGGCGCAGCGCGTGATCGCGCTGCTGCGCGAGGCCGGCTATGACGCGCCGATCTACCTGCATGGCGCGATGGAGAAGATCACGCAGTACTATCAAAGCCGCGGCGTAAAGCTCGGCGAGCTGCGGGAGGTGCGCGGCGTCAAGAAAGCCGATCTTGCCGGCACCATTACGCTGGCGCCGCCGACCGCCACGTCCGACATCTGGACGCGACGCTTCCCCGATCCGGTGACCGCCTTCGCCTCCGGCTGGATGCGGGTGCGCGCGCGCGCACGACAACGCGGCATCGAACTGCCGCTGGTGATATCCGATCACGCGGATTGGGATGGGTTGACGGCAACGATTGCCGCGACCGGCGCCGGCGAGGTCTGGGTCACGCATGGGCAGGAAGACGCGTTGGTGCATTGGTGCCAGACGAAGGGTCTCGCCGCGCGGCCGCTTGATCTCGTCGGCTATGGCGATGAGGACGAGGGTGAAGCAGGCGCGAGCGACGAGGCGGAAGTATGAACCGCATCGCCGAACTCCTGGACCGCCTCGCCTACGAGCCCGGCCGCAACAACAAGCTGCGGCTGATCACGGCCTATTTCCGAGAGGTCGGCGATCCCGACCGCGGCTACGCGCTGGCGGCGCTGACCGGCGCATTGTCGTTCAAGCATGCAAAGCCCGGCCTGATCCGCGACCTCATTGCCGAGCGCACCGATCCCGTGCTGTTCGGCCTGTCCTACGATTATGTCGGCGATCTCTCCGAAACCGTCGCGCTGATGTGGCCGAAGGCGGCGCTGCCGGCCGGCCACAACAATCCCCCTCCTCCGACGCTCACCGAGGTCGTCACCACGCTGCGTACGCTGGGCAAGACCGAGCTGCCGAAGCAACTGTCGCGCTGGCTGGACGAGCTCGACGAGACCGGGCGCTGGGCGCTGTTGAAACTCGTCACCGGCGCGATGCGGATCGGCATCTCGGCGCGGCTGGCGAAGACGGCAGCCGCCGCGCTCGGCGACAAGGACCCGCATGAGATCGAGCTGATGTGGCCGGGGCTGGCGCCGCCCTATCTCGATCTCTTCGCCTGGCTCGAAGGGCGCGGCGACAAGCCGGTCAACCGCGATCCCGCACCCTTCCGTCCGGTGATGCTGGCGCATGCCATCGAGGACGAGGATTTCAAAAATCTCGACCCCGCCGATTTCATCGCGGAATGGAAATGGGATGGCATCCGCGTGCAGGCGGTGAGCGGCCGCGAGGCGAACGGACATCTGCAGGCGCGGCTCTATTCGCGCACCGGCGAGGACATCACCAAGAGCTTTCCCGATCTGTTGCCGTCGCTGCATCTGCCCGGCGCGATCGACGGCGAACTGTTGGTGCTGCGCGACGGCCGCGTGCAGAGCTTTAACGTGCTGCAGCAGCGTCTCAATCGAAAAGTCGTCTCGCCAAAGCTGATCAAGGAATTTCCGATTCACCTGCGCGCCTACGATTTGCTCGGCGACGACGAGAATGATCTGCGCGAATTGCCGTTCGCCGAGCGCCGCGAGCAGCTCGCAGCGTTCGTGAAGAGGCTCGATGATGTCAGGATCGATCTGTCGCCGACCGTTGCCTTCGACAGCTGGGACGCGCTGATCGCCGCGCGCGCCGATCCCGCCAGCGCCGGCGCGGGCGAAGATGCCGATGCCGTGGAAGGCGTGATGCTGAAGCGGCGCGATGCGCCCTATCTGCCGGGCCGGCCCAGGGGGCAATGGTGGAAATGGAAGCGCGATCCGCATCTGATCGACGCGGTGCTGATGTATGCGCAGCGCGGCCACGGCAAGCGTTCATCCTTTTATTCCGACTACACCTTTGGTGTGTGGACCAATGGCGAAGAAGGCGAGCAGCTGGTGCCGGTGGGAAAAGCCTATTTCGGCTTCACCGACGAAGAGCTGTTGCAGATCGACCGCTTCGTCCGCCGCAACACCACGGAAAAATTCGGCCCCGTGCGCCATGTCGTGCACGAGCCCGACCAGGGACTGGTGCTGGAAGTCGCCTTCGAGGGGCTGCAGCGCTCGCCGCGGCACAAATCGGGCGTCGCCATGCGTTTTCCCCGCATCAACCGGCTGCGCTGGGACAAGCCGCCGCGCGAGGCCGACCGGCTGGAGACGCTTGAACGGATGTTAAAGACCGTGACAGGAAATTAAAGTTCCGGCCGTCGCAGGTTGCCATTGACGCCGCCTCGCGGGTTCCCCATTTGCCCCGCCGTGCCTATAATGGGCGCCAACGCGATGGAGATTTCGATGCCGAACGACGTCAGGGATTTGCCGGCAAGCCAGGACGGTCTGTACCGCTTTCTCGGCGGCACGCCGCTGGCGGTGGCATTTCGGCTGATCCTGCTGTCGATCCTGGTCGGCGTCGTGCTCGCCGCGATCGGTTTCGACCCCTGGAATATCCTGCATTCCATCCGCATGCTGTTCCAGCGGCTGTGGGATCTCGGCTTCGATGCCGTCAACTGGCTGTGGCGCTATTTCCTGCTCGGCGCCGTGATCGTGATCCCGGTCTGGTTGCTGACGCGCATTTTTGGCCGGCGGTGATCATCGACAGACGGAGGCGTGCAGCCGATGCAACTGCAATTGGTCGGCTGCGGCGACGCGTTCGGCTCCGGCGGCCGTTACAACACGTGCTTCCATGTTACGGGCGCCGCGGTCAATTTTCTGATCGATTGCGGCGCTGCCGCTGAAACGCCTCGGCATTGCGCGTGAGCCAATCGATCTCATCCTGATCACGCATTTCCATGGCGATCATTTCGCCGGGCTGCCGTTCCTGCTGCTCGATGCGCAGTTCACCCGCCGCGCCAGGCCACTGGTTATCGCCGGGCCGCACGGTATCGAGGCGAAGCTGAAGGCCGCGATGGAGGTGATGTTCGAGCATTCCTCCAGGACGCAGCAGCGCTTTGAGCTTTCCGTCGTTGCGCTTGCGCCGGAAGAAACCAAAACCTTCGGCGGCGTGACCGTCACGCCTTACCCCGTCGTGCATGGCGAATCCGGCGGTCCGTTCCTCACCTATCGCATCGAGGCGGAGGAACGCGTGATCTGCTACAGCTCCGATACGGAATGGACGGAGACGCTGATTCCGGCAGCGCGCAATGCCGATCTGTTCGTCGCTGAAGCCTATTACTACGACAGGATAGTGAAAAACCATCTCAGCCTGAAGACGCTGGAAGCGCACCTCGGCAAGATCAATGCCAAGAAGCTGATCCTCACACACATGAGCGATGACATGCTGGGCCGGCTGGACAAGCTGCCCTACTCTGCTGCAAAGGACGGCATGATCGTCGAACTCTAGTGGCGCTCCGGTGAATTACGCTTCCAACGTCACCACCAGACAAGTCTTCGCCATCGCCGGCCCTGCGATGATCGCGAACCTGACGACGCCGCTGATCGGCATCGTCTCCACCACCGCGATCGGCCGGCTTGGCGACGCCACGTTGCTCGGCGGCGTGGCGATGGCCTCCGTGATCTTCGACTGCCTGTTCTGGCTGTTCGCGTTCCTGCGCATGAGCACGGTCGCCTTCACCGCGCAGTCACTCGGTGCCGGCGAGTTGAAAGAGCTGCACGCCATCCTGGTGCGCGGGCTGATCGTCGCCGGCATCGTCGGCGTCGCCATGATCGCGCTGCAGGCGCCGCTCGCTGCCGTTTTGTTCGGCGCGATGGGCGGCAGCGAGGGCGTCACGCGCGCAGCCAAGACTTACTTCTACATTCGCATCTGGTCGGCGCCGCTGGCGCTCGCCAATTTCGTCGTGCTGGGCTGGCTGATCGGGCAGGCCCGCGCCACGCTGGCGCTTTCCGTCCAAATCGCGATCAACATCATCAATGTGGCCGCGACCATCCTGCTGGTGCTGGTCGCCGATCTCGGGATCGCAGGCGCTGCAATCGCCGCAGTGGTCGCGGAAGCCGCGGGCCTTGCCATTGGCGGGGTGATCGCGCAGCGGCTGACATCGGGCCATCCGCCGCTTGCGCGCGCGCATCTGTTCGAGCGCGACAAGCTGATGCGGATGATCGCGGTCAACCGCGACATCATGATCCGCACCGCGTCGCTGATCGTCGTGTGGCTGTTTTTCGCAGCTCAGGGCGCCCGCGCCGGCGATGTTGCGCTGGCCGCGAACGCCGTTCTGAACAATTTCCTGCTGGTCAGCGCCTTCTTCCTCGACGGACTCGCCAACGCCGCCGAGCAGCTTTGCGGCCGCGCCTATGGCGCACGTTCGCGCGAACAGTTTTCCGGCGCTGTGCGCCTCGTCATATTCTGGGGCTTTGTGTTTGCAATCGGCGTCACCGTCAGCTTCGCGTTGTTTGGACCTGCGCTGATCGACATGATGACTGCGAGCGCCGATGTCCGCCACCTCGCCCGCGATTTCCTGCTGTTTGTCGTCGTCTCGCCCTTGCTCGCGGTATTCGCCTTCTCCTTCGACGGCGTCTATATCGGCGCGACCTGGGCACGAGACATGCGCAATCTGATGGTGGCCTCGCTCGCGATCTTCCTCACCGCCTGGTTCGCGCTGCGCTCCTTCGGCAATTACGGCCTGTGGGGCGCGCTGCTGGTGCACTACGCTGCGCGCGGTGGGCTGGAGGCACTGGCCTATCCGCGGCTGCTGAAGCGATCGTTCGGGTCGTCCGATCGTGGCAAAATCGGGTAGTGTAAGCGCAGCCATCCTTTGTGCAGGGGTCAGCCGTGAAGCAGCACTTTGAGCAGTTCGCATCCTACAATCGTTGGGCCAACGCGCGGCTGTACGAGGCCGCCCTCCCGCTTCCGGACGCCGACTACCGGCGTGACGTTGGGGCATTCTTCAAAAGCCTGCACGGAACGCTCAACCATCTCCTGTTGGCCGATCGCATCTGGCTGAAGCGCCTCACAGGTGAGGGCGACCATCCCAATCGGCTCGACGCCATCCTCTACGAGGATCGTTCGCAACTCGCGCTGGCGCGCGCCGACGAAGACGATCGCATCGTGAGATTCATTGCCTCGCTGGACGATGGCGCGCTTGCCGGGACGCTCGAATATGCAAATACATCAGGCAAACGATTTCGGCAGCCGCGCGCCGAGATCCTGGCTCACCTGTTCAATCATCAAACGCATCATCGCGGGCAGGCTCATACCATCCTGTCGATTTGCACAGGCCGCGAGCCGCCATCGCTTGATTTGCTGGGTATGCAGAGGGGTTTGCCGGCGTCCGACCTGCGCGCGCTTGTGAAGCGCTAGCCGGCCTTGTTTCACTGCACCGGCCAATCTTCCGCCGTCAGTGTCGCAGCGTCGGCGCCGACGATCTCCGAGAGCGAGTCGCGGCCAGTGCGCAGCAGGGTCGACGACAGATCGCGCTTGATGTCGTCGACAAGGCCAATGCCCTTGTAGACCAGCGAGGAATAGAGCTGGATCAGGCTGGCGCCGGCGCGGATTTTTGTCAGCGCGGCACCACCGGAGTCGATGCCGCCGACGCCGACCAGCGGGAAGGCGCCTTCGACGCGCACATAGGTCTCCGCCACCATGCGCGTCGACAGGCGAAACAGCGGCCGGCCGGACAGGCCGCCCTGCTCCTTCGCGCGATTGGTCTCGCGCAACGTGGTGGGGCGGGTCAGCGTGGTGTTGGCGACAATCATGCCGTCGACCTTGCGCGAGCGGGCGATATGCACGACGTCGTCGAGCTCGGCCAGACTCAGGTCCGGCGCGATCTTCAGCAGCACGGGCGAGTCGCCTGCGTTCTTGCGCACGCGCTCACGGGTGTCGATCACGCGGGCGAGCAGATCGTCGAGCGCAGCCGATTGCTGCAAATTGCGCAGGCCCGGCGTGTTCGGCGAGGAGACGTTGACAGTGAAGTAGCTTGCGACCGGCGCAAAGGTCTCGATCAGTTTGACGTAATCGGCGGTGCGGTCCTCGGAATCCTTGTTGGCGCCGACATTAACGCCGACGATGCCGCCAGCTTGCGCGCGCGCGGCGAGGCGCTTGAGCACAATATCAGCGCCGTCATTATTGAAGCCCATGCGGTTGATGACGCCTTCGTCGCGCTCAAGGCGAAACAGCCGCGGCCGCGGATTGCCGCTTTGCGGGCGCGGCGTCACCGAGCCGATCTCGACAAAGCCGAAGCCGAGCCGCAACAGCGCGTCCGGCGCCTCCGCGTTCTTGTCGAAGCCGGCGGCCATGCCGACCGGATTTGGAAAGTTGAGCCCGAAGGCGCGTACCGCGAGCTTGTGATCGTCCGCCTTCGGGCGCATCGGCGGCAGCAGCCGCAGGCCCTGGATCGCGAGCCGATGTGCGTCCTCCGGATCGAACCAGCGCAAGAGCGGCAGCGAGAAGGTGTCAAAGGCGCGGATCACGAGGCAAGCTCCGGCACGTCGTGAGAGCCGTCGGCGCGCGCGCGCAAATCCATGATCGCGGTGACTGCGCCGAGATCGAGCTCGCCATAGAGATGCGGGAACAGCTCGTCGTTGCGCGAGGGCTCCCAGCGCAGAGCCTCGCCCAGCGCATCGGCGTCGACCGCAATCAGGAACAGCCCGGTCTGGCCGAAGAAATGTTTTCGCGCGGTCCCGGCAACCTGCGAGGCGGTGGAGAAATGGATGTAGCCGTCCCGCAAATCGTCGGCGCTGCCGCGATAGACGCCTTGCCGCTCCGCCTCGCGCCAGGCTGAGGCCGGACAGATTTTGTAGATCATGCGCAAGCCAGCCGTCCTGCTTGTCCTTGAGTCCCTTGGGATTTTCCCAAGAATCCCGCGAGTTGCCGGCGACCGTATCGGTGGGGGGCGGCGACTTCAAGCGCAAGCGCCACCTTGCCGTGTAGAATTGCCGGGAGCGGCCGATTGCGCCAATAATTCCCGCTTCACGTGCCGGGTTTTCCCCATGGCCAAGCAGCCAAAAGCGCTGAAGATGCTGACCCACGGCCAGGTGTGGGGCGCGCTGGACCGGCTCGCCGAGCGTGCGGGGCTATCGCCTTCGGGGCTGGCGCGGCGCGCCGGGCTCGATCCCACCACCTTCAACAAGTCGAAGCGCATCACGCCTGATGGCCGCGAACGCTGGCCTTCGACGGAGTCGCTCGCCAAGGCCCTGGCGGCGACCGGCAGTTCGATCGACACCTTTGTGCAGCTGATCGGCGACCACGGCCGCGACGTGCAGTCGGTGCCGCTGCTCGCGCTGTCAGAAGCCGTCCGCCGCGGCGACCGCGTGGTGGTGGAGACGGTAGCGGGCGAGGTGTTGATCGGCGAATTGAAGCGTCGCACGGCGAAGGCGCTGGAGCTGGCGCCGCGCGATGGCAATGGACAGGACCGAACGCTGGCCTCCGAGGAAGTGGCATGGATCGCGCGAATCGTCTGGACGCGGCAGTAGCCCCTTGCGTCATACGCTTGCAGCGTCATGTGCGCTTTAATAGGTTGCGGCACATTGATTGCCGATTGAATATTTGGGGAACGCGCGGCCGGTGCAGCGGGATAACAGGCGGTATGTGCTGGTGTCGGGCTGGCGCCCTGCGCCAGGCACCCCAGCGGTCAACGGGAGGCTCGGATGTTCGATGCTGTCGTTCTGGGAACCGTTGTCACCGACGAGAGCATCACGCCGGGCGCGTATGTGGCGATTGCGGGAGAGAAAATCGCAGAAGTCGGCCGTGGTAACCCGCCTGCAGCACGCACGACATTCGATCGTTCCGGCGCTCTGATTTTTCCGGGCCTCGTTGACGGACACGTGCATACTGGCTCGGCGCTGGGCTGGCCGGGCATCGAAGGCACCACGAAGACCGCAGCAGCAGGCGGCGTAACCACCTGCGTCGACATGCCCTATGACGTTCCCGAGGCCACGACCGACGCCGGCATCCTCAAGCGCAAGATCGCAGTTGTGAACGAGACGGCCCATGTGGACCTCGCGCTCTACGGCACCATCCGCAAGCATAACGGCACTGGCGCGATCGCCGGCCTTGCCGAGGGTGGGGTGTGCTCATTCAAGCTGTCGACCTACGAATATGACGCCGTCCGCTTTCCCCGGATCGACCACCCGACGATGATCGCCGCCTTCGCGGAGATCGCGCGCACCGGCGTGCCGGTCTCGATCCACAATGAAGACCAGGAACTGGTCGAAAGCCTGAGCGCGGACGCGCGCGCCGCGGGCCAGACCCACGCCTTGATGCATTCCCGCACGCGGCCGGCGCTGGCGGAAACGCTTGCCGACAACGAAATCTTCGAGATCGGACTGGCGACCGGCGCTCACGTGCACATCGCACACTCTTCCGTCGCGCGCGGGTTCACCATTGCGGAAACGTTTCGAGGCTACGGCGCCAAAGCAAGCGGAGAGGCCTGCATTCAGTATCTATGCATGACGGAAGACGATCTCGTCCGCCTTGGCGGCATCGGCAAATGCAATCCGCCGTTTCGGACCGCCGCCGAGGTCGAGCGGATGTGGGCATCGCTGCAGGACGGTCTGGTCGCCTATGTCTCGACGGATCATGCGCCATGGCCGATCGAGCGCAAGACCAAGCCCGACATCTTTGCCTGCTCGGCGGGCCTTGTCGGCTTGCAAAGTTTTGGGCCGCTGATGTACTCGCTGCTGGTCGAGCGCGGCCTCTCGCCCTCCATCATGGCAAAATATTGCGCGGATCGTCCGGCCCGGCATCATGGCCTGGCCGGCAAGGGCGGTATCGCCGAAGGCTACGATGCCGACCTGACGGTGCTTCAGCCCGGCGATTTCGTCTTCGATCAGGCAGCCATCGTCGATCGCCCGGAACTGCGCTGGTCGCCCTATCACGGTCGCCGCATGAAGGCCCGCGTTGCCTCAACCTTCCTGCGCGGAAAATTGATATGGAACGACGGCACGACGCTGTCCGCGCCGGGAACGGGACGGTTCGTCCCGCGCGAATGCCGTCGGTAGTCGCAGGATGGTTGAGGCAACGAGTCGCGCGAATGAGCGACCGGTGATAAGCTCCGCGAAACCCATCGCCCTTCGTAGCGGCCAGGTTCCGCTATACGCGTGGTCAAGCCAAGGGAGGTCGAGATGGCCAACCGCCAGCAAAGAAGCAATCGGGAAGCCAAGAAGCCCAAGAAAGAGAAGATAAAAGTCATTGCCGCCGCGCCGAGCCAAAAGGCCGCGTCGTGGCAACCGACCCAGTCTCCCGACAAGAAGAAATAGCAGATATCAGCGCCGGAAGGCGTAGACTCTACGTCGCGTAGTCCGGCTCCTTGCGGTCGAGGATGCGCTTGAGCGCATCAAAATGCCGCTGCGAGGGCGTCGGGCCCTTGTAGAGATGGTCGTCCATGTAGTCGCGCCTGGTCTTCTCGACCACCGGCGTCGGCAGCTGCTTCAGCCGCTGCCCCGTCCACATGGCGTAGATCTGCACCTGTGCGGCGCGCTCGACGTAGTAGAGCTTGTCATAGGCTTCGGCGACGGTTGAACCAGTCGTGGTGATGCCGTGATTGGCCATGAACAGCACGCTCTTGTTGCCGATGACGCGGGCGAGCCGCGCGCCTTCCGCCGGGTCCATTGCCGGTCCCGCATATTCGTCGTCATAGGCGATGGCCTCGGACAGGCCGACCTCGGTCTGGCCGATCTCCTTGATGCGGGGGTCTTCGAGGCGAGTCAGCGCGCTGGCATAGGGCATGTGAGTGTGGAACACGGCCTTGGCCTGCGGCAGCGCCTTGTGGATCGGCGCGTGGATGCAATAGCAGGAGCGCTCGACATCGCCCTCGCCGCTCTTCACTTCGCTGTCGTCGATGCCGACCTCCATGAAAGTCGAGGCCGTCACCTCCGACCAGTGGGTGCCGAACGGGATTTGGTAATAGCGATCGCCTTGGCCCGGCACCACCAGCGTCAGATGATTGAAGATGCCTTCCGAAAAGCCGTGCATGTAGGCGAGCCGGTGGGCGGCGGCGAGATCGACCCGCGCCTGCCACTGCTCGGCCGACACATTGTCGCGAAGCGATTTCGGCGAAACCCTGAATTGCATGCGCGTGCTCCCGTGAGGCTTGTTGTTATGCGGGAGAGTATAGCGGATTTTGCGCGCGACGGCGGCGAGAATTGTCGCGGGGGTGGTATCTGCAATCTGCGGTGCTGTCGTCCCGGCGAAAGCCGGGCGACGGCTAGGCCGACCGCGCCAGCGCGCCGTCAATCATGGCCACTGCGTTCGGCACACCGTAGACGGCGACGAAGGAGCCGAAGCGCGGGCCTTTCTCCTGACCAAGCAGGACCTGGTAGAGCATGTTGAACCAGTCGAGCGAGACGCCGGGGCGGCCGTCCTTGCCCTTTTTCACGGGATCGAGGAACGGCTCGCGGCGGCCGATCTCATAGACCACGTTCTGGATGTCCTCCGCCGATGAATCAGCAGGCATGCTGGAAAGCGCATCGCGCAGATCCTGTAGCGCGGCGCGCTCGCGCTCGGTCGGCTCGCGGAATTTTTTGGTCGGCGCCACGAAGTCGCGATAATAGTTGATGGCGTAGTTCACCATCGCATCGAGCTTCGGATGGGTCTGCGGCGTTACGCCCGGGCGGTAGCGGCCGATGAAACCCCACAGCGTTTCCGCATTCTCCGCATTCGACGACGAAACCAGCGTCAGCAGGAGCTGGAAGGTCACGGGCATTTCGATCTTCGGCGGCTTGCCCGAATGCATGTGCCAGACCGGATTGGCGAGCTGCTGCTTGCCATCCTGCCGCGGGAAAGCGTCGATGAACTGCTGGTACTCGTCGACATGGCGCGGGATGACGTCGAAGTGCAGCCGCTTGGCCGCCTTCGGCTCGCGATACATGAACAGCGACAGCGATTCCGGCGAGGCGTAGCGCAGCCATTCGTCGATGGTGAGCCCATTGCCCTTGGACTTGGAGATCTTCTGGCCCTGCTCGTCGAGAAAGAGCTCGTAGTTAAATCCTTCCGGCGGCGTGCCGCCGAGCGCGGTGCAAATCTTGCCCGACAGTTTTACGGAATCGATCAGGTCCTTGCCCGCCATTTCGTAGTCGACGCCGAGCGCGACCCAGCGCAGCGCCCAGTCGGCCTTCCACTGACACTTCACGTTGCCGCCCGTGACCGTCGTCTCAACCTTCTCGCCCGTATCGGGATCGACATAGACGATGGTGCCTTTTACAACATTGCGCTCGACGATCGGCACGTAGAGCACCATGCCGGTTCGCGGTGAGATCGGAAGAAAGGGCGAGTAGGTCGCGCGGCGATCGGGCCCGAGGGTCGGCAGGATGATCTGCATCACCTTGTCATAGGCGGCGAGCATCTTCAGCAGCGTCTCGTCGAAACGCCCCGAACAGTAATAGTCAGTCGCGCTCGCGAACTCGTAGTCGAAGCCGAAATGGTCGAGGAAGGCACGCAGGCGCGCATTGTTGGCGGCGCCAAACGAGGGATATTCGCTGGAGAACGGGTCCGGGACGCGTGTCAGCGGCTTGCCGAGATGCGTCGCCATCATGTCGCGATTGGGCACATTGTCCGGCACCTTGCGAAGCCCATCCATGTCGTCGGAGAAGGCGAGCAGGCGCGTCTTGATCTTGTCGTCGGTGAGCACGCGGAAGGCATGCCGCACCATGGTGGTGCGTGCGACCTCGCCGAAGGTGCCGATATGCGGTAACCCCGAGGGGCCGTAGCCGGTCTCGAACAGCACCTCGTCCTTAGGTTTCTTCTTCAGCCGCGCGACAATCGCCTTGGCCTGCTCGAAGGGCCAGGCGTTGGATTTTTCGGCGAGTGAACGAAGATCGTCGGGCATGGCAAGTTCGGTCGTGGACATGTCGGGCAGGTTCTCCAGAAGCGGCGGAAACTAGCGCTTTCGCGCTCAAAAGTGAAATGTGGTGGGAGCCGTCATTCCGGGGCGTGCGAAGCACGAACCCGAATCTCGAGATTCCGGGTCTGGTCCTTCGAACCATCCCGGAATGACAGCGCAATTCTCAGAACGGGCTGATCGAGAAATAGCGCAGCCACAGATCGGTGTAGCGGCCTTTTTCCCAAACCCGGAACAGCGCCCAGTTCAACGCCTGGCGCAGGAGATCGTTGCCCTTGCGCACGGCGATGCCGACGCCCTCGCCAAAATACCGGCTCTCGACAAACGGCCCGCCGGAGAAGGCGC
>Ga0081540_1002668_pt1 | contig 14511 bp, 11 predicted proteins | sample TabmetS2T1R1_FD_71024 | JGI IMG/M metagenome (GOLD analysis project Ga0081540, IMG submission 71024) | Tabebuia heterophylla rhizosphere microbial communities from the University of Puerto Rico - S2T1R1 | ecosystem: Host-associated > Plants > Roots > Rhizosphere ... | reverse complement strand
GGCCCGGCTCGAAGTAAAACTCGCAATCCATATCCTTGTAGACGTCCAGCAGCCTGACGCGGGCGGCCAGTTTGTCGGCGCCCTTCCAGACTCGATCGACGTCTACGGTCCAGGTATGATCCTTCACTTCCATCACCTTGCCGATGAAGACGTATTGTGTGCGTGCAAAACCCTGGGCAGGCGAGATTGAATCGCACGCACAGGCATGCGCGACATCGGCCCCTGTCGCCGACAGACACAGCAACCCGACAAGCCACGCGAGCATCTTCAACGGCGGTCGGCACAACATGCGATGGGTCAAATCCACCTCCTGCGAAAGGAGTTCAGAAGCCACCGGGTCGCGCGAATGCGCGACCCGCGACGAGCGCAAATGCGCTCGCACAGAGATGACAGGCTCCGCGTGCCCACCATCAGGAGCGGAGTGTGCGACGGTGGGCACGGCGCAAGCGCGCCTTTGCCCACCTACAGGCAATCACACCTCCACGATCACGTAGCTGTCCTCGACGCGCACCGGAAAAGTCTCGGCGACGTACGGCCCCTTCTGCAGTTCCTCGCCACTTTCGACCGCGACCGGATAGGAGCGCACCTTCACCCGCTTCGGGTCGAAGTACGACTGCCCGTTGCGCATATCGAATTCCCAGCCGTGCCACGGGCAGCGCAAGAGCTCGCCGACGCGCGAGCGCTGGTAGATTCCAGGCTCGGGCGAGGTCAGCCGCGCAACGCAGGCGGCCTTTGCCAGCGGCGCGCCCTCGTGCGGGCAGCGATTGAGCAGCGCGAAGAACTCGCCATTGACGTGGAACACCACGATGTCGCGGCCCTCGACGCCAAAGACCTTGTTGCCGCCGGGCGGGATGTCTGAGGTGCGCGCGACGATGTGACGGGCCATGTTGTCCTTGGTCCGCGCTCAGAGCTTGTAGAGCGCGCGTGCGTTGCCGTTGAAGATTTTCCGGCGCTCGGTCTCCGTCAGCGGCGTCTTGAAGGCGTAGCGCGGGTCGTCGAAATCCCAGTGCGGATAATCCGACGAGAACAGCAGGCGATCGGCGCCGACCCATTCGATCAGCGAGCGCAGATGTTTGCCCTCATCGGGCTCGTCGATCGGCTGCGTCGTGAACCAGAAATGCCCCTTCACATATTCCGACGGACGGCGCTTGAGATGCGGCACCTCGCTGCGGAACGCCTCGAAGTGCCGGTCCATGCGCCAGGTGGCCGATGGGATCCAGCCGAAGCCGCCCTCGATGAACACGATCTTCAGATTCGGGAAGCGCTCCAGCACGCCTTCGAGCACGAGGCTGGTGAGCTGCGCCGCCATGGTGTGCGCGTTCGACTGGTGCTCCTCGACATAATAAGACGGCCAGCCGCCGCCGGTCGGCGCGTGGCCGCCATAGCCGCCGACATGGATGCCGAGCGGCAGGCCCAATTCCTGCGCGCGGGCATAGATCGGCCAGTAGCGGCGACGGCCGAGCGGCTCATTGGCGCGCGGGCAGACATTGATCTGCACATAGCGGCCGATTTTTGCGCAACGCTCGATTTCGGCGATGGCGAACTCTGTATCGTCCTGGCCGGCGAGGATCGAGGCTTTCAGACGCGGATCGCGGTCGGACCAGAAGGCGAGCTGCCAGTCGTTGATGGCGCGCTGGATCGCAGCTCCGAATTCGAGGTTCTGCTGCGAGAAGATGAAGAGATCGAGCACCTGCAAGATGCCGTACTCGATGTCGAGCGGATCGAGGTGCTGCTTGCGCATGAAATCGAGATCGGAGCCGGGAGGCCCGCCGGTCGGCGGCCAGGCGTCGCGGCGCGCGATCAGCGGCGAGGAGCGCGGGTACGGCGTGGTGCCGATATAGGGCGTGCGCAGATGGCTGCCATAGGTGCGCAAATGCTGCTGCCAGCGTTTCGGCAGGAACTGATCGAGATCGGAATGGGCGTGGATGCTCGGATGCACGTCGCAATCGATGATGCGCAGCCGGCTCTTGGCGGCTTCTTCCTCGGCGAGGATGGGGCGGTCGATGACGTCACTCATGCGATCCTCCTTCGGGCATTCAGGCTTTAGGCCGCGAGCTTGAGCCGCGGAAAGGTTTCAAGCGGATTGTCGGCGCACATGCGCGAGACGATGCTATCAGGCAGATGCGGCGGCATCGGATCGTCGCCGTCAAACTGCCAGTGCGGATAGTCTGACGCGAACAGGAACATCTTGTCGGAGCCGATCTGCTCGATGATGTCGGCAACGCCTGCGGCATCCGGCGGACCATCGAACGGCTGCATGGTGACGCGGACATGGTCGCGGATGATCGAAGCCGGCTCGCGCTCGACCCAAGGCACCTCGACGCGCACGCCGCGCCAGGTCTTGTTGGCGCGCCACATGAAGGCCGGCAGCCAGCTCACGCCCGATTCCATCAGCACGACCTTGAGATCGGGAAATTTTCCGAACACGCCCTCATAGATCAGGCTGAGAAGCTGGGCCTGAAACGCCTGCGCTTCGGCGAGATAATATTCGTAGCGATAGGACGGCCAGCCGATCGAGCTTGGCGCCGTGCGATAGGCGCTGCCGGCATGGATTGCGACCGGCAGCTTGTGCTTCGCCGCCGCCTGCCAGACCGGCCAGTAGTGCCGGCGTCCCAGCAGCGTCTCGCCCTGCGCCAGCACCAGCACGGAGACGAAGCGGTTGTCGCCGGCCCTGCGCTCGATTTCTTCCACCGCCAGATCCGGCGCCTGCATCGGCAACACGATCGAGGCGCTCAGCCGCGGGTCCTTCGAAAGCCACTCGGCCGCGATCCAGTCGTTGATCGCCTTGCAGAAGTCGGCTGCCATGTAGGCGTCGAACACGGCCTGTGCGCCGTAGACCACGTTGCAGATGGCGTGGCTCGAACCGAGCTGGTCGAACGCGCCGCGCTGCACCATCTTGAGATCGCTGCCCGGCTTGCCGTTGGCGGGCCGCCAATCGGCACGGCCGGTGAACGGCATATTGGGGGGATAGGAGTTGAGGTCGAGGCCGTCGATGGCGCGGCTGACCACCTGCTCTTTCCAATGGTCGTCGAGATAAGGCAGCAGCGTAGTGCGGGTTCCGCCCACCGCGGGATGAATATCGCAGTCGATCCGCGTGGCCGCCATGGAGCTTCCTCGGGTTTTCGTCTTGATCTTTGTCTTGGCGATCTATGCGTCGCGGTGCAACTCTGCCGCCGATGCGCGGGAGGCGCAAGCGCATAACGCGAGGGGCCGCTCTGCCCCAACTGCACATCGCGTCGAACCTGCCGTTCGCTACACGAAATATTCGGCGCTGGCCAAGCTCGCCGGCTGTGGTACGGAGGACGAGCGCGCATCACGCAAGGAGATGAAAATGAAATCCGGCAGACTGGCCGTTGTCGCCATCTCGCTTTTCGCAGCAACTGCTTCCGCCGCGTCGGCCGCCCCGGCGACGGCGAACGGACCTGCAGCCTTGGCGCTGGCCGGCGTAGTGGCGCTGTATTCGCCGCTGCTGACGGCGGATGAACGGGAAGCCGTCAGCGCATTGTTCGTCGGGCAGAGCGGCGTGCGCTATGCCAAGAAGATTTCGGTCACCGCGGACAAGATCGTCTGCCGGGTCAGCAATGTCGACATCACGGCGCGCTCCTGCGAACTCACCTTCAAGGGCGCCAAGCAGACCATCACCGGCCGGCGGGCGAGCGAAATCTTTGCCACCGAAGCCATGGCAGGGGTGCCGCCCGATGGCGCGGCCGGATCGGTGGTCGAAAGCCTCTCGAAGCTCGACTGCACGCTCGACCCGGCCGAGATCAAACAGAAGGCCGGCGGTGGCGCCAGTTGTTCGTTCGAGACGGGGAATTGAAGCCTCAATGCATGAGCCTGCATGACCAGCAAAAACATCAATAATTTTGCCCAGATTGGCGGACTTGTCGCTTTCTGTCCCCGAAGCATCGACGATGAACCGCCGTCGCCGATGAGGATGCGCAATGGCGGCAATAGGTTAGCCGTTAGCAAGGCAGGTCCGGTGGCGTGCCCACACGTAAGGGCACTGTCGTGTTGCCGTACGCAGACAGAAATCATACTACATGCTAAGGTTGCGATCTACTTAGCCGACTGTTTGTCAACTTGCAGGAGGCTTGCATGGCGGAACGCGCCGACGGCCAAGAGGGTCCTTGCACGAAGCAATTCTTCTTGCGTGAGCTGGTCGAGGGCCAGAACGACAAGTTGGGCCATGAAGTCGACGAGATCCTTTGGATCGGACGACAATACGCGATCTACCGCACCCGCAAGGGTGTCTACGTGCAGTTCTCGGATTCCGAAGATGAGGAAAGGGCACAGCGGAGCAAATTTACGAGGATTTCACCCGAACTCTGCGAACTGCGCTACCTCACCTGCGAATTGCATGCGAGATGGCGTTCTTCTCCTTCGCTGCTTCGTCTCGGAAGTAGCGATGATCCAGCGAAGCTATATGACTACAGCATTGCCCAATCTATCGCGCTGGTCATGGAGAACGACATTCCCGGTGGAATGACACTTGCGAAGCAAACACTGGCGCTAGTTGTCGATCGCGTGACGAATGACAATACGGTGAGATACTTCGTGAGTTGTGTAATCTGTTGGATGTTGTGTGCAGTTCTCGGTGTAGTGGCACTTTGGGTAGTAACTCGTTTGTATCCCTGGCCAGAATTGCGGAGCTTTGTCGTTGCCGCAATGTTTGGTGCAACTGGTGCAATGCTGTCCGTGGCGATTCGTCTCCGGGAGTTCGCGCTGCGGCCGTGCCAACAATCCAACATGAACATTGTAAGAAGTGCCACGCGTGTCGGGATAGGTTTCATTGCAGGTCCTCTTCTGCTTCTGTTACCGCATTCGGCAATCCTAAGCGATCATTGGAAGCTACTTGTGTCTGGCGGGTTGCAAGGAGCCGCTGTTCTGGGCGTGCTCGGTGGATTCACGGAACGACTCCTTCCAAACCTTCTTCAAAAAGCAGTCGGCCAATCGGAACCTGCTGCTGGCACACCCGTGCAAGCTGCTAGGATGGAGCAAGCACGGGCACAGGCCGCCGTCGGATGAGGGGTCTGTCTCCGCGGAGAGAACCCCTCTCCGGCGCTTCGCGCCACCTTCTCCCACAAGGGGAGAAGGAAGGAAGCGCCACAATTGACAGACAAATCTAATCATCTGCAAATGTCCGCCCAAAATCGGAAAAGGCAGGACGTATCGCGTGCTAGGTAACGAACAAGAAACTTACGAATGCGATGCGCTGGTCGTTGGCTCCGGATGCGCCGGCCTATCGGCGGCGGTTACCGCGGGGCATCACGGCCTCAACGTTCTCATCGTCGAGAAGGAGCCGCGTTTCGGCGGCACCACCGCGCGCTCCGGCGGCTGGCTGTGGATTCCCGGCACGTCGCTGGCCAAAGCGTGGGGCATCGAGGAGAGCGAGGGGCAGGCAAAGACCTATCTCCGCCACGAGGCCGGCAACAGTTTTGACGCCGCGCGCGTCGATGCGTTCCTGAGCGAAGGGCCGAAGGCGGTGGATTTCTTCACCAGCAAGACCGCTGTTCGCTTCGACATGCCGCTGACCTTTCCGGATTATCACGCCGAAGCGCCGGGCGGCGCGCAGGGCGGCCGCTCGATGGTGACGCGGCCGTTCGATGGCCACGAACTGGGCGAACATATCAAGGATCTCGGCAGCCCCCTGCCCGAACTCACGGTGTTCGGCATGATGCTGGGATCGGGCAAGGACATCGTCCACTTCATGCGCGCGACCAAATCGCTGACCTCGGCGATCTATGTCGCAAGACGCCTGTCGAAGCATGCGATGGACGTGCTGCGCCACGGCCGCGGCATGACGCTGACCAACGGCAATGCGCTGGCCGGGCGTCTTGCCAAATCGGCGTTCGACCTGAAGATACCGCTGTGGCTGTCCTCGCCGGTGCACGAGCTCATCGTCGAGGATGGCGCGGTGCGCGGCGCCGTCGTCGAACGCAAGGGCAAGCTTGTCCGCATCAATGCCAGGCGCGGCGTGGTGCTGGCCTGCGGCGGCTTTCCACATGATGTGGCAAGGCGCAAGGCGATGTTTCCGCATGCGCCTGACGGCACCGAACATTTCTCGCCGGGCCCTGCCGGCAACACCGGCGACGGTTTGCGGCTGGCGGAGACCGCGGGGGGCCGCATCGAGGACACGCTGCCGAACGCGGCGGCCTGGGTGCCGGTCTCGATCACCGAGCGCAAGGACGGCTCCAAGGGCGTGATGCCGCATTTCATCGACCGCGCCAAACCCGGCGTGATCGCCGTGATGCGCGACGGCAGGCGCTTTGCCAATGAAGGCAACTCCTACCATGACTTCGTGCAGGCGATGGTGAAGGCGGCCAGGCCCGGCGAGGAAATCACCGCGTATCTCGTTTGCGATCACCGCGCGCTGCGAAAATATGGCCTCGGATGCGTGCCGCCGTTTCCGATGCCGCTGCGCCATCATCTTGCGACCGGCTATCTCAAGCGCGGCACCACGCTCGCCGAGCTGGCTGATCGGACCGGTATCGATCGACAGGGGCTGGAGACAACCATCGCCGAGTTCAACGCCTCAGCCGCGGAAGGCCGCGATCCCGCGTTCGGCAAGGGATCGCGTGCCTATAACCGCTACCAGGGCGATGCGCTGCATGGCCCGAACCCCTGTGTCGCGCCGATCAAGGACGGACCATTTTATGCGATCAAGCTGGTGATCGGCGATCTCGGCACCTATGCCGGCATCAAGACCGACGAGCACGCCCGCGCGCTGGATGAACACGGCCAGCCGATCGCAGGCCTCTATGCCGCCGGCAACGACATGGCGAGCATCATGGGCGGCAACTATCCCGGCGCCGGCATCACGCTCGGACCCGCGCTGACGTTCGGCTATATCGCGGGGAAGCATATTTCCGGCGAGCCTGCGCCCTAGAAATGTCCTGAGCTGGAACGAACCTTGATGGATTCGATTATCCCGCATCGAACCGGAGATCGCCTTATGCGTGCGCCGCGCTTGTTCATCATCAGCGTCCTGACCTTCATCCCGGCGCTCGCCCTTGCCGCCGAAACTGAGTGGCAGCGATACGTAATCCCGAGCACCGGGACCAGTGTCGACATGCCGGTTTCGATCTTCACCAGCGACGCCGGCGCGCCCGAGGGTGGTGGAACCGGGCGGCGGTTTTTCACCGAAGACCGCCGCGCCGATCTGACGGTGCAGTCCGTTCCCAATCCCGCAAACGATTCGCCCGCAACGTTCCTCGCCAAGATGCGACCGCCCGCCGGCATCATCTACAAACGGATCACGTCTGATTTCTTTGTCGTGTCCAGCATCCGCAACGACCGCATCTGGTACAACCGCTGCAACCGCGGCAACGGCACCCTGGATTGCGTGCTGATCAATTATCCCGCCGCCGAGAAGCGCCAGTGGGACAGCGTGGTCACGCGGATCAGCCGCACGCTAAGCTAACGCGACTGACTTCCAGGAAATTTCAGGAAAGGACGGCATTTCGGTTCCGAAGCGAGGAACCGTCGAGTGTGCACTGCGTTGCCGCAGGGTCATCGTCAGTAACCGCGAGGTTGTTTCGTGAATCGTAGGGATTTCCTCGCTGCTTCGGCGTTGCCGTTGATATCAGGGGTGGCGCAAGGGCTTTTGTCCCCCGCCCATGCCCAGCCGGCGCCGTTCGATCGATCCATCGTCCGGCAAATCGCCCGCGACCTCGCAAGCAAGCCCTACAAGGCGCCGAGCGAGAAGCTGCCCGACAATCTCGCCAATATCGATTACGATCACTATCGGGCGATCCGTTTCTTGCCGGAGCGCGCGCTCTGGCGCGGCGAAAAACTTCCCTTCGAGGCGCAGTTCTTCCATCGCGGGTTCTTCTACAAGAACCGCGTCGACATCTTCGAGGTGAAGAACGGCCAGGCATCGATCATCCCCTACCAACCCGATCTGTTTTCGTTCGGCGATACGGCGCCGCCCGGCCCGGGGGTGGATCTCGGCTTCGCCGGTTTTCGACTGCATGCGCCGATCAACAAGCCCGACTATTATGACGAGGTCTGCGTCTTTCTCGGCGCGAGCTATTTTCGCGCAGTGGCGAAGGGCCAATTATACGGGCTTTCGGCGCGCGGCCTGTCGATCAACACAGGCGAAGCCAAGGGCGAGGAATTCCCGTTCTTCAAGACATTCTGGATCGAGAAGCCGGCAGCGGGCGCCAATTCCATTGTCGTGCATGCGCTGCTCGACAGCGAGAGCGCCGCCGCGGCCTATCGCTTCACCATCCGGCCCGGCGACACCACCGTGTTCGATGTCGAGATGGCGATCTATCCGCGTGTGGATCTGGATCACGCCGGCCTCGCACCGATGACCAGCATGTTCTTCTTCGGGCCGAACGACCGCAAGGATGTCGAGGACTTCCGCCCCTCGGTCCACGACTCGGACGGGCTTGCGATCTTCAACGGCCGGGGCGAGGAGCTTTGGCGGCCGCTGCATAATCCACGGGATCTGCAAGTCTCCTCGTTTGCCGATCTCAACCCGCGCGGCTTCGGCCTGATGCAGCGCCAGAAGGATTTTGCCGCCTACCAGGATCTGGAATCGAATTTTGAGCGCCGGCCGAGCCTGTGGGCGGAGCCGATCGGCGATTGGGGCGAAGGCGCGGTGAAGCTCCTGGAGATTCCAACCAAGGAAGAAATCCACGACAACATCGCGACATTCTGGCTGCCCAAAAATCCGCTACCCGCCAAGGGCGAGCACACCTACACCTATCGTTTGCATTGGGGACCGGATGCACCAAAATCCACTTCGCTCGCGCGATTTTCCCGAACCGGCATCGGCGCGCGAGGCGATAACGCCTCGATCTTCGTGCTCGACGTGACCGGCGAGCGGCTGAAATCGGTCGATCCGAAAATCCTGCGCGGCGTCGTGACGGCCGAAAAGGCGAAAATCCAGAACATCGTCACCCAGCCGAACCCGGCGACCGGCGGCTGGCGATTGAGCTTCGAACTGTCGAAGGAAAAGACCCCCGTCGAAATCCGCGCATCGCTCATGCAGGACAATGAGGCGGTATCCGAGGTCTGGGTCTATCGATGGACACCATAGCGAAACCCCGCGGAGCGACCGGGGCCGGCGATATCCCGCTGAACGATTTCCTTCCACCGGAATCGCCATTGGATATGGCGGTGCAGGCGTTGCGGCGGTTCGAGGCGCCACCGTCGCCCAAATTTGCGCCGATGTGGTTACGGCGCGGCTTCGTGCTGACCGGCACCGCGATCCTGACCGCGGCGGGCTGTTATGAGATGTACCGGGTGCTTCAGGTCGGCGGTGTCACGGTCCTGGAATCGATCATCCTTGCGTTGTTCGTGCTGCTGTTTGCCTGGATCGCTTTTTCCTTCATGTCGGCGCTTGCCGGCTTCTTCGTGCTGCTGACGCGAAAGAAGGATGAACTCGGCATCGATGCCAGCGCTCCCCTGCCCGCGATCCATAGCCGGACCGCAATGCTGCTGCCGACCTATAATGAGGATCCCCACCGCGTGCTGGCGCGATTGCGCGCGATCTATGAATCGGTCAAGGAGACCGGACACGGCACGCGGTTCGACTGGTTCGTGCTGAGCGACACCACCGACCCCGCAACCTGGATCGCCGAGGAAAAATGCTTTCTAAAACTGCGACAGGACACAGGCCACGTGGCCGCGCTCTTCTACCGCCACCGCCCCGAGAACACCGCGCGCAAGTCGGGCAATATCGAGGAATGGGTCCGGCGGTTCGGCGCCAATTATGAGTGCATGCTGATTCTGGACGCCGACAGTCTGATGACCGGCGACAGCGTCGTTCGCCTCGCGGCCGCCATGGAAGCGCATCCGAAGATTGCGCTGATTCAGACGCTACCTGTCATCGTCAACGCGAGATCGCTGTTCGCACGCTGGCAGCAATTCGCCGGGCGGCTGTATGGCCCGATGCTGGCGGCGGGGATCGCATGGTGGCACGGCTCCGAAGGCAATTACTGGGGACACAACGCCATCATCCGTATCCGTGCCTTTGCGCAATATGCGGGGCTTCCCGAATTGAAGGGGCGCAAGCCGTTCGGCGGACATATCATGAGCCACGACTTCATCGAGGCCGCACTAATGCGGCGCGGCGGCTGGGCCATCCACATGGCGCCGGCGCTGCGCGGCTCTTACGAGGAATCCCCGCCTACGCTTTCGGATTTCGCCGCCCGCGACCGGCGCTGGTGCCAGGGCAATCTGCAGCATCTGGCGTTGCTGCCGACTCGCGGCTTTCACTGGGTATCGCGGCTTCATCTGCTGACGGGGATCGGATCGTATCTCACCGCACCGCTCTGGCTGATTTTTCTCGTGTCCGGGATCCTGGTCTCGCTGCAGGCGCAGTTCGTCCGGCCCGAATATTTCCCGAAGGGATATTCGCTGTTCCCGCAATGGCCGGCGCAGGACCCGGTTCTGGCGGCATGGGTATTCGCCGGCACCATGGGAATGCTGATCGTGCCTAAGCTGCTCGCCTTCGTCGTGCTCGTTACCGATCGCGACACACGCAGGAAATTCGGCGGGGGGCTGCTGGTGCTCGCCGGCATCCTCACTGAAACCATTCTTTCGGGCCTGACCGCGCCCGTGATGATGATCTTCCAGTCTTCCGCGGTCGGAGAAATCCTGTTCGGGCGCGATGCCGGATGGCAGGTTCAGCGCCGTGACGATGGCGCGGTTTCGCATCGTGACATTGTGAGTACCTATTCGGCGCCGACTTTGGTCGGGATCGCCATGGCGGTTGCCGCCTATGCGGTCTCACTGCCATTGCTGCTCTGGATGACGCCGGTGATCCTCGGCCTGCTGCTTTCGATTCCGATTGCAATATTGTCGTCATCGTCGGACCCGAACCATCGGCCTCGATTATTCAAAACCCCGGAGCAGACCGCGCCACCACAGGTGCTGACAAGGGCAAATGAATTGGGCAGCGCGCCGCATTCGCCGTTCGCCTGCCCGCTGCACGAATTGCGCCGCGATGCCGCGCTGCTCGAAGCGCATCTCAACAATCTTGCCGAACAAGGTTCGCGGAAGCGGGGCGAGGTCGATCCCCATCTTGCGATCGCGCGCGCCCGCATCGAAGACGCCGTAACGTTCGAGGAGGCGGCAGGCTTTCTCAGCGCGCGAGAGAAGTTCGCGGTGCTCAAAGCGCCTGCGGTTCTTGCCGTTCTCTTTCAACTGCCGGATTCGGTTTAATTGCAGGCTCCGTTTCCCTGCCGCTTGAGATTGAACCCGGCGGCTGCCGTCCCTGATGCAATCCTTGGCCCAAATCCTTGGCCCATGCGGCAAATCTGCTAGACTGCCTGTCAGCGAGGCGAAAATGGAAGCGCCCGGACCCGAGCGAAGGCTCGCAGCGGTCCTTGCCGCCGACATGGTCGGTTATAGCCGGCTGATGGAGGTCGACGAGGCGGGGACGCTTGCTCGCCTCAAGACCCATCGCCTTGAGCTCATTGATCCCGCCATTGCCAAGAACCGGGGACGCATCATCAAGACGACCGGTGACGGCTTGCTGGTGGAGTTCCGCAGCGTCGTGGATGCGGTGTCCTGCGCAGCCGAAGTCCAGCGCCGGATGGCGCTGCGCAATGCCGATGTGCCGCCGGCGCGATGGATCCAGTTCCGCATCGGCATCAATCTGGGCGACGTGATCATTGAGGACAACGATATTTTCGGCGATGGCGTCAACGTCGCGGCGCGTCTCGAAGTGCTCGCCGAGCCCGGCGGCATCTGCGTCTCGGGCGCCGTGCGCGATCAGGTCAACCACCGGCTCGACAACATCGCCTTTGAGGATATCGGCGAGCAGAACGTCAAGAACATCACCCGCCCGATCCACGTCTTTCGGATGCGGCTCGAGCCGGATGCAGCCGGGGCGCCTGTCAACGGCAAGGACGGCGCGGCGACGACAATCACGACGAGGAAGCCGTCGATCGCCGTGCTGCCGCTGGTCAACATGAGCGGCGATCCGGAGCAGGAATTCTTCGCCGACGGCCTCACCGAGGACATCATCACGGAACTGTCGCGCTTCCGCGACCTGCTGATCATCTCGCGCAACTCGACCTTCGTGCACAAGGGCAAAGCCGTAAAGGTGCAGGAGGTCGCGCGCGAGCTCGACGTCGAATACGTCCTCGAAGGCAGCGTGCGCAAGGTCGGAGATCGCGTCCGCGTCACCGTGCAGCTGATCGACGCGCAAACCGACCGGCATGTCTGGGCCGAGCGCTACGACCGCAAGCTGGAGGATATCTTCGCCATCCAGGACGAGGTGACCGGAGCGATCGTCGCCACGCTTCCCGGCCGCGTCGAAGCGGCCACGCAGGAACGCGCGAAGCGCCAACGAACCGACAACATGGCCGCGTATGAGTGCGTGCTCGCCGCCAAGGTGCTGCACCACCGCTCGCAGCGGGAGGCCAATGCCGAGGCGCAGGTTCTGCTCGACCGCGCCATCTCGCTCGATCCGAATTACGCGCACGCTCATGCCTGGAAGGCCTGCGTGCTGGGACAGACCTGGGTCTATCGATGGTGCGCGGATCGCGACGCCACCTTCCAACAGGTGGCTGACGAGTTGCAGACCGCGCTGGCGCTCGACGACAACGACAGCGACGTTCACCGCATCCTGGCCGCGGTGAACCTGACGCGCGACGATCACGAGAGGGCAGCCTACCATCAGGAACGCGCGCTCGCGCTCAATCCCAACTACGATCTGGTCGTCGTGCAGCAGGGCGAGTTTCTGACCTGGCTGGGCCGGCCGGAAGAGGGGATCGACTGGATCAAGCGGGCGATGCGTCTCAATCCCTACCACCCCGAACGCTTCTGGAACCACCTCGGCCGGGCCTGCTACTGCGCCGAGAAATTTGCGGAAGCCGCAGAGGCTTTCGCGCGGATCACGCGGCCCGATCACACGCATCACGCGTTCCTCGCCGCGACCTTCGCGCAAATGGGCAACGCCGTTGCCGCCGCCGCCCATGCGGCAGAGGTGGTGAAGCTCGAGCCGGGTTTTTCGGTGGCCGCCTATCTCGCCACCCAGCACTACAAGCAGGACGCCGACCGACGGCGTCATGAGGCCGGCCTTCTCAAAGCAGGGTTGCCGGGCTGAAGCTGCAGCATTCTTTGAGGGACAGCCCGTTTATCCCTTGAGCCGGGTCCGTAAGCCCTCCAGCCGCACCACCGCTACGCCACAGCCGAATAACCCTCCGTGACTTCGCCGCGCGCGTTGCTGGATTCTTTCTCGCTACTCTGGAGTGATCTGCGCATCCTTGACGACTTTGGCCCAGCGCGGGCGATCTTTCGCGATCAGATCTGCCAGGCGCTGAGGCGGGCCGCCTTGCGCAATCAAGCCTTGCTTGCCGAGAAGGGCTCGAACGCCCGGCTCCGCGAGTATCTCGTTGAACACCGCATTGTAGCGGTCGACGATCTCTTTCGGCGTATTGGCCGGAGCAAGAACGCCGTACCACAAATCGACATCGAAGTCGGCGACGCCGAGTTCTGCGAGCGTCGGTACATTTGCCGCCTGCGGCGTCCGTTTTTGGCTGCCCACAGCGAGGATGCGGATTTGTCCGGTTTCTGCGAGCGGAAGCGCGGTATGGACCGGCAGGAACATCGCCGAGACGTGTCCACCCGCAAGATCCTTTATCGCGCCGGCCGACCCTGAATAAGGAATGTGCGTCAGGTTGATTTGCGCCGTGAGCTTGAACAGCTCCATGGCGAGATGTTGCGGCGTGCCACGGCCGGGAGAAGCATAGTTGATCTCGCCCGGTTTGCGGCGGGCAAGTGCGATCAGCTCCGCGAGTGTGGTGACGCCAAGCGAAGGATGAACGACGAGCGCCAAAGCGCCGGTTGCGATCTCGGCGATCGGCACGAAATCCTTCTCGGGATCGTAGGGGACTGTCGGATAAAGGCTGGCATTCATCACGAACGTATTCACGGTCACCAGCAGGTTCTGGCCATCAGGCGCAGTGCGCGCTGCGGCCTGCGTACCGATATTGCCGCTGGCGCCGGGCTTGTTCTCGACGATGACAGGGTGATTCCAGCGCTGTCGCAGTTCCTCGCTGAGGATGCGCGCGAGCAGGTCAGGCCCCGTGCCCGGCGAGAAAGGGACGTTGAGCCGGATTGGTTGCTGTGACTGTCCGTGAGCCAGGCCGGACATCATGGGGGCAAAGGCCGCGACGAGAATCCCCAGCACCGTACGGCGCGAATGCATTCCGCTTGCGGAATCGATCGCCACGTTTTCCTCCCATATTTTGCCCGCCAAGCCGGTCAGCCCGCGGACCTTTCTTTATTAAAATCTCTCATTGTGAGATTATGACGTATTATGCGCCGATCGGCGTCAGTTCAAGCTTGATTCTGCTGGATCGGGAAAAGTATCTGCCCAAAGCGGGGCCAACGCGGGCCGCGCGCCAAAACCGGAGCGAAGTCAGACCATGCGGCTCGATGCATGAAGCCGAAGAACAGCCTGGAGCGGGTGCTTGCGGTCCTCGAAGTGTTTTCCGAGGAGCGGCTGGAATGGACGCCCGAGGATTTGATGCGCGAGCTCGGCTACAG
>Ga0081540_1002667_pt1 | contig 14515 bp, 15 predicted proteins | sample TabmetS2T1R1_FD_71024 | JGI IMG/M metagenome (GOLD analysis project Ga0081540, IMG submission 71024) | Tabebuia heterophylla rhizosphere microbial communities from the University of Puerto Rico - S2T1R1 | ecosystem: Host-associated > Plants > Roots > Rhizosphere ... | reverse complement strand
ACGCCGTGGACTATCGAGTCAATCACCGACGTCTCTGAAATACTGGATCGCCCGGTCAAGCCGGGCGATGACACGCGAAGTGCCGCCGCTACTGCACCTCCGCGAGCTTTCGTCCGGTGGGGACAATCCCCGCCTTCTTTCCGGTAGAATCGAACTGCTTGAGATAGGCGACGATGTCGTCAATTTGCTTTGGATCCTTCAAGCCCGGAAAGATCATCTTTGTGCCGGGTATCTTGGCCTTCGGATCCCTGATGTATTCGCGGAAGGTGGCTTCATCCCAGGTGATGCCGGAATTCTTGTTCGCAGGTGAATAGCTGAAGCCTTCAATCGACCCGGCCTTGCGCCCGAACAGCCCGTTGAGCACCGGGCCGACGGCGTTCTTTGCGCTCTCCCCGATCTGATGACACGCCTTGCATTGGACGAAAATCTTCTCGCCCGAAGCCGCGTCCTGCGCATATGCGGGGGCAATCGCGAAAAATCCGGCCCCCAGCACGACAACGAGACCTCGCATCTGGGCATCCTCCTGCAATGCGGCTATGGCCGCTACGTCGATGCCCCAAAAAATATGACGCGAAGGAGATGGGTGTAGTCGGACTCGAACACCATGATCGCCACAAATACCAGCACCAGCACTGGCGGCAGCAGGATCGCATAGGCCAGGGCCAACCGCTCCCACGCCATGTGCATGAACACGGCGACGATCAGGCCGGCCTTCAGCACCATGAACAGCAGGATCAGCGACGGTCTGAGATAGCCATGGATGCCGAAGTAGTCGACGAGATAGGAGCAGGTGCTGAGCACGAACAGCCATCCCCAAACCACTAGATAAAGCTTGATCGGATGCTGCTGTCCCTTGGCGTGCGTGGCTACGGAAGCGTGTGCTTCAGGCGCATGCATGTGTAGCGCTGGTTGTTGTCCTTCGATCTGTACGGCTACGTTTGTCATGCGCCACCTCACCAAAGATAGAAAAAGGCAAAGATGAAGACCCACACAAGGTCGACGAAGTGCCAGTACAGGCCGGTGATCTCGACGATCTCGTAATACCCCTTGCGGCTCGTGAAGAAGCCGCGCCGTTCGACGTCGAAGTCTCCGCGCCAGACCTTTCGCGCAATCGCGATCAGGAAGATCACGCCGATCGTCACGTGCGTGCCGTGGAAGCCGGTGATCATGAAGAAGCTTGAACCGAACTGCGCCGCGCCCCACGGATTTTCCCAGGGCCGGACGCCTTCCATGATCAGCTTGGTCCATTCGAAGGCCTGCATTCCGACGAAGGTTGCGCCAAATGCAGCCGTCGCCAGCATCAGGGCCGCGGTTTTGACGCGATCGCGGCGGTAGCCGAAATTGACGGCCATCGCCATCGTTCCGCTGCTGCTGATCAGGATGAACGTCATGATGGCGATCAGGATCAGCGGAATTTCCTGGCCACCGATGTGCAGGGCGAAGACCTTGCTGGGGTTGGGCCACGGTACGGTCGTCGACATGCGCGCCGTCATGTACGACAGCAGGAAGCAGCTGAAGATGAAGGTGTCGCTGAGCAGGAAGATCCACATCATGGCCTTCCCCCAGGAGACATTCTTGAAAGCGCGCTGATCCGACGCCCAATCGGCGGCGACGCCGCGTAATCCTGCGATCAGCTGAGGTGGTTGTTGGGGGTTTGCCAGCGTGGTCTCTGCCATCGGACCCCTCTTACGTGAGCAACTGGCGACAGATGTTGACGAAGTCGTCTGTCCAGCCGGTCAAGAGACCAAGCAAGACCAGCCAGACCAGCAGCAGGAAATGCCAATAGATTGCGCAGAGCTCCACGCTCAGGCGCAGCCGGATCAGCTCGACGCCGCGCCAGACCTTGGCGATGGTTCTGCCGAGGGCCACAAGACCGCCGATCAGATGCAGCCCGTGCGTAGCGGTGATCAGGTAGAAGAAGGCATTGGCTGGATTCTTCGCCAGGAAATACCCGGAGACATCAAGCTGATGCCACACCAGCAGCTGCCCGATCAGGAAGGTAACGGCGGACGCTCCGCCGACGACCAGGCCGACGATCACGTTATCAAGGTCGTTGCGGCGCACCGCCATGTACGCCCAATGCAGCGCGATACTGCTTATGACCAGGACACCCGTGTTGACCCACAACAGTCTCGGCACCGGGAGCGAGCGCCAGTCCGCCATGTTGGTGCGCATGGAGTAGGCGCTGATGAGGAGTGCGAACAACGCGCCGGCCACCGCGAGGAATACACCCAGTCCGACTTTGGCCGCCGGTGGCGACGAAAGACTCTCCTCGCGCAAATCGGCGGCCAGCCCCTCCTCCAGCCAGGGCTTGCTCGCCAATCGTTGCTGCGAGAGCCACCATCCCGCAATTGCCGCCAGGCCAGCCATGTAGAGTACGACGGCACTCACGGATGGGCCCCCTGCGCCAGCAATCCGGCCGGCGGTTCGTTTTGCGGAACGAAATCCCTCTTGGCGCCGGGGACGCTGTAATCGTAAGCCCAGCGATAGACGATCGGGAGCTCCTTGCCCCAATTGCCATGCCCCGGCGGGGTCTCCGGTGTCTGCCATTCCAGCGACGTGGCTCCCCACGGATTGCCCCCTGCCTCTTTTCCTTTGGTCAGGCTCCAGATCATGTTGAACACGAACACGAGCTGGGCGAAGCCGACAATCAAGGCGGCCACGCTCATGAACGCATTGAGGTCGTGGGCGGATGCCGGGATGAAGGCTGTATCCCCAATGTCGTGATAGCGGCGGGGCACGCCGAGCAGGCCCAGATAGTGCATGGGAAAGAAGATCGCATAGGCGCCGAGGAACGTGACCCAGAAGTGGAATTTTCCGAGCGCCTCATTGAGCATTCGCCCGGTGACCTTCGGGTACCAGTGATAGATGCCGCCGAACACGGCCATGATCGGCGCAATGCCCATCACCATGTGGAAGTGGGCAACCACGAACATCGTGTCGGACAGCGGAACGTCCACGACCACGTTGCCGAGAAACAGGCCCGTCAGGCCGCCGTTCACGAAGGTGATGATGAACGCAAGCGCATACAGCATCGGAACGGTGAGGTGAATGTCGCCGCGCCACAGCGTCAGCACCCAGTTGTAAACCTTGATGGCGGTGGGGATCGCGATGATGAGCGTCGTGGTGGCGAAGAAGAACCCGAAATACGGGTGCATGCCGCTCACATACATATGGTGCGCCCATACGACGAAGCTCAGCGCCCCGATGGCCACGATGGCCCAAACCATCATGCGATAGCCGAAGATGTTCTTCCGCGCGTGCACGCTGATCAGATCGGAAATGATGCCGAAAGCGGGCAAGGCGACGATGTAGACTTCAGGATGGCCGAAGAACCAGAACAGGTGCTGGAACAGGATCGGGCTGCCACCACCGTACTTCGTCAGCTGCCCCATCTCGACGAGAGTGGGCATGAAGAAGCTGGTTCCCAGCAGACGGTCGAGCAGCAGCATCACGGAGGCAACGAACAGCGCCGGGAAGGCCAGCAGCGCCATGACGGTGGCCGTGAAAATGCCCCACACCGTCAGCGGCATGCGCATCAACGTCATGCCGCGGGTACGCGCCTGCAGCACCGTCACCACATAGTTCAGGCCGCCCATGGTGAAGCCGATGATGAACAGGATCAGCGAGGCCAGCATGAGGACGATGCCCCAATCCTGCCCAGGCGTCCCCGAGAGAATCGCCTGGGGCGGGTACAGCGTCCAGCCGGCGCCGGTGGGCCCGCCCGGCACGAAAAACGTCGCGGCCAGCACGATGACCGCAAGCAGGTAGACCCAGTAGCTCAGCATGTTGACGTAGGGGAAGACCATGTCCCGCGCGCCGACCATCAACGGAATGAGGTAGTTTCCGAAACCTCCGAGGAACAGCGCGGTAAGCAGATAGATCACCATGATCATGCCGTGCATGGTGATGAACTGAAGATACTGGCTTGGATCGATGAACGAGAACGTGCCGGGGAATCCGAGTTGCAGGCGCATCAGCCATGACAGGACCAGCGCGACCAGTCCGATGGCCATCGCCGTGATCGAGTACTGGACGGCAATGACCTTGGCGTCCTGGCAGAATACGTACCGCGTCCACCAGCTTCGGGGATGATAGAGCTCGACGTCAGCTACTTCTGCCGGCGGGATGTCTCTGACTTCATCAATCGGGATATCGACCATCGAACGTCTCCCTGGTCACCCCCTGCTGCGAGCAGCCTCTCGCTATGCGATGCTCCTCGCCGCTAACTCATTCGCTACCTGTCTTGTAAGCCGCCTTCGCGACATCGCGCTGGCCGGACAATTCGGCGAACGTCCGTTGCTTGTCCAGCCACGCGTGATAGTCCTTCTCTTCGTCGACGATGACCTTGCTCCGCATCTGCGCATGCGCCACACCGCAGAGCTCTGCGCAGAGAACGTCGAAAGTCCCGGTACGGGTCGGCGTGAACCAGAAGTAGGTGACCGCGCCCGGTATCATGTCCATCTTCGCCCGGAACTCGGGGACATAGAAATCATGCAGGACATCGATTGAGCGCAGCAAAACTTTTACCGGCTTGCCGACCGGCAGGTGCAAGTCGTCACCTTGAATGATGATGTCGTCTTTTCCATGGGGATCGTCTGGATTCAAACCCATTGGATTTTCGGCACTGACAAGGCGGGCGTTGGAGGTCCCGAGACGACCATCCTTTCCGGGAAGCCGATAGCTCCAGAGCCATTGCTGTCCCATGACCTCGATCTCGGTCGCGCCGGCTGGAACCGTGACGAACTGGTGCCAAACGATCAGCCCGGGCGCCAGCATGGCTGCGACCCCGACGCCCGTGCCTACGCTGAGCCACCATTCCAGCTTCTTGTTTTCGGGATTGTAGGCCGCCCGTCTTCCTTCCTTGTGCTGAAACCGGAAGACGCAATACGCCATGAACGCGATGACCGCGAAGAAGACGGCCCCGGTGATCCAGAATGTCAGACTGATCGTGTCGTCAATGTAGCGCCAGTTGGAGGCAATCGGCGTCCACCACCACGGGCTGTAGATGTGAAACAGCACCGAGGCGACGCCTACCAGGAGCAATATGATCGCTACAGCCATCCCTCTTGCATCCTCGCCACTGAAGGCTGCGGATACGCATCGAAGGGCGGAGCACAAACCCGCCTGCGGCGGTGGAGTTAGCGTTCGCCACCGTCGTGGCTCTTGCTTCGCCCATTCGACCGGTCGCTATGACCGCAACCTCATCTGAATTGGGCGTGTTGTAATCAACATGATCCGCATAGGGCCGGACGTCAATAGTTCATGGTGTGGTCGGGATCGTGCATAGCAACGGCGTACGGCGCCGCTCGGCCTGACTGTGCAATGTAGCGTGCAAATCTGCGCGGCTGCAAAATTCATCCAAACCGTGAGTGCTTTCTTGCGTCCGTCGCGCTAAGTTCACTGCACCGGTCGCGACAGGTTCCGCCCGGCAAGGCCCCTCTTCATAGAAGCTGGTTTGCCGGGCTCGATCGCGATGTTCGCGCTTGAGACGGATGTCCGCGACTTGGGCGTACGTCTTTGCGGTGCAATGACGAGAAGGAGACCGGACATGTCCACAACTGTTTTCGCAAGACCCAAACTACAACTGTTCGGCGTCGCCACCGGATATGTCGTTCGCAAGATCGGCCTTTCCGACCTGACCGACGCGTTGCGCCTGGGCTGGGAAGACTTCAAGGCCATCCCTACTCACGCGGTCGTCCTTTGCGTGATCTATCCCGTTCTCGGTCTTGTTATCTTCAGGGCGGTCCTTGGTCATTCGTTGCTGCCGCTGCTGTTTCCGCTGGCCGCCGGCTTTACGCTGATAGGTCCTTTCGCCGGGCTCGGTCTCTATGAACTCAGTCGACGCCGCGAACGCGGCCTGGATGTCGGCGCGTGGGATGCCATGCACGTGCTGCGGGCTCCGTCCTTCGGCGCCATCCTCGGACTCGGCGTGTTCCTGTTTGTCCTGTTCGGGGTCTGGATCGCCACCGCTGACGTCATCTACATCGCAACCTTCGGCTACGAAGCGGCCGCAAGTATCCCTGATTTCGCAACGCGTGTGCTGACGACGGCGGAAGGCTGGACGCTTATCATCGTCGGCTGCGGCGTCGGCTTCCTGTTCGCCGTGGTCGCCCTGTGTGTCAGCGTCGTGTCGTTCCCGCTGATGCTCGACCGGCATGCGACGGCGATAGACGCGGTCCGGACGTCGCTCGAGGCGGTGAGGATGAATCCGCTTCCCATGGCCGCGTGGGGACTGATCGTTGCAGCGCTGCTCGCGGTCGGATCATTGCCGGCCTTCATCGGCCTCTGCGTCGTTCTGCCTTTGCTCGGTCATGCCAGCTGGCATCTTTATCGCAAGCTCGTGGAGCCGGATCCAAATCCTCCTCAGGAGGAACCCGAACGGCCAATAGGACACCGCTACGCAGCGGACTTCCCGGCCTCGCTGTTCCCGTGGAGCCGTGAGCGGTAGGCAGGTCTACGCATACCCCGCGAGCCTCACCGCTTCCGGTGCCGCCTTGCCGCGTATCAGGTCGCTGGCCTTGTCGGCAATCATCAGTGTGGAGGCATTGAGGTTGGCCGAGATCATGCGCGGCATGATCGAGGCGTCGATCACGCGCAGGCCCTGGAGGCCGTGCACGCGGAGCTGGTCGTCGACCACGGCCCATGGCTTGTCTGCCGTCCCCATGCGGCAGGTGCAGCCGGGATGGAACGTGGTGGTGCCGCGCTCCGTCACGGCCGCCAAAATCTCCGCATCGCTCTGCACCTTTGGGCCCGGAAAATCCTCGTAAGCATAGTACGGCTTCAGCGGCTCGGAGGCGAGCAGCCGGCGCGCCAGCTTCATGCCGGCGACGACGACGCGGCGGTCGATCTCTTCCACGAGATAATTGGTCTGGATGATCGGCGACTCGAACGGGTCGGCCGAGCGGGCGCGGACATAGCCGCGGCTCTCGGGGCGCTGCTGCCAGGAGGCGACCGTCATGCCAGGCTCGTCCTCGAGCTGGCCCTGCACGCCTTCCTTGTAGCTCGCCGGCGTGAAGGTGAGCTGCAGGTCAGAGCTTTCGGCGGTCTCGCCGGAATGCCAGAAGCAATAGACCATGGTCGGCGACAGCGACAGCAGGCCGCGCCGCGTGGTCGCCCACTTCAGCGCCTCGACCCACAGACTAAAGCCGCGGCGAAGCTCGTTGATGGTCTTGATGTTCTTGACCCGCGCCACCGAGCGCGGCGCGTAGTGATCCTGCAGGCCCTCGCCCACACCTGGCAGCGCGTGACGCACCTCGATGCCGAGCGATCTCAGAAGATCAGGCGAGCCGACGCCGGAGAGCTGCAGCACCTGCGGTGAATTATAGGCGCCGCCGGAGAGAATGACTTCCCTGGAAGCACGCACCTCCACCGGCGTGCCGCCGCGGCCGCCCTTGAGGTAGCGCACGCCGACCGCGCGCTTGCCTTCGAAGATGATGTTGGTGACATGCGCATGCGTGCGCACATCGACATTACCGCGCTTTTTCGCCGGATGCAGGAAGGCCTTTGCGGCGCTCATGCGCAGTCCACCCTCGATGGTGCGCTGGCAATAGGACACGCCTTCCTGGATGCCGCCGTTGTAGTCGGGGTTCTTGGGAATGCCGAGGCTGACCGCGCCTTGCATGAAGGCTTCGCAGAGCGGATCCTGCCAGTCCATCGTGGTGACGGTGAGCGGTCCCTGGCGGCCGCGGAATGTGTCCTCGCCCTCGCCGACCCGGCGCTCCATCCGCTTGAAGTAAGGCAGCACGTCCGGATAGCCCCAGCCGCGATTGCCCATCTGCGCCCAGGTATCGAAATCCTGGCGCTGGCCGCGGTTGTAGATGTGGCCGTTGATCGAGGACGAGCCGCCCAGCGTCTTGCCGCGCGGCGCATAAATGCTGCGCCCGCCGGTCCAGGGCCCCACCTCCTGCTGGTAGGCCCAGTTGATGCTCTTCATGTGGAACGTCTTGATGAAGCCCGCCGGCAGATGGATGTAGGGGTGCCAGTCGCTCGGTCCCGCCTCCAGCACACATATCTTTGTGCCCAAATCCTCGCCCAGCCGGCTCGCCAGCACGCTGCCCGCCGATCCGGCGCCGATGATCACATAATCGAACGTTTCCATCTGTCTCTATCAGGGCGCTAGCGCGCCTTCTCGTTCAGTTGATAATTCAGGTGCGCCTTCACCGTCGGCCACTCCGAGGCGGTGATGCTGTAGACCACAGTGTCGCGCAACGTGCCGTTCGGCGCAATCTGGTGGTTGCGCAAAATGCCGTCCTGCTTGGCGCCCAGACGTTCGATGCCGCGGCGGCTCTGGTGGTTGAAGAAATGGGTGCGGAACTCTACCGCAATGCAATCAAGCTTCTCGAAGGCGTGCTGCAGAAGCAATAATTTGCACTGCGTGTTGAGCGCCGTGCGCTGCACACGTTTGGCATACCATGTGGAGCCGATTTCGACGCGGCGGTTCGGCGTGTCGACGTTCATGTAGGTCGACATGCCCGCGATCTTGCCGTCGGCATCGAAGACCGTGAACGGCAGCATCGATCCCGCAGCCTGTAGACCCAAGCGGCGGTCGATCTCCTTGCGCATGTCTTCGGCCTTCGGGATGAAGGTGTACCAGAGCTTCCAGAGCTCGCCGTCCTTCACCGCTTCAAGAAGGCCATCGTAGTGGTCGGCCGACAGCGGCTCGAGCCGCGCGTGCACACCACGTAGCGTTACCGGTTCAAGCCAGGGCATCTCTCACTCCCTCTCCTCATCCTGAGGAGCCGCGCAGCGGCGTCTCGAAGGATGCAGGCCGTCCTCTCTCCATTGTCATTCCGGGATGGTGCGCAAGCACCAGATCTGGAATCTCGAGATTCCGGGATCTCGCTTCGCGAGCCCCGGAATGACGATCGCGCTGTTGGCGCGCTCGTCACTTGTTCAAGAAATTCAGCGCCAGTCCCGGGCGCGACCAGTCCATCGCGATCAGTTCGCCCTTGCCGGACAGCGTGATGTAGGCGGTCTTCAGTTCGGGCCCGCCGAACGCGATGTTGGTGGTGACGCGATCGCCGGTCGGGACCTGCTCTACCAATGTGCCGTCGGGCGCGATCACCGAGATGCAGCCGGAAATCAGCGTGGCGACGCAGACATTGCCGTTCGCCTCGACCGCAAGCGAGTCGAACATCTGGTAGCCGCCAAGCCCCGCGATCGGCTTGCCGCGCTCGCCGCGATAGATGGGATCGCGCGGCTTCAATGCGCCCGGCTCGTGTACCTCGTAGGCCCACAGCCGCGCCGTCGGCGTCTCCGCGATATAGACGGTGTTCTCGTCGGGCGACAGACCAATGCCGTTGGCGGGCAGCACGCCGTGCACGACCTCGACGATCTCCTTCATGCCGGGCTTGAGATAATACATCCCGCCGACATCCATCTCGCGGTGACGGCGCTTGCCGAGCTCGGAGAACCACAGCCCGCCGTGCCTGTCGAAGACCAGATCGTTCGGCCCGCGCAGGCCATGCTCGCCGCATTTGGCGACGACGGTCTCGACCTTGCCGCTTTGCAAATCGACACGCTGGATCGAGCCGCCCTGATAATCGTCGGGCTGCGGTCCCGGCATGATCATGTTGCGGGTCGGTATCCAGCTAAAGCCGCCGTTGTTGCAGATGTACATCTTGCCGTCGGGGCCGAGGGCTGCGCCATTCGGCCCGCCCGGAATTTTCGCGACGACTTCCTTGCGGCCATCGGGCCAGACGCGGGTCAGCCGTTGCCCGCGAATCTCAACCAAAATCACCGAGCCATCAGGCATCACCACCGGGCCTTCCGGAAATTCCAGATCGGTGGCGAGAACGCGGATATCGGCCATGAAAATCCTCCCGGCTCTTTTCGGCTGCGGGCGGATTTCCTGATAGCCCCACGCGCAACATGTTGGTTGGGGCTGTTATGGCAAAGTCGAGGCTTGCCAAGCAAGCCCCCGGCCATGCGGCGCAGAGCAGCATTGCGCAGCGGTGCAATCGATACAATCGGTCGTAGGACGGGCAGCGCCAGGCGCGCACTTACTCGTACAAATACCCGACCGGCTTGCCTTCGTTGCGCAACGGACGAACGTCTGTTCGCGTAATGATTTGACCGGCCAAACCGTCAATTTCGTCGCGCTGCGTCGGCGTCCAGCTGCGAAGATTCTCGATGCCCTTCAGCAAGCCCAGCCGGAGGACCTGGGTATTTTCGCCAAGCCCCGCCAGATTGATCGTGTCCTTGCCCGCCGTCACCGTATCGCCGGTCACCAGTTCAAAATTTTCCCCCGCGCTGTTGGTGAATTCGGCCGTGCCGCGAATGACGCGATAGATGACGACCTCGCCTTTGCCGAGAAAGCCGGTATCCGCCACTCCGGAAGTGCTCTTCGGCAGCAGCGACTGGCCGCGCGGATCGGTCGCGATGATATGTCCGGTGGTCAGGCGGCCGCTCGGAATTTCGATCCCGATGTCGCGCACGAAAACTGGACCTGCGGATTTGATCGGTGAGCCCGCCTGCAACGGCTTGAAGAGCGCTTCCAGTTCGTGCGGATCCTGCAGCCAGAAACAGGCATCGGCTGGACGATCATGCAGCGGATGGCTCCAGGCGACGCGCGGCGTTTCCTCTTCGTTGATATGATCGTGATCCACCACCGTCGGGTTGGGGAAGGTCGTGGGATCGGTAATGAAGGCTTCAAGAAATTTGCCGGAATAGCCCATCGACATCGGATCCGGCACCACCGTCTGTGGCGTTTTCAGGTTTTCTTCGGTGGACAGTCCCGACCAGGTGTAAAACAGCTGGCGATGCACGATCGCGCTCTGCAGCATCACCGATCCGGGACCGACGTAGTAAAATCGGCCATCGTAATCGAAGGTGAACACGCCTGATGTGACCAGCACGAGTTGATAACCGCCGGGCGGAAGGTGAAGATGGAAATCGGTGGGGCCTGTATCGGCACGGTAGATCGGCAGGTTGGTCGAGACTTCGTGGAGCAGGAAGGTTTCGTTGTTGGCATGAAAGCCTTCGTTCGCGCGATTGTAGAGGGCCTGCGGGCGATAGGTCGGCTCGTGCGAAGCATTCCGATCGCGATCGATCGCCACGAAATTCCTGTTGTTCAGGCGGAGGGGATCGCCGTTCGGGCGCGTAAGGCCAGACCATTTTGGATTAACCGCGGCATGTATGTTCATGGCACCCTCCAATCCCGGAATTTCAGCGGGACCTGAGGCCTGTTCAATTTGCTGCTCAGCTTTGGCAGGGCGCTCAGAATCGCCGGTCGGTCCTGACGGACTTATGCTGCAATGCGAATTCCGGGCCAGTTCGGGCGCGGCGCATCACACCGATTCCCGAGCGACTCCCGGGGGCGAGCGGATCGAGAAAGAATAGGGTATACAGGATGTTAGACAGACGCTGCCCGACGCTGCCTTATCCTTCATCACTAGCTCCGCGGGTGGGGACAAGAGCTGTCTTGCGCAAATTGTCAGCAAGCCTTGCCAGGAAAGACGCAGTTGAATGCCGTAACGCAGCCTTGCCACGGCACGTCAGGCACGGCGCAAACCGTCGCACCCCATGAGCTACGCGCCGAAGATCGTCCTGCAATTGCCGCTATCGAATCCGGACCTGCTGTCGGATTTCGTCGAAGCGTGCATCCGCGACCGTGTCGCTTTGATCGCCGTCGTTGGCAAGAACGCAGAGCATATCCACGACACGATTGATGAAATCATTGTCGGCGACGGCTCGGATACAAGCCGATTCATCCTCACGAGCTTTCACGCCGACGAGACGATAGAGGAAGTACTGGAGTTCGCGAAGATTTGCGAACCGGCAGGAGCCCAGACGGTCGAACTGGTCAAATTGTAGGATGGGTAGAGCGCTGCGAAACCCATCATCCTTGCGACGGGATTCGAATGGTTTCGCTGCGCTCTACCCATCCTACGGACTGAGGTTACTCCCTCACCGGCACCCAGATCTCCAGCCCGCCATTGCCGGTGGCGGGATCGAATTTTTCGTCATAGCGCTCGAAGTTCGGTGCGTCCGCCACCTTCAACCCCGACTGCGGCAGCCACTGGTTCCAGATCGCCATCACGGTGCGGCGGATGGTCGAGATGTGCTCGCTGTGGGTGAACACCACATAGCGCTGTTCGGGAATCCGCACGCGCGCGAACTCGCGCGGCAGGTCGGAGAAGTCGGAAACCTCGACGCCGGCGATGTAGTCGAAATTGCCGGAATCATCGCCATTGCAGCAGACGCCAAAGGCGAGGCTACCGACGCGGTCGGGGATGTCGCCGATCCTGTGGTGAAACTGATTCCACTGGTTGGGAATGTTGGCGCCGCCATTGTCGCAGAAATTGTACCGTTCGCCGATGCCGGCCACGAGCAGGGCTTTTGCGGTGGCAAAGCGCGGCGGGTTGAGATTGGTTGAGGGCGTGGAGTCCATCATGATCGGCTCCTGTAGTTTGAGCTTGTCGAGGCACGTTGCGGCGCGGACCTGTTCCGGCGTGACGCCGAAATGGTCGCGGAACGCGCGGGTGAAGGCTTCGTGGGAGCCGTAGTCCGCCTCCAGCGCCAGCGTGAGGATGTCGGGCGCGCCTTTTGCCAATGCCCGCGCCGCCTTGGTCAGGCGACGCGCGCGCACATAGCGCATGACCGACATGCCGGTCGCTTCCGCAAACGCCCGCACCATGTGAAAGCGCGAGACGCCTGCAACCGAAGCGATCTCGTCGAGCGTCAGTGCATTCGACAGATGGCCTTCGACATACCACAGCGCTTTCTGGGCCGGATTCATGGACTAGCTGTTCTCCTTCGAAGCGCCACCATGATGCCTGCGGCAATAGCGGCGCGTTTGACAGTCCTTGCTCTCGCCGGGCGGAACCATGCATCATCGGAAAAAATAGCATCCGGGGAGGAATGGAACCATGAAGATCAACGATGTCAGGGCGCATCACATCCGCATTCCCTATGACGCGGGCGTCGCCAGCTTCAGGCAAGGCGCTTCGTCGATCGCGGCGGTCGACATCGTGATGGTCGAGGTCATCACCGATAGCGGCCTCACCGGCTGGGGCGATGCCTTCAGCTATGTCTGCCCGCGCACAACCTTTGCCGCGATCAATGAGATGATCGCGCCGCAGGCACGCGGCCAGGAGGTGCCGGATGCCGCCGGCATCCCGGCCTTCATGGAGCAGATCCAGCGCAACTTGCACCTGTTCGGCCGCTACGGCATCACCATGTTCGTAATCTCGGCGCTCGATATCGCGCTGTGGGACATCGCCGCCCGCGCCAAGGGGGTGCCGCTCCATCAGCTATTGGGCACGCAGAAGCGCACGAAAATCCCGGCCTATGCGAGCCTGCTGCGCATCGGCGCGCCGGACCTCGTCGCGGGCGAATGCAAGACCGCTCTCAGTCAAGGCTATACCGCGATCAAACTACATGAGACGACAACGGCGCCCGTGTTAGCTGCGCGGCAAGCGATCGGCGCCGACATTCCGCTAATGGTAGATATGAACTGTCCAATGGACGGCGCGACGGCAATTGCCTTCGCGCATGCCTGCCGCGAAGCAAAGCCGCTGTTCCTGGAAGAGCCGGTGTGGCCGCCGGAGGATTTCGCCGCGCTCGCGGAAGTGCGCAGGCAAGGCGGGCTCGGGGTTGCCGCCGGCGAGAACGCCTGCACGGCATATCAATTCCGGCAGATGATGGATGCCGGCGCGGTAAGCCATGCGCAGCCTTCGGTGACGAAAGTCGGTGGCATCACCGAATATCTGAAGGTCGTGGCGCTGGCCGACGCGCGCGGTGTTCGGCTGGCGCCGCATTCGCCCTATTTCGGTCCGGGACTGCTGGCGACGCTGCATCTGTTGTCGCTGCGCGATGATGCGAGCTTTGTCGAGATGTTCTACATGAAGCGCGAGGCCTGCCTGTGGCGCGGCGGCATTGACGTGGACAGAAGCGGCGAAGTCAGGGTGCCCGACGGCAAGGGGCTCGGCTATGAACCTGACACCGATGTCATGGAACGCTACCGCGCGGCGTAAGCGTGGCTATTTCGCGCCCTCTTTCGCAGCTGGAGTTGTGTCCTTTGCCGGCGGCGCGGGCGCCTTCCTGATCTCCTCGATCGCCTTCCTCTGTTCCTCGACGAGCTTTTCCAGCGAGGCCACCGTCGCCTTCAGCGCGTCGATTTGCCGGCTCGCCGCGTCGATCCTGCGCTGATTGTCGACCGACAGCTTTGTAATGGTCTTCTGCAGGAAATCGACGTTGCTCTGCAGGCAGGAAGTACGCCGTTCCATGGTCTTTTCCACGGTGCAGATCTCGATGCCGGGAACGTCCTGAGCATGGCTTATCTGCGGCAGCAAACACGACACCGCGCTAGCTGCGGCAATAGCGATCCGCCCAATCATGAACGCCTCATCCCGAAAATGTCGATCACACCAATTTGCACGCCGCAAACATGCAACGCCACAGATACCACACTCGTACCGTATTCATCGCTTGTGCTTGGCGCAGGGTGATCCGGGGGACGGGTCGGGAACCCGGGGCGGGCGGGAGCCCCCACATGCCAAAAAGGGGGAAG
>Ga0081540_1002666_pt1 | contig 14517 bp, 15 predicted proteins | sample TabmetS2T1R1_FD_71024 | JGI IMG/M metagenome (GOLD analysis project Ga0081540, IMG submission 71024) | Tabebuia heterophylla rhizosphere microbial communities from the University of Puerto Rico - S2T1R1 | ecosystem: Host-associated > Plants > Roots > Rhizosphere ... | reverse complement strand
TGCCACCGGTGCGGCGGCTTCGATCTTTGCCGACAAAATGTTCCAGTTCTCATAGCCGAAGGCTTTTGCGATCAGCTCCAGGGCTTCGCCATGTGTGGTTTCGATAGACTTTGTTTTCAAGGCATCGCGCAGCGCGCGCGCCATAGCTTTCGCGTCGCGGAAATCGCGCATAAAATCACCTCTTCACTGGCGAACGGAGGAGATCGGGGCCTGCCTTGCCGACCCGTTCGCCAATGGCGAGGGCGGAGAGAGATTGATACGTTCACCATCCCCAAGAGGGCGCAGGCGGCGGGTGTATCGACCCTGCTGAAAGTTTGGACTACAACCGGTCGTCGTGTCAATCAAAACAGATCGCGCGACCAATAGAACACCGGCATCCCCATGATCGAACGAGCTCGCCATGTTCCGTTGCGATTAGTGCCGTGGGATCGAAACGACATCGCGAGGGCGATTGAGGAAATCGTTGTCGACGCCCTTGGCCACTTCGAGAACGATGGGTTTTGGCCTGCTCACCCTCTCGACGACTTGCGCGAGGGCGGCAACAGCAGCGTGTATTTCGGCGCGAGCGGCGTGATCTGGGCACTTGATTATCTGTGGCGCACTGGCGCGACCAAATCTCATCGCGACTTCACCCCGGTTCTGTCCCAGTTGCTGGAGCGGACCAGGGGCGAAATGCAGTCCTTCGGCGACTACGCAAGGCACGGCTCACTGTTGTTTGGTGACCTCGGCACAGCATTGGTGATCATGCGCCTGGCGCCGACCCGCGCCATCGCCGATCTCGTCCATGCCCGCGTCACTGCCAACATGGACTTGCCGGTACGCGAACTGATGTGGGGCTTGCCGGGCTCGATGCTGGCCTGCCTTCATATGTCTGAAATGACCGATGAGGCGCGTTGGCGTACCACCTTCGAGGCGCAAGCGAAGCGGCTTCTCGACGACTTGCAGGAGAGCACCGGGACCCCGATTTGGACTCAGGATCTGTACGGCGCGCAACGGCAGTACCTTGGGCCGGTGCACGGGTTTGCAGGGAACATGATCCCGCTCATGCGCGGGTGGCATTGGCTGACGGAAGGCCAGCGCGCGCGGATTACAGATGTCGCTCAACGCACCGTGAACGCGCATGCTCAACGCTGCGAGTTTGGCATTTCCTGGCGAGCCGCCGTCGATGGCAAGAACCTTTATTGCCAGCATTGCCACGGCGCTCCCGGCATGGTCACGACGTTTGCCGAGGCGCCGTTCACATCGCCAGAGTTCGAGGAACTATTGATTGGCGGCGGCAAGTTGACTTGGGAAGCAGGTCCACTCGCCAAAGGTTCCAATCTCTGTCACGGCACAGGTGGTAATGGTTATGCGTTCCTCAAGCTCCATCGTCGAACGGGCGATGCTGTGTGGCTCGAACGCGCCCACGCATTCGCCGCAACCGCTGTAGGCCAGTGCCGCGAGACGCGCGATCAACTTGGCCGAGGTCGGTACTCCCTGTGGACCGGCGACATCGGCCTGGCGGTGTACCTCTGGCACTGCTTGACGCTGGCGCCGGCGTTTCCGACGGTTGACGTATTCTGACTCACCGGGGAGGTCGCAAGGGGGTCAAGGGGCACGGCGGTCGCCCGCGGCAGAAGTATCTGACATTCCGGCCGGCATCGCTGCGGCGCCCAGCGTTTCGCGCTCGTGGCAATCGGCGACTAAGCCGAGCAGCGACTCGCCATTGAGAAGCCGGTCAGCCCTTTGCGAGGCGCTTTTGCATCAGCACCGTCCGCTCGGCGCCATGGTAAACGTCACGAACGGGAGTATATCCTAGGCGCCGATAGAAGCCCTGAGCCGTTATCGACGACAATAGCGACAGCTCATCCAAGCCCCGTTCAATGGCGAGCGCCTCAACGGCTCGCATCAGACGCGAGCCGATACCGAGTTTGTGCTGATCGGGTCTGACGAAGACTGTCCGAGCCTGCTGCCCATCGAAACCGGCAGTGCCGACTATGTCGTTGGCGTCGACAGCCACATAGGTGATGCGGTGCTGCATCTTGGCAACGACGCCGTCGACGGTCCAATGCTTGGATTGCTCAGCAATGAGGGCAGGTCCGTAGTCTTTTATGTTCACCTCGTGGAGCGTGCGAAGGATTAAATCGCTGATGGCCGCGGCATCGGCGGTCGTGGCCAATCTGATGTTGACGGTTGCATTCATGACCTAAGCTTTCTGAAGACTGCGCACGGCTCAAGCTGAGCCAGCTCTCGTGGTCGGGTTGTGACGATGTGGGCGGTGCGTTCTGACGGAGCAGACCGCCTAGCGCACGCTAAATCGCGATGAGCGCCGGTATCGCGCACTGGGCAGATAGATGGGCAGCGCGTAGGTCATGGCGCCCTACTGATCACTGCCGACTGTCTTCGTCAACCCTCGTCCGCGCCGACCGAGGATCGACGTCGGTATGGCATGTTCTTTTAGCTACGATTCCTTCGACTGCGTCGTCCGGGTCGGGTCATGGGAGCTCTGGCATCTTACTCCTTGTATGGGGACTAATTTGTCAAGGCGGTGAGTACACGAATTATCGCGTTTCATCGCAAGTTTCCGTGTTCGACTTACGAGAACCCGTTTCCTCGCCCCGACCCAGCACAAAGAAAACGGCGGCGCGCGCAGGAGCCGTCATAGGCTGGTCGCCTTTGCGGCGACCACCCGGGGGGCTCGGCCTTGACGGCTTCGAGCGCGACGGCAGGCTTGGGCGTGTCGGGATGACGATTGGAGGGGAGCCCGCATGTGCGGACGAAGTGATCGTGCCGCAGCCTTGTATTCGGTGGGTTCAATGACCCTAACCATGATGCAGCCTTGCGCATCAGCAGCGAAACTGCGAGGCGGCGGACCCATTCTGAGACGCGGCATTGAAGCCATAGGAGCCACGGGACCCCGCCACCTCGAACCGTCATCGGCGACCCGCCGCATGTAGTGCGCGCAGGCCCGAAACTGTCAGGTGTACCTCAGCGACCTCCCTTCACTGTGTAGGTTTGAGGACGACGCCGACGGGCACGACACCCTCGCGCACGAAGTGCCAGAGCGCGATTAGGAGCTTGCGCGCTAAGGCGACAATCATTTTCTTGCGCGAGCCCGGCACGTTGTCTGTGCGCGCCAGATACCAACGCGCCAGGGCGCTGTCCTTCTGGAATCTCAAGAAGCGCCAGGCGAGCTGGATCATGCCTCGACGCACCCGAATGTTGCCGGATCGGGCCAATCCCTTCTCTCGGCGTTTGCTGCCGCTTTCCTCCGGCGAACCCGTCAGCCCCGCGTAACGCGCCACAGCCCGTCGATCACGTAGGTTGCGCGATAGGGCTTCATGCACGAGCATGTCCGCCGTCTCGACGCTGATTGACTTGACGCGTGCCAAGAGCCGAACCATGGCGTGTGGTCCCGCCTTGGGTGCTTGCTTGAGACGCTCGAGCCGAGTGGCTTCAATTTGCCGTATCTGGTGCACGACGAGCCGCCGGCGCTCCATGTCGCGGCGCAGCTCAGACAACGTGTTGGGTGGGAGCGGTTTACCTTCTGGGGTGCGCACGTCTTCGAGCCGGTCGGCAGCTTTTCCGACCTTGGGGTTGAAACTGCGAATACCGAGTCGCGCCAAGGCCGCCTTCATGCGGTTGACGATCCGGGTTTGCTCGCCGACGAGGCTCTCGCGCTCTCGGCTGGGTCGCCTGGCATCCTCCTCCGCGATGGTCGTCAGCGCCGATGGATGCCACCGATGTCTTAACACTCCGCCGATCGGTGCATTTGCCTCGCCGCATCCCCCATAGCATCTGAGACCTTCAATCGGTGTCCGCAGCTGCTTGGATTCCGGGCAGCAATAACGCTTAGTGCCAGTATTCGGACCACGCTTGCTGGAACGTTAGGAGCTGTCGCATTTGCAACCTGGAAACAAGGGCAGGGCGGCAGTACTCTCGGGCATTGCAGCTAGAGGCGACGACCGGACTTACCGATGATCGAACCGAAAATACGCTTCGATGATGGCGCTGCCTATGAGCAGATGGGAATCTGGAGCCGGCGCGCCGGCGAAGTCTTCCTCGATTCGTTAGGGCCACCCTTGGGTTTGCGATGGATCGACATCGGCTGCGGCAATCGGCTTCTGGTTTCACAGAAACTGTTCAGCGTGTCTGTGGAACATTGAGGTTACGCGTTCGCCACTGTGACGCGCTGCACCCGTAGCGAGCCTTGAACCATCTCGAAAAAACGCTCAGCGCAGTGAACCCTAGCATGCGAGCAATCAAGTAAAGAGGCCGACTCGGATCCTGGAGATAGTGTCCAACCATCTCAGCTCTCACGTCATCAACGAGCGATGAGAAAGTGGTTTTTTCCTGAGCTAAGTGCCGGTGGACGGTACGACGATCTATCCCTAGGCGCTCAGCGACATAATCTATCGAGCAACGCCCCGTCGGTAGCCGCATGCGCACAAATTCTCTTACTTTATCGCTTGTCTTCACATTTGGTCGCGCCGCGATCATGTCCAAATACTGCTGAATGTAGCGCGCCATGACCGGGTCTGATGCAGGCAGCGGTTTGTCGAGGTCGCGAGCTCTACAGACGACGCCATTGAACTCCTGAGCGAATTTGACACGTGACCCGAATACTCTTCGATGAGTCTCGAGGCTTTTGGGTGGCCCGTGCATGAAGCTAATGACCTGGGGATTCCAAGGGGTACCAAGGAGGATCCGAAGCGTCCGGAATGTGACCCCTACACTAAGCTCCACCGTCTGACGCATGGGCACCGACCGACTGATCGAAAGCACCGGCATGATGATTACGAGGTCTGCATCTTCCTGGACGCGCACGCTGATGCCGTCACTGTGCAATCCAATATAGCGGGCTACGACCTGGACCGCCGTGCGACCGGTCGGCTGCTCGCGAGCAATGAGACCTACTGGGCCAAGATTCGACAGCAATCGTTTTTCAGACAACCGAAGGCCAAAATTGTCGATCCCTGCGGCTTTCGCCGAAGACTCAAGAAGACGGGCGACAGCTGCCAGCGGAATTTTGACGTCCGGGTCACGCAGACACTCTCTAGGTAGCCCGACGGCATCCACCATGCGGTAGGGGTCGAGACCGGCCGAATGCGCGACCTCGATGTAGTCAGTCAAACTTGCGCTGCGGATCACATGCGGCATAGCTGCATCACCGGAAGTGTCTCAAAATGTAAACAAGCATGTCCCAAAAGGTCAACCGGACCCTCGCCTTGCTCTCTAGCTGAAGCAGGTGACCACCCCGTTTCCAGGGAGCCTAGAGATGGTGCGGATCTTGATCGCAGATGCCCATGAAGTCGTTCGGACAGGGTTGCAGGATGTCTTGGAGGCTCAAAGCAACTGGTGCGTCGTTGCGGTTGCCGCAGACGGTAAGGAGGCCATTGACAAGGCCGCTGAGACCCACCCGGATGTCGCCGTCATCGATTATGCGCTGCCGCTCATCGATGGCGTCGAGGTGACAAGACAAATCCGTTCGCGTCTACACAAAACTGAAGTTTTGATCTTCAGTCAGCATAGCAGCGAGCGGCTTACCAAGGAGCTTCTCAGTGCGGGAGCCAGTGGCCACCTTCTCAAGTCCGATGCGAACCAATCTCTAATAGCTGCAATAAAGACGGTGGCCTCACACAAGTCCTTCTTCACGCCAACTGCACCCGAGCGATGGTTGCATTCCGTCATTACCCAACCCGACCATGACGGGTCGGCCTTAACGGACCGAGAACGCCAAGTCATTCAATTGATCGCTGAAGGCCACACCGCCAAGGGAATTGCTAAGTTGCTGAACATCAGCTTCAGAACCGTCGAGGTCCACAGGCTAGCTGTGTTGCGGAAGCTCAACCTCTCCAAATCCACCCATCTCGTTCGCTACGCGATCCGCAATGACCTCATAGAAGCGTGAGGCGCGAATCCTAATTCATGCGATCACCGCCTGATCGCTCGGTAGCTCGTAATTGTGACCTCTTCGTCGCAACCACCATGCTTCGGATTTTCGGGTGCAAAGCCCAAGCTCAGAGGGGCCAACGCTGAGACATGTTGCAAAGCCTTCGCAGTCACTTCCGAGGTCGCCGCGGAATACGTGGCGTTGATGGTCTAAGCCATTGCGCCGAAGCGGCCTCAGTATTAGCGCGTATTAACGCCGTCAGAAAGACAGCCCAAATGCTGGGGCACACATCCAACTAGGAGGAAAATTAGTATGTCTTTCGCACGATCCACCATGCCCATGATGGCAGCTGCAGCAATTGGGTTTACTGTCGGCGCCTCGGGGCTCGCAATTGCCCAATTCGGTATGTCGGGCCCAGGGTCTCAGCTCGGGATGCCGCAGTATATGAAGGCGGACGCAAAGGCAGTCGCGGAACTCGGCAACAATGAGGGCGTCTATGTGGACAGGGCGACCTTCAAGCTTCACCTCGGCAAACCAAAAGCAACGCCAAGTCCGGAAGCGCTCGGCAAGAGCGCTCATGAAGTATCCAACGGAGCCATAATTTATCGCGCCGGCGGCAAACTCTACCTCGTCGATGCAACGCCCGACACCGAGTAACATGGCGTCCATTCAATAGCGCAGATTGCTCCTCGCGCGACCCGCGTTCACTGCGGCCGTGCTTAAAGGAAAAGGGCCCGCGCCGCGGGCACGCGAGCGAGCAGTCGCCTGCTGTTCAATCCACCTCCGACGCTCACTCGATTGGAGGTCGGGACAGGGCATCGAGGTCGCGGGCGGCATCGACGAAACGCTCCAAGGGCGCGTCTTGCATTTCCCAGCTTCTTTGCTTTCAGTAAGGTCCCAACCCGCCATCTCTTGCCCGCAGCGATGCTGGCGCACCCTTCGCGCTCCCACCTCTGCCTCAAGGCTGCTTTTAATCCTCGACAATTGCGAGCACATGATCTTTGCCGGGGCCAAGTACACCGAGGTTGTGGGGTGCCGGTACGGCATTAGACGTTACCGCATCAGCCTTGCCGTCCGGGAGCGGCTCACGGGGCACCTTCAGGAGCTTTTCCCCGACCGTTTGGCCGCTCTCATGGCGGAGGGGGCAGCGTGAAGCGAAGCTGAGTTGTCGGCGGCTGCCCGGTCGATCTGACGCTTAGGTCGCCTCGTGCCTAAGTTTGTGACTTCCGAGTTGGGGCACTTGCAGCCCGAATTCAGTGGGTAATCGAGCCCTGTCGCTCGTCTCTTGCTCCCTCAATTCCGGCCGGACCATACATGGAGTGCCAATTGCTGCCCTCGCTGCTTTCCGCGTTCGGTCAGGTGCCAATACGCAGACTCTTGAAGAGGGCGAGATATTGCTCGCGGTTGCTCGCCCAATCCTGGCGCGGTTTGGGTGGGTCGCAATTTGCCATCGATGCGATTGTTGCAGTGAAATCCGCTGCCAGTCCAGCCAGGGCCAGCAAGCTCGAACTCAGTAGCGGGCTCTTTACTGCACAATCCCGCGGCTAAAGCCGCAGCTCGCGCCATAACGGCTGCGGCTTTTAGTGATGCAACGTTCGGCGGCACTTGAGCAGGTGTCGCCTCGAACGACGAACCATCGACGTGGGCAAGCGTGTAAGTATTTTGCTTCTTTTCAAGCACCCAGCCGTTCGGGAAGTCCAATGAGAACCCTGCGATGGGATGTAGGATTCGTGCAGCGTGCGCTTCTGAGAGCAATGCTAAGGCGAGATACGCTGTCCCTCCAAATGCAACAAGCCGTCCCATAGGATTTCCTTCGTCTTGAACTCAACTTGACGACAATCATGACCAGCGCGCGGCGGGCGCGCGACACGGCTGGACAGTCAGAATATGCGCAAGTATACATATATGCTATGGTGCATGTCGATCTCTTCCAGACACTAGCTGACCCCACGCGTCGCCATATCATCGAAGCCCTGCAGGGAAGCGAGCAGTCGGTGAACGCCATCGTCGCCAGAGTGGGCATTCACCAGTCGGGTGTTTCGCGGCACTTGCGCATCCTTCATGAAGCGGGCTTCGTACAGGTCCGACCGGAAGGGGTAAGGCGCCTCTACTCTCTGCGCCCTGAGCGGTTCTGCGAGCTTGATGCGTGGCTCGCCGCCTTTCGAAGCCAGTGGGAGACGCGCCTCGACAAGTTCGCCGAGGCGCTCAGCCGCAAGCAACGGACCCGCAGGAGAACCCCGGGTCCATGACAAGCCGGAAAAGGACGGCTCCCTCATCACATGTCGCCATGCGAAGGCTGGTGCTGGAACGCACCTATCGAGCGAGCCTTGAAATGGTGTGGGAGCTGTGGACGACCCCAGAGGGCATTGAAGCCTGGTGGGGCCCGAGTGGGTTCGACGTCAAGGTACGCAAACTCGACCTCCGTCCCGGCGGCAAGCTGCTCTACCTGATGACTGCGACGGCGCCTGCACGGATCGATTTCGTGAAAAGCGCAGGCATACCTGTGTCGCTGGAGATGCACATCACCTACACGGAGGTCGCGCCACAACGTCGGTTGGCCTTCACACACCGCGCCGACTTCATTCCTCGGGTGGTTCCCTACGACGTTGCAACTGCGGTCGATCTGTATCCGAGCGACCGGAGCGTGCGCATGGTTTTGACCTTTGATGCCATGCATGACGAGGAGTGGACGCGCCGGACCGTAATGGGTTGGGAGAGCGAACTCGGCAAACTTGCCAAAGTACTCGGCACCTGACGGTTCTCCGTCGCGCCCGCGCGTGTCACCTGGCCATACAAGATTGGGGCAAACAATGCATCGATGCTCAAGGCCGATCCCGCAGGCGCTGACGCTCGGATGCATCCTACTAGGGCATCTCGTGCAGAGCGCAGCGGTGGAAGCACAGGAGCACGCCAAGATCGAAATTGTGCCCAACATCCCGCACTCGCTCGGTATCAAGTCGGCGGCAGTCGCGCGCGATGGTAGGCGCTTGCTCTCGGGCAGTCAGGACAAAACCGTCAAACTCTGGCACGCAGCGACCGGACGATTGCTGCGCACCTTCGAGGGGCACTCCGACGCCGTCACCTCGGTGGCGTTCTCGCCCGACGGGGCGCGCCTGCTCTCGGGCAGCCGGGACAACACCGTCAAGCTCTGGGACGCCGCGAGCGGGCGGCTGATCCGCAGTTGGGCGGCGCAGCGCCTCGGCGTTACCGCGGTGGCCTTTTCGCCCGACGGCAGGTACCTGCTTTCGGCGGGCGCCGATCCTGCTGGGCGCATGGATAACTGCGTCAAGCTCTGGGATGCCCAGAGCGGGCAGCTGGTTCGCGTGTTTGGCGCTTACGCCACCTACGCGCCAGAGGGCACGAAGTGGCATGGCTCAGTACAGGACGGGCACACCGACAGCGTGACTTCGGTGGCATTCTCACCCGACGGGACGCGCCTCGTCTCCGGCAGCGACGACAAGACGGTCAAGCACTGGGAGGTCTCAAGCGGGAAACTGATCCGTACCCTCGAGGGACATTCGGACCGAGTGAGGTCGGTAGCGTTCTCGCCGGACGGCAGCCGCCTGCTGTCGGGCGGCAATCAGGACGGCGACTTGAGGCTTTGGGACGCTGCGACCGGTCGGCTGATCCATCTGTTCAAGGAGGCCTTTGCGACAAGCTCCGTGGCGTTCTCACCCGACGGTACGCGCCTGCTCGCGGGCGGCCCACGCGGCGCGAGGCTGTGGGAAGCCGCAAGCGGCCGGCTGCTACACACCTTCACGGGGCACGAGCTTCCGGTGGAGGCTGTTGGGTTCCTACCTAGCGGCAAACATCTCATTACCGGCGGCGACCCGGCGCTCAAGCTTTGGGATGCCGCCAGTGGCCAGCTGCTGCGGACCTTCGCGGGGACCTCCGGTTCGGTTGAGTCCGTGGCGTTCTCGCCCGATGGCACAGGCTTGCTGTCTGGCGGCGGGGACCACACCCTCAAGCTGTGGGACGCCGCAAGCGGCCGGCTGGTCCGCACCTTCGCGGGACACACTCATTGGCTGCGGTCTGTGGCCTTCTCGCCCGACGGCACGCGCCTGTTGTCCGGCAGCGATGACCGGACGCTCAAGCTGTGGGACGCGGCGAGCGGGCAGGTGATCCACACGCTGAGCCACCGTTCGCCAATCCAGTCGGTGACGATTTCGCCCGACGGCGCCCGTCTGCTGTCTGCCAATGCCAAGACGATCAATTTGTGGGACGCCTCCAGCGGCCAGCCAATTCACACTTTCGAAGCGCATACGAGCTTGGTCAAATCGGTAGTATTCTCGCCCGACGGTACACGCCTGCTCATGGGCGGCAACATCGGCTTCAGCGGTGACCAGACGCTCAAGCTATGGGACACCCAAACGGGGCAACTGATCCGCGCCTTGGCGGCGCTGCCCGACGGCGTAAACGCGGTTGCGTTCTCGCCTGACGGCGCGCGCTTGCTATCGGGTGGTTACTTGGACAAGACGCTCAAGCTCTGGGACGCTGCAAGCGGGCAGGTCCTTGGCTCGTTCACCGGGCATTCAGGTCCGATCGACGCGGTGACCTTTTCGCCCGACGGCCAGCGGCTTCTCTCGGGCAGCTGGGATAAGACGCTCAAGCTCTGGGACGCTGCAAGCGGGCAGATGATCCGGACTTTCGAGGGGCACTCGGGTTGGGTAAAATCGGTGGCCTTCTCGCCCGACGGTACGCGGGTTCTATCGGGCAGTAGCGACAGCACCGCTCGAATTTGGAGCACTGCATCCGGCCAACATCTGGCAAGCCTGTCCGGCTCGTCAGATGGCGGGTGGTTGACGATCACGCCGGAGGGTTTTTTCGACAGCTCGGCCAAAGGCGCGGGTGTTCTCACGATCGTGCGCGGTCTTGAACTCACCACCATCGACCAGGTGCATCAGTCGCTGTTCAACCCCGACTTGGTGCGCGAGGCTCTCGCCGGCGACCCGAACGGCGAGGTGCGTGATGCAGCCAAGCTCATCAACCTGGGTAAGGTCCTCGGTAGCGGGCCGGCGCCGAATGTAGTGATCACGTCGCCGGCCGATGGCGGCCGGTCTGTGGGCGATCTCGCCACGGTTGGCGCCCGCATCGAGGATCGGGGCAAGGGCATCGGCCGCATCGAATGGCGGATCAACGGCATCACCGCCGCGGTCTCTGCCAGGCCGGCGGCCGGCGGGCCCGCTTACAGCATCAAGCAGCAACTGGCGCTCGACCCTGGCGACAACGTCGTCGAGGTGGTCGCCTACAACGCCAGCAACCTGCTGGCCTCGCTGCCAGCGCGCACGACAATCAGGTTCACGGCTCCGGCCGATCGGAGAGAGCCAAAGCTGCACATCCTGGCCATCGGCGTTAATGCCTACGTCGACAAAGGGTGGACACCACCGGGTGCGGCAGCGCTCGCCTTTGCGCCGCTCAGCCTGGCGGTGAAGGACGCCGAGGCCTTCGCCGTCAGCATGAAGAAGGCCGTGGCCGGGCTCTATGGCGACGTTCGCATCACCCTGGCGCTCGACACACAAGCGACCCGCGACAATCTCGAGAAGCTTATCCGCAAGATCGCCGCCGAGGTCCACCCGCGCGATTCCTTCATCCTGTTCGCGGCCGGGCACGGCACCTCCGAAAACGGACGCTTCTATTTCATCCCGCAGGACTATCAGGGCGGCCCGGGTCATCTGGCGCAGCGTGCCATCGGCCAGGACCGGTTGCAGGATTGGCTTGCCAACCGCATCAAGGCGAAGCGGGCCATTATCCTGCTCGACACCTGCGAGTCGGGCGCGCTGGTGGCCGGGCATGCACGCTCGCGCGCGGACGCGCCGGCTTCCGAAGCCGCAGTCGGACGCCTGCACGAGGCGACCGGGCGCCCGGTGCTCACCGCTGCGGCTGCCGGCCAGTTCGCCCACGAGGGCCTCATCGGTGCGACCGGCGAGCGGCACGGGGTGTTCACCTGGGCGCTACTCGACGCCCTGCGCAAGGGCGATGCCAACGGCAACGGCACCATCGAGCTGTCCGAGCTGGTGCAGCACGTGCAGAGCATGGTGCCGAAGATCGCCGCCGAGTTAGGCGGTGTTGGCCGCGCTGCGACCTCCGAGCCGGAGTTCGGCAAGCAGGCGGCGCGCTTCGGGTCGCGCGGCGAGGATTTCGCCGTGGCCCGGCGGCTGCATTAGCGCGTGCGAACATAGGGGCGAGAGTCCGGTCACGTCCGCCCCCATCCGGTGGGCGAGTGAGCCTCTATCGTAAGCGGTGCTGGACCGCTTACCCTCTATCGCGGGTCTCTTGCTCACACAATTCCGGCCATTGGGGTGTTTGAGTGTGGCGTTGGCGGTCGAGTGCGCGGCCCGGAGCTAGACCTGCGAGGCAAGCATGAAGCGTCAGCGCTTGTAGAATATACATTCTAGACACGATCGTCATCATCCCGCATATTGGGCTCGCGCTAGTGGAGCGAACCCAATGTCGACGACGATGCCCACGTCCCGTCAGGTAACGGAAGCGGAGATTGCACAGTTCCTTAGTGCCGCTCGCGCTACGATCGGCGAGGTGTCGATTTGCTGGCTCGCCACCAGGTCGCTGCAGGGCGGAACCAATGCGCGGGCGGTAAATACGTCGGCTGGACCCCCCGGGTCGGATGAATGGACCCGGCGCATCCTCGTTCGCAAAAGTTCGCGCAAGGTGGCGGAGATTAGAGCAGCACCCCTGGTCACTCTTGCTTATCAACATGCCTCCGGCGACCGTTATATCGCTTTGATAGGACGTGCGACGATCGTTGAAGATGTTGCGGAAATGCGTAGTTTGTGGCCCAGCGATCTCGACAAGCACTTCCCGCCAGGCTTTGCCGATGCCAATATGATCGTGATCCGCGTCGATGTTGATCGAATCGAGGTCCACGTCCGCGGACTTACACCCGAACCATTCGGCGCAGGACGCACTCTTCTGGAGCGTCAATCGACCGGTGCCTGGCGTTTCATTCCCGCATGGTAGTCTGCGAGCAGTGCCCGATAGGTGGAGCGGATGATGCGGTCCACGATTCGCGGAGGAGCTTCGCCTCGTAGGAGATGCTGCCGCACGACTGCGACCGGGAGCTCAGAGATCAAAAATTGAGCGAGACGCCTCTCGTCGCGTCCGTGTCTCCCAAAGATTGCCTTAGCCCATTGCAACGACGCGGCATCCATGCGTTCAGCCATTTCGGAGACACGTGCGCGCAGTTCTTGTGGCCATTCACCTTGAAGAAAATCCTTCCGGTCATAGAGGAGCAACAAGCGTGCAAGGTCGGGGCGCTTGCGTACCCAGTCGGGTGTGTGCAATGCGGCCCTCAAGCCGTCACCGGCTTCTAGCGCGGCGCTTGTACCTATCTGGAAATCGAGAACGGCACGAAGCCACAGCATTCCGAGCAAAATGTCCCGAGAAGCAAAGCGGTGATAGAATGAGCCAGTTGGTGCTCCTAGGCCTTTGCAAACGGACGCAATCGTAACTCCCGAGACGCCCTGCTCGGCAATGATCGCCAAAGCTGTTTCGAGGAAATCCTCTTCGCTGAACTTAGGATGGCCCATGGATCATGAATTTCACGGTCTAGACTCAATCGTCAATAACTTCGTTCCAATCACATCGGCTCTTACATCCCCCCAACACCCATGATGACCGGTTGGGGTCTTCACCATGGGGAGGGGAACGCCCGATGTGCGAAGGAAAACGCGCTCCGTGCGGCTCGTTGGCCGGACGAGCCGTTGCAAAAATAACGTCTTTTTGAACCCAAACCGCCAAGTTGCACGCGTTATCCCCAAGCTACGGAGGTCGAGCGCGCTGAGCGCGAGGGCCCATTGCTGTACAAGGGGATCGAGGCTGGCGCCCGATTGGGTGGCTCGGGAACGAGGGCTAAAATGGCTGATATCGAATTCATTCCGGCGCTCTGGCAGCGAGGCTGGCTTGGTGCGCGGATCAATCACTGGCGCCGACGCATCTGGGATGACGCGCGCGCCAAAATCGTGCCGAGGGATGCGCAGTGGAAGGTTAACCCAGCCGGATCGGACCGAACGGAAACCGGGCTAGCTATCCGGGCTTTAACATTCCACAGCGTTTCGGCTAGGTATTTCTGGCGGACCGTGCGCAGGTCAGCAAACGCTCAAGCTCGGAACTCTCGTTGGGAGATCAAAAATGCGTAGCGCAACAGTTTTTGTCATATTGGCTATTGGTTGCGGCACGCTAGCCTTCAATTCGGTCCCTGCCGCTGCATTTGGCTGGTACAGACCAAACGAGCCCGCGATTCCCTACTACGGACCTGGACCACGGTGGAACTTCGCCGCCGCTTACTATCAGACCTACAGCTACCGCCCTCACGGCAGGGCCATCCATCGATGGCGTTGTCGATGTCGATAACGTTCGGGTTCAGGCGGGCGGTCCTGCGTTAATGCCCCTCGAATAGCTTCCCCCGGTGCTCGTTGGCGGATATCCAGCTCGGACATTCGAGTTTGATCCACGTCCGGCTAGCGACACTCACGTAGTGCGCTGCGAGGCGCTTGGATGCGTCCCCTTCGAAACCAAACTTGTCGCAATGTTCGTACAGTAGCTGTCCGTTCGGAAAAGTCTGGACTTCTCGCAGGAACGGCGCCCGCGAATGAGGCAAAGTCGCCGCGGATCGCGCTTGCGCTTGGATA
>Ga0081540_1002665_pt1 | contig 14522 bp, 13 predicted proteins | sample TabmetS2T1R1_FD_71024 | JGI IMG/M metagenome (GOLD analysis project Ga0081540, IMG submission 71024) | Tabebuia heterophylla rhizosphere microbial communities from the University of Puerto Rico - S2T1R1 | ecosystem: Host-associated > Plants > Roots > Rhizosphere ... | reverse complement strand
AAGAAGTAGCTCGCATAGAGCATCACGCGCCCGTGCTGCACCGAGAACGGCCCGAACTCGAACCAGCTGCTTGGTCCATAATGCATCAGCCCAGGAACATAGAACGCCGCGGTGACGGCAAGCATGACCGCGAAGAACACCGCGGGCCTGCGGCGGCCGTGCAGCGAGAGTCGATTGATCGGATCGAGCAGGTTGGGCGACAGCCGATGCAGGAAGCAGGCAACCACGTCGAAGGCGAACAAGACCCAGAGGAACCAGAGCGGGCCGCTCGGCCACGGGCCCTTCGTGATCATGTTCCACCAGTATTCCGAAAAGCCGATCTCGGGATGGTGCCGCAGGGAGATGGCGTAATAGGCGAGCGGAATGAGCGTGAACGCGCAGATCACGAACGGCAGGCCGAGCCGGATCAGGCGGTCCGTCAGATAGTTCAACGGACCCTTCCGGGCGATACCGGACCAGGCGAACAGTCCCGACAGGAAGAAGAACATCGCCATGAAGAAACTGTCGGTGGCGAGCACGATCATGTCGAAGCCGAAGAAGTACTTCGGATCGGTATGACCGAAATAGGTATAGGGGATGACGGCATGGTGGAGCAGCACCACCAGCGTCAGGAAGGTGCGGGCGCGATCAAGCGAAAGATTTCGCGTTTTGGCCCTGGGTACTGCGCTTACATCGGCGTGCCCGACGGTGGAAATCGATGTCATGCAGGCCTCCCGGCCAGACTAGGTGGTCAAATGTTGCAGCCGGGAACCTGATTCAGCAAGGCCGAATTGTACCCGACAACTCCGGATCGTCGCCGGGTTGCTGCGGAACCCGTGACGCAACCCGCAGTTAGAGCCGGTGGATGGATTGGCCGTCATTGGCGCGGCCATGCAGGTCGCGGAGCAGGCAATGACAATTCTCAAATGGGCGCTGATCTTCTTTCTGGTGTCGATCGTCGCCGGCTTACTTGGCTTCACCGGCATTTCGGCGGCTTCTGCTGACGTCGCCCGCTTCCTGTTCTACGTCTTTGTCGTGATCTTCCTGGTGCTCCTGATCCTCGGGCTCACGATATTCAGGGCGTAGCTACGTGCCCGTCACTCCGGGGTTTCAATCCTGTCGCATCGCCCCGGAATGACGTCGCCGCTTACGACGCCACTTCCTCGATCGTCACCTTGTCCGGATAGAACGCCAGATGGCCCGCGATCTCGGCCATGGCCGGGAAGGGCGTCTCATAGGTCCAGATCGAGTTTTCGATGCTCTTGCCGTTGGCATTGATGCTGAAGTAGTTCGCATCCCCCTTGTAGGGGCAGTGCGTGGTCCGTTCGGTGCGGGCGAGGAGCGCCATATTGGCATCCTCGCGCGGCACATATTGCACTGCCGGATAGCTGGCTTCCTTCAGGGTCAGCGCGTGGGTGGTGTCGGCGATGACCACGCCGCCCGCCGAGACGCGGACGCGCTTGGGATTTGCCGTAATCGTGATCGGATGGTCGGGACCGGGCAATTTCATGATTTTGAGCCTCTTTTTTGGTCAGCCCGACGTGATCGGGCGCGACCGGATCTCACGGTGTCAAACGGTTCGGCCGGGAATATAGTGCCGCCAGGCGTGACCTAGAAGAGCGTACGCGCTAGGTTTGGCTGTCACGGTCGCGCGAGCCGGCCATGATTCGAAACACCTGACGGAGACATGCTGGAATGCCGATGGACGCCCACGATATCGAATCGATGATCAAGGCAGCTATCCCCGATGCCGAGGTGACGATCCGCGATCTCGCAGGCGACGGCGACCACTACGCCGCGACCGTGATCTCGGAATCCTTCCGCGGCAAGTCGCGCGTGCAGCAGCACCAGATCGTCTACCAGTCGCTCAAGGGGCAGATGGGCGGCTTGCTGCATGCGCTGGCGCTGCAGACCGGGGTACCTAGCGGACCCGGGGTACCCAAAGGCTAGTCCCCGACGGACCACGCGGGGGCACCGATGACGGACAATCCGCACGGCGCGATGTTTCGCGCGATCGTGCCGCATCAGCACAGCCGCGTGACCTATGCGGAGCTGTTCTTCGATCTCGTCTTCGTGTTTGCGGTTACCCAGATCTCGCACACGCTGCTCGCGCATTTTACGCCTCTCGGCGCGCTGCAGGTCACGCTGCTGTTTCTCGCGGTATGGTGGGTGTGGGTCTTCACCTCCTGGATCACCAACTGGCTCGATCCCGAAAAGACCCCGGTCCGGCTCCTGTTGTTTGCGATGATGCTGGGCGGGCTGGTGCTGTCGACCTCGATCCCGAAAGCGTTCGACGAGCGCGGATTGTGGTTCGCCATCGCCTATGCGGCGATGCAGGTCGGCAAGACGATATTTCTGTGGTTGTCGACGTCGGCCTCGCGCCCGCGGACACGCCTGAATGCAATCCGGATCGCCGCCTGGCTTTCGACGTCGGCCGTCTTCTGGATCGCCGGCGGAGTGGCGGAAGGGCAATCGCGGCTGGCGCTGTGGGCCATTGCGCTTGTCATCGAATATATCTCGCCATCGGTGCGGTTCTGGATTCCGCGATATGGCGCGTCCTCCGTCGCGGACTGGGTGATCGAAGGCGGCCATATGGCCGAGCGCTGCGCGGGCTTCATCATCATCGCGCTCGGCGAATCCATCGTGGTCATCGGCGCGACCTTTGCCGAACTGAACTGGACGGCCGAAAACGTTCTGGCTTTCGTCTGCGCCTTCGTGGGCAGTCTTGCGATGTGGTGGATCTATTTCCATATCGGCGCCGAGGCCGGCTCCGAGCAGCTTTCAAAATCGAGCGAGCCGGGAAGGCTGGCGCGGCTTGCCTACACCTATCTGCACATGCCGATCGTGGCCGGTATCATCGTATCAGCGGTGGCGGACGAACTGGTGCTGAAGCACCCAAGCGGTCATTCCGATCTCAAGACCGTGCTTAGCGCGATCGGAGGTCCCCTGTTGTTTCTGTTCGGAACCGTCCTGTTCAAGCACAGCTTTCGCGGCTTCGTTCAACTTTCGCACGGGGCCGGTATCGTCGCACTCGGCGTACTGGCCTGGTTCGCAAGCGAATTGTCGCCGTTGGTGCTGTCCATCCTGACCACCGCGATCATGATCATGGTCGCGGTGTGGGAATCGATCTCGCTGCGATCCAGCCCGGCGGAATAGCGCCTTCAATCCAGCCTTGAACTCAATCCAGCCTTGAATTCAATCAAGCCTTGGCCGCCTGAACGGCATCAGTTGCGGCGAGTTATGCTCATCGACGACGTTTTTGAGGACGAGCGTCGAGAGCTGGACGACGAGTGCCCGAAGCCGTGCATTTTCCTCGAGAAGCGCTACCCGTTCGGTGTCTGCTCCGTCGTCCCAGTCCATGTCCGCATCATTGTGAGACGATCCGGCACATGGGCCGTGGCTGCTCGATGCTGGATATGCATTGCCCATGACTGAAATCCCCTGACACGAACTCACCCCGAGCCATGCTGCCGGAAAGATACGGCTGAGTCCGCGTCAAAAATTGGACCTTTCGAAGGGCAAACGAGAGCGTAGATGGACCCTTTTGCGGGCGGCTCCATAAAGATGAAGATTTGTTAAGAAGTTTGTCTATAGTGAGCGCGGCAAAGGTGTAGGGACGCGCGGCGGCGTAGGCACCTTTCCACCAACCTTGACCAGCGCGATTTACTCAGTGCCCACGGGGTGCCGTGGTGGGAATACGCGCCTATGAAACAAAGTGAAGCCAGAGTACGCATCATTCAGGAGTGGGATCGCTGGATAATGACGCAGTCGATCGATCAGGACCGGCCCACTGGAAAAGACTCGTTGAAGTTCTTCCACGAACTGCAGGACACCGGATCGCCGCTATTGGATTTCCAGTCGCGCGGACAGGACAAGTGGCGGATCATTCACGCATGGCTATTGGGTGCAGACCGATTGTTCGATGACTGGATATCTGCCGCGCCCCGGATCGCGCCAACACGCAGGATGCGACCGGAGCGCAGGAGATCGGTCTGCAAGACGTGAACTGCAAGGCGCCTGACCTCAGTCCGACGCCACCAGCGCGTGAACCGAAAACATCTGCTCCCGGTCGGTCCAGGATTCCCGCACTGACCAGCCCGAGTCGCGCGCCAGTGCGGTGAAGCGATCGAGGCTGTATTTGTAGCTCGACTCCGTGTGGATGCTTTCGCCGGGACGGAATGAAAAATTCCGTCCGAGGATGCGCACACTCTGCGCCTTCTTGGAAATCAGGTGCATCTCGATGCGATGCCGCTCGCGGTTATAGACCGAGCGGTGCATGAAGGCGGAAACGTCGAAATTGCCGCCGAGCTCGCGATTGATGCGGACCAGGACGTTGAGATTGAACTTCGCGGTGACGCCGGCGGCATCGTTATAGGCGTCGTAAAGCACCCGTTCGTTCTTCTCGAGGTCGACGCCGATGATCATCTGCGCGCCTTCGCCCAGAATTTCGCGCGCACTGCGCAGGAAGGCCTGCGCTTCATGCGGCTCGAAATTGCCGAGCGTCGATCCCGGAAAGAAGCCGACCTTGGGCATCCCTTCGATCTCGGCCGGCAGCGCAAACGGCGCGGTGAAATCGGCGGCAACCGGATAAACCCCGAGATCGGGAAAATCCTTGCGCAAGCCGCCGGCCTGCGCGTTCAGGAAGTCGCCGGAAATGTCGACCGGGACATAGGCGCCGAAAGCGCAGCGCTCCAGCAGCAGGCGGACCTTGGTGGTGGCGCCGGCGCCGAACTCCACCAGGGCCGCGCCCCTGGGAAGGATGGAAGCGATCTCGTCGCCGCGGCTGCGCAGAATGCCGAGCTCGGTGCGGGTCGGGTAATATTCCGGCAGAACCGTGATCTGCTCGAACAGCTCGGAGCCCGCGGCGTCGTAGAAATATTTCGGCGACAGCCGCTTGGGAAATTGCGAGAGGTCGCCGATCACGTCGCCGGCAAAGGCGGAGGTCTGCTCGTCAAACAGGTGCGTCTGGGCCAAAGCGGCGGCATGCACATTCATGATACTCTCCTGAACGCGCTTTCCGGCGCGCTATGATCCAAATTGGGTCAGGCGTAGTCGGCGAGGCGCACCCCCGTGAACTGCCAGCGGTGGTGCGGGTAAAAGAAGTTACGGTAGGTGATACGGCTGTGGCCGGCCGGAGTTGCAAGCGAAGAGCCGCGCAGCACCAACTGATTGACCATGAACTTGCCGTTATATTCCCCGAGCGCGCCCTCGATGGCGCGATAGCCGGGGTAGGGCGAGTAGGAACTGCGGGTCCACTGCCAGACGATGCCGAAGGCGTCGTTGAGATGGCCGGCGCGGGCGGCGACCTCCCACTCCATCTCCGTCGGCAGATGCCGTCCGGCCCAGCGCGCGAACGCGTCGGCCTCGTAATAGCTGACATGGCTGACCGGCGCTGAAGGGTCGATCGGCTGTAATCCGCCGAGCGTCATGATCCGCCATTCGCCGTCGACCTGGCGCCAATGGCCGGGGGCCTGCCAGCCCTCGTTGTTGACGACGGCAAACCCGTCCATCAGCCACAGCGTTGCCGTGCCGTAGCCGCCGTCCCTCATGAAGGTCAGCCATTCGGCATTGCTGACAAGGTTGCGAGCGAGCCTGACCGGGCCGACGAGGGCGCGGTGCGCCGGCTTTTCATTGTCGAAGTGGAAGCTGTCGTCGGTGTGCCCGACGGTGTGGATACCCTCGGTAAGGGCGACCCACTCCTCTCCGCCGCGGTGCGACGCTGGAAAGCACCATGCCGGATCGTAGGCCGGCGGGATCGGATTCTGGGCGAAGGCGTGCAGGATGTCGGTCAGCATCAATTCCTGATGCTGCTGCTCGTGGTTGAGGCCGACCTCGACCAGCGGGACCAGTTTTGTGAGGCGCTCCTCGCCGGCGGTCTGGAAGAACTTGACCACGGCCGCGTCGACATGCCGGCGATAGGCGGTGACTTCATCGGCGCTCGGACGGGTGAGGTGGCCGCGCTGGTGGCGGGCGTGCCTGGGACCTGCGCTGACATAATAGGAGTTGAACAGAAAGGCGTAGTCGGGGTGGAAAGGCTGATAGCCCTCGCAGTGCTCGCCAAGCAGGAATTGCTCGAAGAACCAGGTGGTATGGGCGCGATGCCATTTGGCCGGGCTGGCGTCCGGCATCGACTGAATCAACTGGTCCTCAGGGCTCAAGGGCGCGGCCCGGCGCTCGGTCTCGTCGCGGACCGCCAGATAGGCTTCCACCAAATTCTGGGCGAGGGTGCCTGAATCGGAGAAAAGTGACGGGGCTGATGTCGCAAACTCGGCGGCTACTGATTTCGTCACAGGTGTCTCCGGTCAAGGGAGAGAACGTTAGTCTGGTGAACTGGTTCCTGACGGGCAGTCCGTCCTAGATAGGGGTTCCGGTCCGGGAAAAAAGCCTTCGCCCGGTATGATATTGATGCCGTCAGACTATGGGGCTGCGGTCGCCAGGGGGCCGAACTGGGGCCGCGCATGCCAGCTCCTCGCCATTTTACTTTGGATGCCCAACGGTTTGGGCTACATATATGACAAGTAACCGGGTTACATGGACGAGCCGGCCCGTCAGGCGAAGCTGCAGGGGGCTGTGCCCCAAAAGGAAGCAAATATGAGCATCGAGCAATTCATCGACAACGAAGTGAAGTCGAACGACGTCGTGCTGTTCATGAAGGGGACGCCGCAGTTTCCGCAGTGCGGCTTTTCCGGCCAGGTGGTGCAGATCCTCGACCACGTCGGCGTCGGCTACAAGGGCCTGAACGTCCTTGAATCCGCTGAGCTGCGCAACGGCATCAAGGAATACTCGAACTGGCCGACCATCCCGCAGCTCTACGTCAAGGGCGAGTTCGTCGGCGGCTGCGACATCATCCGCGAGATGTTCCAGGCCGGTGAATTGCAGCAGCTCTTCGCCGACAAGGGCGTCACCGTCAGCGCGGCGGCTTCCGCCTGACCGCTCCCGCGCGCCGTATCGGCATGGCGCGGCTGGAAGTCATTGTTGCCGACATCACCACGCTCGGCGTTGACGCCATCGTCAACGCCGCAAATTCGTCGTTGCTCGGCGGAGGCGGCGTCGATGGTGCGATTCATCGTGCTGCGGGACCGGAACTCGTCGCCGAATGCCGGATGCTCCACGGCTGCGAGACCGGGAACGCCAAGATCACCAAGGGTTATCGGCTCAAGGCCAAGCACGTGATCCACACGGTTGGGCCGGTGTGGAACGGTGGCACCCTCGGCGAGGACGATCTGCTCGCTTCCTGTTATCGCCGTTCGATAGAACTGTGCGCGAAGCACGGCCTTGTTTCAGTGGCCTTTCCCGCGATCTCAACGGGCATCTATCGCTTCCCTGCCGAGCGCGCGGCGGGCATTGCAGTTCAGACTGTCGCCGATACGCTCGCGGCTGCGCCCGCCGTGGGGCAGGTGATCTTCTGCTGCTTCTCCGACGCCAGCGCGCAACTGCATCAGGCGGCATTGAATACCGTCGGCAGCCCTTGTGCGGATTAGAGTTACAGCGCTTTCGCCGTCGGCCATCCGGTAATCCAGGTCAGGACCGGAAACGGCGTGAAAAATTGCAGCAGAAGAACCACAATCAAGATCGAGGCCGCATAGAAGGAAAACCCGCGCAACACGCGGTGTCCGAGTGGCGGATAAGGCGGCAAATTATTGACCGGCCATGCAAATTTTTCTTCCCACTCTCGCTGAGGAACGTCGGGAGGTCTAATCCTCTCCAACGGCACCCAAGCGCGATAAGCCCCAATCCCACGTTCTCGCGCGATGGAGCCTCTCAGATAGAGCAAATTACGCCGACCCGCGAAGTCAATCGCGGCGCCGGTCAAAAGGCGCACAAGCCACAGTGCTAGAGACCAAACAAGATAGACGTATGCAATCATAAAGCCAAATGTGAGCCAGGATCTGGTGAAAGACTTTACAGTGAACATTGCTGAAGTCATTTGCACCGTGGACTCGACCAGCTTGTCGAGGCCGTTGAAGATTTGGCCGGATATCGATTTATCGTCAGCTGCTTGCAGCCACAGAATTAGTCCGACCACAATGGCGAATTGAACTAGAGGAAATCTGACCAGGCTTCGTATCGGAGCCGAAATTAGCTTGAACATCCGGCGAGTGCTCCAGAGCCCCGAACAGATCAACCTGAAAACGTCGAGGATTCCTGATATAGCATCATTTCTCACCGGAACGGCGGATGATTGGGGAATGGACAAACGGCCTTCGGCAGGCCTTGTACCTGATCACGCGTTCGTTACACTGCCCTTCGAATTCCGGAGGGGTCCAATGAATTCAAATGTATTGCTGCGCGCGCTCGCCTGTAGCGCGCTGTTGCTGGCGGCAGCGCCGGCCCATGCCGAGGGCACGTTCGATATTCCCGCGGGCGCGCATTTCAATCAGGAAAAGCTTGCGAAGATCACCGCGTTCTTCAAGAACGAGGTGGAGACCGGCAAGATCGCCGGCGCGAACGTCCTGATCCAGCAGCACGGCAAGCCGGTCTATCACGAAACCTTCGGCGTGCAGGATGTCGCGTCGAAGGCGCCGATATCAGACAAGACCATTTTCCGGCTGTCGTCGCTGACCAAGGTGATCACTTCTGTCGTGGCGATGCAGTTGGTCCAGGACGGCAAGATCAAGCTCGACGATCCCGTCTCGAAATACATTCCCTCCTTCGCGAACATGAAAGTCGGCGTGGAGAAAAAGGCCGAGGACGGCACCAAGACGCTCGAGCTGGTGCCGCTGGACCGGCCGATCACCGTCCTCGACCTGTTTCGCCATACCTCCGGGATCACCTACGGCTTCTACGGCGACAGCCTGGTGCGCAAGGCCTACAAGGAGGCCAACCTCTACGCGGGCGAATTCGACCTCGCCGAATTCGCCGAGCGGATCGCCAGGCTGCCGCTGCACAACCAGCCGGGCGCGCTCTGGCAATACGGACATTCCACCGACATCCTGGCGCGGATCATGGAGATCGTGTCCGGAAAATCATTGCTCGAGATCGAGAAGGAAAAGCTGCTCGATCCGCTCGGCATGACCGATACCGGCTTCTTCGTCACTGAACCGGAGCGGCTGCAACGGCTGGCCCAGCCGCTGCCGAACGACAGCGATTTCCGGGTCGGCCGCCTGTACCGGACCGAGGTTCGCCAGAAGTGGGAATCCGCCAGCGGCGGCATGGTTTCAACCATGTCGGATTTTTCGAAATTTGCGCAGATGCTGACCAATGGCGGCACGTTCGAGGGCAAGACCTATCTCAGCCCGAAGACGTTCGAACTGATGACATCGGACCATGCCGGCAAGGGCTCCGGTGTAGAGCGCGATTACTTCTATTTTCCCGGCGACGGCTTCGGTATGGGGCTTGGATTTGCCGTGCGCACAGATCCCGGTAATGCCAAGCCGCCGCCGCCGGGATCGCTGGGTGAACTAAAGTGGGACGGCGCAGCGGGCTGCTATATGGTAGTTGACCGCAAGCAGGACATGTTTTTTGTGGTGCTGGAGCAGACGCCGACGGAGCGCCAGCGCGTCCAGCGGACGCTGAAGCAGTTGGTCTATGAAGCGTTGGAGAACTGACGGCGCGACAGCGCTTTGCCTCGTTGCGGCGGCGCTTGTCGTTTCCCTGGTCGGCGTCCGCCAGCCCGAGGCGCGGGCCGAGCCGAAGGCGCCGGACGCGCCGACTTTTTCACGTGCGGCCCTGGACCAGTTTGGCGACTACGTTCGCAGCGAGGTCGCGGCCGGCAAGGTTCCCGGCGCTGTCCTGCTGATCCAGCAGCACGGCAAGCTGGTCTATTGCGATAGCTTCGGCGTGCGGGATCCCGCGACCGGGCAGCCGATGACGCCGGACGCGATTTTCCAGATCTATTCGATGTCGAAGGCCGTCACCTCGGTTGCCGCGATGATGCTGGTCGACGACGGCAAGCTGTCCCTCGACGATCCCGTGTCGAAATACATTCCATCCTTTGCGGATGCAAAAGTCGGCGTCGATCTGTCCGATGAAGCAGGAAAGTATCCGCTGAAGCTCGAGCCGTTGAAGCGCCCGATCACGATCAGGGATCTGCTGCGGCACACATCGGGGATCACTTACGGCTTCTTCGGCGAAACCGCGGTGCAAAAGCTCTATGCCGATCCCAAACTGTACGCCGGCGATTACGACAATGCCCAATTCGCCGACCGGATCGCGACACTGCCGCTTGCCGATCAGCCGGCTGTGCGTTGGAACTATAGCCATTCAACCGATGTGCTCGGCCGTGTCGTCGAGGTGGCCTCGGGGCAGACGCTGTTTCAATTCGAAAAGCAGAGGCTGTTCGATCCGCTCGGCATGTCCGAGACAGCATACTATGTCGCCGACGAAGCGAAGTGGCCACGCATCGCTCAGCCATTTCCCGTCGATCGTCTTCGGGTGGCCGGAATCAAGGAGCCGATAGTGGCGCGGCGCTGGGAATCCGGCGGTGCGGGCCTGGTCTCGACGGCCGGGGACTATGCGCGCTTCCTGCAGATGCTGCTGAATGGCGGCGAGCTGGACGGCAAGCGTTACCTGAAGCCCGAGACGGTCGCACTGATGACGTCCGATCAGATCGGGCCGGAAACCGGGATCATTCACGACCCCTTCTATTTTCCGGGCCCGAGCTCTGGCTTCGGCCTCGGCTTTGCCGTGCGCACCTCGCCGCCGCCGGGTACGACCTGGCCGCTCGGCGAATACCGCTGGGACGGGGCGGGCGGCAGCTTCTATTTCGTCGATCCCAAGGACGATCTGCTCGTGGTCTTCATGGTGCAGGCGCCGACACAAGGCGGACGAATTCAACTGACGCTGAAGACGATGATGTTCGAAGCGCTCGGCAAGGGTCTGCGCAAGGATTGATAGAGGATTGACGATCGCCCGACTACGCCACCGCATTTCGCGCGATCGTCTCGCGATAGAATGATGCGCTGAGCTTGGGTGTGCGGCGCTTGGTGCCGAAGTCGACGTGGTAGAGGCCGAAGCGCTCTTCATATCCATCCGACCATTCGAAATTATCCATCAGGCTCCACAGGAAATAGCCGTGCACGGGCACGCCTTCGGAGGTCGCGCGCTGCAACTGCGTCAGATAGTTGCGCAAGTACATGATGCGATCGACGTCATAGATGGTGCCGTCCGCCGCCGGCTGGTCGCTCCCCGACGTTCCGTTCTCGGTGATGTAGATCGACTTTACGTTCCACAGCTTGGCGACATGGCGCGGCACCCAGTACATTGTCTCGGGGCCGGGCCTGAGCCAGGTCGCCTTCATGTGCGGGAACGATTTGGGAAATGGCGCCAGCGTGAAGCCGCGTTCGTTGTCGGCGGCAACGACGTAATGATCAGGCATGTAGACATTCAGCCCGACAAAATCGATCGGGGAGGAGATGATGCGCAGATCTTCCGCGGTATATTTCGGACCTTCTTTGCCGGCCTGCGCGAGATAGGCATCGGTGTATTTTCCCTCGAGCATCACGGTCAGATAGCCGGCATTGAGCTCGCGCGTCGCGATCTCGGCGGCGCGGATGTTCGCAGGCGTTTCGATGGCCGGGATGCAGCTCACGGCATTCTCCGCCGGACCGACCCTGATTCCGGCCTGTCCATTGGCCCGGATCGCCTGAACCGCGAGTCCATGCCCCAGCGCGACGTTGTGCCTGACCTGCTTCACATCAGATGGGGATAGTTTGAGCCCCGGCGCATCAGCGCCAAACTCGTGGCCGAGATGGACGAGCCTGGAGCATTCGTTGATCGTGAAGAAGTGCTTCACACGGTCGCTCAGACGCCCCGCGACGTGGGCTGCGTAATCTGCAAATGCCTTGGACGTGTCGCGCGAGGTCCAGCCGCCGAAGCGATCCTGCAGCGTCTGCGGCAGATCCCAATGATACAGCGTCGCAAACGGTTCGATGCCGTTTGCCAACAACTCATCGACAAGGCGGCTATAGAAATCGAGGCCTTTCGGATTTGGCGAGCCGGTCCCTTCCGGGAAGATGCGAGGCCAGGCAATCGAGAATCGATAGGCCTTTGTGCCCAGCGATTTCATGAGCTGGATGTCTTCCTTGTACAGATGATAGTGGTTGGTCGCGGTATCCCCGTTGCTGTTGTCGGAGATGGTCCCCGGCGTGTGGGAGAAGCGGTCCCAGATCGATGGACCCCGGTCATCTTCGTTGATGGCCCCCTCGACCTGATAGGCCGAGGTCGCGGTACCCCACAGAAAACCGTTCGGAAAGCCGGAAGAGGTTGTTCGATTTTGAGGCGCGGTGTCCTGGTCCGATTGGGCCAGTCCGGAGCCTGCCGACATCATCGACATTCCAAACGCCGACAAGCCAGCAATCCTGCCAAATTGGCGCCGGGAGAATCTCTTGAATGGCATCATTTCACTCGCCGTGCGGGATCAATTTTGTGCAAAATAAGGCTCGCTCTTGGCGCTTCGTGGTGGAAGCAAACCTAATATCACCGCTCCCGTGATCCGGCGCAATTGTGATCGCGGCTGCAGGTCGACAGGGCTATTGTGCACCGCTAAATAGGCAAATCTATTTCACCTTGGGAGCAGGACCGATCGGCTTTCGCACGCCACTGGCGCTTTTCTTCGTATCGCTGGGCGTCATTGTCGCGGTGTGGTGGTGGCTCGCCACGCCGGTGGCGTTGACGCGCGCGCCCATCGATGATGCGGCGAAGCTGGAATGCGTCTCCTACGCACCGTTCCGCAACGATCAGACGCCGCATAACCCGACGCTCATCGTCAGCCCGGAGCAGATCGCGGAGGATCTTGGCGAACTTGCCAAGGTCTCCAAATGCATCCGCACCTATTCGATCGACAACGGGTTGGACAAGGTGCCCGAGCTTGCGTCGAAGGTCGGATTGAAGGTTCTGCTCGGCGTGTGGATCGGGCGCGATCGCGCGAAGAACGCTCATCTCGCCGATATTGCGGTGTCGCTGGTGAAGGATCATCCCGGCACGGTCGCGGCGGTCATCGTCGGCAGTGAAGTGCTGCTGCGCGGAGAGATGACGGTCTCCGACCTGCGACAGATCATCCGCTCGGTCAAACCGCGCGTGAGCGTGCCGGTGACCTATGCCGATGTCTGGGAATTCTGGCTGCGTTATCGCGAGGTGGGCGAGGACGTCGATTTCGTCACCGCCCATTTCCTGCCTTATTGGGAAGACGTTCCGCCGCGCGCCGAAGATGCGGCCGCGCATGTGGACGAGATTCGCAAGCAGGTGGTGGCAGCCTTTCCCGGCAAGGAGATCCTGATCGGCGAAACCGGATGGCCAAGCTTTGGCCGGATGCGCGACGGCGCGCTGGCTTCCCGCGTCAATCAGGCGCGTTTCATTTCCCAGATTCTCGAGCGGGCGCGGCAGGACAATTTTCGCGTCAATTTTTTCGAGGCCTATGACGAGCCGTGGAAGCGCCGCTGGGAAGGAACAGTGGGCGGCTATTGGGGGCTGTTCGACGGTGCCGAGCGCAAGCTGAAATATCCGGCAGGCGTGGCTATCAGCAACTATCCGTTCTGGAAGGTGCAGATGGCAGGCGGGCTATTGCTTTGCATCGGCATATTCGCGGCAGCCTGGTTCACGCTGAAGCGCCGGCCGGCGTCGCCTTCATTGGCATCGTGGGCGGCGGTCGCCGTATCCGCGACCGCCGGGGGGATCTTGCTGGGCATCAGCGTCGACAAGATGCTCCACGAAAGCTACGGGATCGGCGGTTGGCTGCTTCAAGCCTTCATGCTGGTCGCGGCAGTGACTGCGCCGCTGCTGTCCACCTACGCGCTGATGTCGGGGCGAGCGCTTCCATCGTTCCTCGAAGTGTTGGGGCCGGCCAAGGGCCTGACCCCGTTTTTCATGGCCAACATGCTGGGCATTACGCTGATCGTGACGACGGTGCTCTCAGCGCAAACCGCGCTCAGCCTGATATTCGATGCGCGCTGGCGCGATTTCCCGTTCGCCGCCCTGACCATGGCCGTAGTGCCGTTCTGGACATTGGCATTCCTCAACGGCTCGAAATCCGGCGAGCGGCCGCTCTCGGAAGCCGTGTTTGCCGGGCTATTTGCGATTGCGGCAGTCTATGTCGTCTTCAACGAAGGGTTCGAGAACTGGCAGGCGCTGTGGACCGGCGCGATCTATCTGCTGCTCGGCAGTGCGCTGTGGCGGGCGCGCACTGCTGCCGGTACAAAATTCACGTAGACCGGCCACGGCAGTGATCCCTGATGAGATCGGCTCGGCGCCGCAATTCCAGGGACAGTCATCCAGCTTGCGAGCCATTGGCCAAACCGACTCGCGGGCGCGGCGATGACGGAATGAATCTCACCTGAGTTCGGGTCGGTCCGCTGGCACCCGGAGGTTGTGGTCGCAGCCCGGATGGAATTAGACTGGCGAGGGGGCGCCGGGGAATCCCGGCATATCGTCACAGGGGTGGGGGCTCGACTTCCCATGACACTAACGAAATTCAATTTCGGCTGCCGGGTACTGCTCGTTGTCCAACTAGCCGGCGTGATGACCTTCTCGCCATCGGCGGCGGAAGACAAAGCCGCTGCCGCCGGCAAGGATGAGATTGAGCAGCGCATCCAGCGCGTCGCCGACGG
>Ga0081540_1002664_pt1 | contig 14523 bp, 16 predicted proteins | sample TabmetS2T1R1_FD_71024 | JGI IMG/M metagenome (GOLD analysis project Ga0081540, IMG submission 71024) | Tabebuia heterophylla rhizosphere microbial communities from the University of Puerto Rico - S2T1R1 | ecosystem: Host-associated > Plants > Roots > Rhizosphere ... | reverse complement strand
GTGCTCATCCTGCACCGAGGCAATCTCAAACGCCTCAGGGCGGGCAGCGAGACCCGAGTTCAGCTCCGCCGCAAGCAGCCCGCCACGACCACCTAGTAACAGACGAACGAGGGACAGTCCCTCGCGACAGCTGTAACGAGGGACAGTCCCTCGCGACGGCCGACAATCACGAGGTCAGTTTGGTGCGAGCCACTCGTCGAGCCCGGTGTGGTGATCGAGCGGGCCGCCGTGCTCGAGCTCGCTGCGGAGCTCGCCGACCGTGCCGAAGCGCTCTGCGAGGACGTCGTGCGTGTGGATCGTCTCCAGGTTCACCTGCCGTGAGAAGACGAAGTCCGCGTCGTCCAGCGCCGGGTACGAGTCGAGGACGCCCTTGAGCGCGATCCGCACCGAGTCCTCGACGAACCGCGGCTGGAGATGCGCGTGCTCGACGACGAATAGCTCGTCCGGCCGCTTCAGGAGCTCGTAGACCGGCGCGCTCATCGAGCCCTCGACGATCCCGACCAGCTGCTCGGCGTTCACGCTCGCCTGCGTGCCGACGTAGAGGGTCCCGCGGCCGCGCTGGTTGTGCGTCGCGATCGGGACGAGCTCGAGGATCCGCTCCACGTCCGCGTCCTCGAAACCGGCCTCGAGCAGCCGCTCGCTCGCCCGGCCGCGCACGAGCCCCTGCGCGCACGGGCACGCGTTGATCCCCGCGGCCTGCACGCCGACGAGGCGCCGAACGCCCCGGGCAGAGGCCGCGGCGATCCCGATCAGCTCGACCATCTCCTGCGTCGGCAGCCCGGTGACAGGCGTCGTGCGCTCGATCGGGTACCGCGCGGAGATGTGCACGTGCGCCCGCAGCGCCTGCTGCCGCTCGACGACGTGCGTCGCGATGTGCTCCGCGAGCACCTCGACGAGGAACGCCTCGCCGATCACGACCTCCTCGATCGCCTCCTCGAACAGCTCGGGGAAGCGTGACATGTGCACACCCTTCTGGGACGGGTCGAGGTCGACCGTGCACTCGATGTCCGCGGCGATCTGCTTCTCGATCCCGCCGTAGCTGATGCGGATCGCCTTGCTCGCGCCCATCACGCCCGCGCGCGAGAGGCCGAGCCGCACATCGGGCTGCGAGGCTTGCAGATCGTCGTCGAGCAGTCGCGTCAGGTCGTCCATGGCGGGGAATATTGTGCCTTCGTGGCCTCTACTGAGGATTTCTCGCGCTTCGTGTCCCTCGCGTGCCACGACCTACGCACGCCGCTCGCGACCGTGAACGGGTTCGCGCACACGCTCGAGCAGGCCGGCGACCTCGGCGATCCGGCCGCGCGCTACGTCTCGATGATGCGTGCGGCGGCGGAGCAGATGGCCGAGCTCCTGGACGCTCTCGGCGTCGTCGCTCGTATCGAGGCGGGCCGTTACGAGCCTCCGCTGATCGAGGCGGACTCGCTCGAGCTGGCTCAGGCCGCGGCCGGGCGCCTCGAGGAGAAGGCCGAGGCGGGCGGCTCCGGCGCCAGGGTGCGCGTCGACCGGGTTCCGGTCGAGGCCGGCCTTGCGGCGCTCGCCCTGTGCGCAGTCCGGCACGGAGCGCTCGAACGGGCCGAGCTCGTCGCCGACGGGGAGACCGTCGAGATCGCGCCGATCCCCGAGGGCGTCGGTCCGATCGTCCTCTCCGAGGACCTGAAGGACCTGGGAGCGGCGACCGCGCGGCGCGTCATCGAGGCGATCGGTGGGAGCCTGACGCTCGAGGGTGAGCGCCTGCTCGTCCGTCTTCCCGCCTGAAGATCGCGAGCAGACGGGCGAGTCGCGGTAGTCGCCCCTCGGGCCGCGATCGGAGCAGCACGCGATCGTCGCTGAGTGGGTCGTGGTCTCTGGGCATCGTGCTCCGACGGTACGCGCGCGCGCGAGTCCTCGCGTCGGCCGGGGGCGCGATTTCGGCTCATCCTCGAGGATGAGATCGATTCGCCCACGCGGCGGATGCGCGCGCTGAGGCACTGGAGTAGCGTCCGGAACGTGACCAAGCACGCCTGGCCGTTCCTCAAGCGAGAGTGGTTCACGCTCCTGGTCGTCATCGGCCTGGTAGAGGCCAGCCTCCAGGTCATCGTCATGCGAGACGACAAGGCCGCGCCCACGATCTCGCTTTGGATCGCGGTTCCGCTCGTCGTGATCATGCTCGCGCCACTCCTCTGGTGGCGCCGGTTCCCGTTCGGAGCCCCGGCGGCGGTTTTTGTGCTTGGCGCCGTCAACTCGTTCGTCGACGGCCAGCTCGGCATGTTCACGGTCGCGACCTTCATCGGGGTGATGGCCGCGGTGTTCCTCTTCGGAATCCTCGAGGATCGCAGGCAGGCCGTAGCGGGTCTCGCGATCGCGCTGGGCGCGGCGGGCGTGGTCACGCTCAACGATTCCGGTCAGGGGTGGAGCGATTACGCCGGGGTCGTCCTCTTGTTCTCCATCGCCTGGCTTGCGGGGTTTGCCATCGGCCGGAAGCTCGAGCAGGCGTCGGCCGCCCAGGAACGGGCCGAGCGGCTGGAGCGCGAACGGGAAGCCGAGGCGCGCGCCGCTGTCGCCGAGGAGCGCGCCCGGATCGCGCGTGAGCTCCACGACGTCGTCGGACACAGCGTGAGCGTGATGACCGTCCAGGCCAGTGCGGTTCGCCGCCGGTTGCTTCCGGCCCAGGAGCAGGAGCGGGAGGCGCTCGAGATCGTCGAGCAGACGGGCCGCGAGGCGCTTGCCGAGATGCGGCGGCTCGTCGGCGTCCTCCGCAGGGCGGAGGAAGGGCCGGCGCTCGCCCCCCAGCCGAGCCTTCAGCACCTCGACCGGCTCGTCGCGCAGGCCCGCGAGTCTGGCCTGCCGGTCGAGGTCCGGATCGAGGGCGATCCCACGCAGCTTCCGCCGGGCGTCGACCTGACGGCCTACCGGCTCGTCCAGGAGGGCCTTACGAACGCGATCAAGCACGCGCGGGCCTCGAAGGCCGACGTGGTCGTGCGCTACGGAGACGGCAGAGTGGAGGTCTCCGTGACGGACGACGGATCGGGGGACGGCGACGGCGGCGGTGGGGGCCACGGCCTCGTCGGGATGCGCGAACGCGTGACGGTCTACGGCGGCGAGCTCGAAGCAGGGCCGCGCCCCGACGGCGGTTACTCGCTGCGCGCACGTCTACCGGTGCAAGGCTGAGCACCATGGAAGAGCGGCCGAGCGGAACCGTCACGTTCCTGTTCACGGACATCGAGGGCTCGACGGTCCTCCTCCGGCGGCTGCGGGACGCCTACGGCGACGTGCTGGCCACGCACGGCCGGCTCCTGCGGGACGCGTTCGAAGAAGCCGGGGGCCAGGAGATCGACACCCAGGGCGATTCGTTCTTCGTCGCGTTCAGCAGCCCGAAGGCCGCCGTCAGCGCTGCGGTCGCGGCACAGCGCTCGCTAGCCGAAGAGGCTTGGCCGGAGGGAACCGTCGTCAAGGTGCGGATGGGGATCCACACCGGTGACGCATCGCTGGCGGCCGACCGCTACCTCGGCCTGTCGGTCCATCGTGCCGCCCGCATCTGCTCGGTCGGCCACGGCGGCCAGATTCTCATCTCGCAGACGACCTTCGCCCTGCTCGAGGACCAGGAAGAGGAGCTGCCGGGCGCGACCCAGGATCTCGGCGCGCACGGGCTCAAGGACTTCGACCGGCCGATCCAGCTCTTCCAGCTCGTCGTCCCCGGCCTCCAGGAGTCGTTCCCGCCGCTGCGGACGCTCGAGCACACGCCGTTCGAGGGCGACGAGGGCCGGCTCGCGGATGCGGCCCGGCGCGCCTCCCAGACCGAGCGTGAGGCGGGCGCGACCATCCGCGTGCTGATAGCCGACGATCAGGCGCTCGTCCGCGCCGGGTTCAAGATGATCCTCGAGGCGGAGGAGGACGTCGAGGTCGTCGGCGAAGCGTCGGACGGAGGCGAGGCGCTCGACGAGGTGCGGCGGATCCGGCCCGACGTCGTCCTGATGGACGTGCGGATGCCCGACCTGGACGGGATTGAGGCGACCCGGCAGTTGATGTCCGATCCGGACGCGTCGTCGAAGGTCGTCATGCTCACGACGTTCGACATGGACGAGTACGTCTACGAGGCGCTGCGGGCCGGGGCGAGCGGCTTCCTGCTGAAAGACGTTCCGCCGGAGCAGCTCGTGGATGGGATCCGCGCGGTCGCGTCGGGTGACGCGCTCCTCGCGCCGTCGATCACGAAGCGCGTGATCGAAGAGTTCGTCAGCAGGCCGCGCACAGCGGCGCCACCGTCACCGCCGGCCGAGGTCGGGGACCTGACCGACCGCGAGCTCGAAGTGCTGAAGCAGGTCGCGCGCGGGCTCTCGAACGCCGAGATCGCCCAGGAGCTATTCGTCAGCGAGGCGACCGTGAAGACCCATGTCGCGCACGTCTTTCGGAAGCTCGGGCTCCGCGATCGCGTCCAGGCGGTCGTTTTCGCGTACGAGTCCGGCCTAGTCCAGCCGAGCTCCTAGCCGTCAGCGCAGGAGGCGCGACAGCCTCCGATCCTTCAGTACGCGGCCACCCGTCTGGCACTCGGGGCAGTAGTAGATCGTGTGCTCCTCGAAGTCGACCTGCGCGATCGGCGTGCCGCAGACGTAGCACGGCTCGCCGAGCTTCCTGTGCACCCGGTACGTCTTCGCGTCGCTCGCCCCGCGCTCGCGGAGCTCGAGGCCGCGTTCAAGCTCGGAACGCATGGCCTCGGCGAGCCTTTGGACTTGGCCCCGGACCAGATCCCGGGACAGGGCATACGGGGACAGTTGGGCAGCGTGGAGAATCTCGTTCGCCCACGCCCGGCCGATTCCCGCGATCACGCGCTGGTCTCGGAGCAGCGAGTGCAGGCGCCGCGACTCGCCCGCGAGGATCTCGCTCAGCTGCTCGGGGTCGAGCTCGTTCGCCTCGGGGCCGAGGTGCCCGAGCTCGAGCTCGACGGCCTCGGGCGTCAGCAGCCAGACACCGGCGCGCTTCTTCTTCCCGGCCTCGGTCAGGATCAGCTCCGCGCCGCCCTCGAACGCGAGCCTGAACGCGGGCGTCTTGGGCCGCTTCGCCCCCGGCACCAGGTACTTGAGCCGCCCCGCGGTCATCAGGTGCACGAGCAGGACGAGCTCGCCGTCCTCGGTCGGGAACAGGAGCCGCTTCGCGCGCCGCTCCGCGCCGGACAGGCGGCGGCCGTCGAGCGCGGTCAGCGGCGGATCGAAGGTCTTGAGCGTCGCGATGTGCGCCGGCCCCGCCTTCGAGATCGGGAACGCCGACACCGGGCCGTCGAGCTCGCGTCGCCACGCCTCCATTTCGGGCAGTTCCGGCACTTAGAGTCTCCTCCGCATGGCTGAGCCGATCAGGGTAACCGTGCTCCGCGGGGAGACCGTCGAGTCCCACCACCGCGTCCACGCCGTGGCCGTCCGGGACGGGCAGGTCGTCGCGTCCGCCGGAGACCCGGAGTTCGTCACGTTCATGCGGTCGGCCGCGAAGCCGATCCAGGCGATGCCGGTCGCGCGCGCGCGCGAGGACCTGGACGACCGCGACCTCGCCATCGCGTCGGCTTCACACCTCGCAGACGACGACCAGCTCGCCGCCGTCCGCGCGCTCCTGGCCAAGGCGCCGGCGACGGAGGACGACCTCGAGTGCGGGCCGTTCGAAGGCTCGACGCTGAAGCACAACTGCTCCGGCAAGCACGCGGCGATGCTCGCGCTCTGTCGAGCCGAGGGCTGGCCGATCGAGGGGTACCGCCTGTCCGACCATCCGTGCCAACAGGCAGGGCTCGCCGAGGTCGCGCGCCTCGCCGGCACCGAGGAGATCCGGACCGGGATCGACGGTTGCGGCGTTGTCACCTTCGCGCTGCCGCTATCGAGGATCGCGATCGCCTTCGCGGGCGTCGACGGGCGAGTCGCCGACGCGATGCGCGCGCATCCCGTCCTGATCCGCGGCCCGCGAGCCCTCGACACGCTCCTCATGCAGGCATTTCCAGGCTGGATCTCCAAAGGCGGGGCCGAAGCGCTCCTCTGCGCCGCCTCGCCGGAGGGCCTCTCGCTCGCGCTCAAGGTCGAGGACGGAGCCCAGCGAGCGCTCCGCCCGGCCCTCGGAGCGTTTCTGAACGAGGTCGGCCTCGACGGCTCGCTCTTCGGACCGACACCAGTTGGCAACAGTCACGACGAGCGGGTGGGCGAAGTTCGCGTTTCCTGAAACATTTTCTTCACAAGGCTGTGGATAGGTGTTAAGTTCCGGGCCGCCGCGAGGTGTGAGCCGGGGGAACCGAGAACCGGCTCTTTGCGTTCCTGGGTCCCCGTCCCCCTAGAGCGAAAGAGAGGTCCATTGCTCACAGTCGACATCTCCCTCCCGGACGTCGAAGAGCTCCACAAGCTTGTACAGGACGGAACAGAGAAGGGCTTTCTCACCTACGACGAGATCGTCGCCGGGATCGAGGAGGTCGACCTCACCAAAGAGCAGATAGAGGACTTCTACACGTACCTCATCGACCACTCGATCGAGCTGGTCGAAGGTGAGAAGTACAAGCACCCGCCGCACGAGCAGCCGGCCCTGGCCGAGGAAGAGAAGGGGCCGAAGCTCGACCTCTCCGTCGAGCCGTCGCTCGACTCGCTGAGGCTCTATCTGCGCGAGATCGGGAAGGTCCCGCTGCTGACCGCCGACCAGGAGGTCTACCTGGCGAAGCGGATCGAGCGCGGGGACATGGCCGCGAAGACGCACATGATCGAGGCCAACCTGCGGCTCGTCGTCTCGATCGCGAAGTCGTACCTCGGCCGAGGGCTCTCGTTCCTCGACCTGATCCAGGAGGGCTCTCTGGGGCTGATCCGCGCAGTCGAGAAGTTCGACTACCGCAAGGGGTACAAGTTCTCGACCTACGCGACGTGGTGGATCCGCCAGGCGGTCACGCGCGCGATCGCGGACAAGGCGCGGACGATCCGGATTCCGGTGCACATGGTCGAGAAGTTGAACAAGGTCGTGCACATCGAGCGTCAGCTGGTGCAGCGGCTCGGCCGCGAGCCGCAGCCAGACGAGATCGCGCTCGAGCTCGAGATGACGACCGAGGAGGTGCGCGAGATCCTGCGCATGGCGCAGCTCCCGGTCTCTCTCGAGAAGCCGATCGGCGAAGAGGAGGAGTCGGAGCTCGGCGATTTCGTCCAGGACGAGCAGGCCGAGTCGCCGTTCGACACCGCGTCGGTGCAGCTTCGGCGCGAGGACATCGAGAAGGCGCTCGACTCGCTTCCCGACCGCGAGCGGAAGGTGATCGAGCTCCGCTTCGGGCTCACGGGGGCACAGCCGTGCACGCTCGAGGAGGTGGGCCGCGCCTTCGGCGTCACGCGCGAACGGATCCGTCAGATCGAGAACAACACGCTCAAGCGCCTGGAGTCCCTGCCCGAGGCGCAGGGCCTCCGAGACTGCAGCTAGGGACAGTCCCTCGTAGCACCTCTCTCGAGGGACAGTCCCTCGTTTCGTTTGCGACTAGTCGGGCTCCTCGACCTCGGCTCGCTCGAGCGGGACGAACAGCCTGCAGTGCGGGCACTTGAAGCCGCGCCGGCTCTCATCCGAGCCGATCAGCTCCCCGCGGAACGACTTCTTGCAGTGCGGGCACACGACGTCGTGCTTCTCGACCCCCGTCATGCACCGACCGTAGCAGCGCGCGCTCAGCCGTCGGGGCAGCGGCCCGCCTTGTAGGCGTTCGCCGCGGCGGCGTTCAGCACCCAGCGCCACTGCGAGCCGACTTCGACCTCGTGGCTGACGAACCTCGTCGCGCTGCCGTCCGACGACGTCAGCCGGATGCGAACCGCTTTCGCCGGGACGCGGCCGGCGCCGGGAATCTCGACCGGGTCGTCGTAGACCTTCAGCACGTCGATCGAGTCGAGCGTGCCGAGCGCGGTCTTCCGCGTGCACGCGACGAAGCGCTTGCGCGTGACGATCCGCTTGTAGGCGGGATGGAGCGTCGCGTACGCGCCCTCGAGGTTCCCGTGGTACAGCTGGACGAGGAACCGAACCTGAGCCTGTCCGGGCGCGGACCGTCCGGGATCGTGGCTGCCGCCGCAGCCCGCGAGCAGCAGGGTCGCTCCGAGCGCCAGCAGGGGCCACCTCACGTCGAGAGGCATGATCACGCACCGCCCGGACTCCGGCTATGAGTTTTCGGCGGATGCGCCGTTCAGACGGAAGCGCATCAGCGTGCCGCCGCCCTCGGGCCGTTCCGCGATGACGGTGCCACCGTGCGCCTGCGCGACCTGGCGGACGATCGCGAGGCCGAGCCCGGAGCCGGGGAGCCCGCGGGCGGAGCTCGCGCGGTAGAAGCGGTCGAACACGTACGGCAGGTCCTCCTCGTCGATCCCGGGGCCGTGGTCGCGGACCGTGACCTCGCCGCCGTGCACGCCGACCTCCACCTCGCCGTCCGGCGGGCTCCACTTGGCCGCGTTGTCGAGCAGGTTGCCGAGCGCACGGTCGAGGGTCGCTGGGACGCCGTAGACGAGCGACTCCTCGAGGTCGGTCTTGAACTCGACGCCTGGCCGGTTGCGCTTCGTCCGCTCGACCGCTTCGGCGGCAACGAGGTCGAGGCGCACGTCCTCGGGCTCGCCGTGATGCTCTTCGCCGCGCGCGAGCTCCATCAGCTCCGCGATGAGCGTCGTCATCTCGCCCAGCTGCTCGACGACGTCCGAGAGCAACCGCCCGCGCTCGCCGGCCGGGAGCTCGCGCTGGCTCGCGAGCACCTCGATGTTCGTCCGCAGGCTCGTCAACGGCGTACGGAGCTCGTGCGAAGCGTCGGCCACGAGCTGGTTCCGCGCGCGGCTCGACTCCTCGAGGGCGGCGAGCATCGTGTTGAAGCTGGCCGCGAGCCGGCTGAGCTCGTCGTCCCCTTCGACCTCGATCCGCTCCGAAAGGTCGCCCGTCTCGGTCACGATCTCGGTCGCCTCGGTCAAGCGACGCACGGGAGTGAGCGCAGCACGGGACACGATCAGGCCGAGCCCGCCGGCGATCAGCGTGCCGCCGGCGGCGATCAGAATCAGGAGCCAGCGGATTCGGGCCAGCGAGTGGTCGGTCGCGTCGAGAGGCTTCGCGATCTGGACCGCCAGCCCCGGCTGGTAGGGGAAGGTGATCATGCGAACGTGGTTGCCGGCGACCCTGGCGTTCTCGAAGTACGTGTCGCTGTCACCGCGCGCGACACTCAGGTCGTGTTCTGTCACGGGAAGCGTGAGCGTCTCGCCGCTCTGCTTGTAGACCGTCCCGTCCTGGCCTACGGCCTGCGGGTAGCCGCCGAAGACACCGGGCTGCGGTGGGCCCGTACCGATCCGGAAGACGGGGCCGTTCTGAATGACCTCCTGACTGGTGCGCAGGGACGAGTCGATGCTCGAGTACAGCTCGTCCTTGACGACGAAGTAGACGACCGCCGAGGCCGCGACCACGGCCAGGGCGACAGCCGCCGCCGCGACGAGAGCCAGGCGTGCGCGGAAGCTCATGACTCTCGCAGTGCGTAGCCGACGCCGCGAACCGTCTGGATCAGACGGGGCTCGCCGTCCGCTTCGGTCTTGCGCCGCAGGTACCCGATGTACACGTCGAGGGAGTTTGACGCGTAGCCGAAGTCGTAGCCCCAGACGCGCTCGAAGATGATCGTGCGCGTGAGCACCTGGCGTGGGTTCCGCATGAAGAGCTCGAGGAGCGAGAACTCGGTGCGGGTCAGCTCGATCGGCCGCCCGGCCCGGGTCACCTCGCGCGTCGTCGGGTCGAGCTCGAGGTCGGCGAACCGCACGAGGTCGCTCTCCTCGTCTGTCGTCCTGCGCAGCAGCGCCCGCACCCGCGCAAGGAGCTCCTCGAGGGCGAACGGCTTGGTCACGTAGTCATCCGCGCCCGCGTCGAGCCCGGCGACCCGGTCTTCGACCTCGGTGCGGGCGGTCAGCATCAGCACGGGAAGCTTGCTGCCGGTTCCGCGGATCCGTCGGCAGACCTCGAGCCCGTCCACGCCGGGCATGAGGACGTCGAGGATGATCGCGTCCGGCTCCTCGGTGCCTTCGAGCCGGTAGAGCGCCTCGCTGCCGTCGGCCGCGAGCTCGATCTCGTAGCCCTCGAGCTCGAGGGCGCGGCGTAGGGACTCGCGCACGGCGCGTTCATCGTCGACCACGAGGATCTTCATGGGCCAATTGTTGCTTGAGGACTCTGAATGGCGGCTAAGAAAATATTCCCTTAACGGAACTTTTAGCCCGCTCTCAGGCGGTGCATGGGCTCGTGGTGCTGTTATGGGGGCAGTCAATTTTCGAAAGGACCGAGATGAACCGCTCCCGAATACCGATGATCGCAATGATCCTCGTCGGCACCCTCGCTCTCGGCGCGGGTGCAGGCGCGGTCACCTACTCAGTAGCACACCCCTCCTCGACGAAGACCGTGGTGCAGCAGGTCCCCGTCGGAAGCTCCGAGCCGGCGGCGAGCAGCAACGCGCTCACCCCGGGCGAGATCTACCGCCAGACCTACCAGGGCGTCGTGGAGATCACCGTCTCCGCGCCTCAGCAGACCCCGACCGGTAACCAGGAAGGCGCGGTCCAGGGCTCGGGCTTCGTGATCGACACGGACGGCCACATCGTCACGAACGAGCACGTCGTCGATAACGCCGACTCCGTTTCGGTCAAGTTCTGGAACGGGAACTCGTACAAGGCGTCCGTCGTCGGCACCGACCCGTCGACCGATCTCGCGGTGATCAAGGTCGACGCTCCGCAGTCGATCCTCCATCCGCTGACCCTCGCGGACTCGAACACGCTGCGCGTCGGTGACACGGTCGTCGCGATCGGCAGCCCGTTCGGGCTCGAGGAGACGCTCACCTCGGGAATCGTCAGCGCTCTCCATCGCCAGATGCAGGCGCCGAACCAGTTCACGATCAACGACTCGATCCAGACCGACGCCGCGATCAACCACGGCAACTCGGGCGGCCCGCTGCTGAACTCGAGCGCGGAGGTGGTCGGCGTGAACGCCCAGATCGCCGGCGACACCGGCGCGAACGTGGGAGTCGGGTTCTCGATTCCCTCCAACACCGTCAAGTCGATCGCGGACACGCTCATCTCGAGCGGCAAGGTCGAGCACGCGTACCTCGGCGTCTCCGTCCAGGAGATCCCGGCCGAGGTCGCCGGCCAGCTGAACGCGGTCGAGGGCGTGATGGTCACGCAGGTGCGCTCGAACACGCCGGCCAAGCAGGCAGGCCTCGTCGGTTCCACCGGCCAGAAGACGATCGACGGCCAGCGGTATCCGACCGGCGGCGACGTGATCACGGCCATCGACGGCCAGAAGATGACGACGTCGGAAGAGGTCCAGCAGGCGATCGACGCCCACCACCCGGGCGACACGATCACGATCTCCTACTGGCACAAGGGCGAGAGCAAGACGGTGGACGTCAAGCTCGGGACGCGCCCGACTCAGATCTCTCCGTAAGCACCCACTTCGGACATGTCCCAGGGACAGGCCCTGGGATATGTCCGGTTCTTAGGTGCTTCTTAGAGGACTCTCAGGTTTCCCTTAGTCGACGGTGGTTCCATCTCGGGCGAAGCAAGACTTATCCGCACGAACACTCCAATCCGTCGAATGCGGCCCGCGCCCTCCCCTTGCGGGCCGCTTTCGTCTTCTTAGAGCGTTCATAGCCTTCTCTCAGGTTGCGTTAAGCAATCGGTGCTTCACTGAGAGGCATGAAGAACCTCACCTCCAAACGAGCACTCGTCGCCGCGTCAGCCCTCTCGCTGGTCGTCGGAGCAGGCGGCGCGATCGCAGCCTCGAAGGGCTCCGCGACGCGCGGCGACGGTTTCCTGGCCAGGGTTGCCGGCCATCTCGGGATCTCGACGCAGAAGCTCGAGGACGCGACGAAGGCCGCGGCGATCGACCAGGTCAATGCCGATCTCAAGGCCGGCAAGATCACGAAGGCTCAGGCCGACGCGATGAAGGCGCGGATCGAGAAGGGCGAAGTTCCGCTCTTCTTCGGCGGCCCGCACCGCTTCGGTCCCGGCGGCCCCCACCGCTTCGGAGAGTTCGGGCACGTGCCCTTCGGCGAGCACGGCCACCTCTCGGCCGCCGCCGACTACCTCGGGCTCACCGCACCGCAGCTCTTCCAGAAGCTTGCGAACGGCCAGTCGCTGGCCGACGTGGCGAAGGCACAGCACAAGTCCGTCGACGGCCTGAAGAAGGCGATTCTCGACGGCGCGAAGAAGGACCTCGACCAGGCTGTGAAGAGCGGCTTCCTCACGAAGGCGCAGGCCAAGGAGGCGCTGAGCGCGCTTCAGTCCCGGATCGACGACATCGTCAACGGCACGTTCCCGGGGCCCGGCATGCGCGGTCGCTTCCACTTCCGGCACGGACCACCCGACAACGACAGCGGCGGCTGGAGAATGCCCGCCGCCTGACCGCAGCACCCTCCCATCCGTTCGAATGCGACCCGCGCTCCCTGGCGGGTCGCATGCGTTCTGGCGGGCCCTCCTAGAACTTCCGGATCGTCGCGCGCGGCCCGATCACGATCAGCGGGCGTTTGGCCGGAGCGAACCAGCGCAGGACCTTGACGAGCCGGGGGAGCGGAAGGGCGACGCAGCCGAGCGTCGCGTTTCCGTGGCTGACGTGGAGGAAGATGCCCGAGCCGCGGCCCGGAACGGTCGGGTGCGTGTTGTAGTCGATCACGGCCAGGTGCCGGTAGGCCGTTGGCGACTTGGACATGTCCTCGCTCGTCGTCCGAAACGGCGGGGTCGCTCCGCACCGGACGTGCCGGAACCTGTTGTAGAACGGCGAGCGCGGATCCTCGACCCACCAGTCGCCGCAGACGACCCGGTGGTACCGGTAGCGGACGCCCGGGTTCGGCGCGAGGCCGTACATGACCGGCAGGATCCTGAACGCTCCGCTCGGGGTCTTCAGGTCGCCCTCGCGCTTCCGCTCGGAGATGCCTTCGATCCCGAGCCACGCCGTCCACGGGCCGGCGACCTGGGTCCAGCAGTCGCCGCGCTGCTCCCAGAGGCGGACGGCTCCGGTCTGCGAGCTCGGCCGCAAGGATGCCACCGTGACGAGCTGCCGTGCCGAGCGCGTGTCCGCGAGTTGGTTCGCGAGCGTCGGCGGGCACTGCAAACCGGCCGAGGCGTGGCCGGTCGCGTTCGCCGCAGGCACGAGCGCGAGGCAGCCGAGGAGCGCGCACATGAGCTTCATCCAGCCCCGCAGACTAGTCTCGACAGGCCATGAGCCTCGCGTTGCTCGCACTCCTCGCCGCTCCGCCGTTCACGCACAGCGCCGCGCCGGTGACCCGCGCGCAGCTCCCGCACTCGTGGCATCCGGGCTGTCCCGTCGGCCCCTCGTCGCTCCGGCGCCTGAGCCTGAGCTACTGGGGCTTCGACGGGAAGCGCCATGTCGGGGCCCTCGTCGTCAACAGAAGCGCCGTCGGCCCTCTGACCGTCGTCTTCAGGCGCCTCTACAGGGCGCGGTTCCCGATCCGCCGCATGCGTCCGATCGACGCGTACGGGGGAAGCGACGAGCGCTCGCTGGCCGCCGACAACACGGCCGCCTTCAACTGCCGCTACGCGGTCGGCCCCGGCTCGAAGCGCTGGTCGGCCCACGCCTACGGCCTCGCGATCGACGTCGACCCGGTCGAGAACCCGTATCTCGAGAGCGGGCGCGTCCATCCGCGCACCGGCAAGGCGTTTCTCGACCGCAGGAACGTCCGTCCCGGGATGGCCGTGCGCGGCGGCCTGCTCGTCAGCGCGTTCGCGGCGGTCGGCTGGCAGTGGGGCGGCCGGTGGACCGGCACGCCCGACTACCAGCACTTCTCCTCGACCGGCGGCTAGGACAGCTCCCGCAGCTGCGCGACGCGCATCTGGTTGCCGGACGTGTCCCGGAAGCCGACGTCGACCCCGTATGGCTGCTCGGTCGGCTCGCCCTGGAACTCGACGCCGCGGCCCTTCAGCTCCTCGTAGGTCGCCTTGACGTCCTCCGAGGCGAAGAAGAGCCCGTTCGCGGCGCCCTTGGCCACGAGCGCCAGGATCTGCTCGCGAGTCTCGGCGTCGAACACGGGCGGGCCCGGCACGGCCATGAGCACGATCGCGATGTCGGGCTGGCCCGGAACGCCGACCGTGAGCCAGCGGAAGTTCCCCATCTCGGGCACGGTCACGTCCTCGCGGAGCTCGAGCCCGAGCTTCTCCGTGTAGAACGCCAGCGCCTCGTCCTGGTCGTGGACCCAAACCTGGGTGGTCGTGAGCTGCTTCAGCATCGCCTGCTCCTTCCTCGTCATTGATTCGGTGACGCTAGTCGGACGCTTCCGGTTCGTCTTCTCGAAAACTGCTGGAGCGGGGCCGCGCGTATGCGAGGAGCACGCACGTCGGGATTCGGGCATGGGTGATCGCCGGCTCGTGCGCTGCTCGGTACGCGGTCGGCGCGAGACCGAACGCGCGCCCGAAGCTCGTCGTGAACGAGCCGACGCTGCGCAGCCCGACCGCGAAGCAGATCTCCGCCACCGTCCGGTCCGTGTTGCGGAGCAGCGACGCCGCGCGTTCGAGACGGCGCGTCAGCAGGTACTGGTGCGGCGGCTCGCCGAAGGCGCGCCGGAAC
>Ga0081540_1002663_pt1 | contig 14523 bp, 24 predicted proteins | sample TabmetS2T1R1_FD_71024 | JGI IMG/M metagenome (GOLD analysis project Ga0081540, IMG submission 71024) | Tabebuia heterophylla rhizosphere microbial communities from the University of Puerto Rico - S2T1R1 | ecosystem: Host-associated > Plants > Roots > Rhizosphere ... | reverse complement strand
TGCCGACCTTGTCCATGATCTCCTGCGCGAATTTCGGGCCGATCCCGTGAATATACTGCAGCGCGATCACGACGCGCTTGTTCGTCGGTATGTTGACGCCCGCTATACGAGCCATGTCTCATTTCTCCATGTGAGCCGGCGAACCGGCGCTTGGCTGACCCGCGTCCGGTGGAGGCCGGCCCGTGCGGGTTTTCCCTGTCTTGAAACGATTGACCAAAGCCTACACGGCCCGATCAGCACATCCTGATTGGGAGACGGGGCGCTATAAGCCACCGTCGCGCCGCAGTCAACAGGCTCAGGATACTTTTTCCCGCGGTTTGACCGCCTCGAGAATGGCTTCGATCTGCGCGGTCACGTCGTCGATGCCGGCCATGCCGTCGACCGTCTTCAGCTGGCGCCTGGCATAGAAATAGCCGATCAGCGGCGCCGTCTTCTTGTAGTATTCGCGCAGCCGCTCGTCGAAGACCTCCGCCGTGTCGTCCTTGCGCACCGGCTGGCCCGCCGCCCGCGCCTCGTCGGCGCGCTTCAAGACACGCCCGACCAGCACCTTGTCGTTCACGGCGAATTCAATGACCGCGTCGAGGCCGGTGCCGCGTTCCTCGAGCATCCGCTCGATCGCGTCGGCCTGCGGCAGCGTGCGCGGGTAGCCGTCGAGAATAAAGCCGCGGGCGCAGTCCGGCTGGTCGATTCGCTCGGCGACGATCGCATTCACGATGTCGTCGGAGACGAGCTCCCCGGCGTCCATCACCGCCTTGGCCTTCAGGCCCACCGGGGTCTTCGCGGCGACGGCGGAGCGCAACATCTCTCCGGTCGAGAGCTGAGGTATGCCGTATTTCTCTACGAGTCTCTGTGCTTGCGTCCCCTTGCCCGCTCCGGGCGGTCCAAGCAGTATAAGCCTCATCGTGCCCTCTTCCCCCCTCGGAGCTTCGACTTCTTGATCAGCCCCTCATACTGGTGGGCGATGAGGTGGCCCTGGATCTGGGCGACCGTGTCGAGCGTCACGCTCACCACGATCAGCAGCGAAGTCCCGCCGAGATAGAAGGGCACGCCTGTCGCCGAAATCAGGAACTCCGGTATCATGCAGATCACGACGAGGTAAAGCGCGCCGATCACCGTAATGCGAGTGAGCACATAGTCGATGTATTCGGCCGTCCGCTCGCCCGGGCGATAGCCGGGGATGAAGCCCGAATGCTTCTTCAGCTGGTCGGCCGTGTCCTTCGGGTTGAACACGATCGCCGTGTAGAAGAAGGCGAAGAAGATGATCATGGCGCCGTAGAGCACCATGTAGAGCGGCTGGCCGTGGCCGAGCGAAGCGAGGATGCTGCTCGCCCAGCCCGGCAGGTTGGTGGTGTGCGAGAAGCCGGCGACGGTCGCCGGCAGCAGGAGCAGCGACGAAGCGAAGATCGGCGGGATGACGCCAGACGTGTTGAGCTTCAGCGGCAGGTGCGAGGTGTCGCCCTGGAACATGCGGTTGCCCACCTGTCGCTTGGGATACTGGATCAACAGCCGCCGCTGCGCGCGCTCGAAGAAGACGATCAGCGCCACGACGCCGACCGCAAAGACGATGATGCCGAGGATGATGCCGGTCGACAGCGCGCCGGTGCGCCCGAGCTCGAGCGTGTGGCTGATGGCGTTGGGCAGGTTGGCGACGATGCCCGAGAAGATGATCAGCGAAATGCCGTTGCCGATGCCGCGCGCGGTGATCTGCTCGCCGAGCCACATCAGGAACATGGTGCCGCCGACCAGCGTGATCACGCAGGAGATGCGGAAGAACCAGCCGGGATCGACGACGATGCCGTTGCCGCTCTCCAGCCCGATGGCGATGCCGTAGGCCTGCACGGTCGAAAGCAGCACCGTGCCGTAGCGCGTGTACTGGTTGATCACCTTGCGGCCCTGCTCGCCCTCTTTCTTGAGCTGCTCGAGGCTGGGCACAACCGAGGTCATCAGCTGCATGATGATCGAGGACGAGATGTAAGGCATGATGCCGAGCGCAAAGATCGCCATGCGCTGCACGGCGCCGCCCGAGAACATGTTGAACATGCCGAGCACGCCGGTGCTCTGCGAGTTGAAGGCCTGGTTGAAGGCGTCGGGGTTGATGCCCGGCAACGGGATATAGGTGCCGAGGCGATAGACGAGCAGCGCGCCCAGCGTGAACCAGATGCGCTTCTTGAGATCCTCGGCCTTGGCGAACGCCGCGAAATTCAGGTTCGAGGCAAGTTGTTCAGCAGCCGACGCCATTCAGGGATTCTCCGCTACGGTCGCGCAAAACATGGCCCGCAGGCGAAAGGCGCGTGTCGAAGCCCACGAGATAGGCTTCGACGCCAGAAGTTGCAAGCGGCGGCGACCGGCGCTGCCCAGCAAGATCGAGTTACTCGGCAGCAGCCGCCTTCTCGGGCAGCTTCACCGAGCCGCCGGCCTTTTCGACCTTGTCGATCGCCGCCTTGGAGGCGCCGGCGACGTCGAATGAGAGCTTCGCCTTCAATTCGCCGTCGGAGAGCAGGCGCACGCCGTCCTTGGCGCGGCGGATGATGCCGGCCTTGATCAGCGCAGCGACGTCGACGGTGGCGTTGGCGTCGAGCTTGCCGGCATCGACGGCCGTCTGCACGCGGGCCAGCGACACGATGTTGAAGTCCTTGCCGAAGATGTTCCTGAAGCCGCGCTTCGGCAGGCGCCGGTAGAGCGGCATCTGGCCGCCCTCGAAGCCGTTGACGGCGACGCCGGAGCGCGCCTTCTGGCCCTTGACGCCGCGCCCGGCGGTCTTGCCGGAGCCCGAGCCGATGCCGCGGCCGAGGCGCTTGCGGTAGTGCGTGGCGCCTTCGTTGTCGCGCAATTCGTTGAGTTTCATCGTCTTTCTCCTCAAGCCGCCCTGTCAGCCCTCGTCGTGGACGCGCACGAGATGCTGGACGGCGGCGATCATGCCGCGCACCGATTGGGTGTCCTCGAGCGTGACCTTGCGGTGCAGCTTGTTCAGGCCGAGCCCGATGAGCGTGCGGCGCTGCACGTCGGGCCGGCGGATCGGGCTGCCGATCTGCTCGACGACGATCGTCTTGCTAGCCTGTTTGGCCATGGTCCACCTTCAACCTATTCTTCAGCCGCGACGGCCGCGCCGCGGCGGGCCTGCAGCGTCGAGTACTTGATGCCGCGCTGGGCGGCGACGTCCTTCGGATGCAGCTGGCTCTTCAGCGCATCGAAGGTGGCGCGCACCATGTTGTACGGGTTGGACGAGCCCATCGACTTCGCCACCACGTCGTGCATGCCGAGCGTCTCGAAGACGGCGCGCATCGGGCCGCCGGCGATGATGCCGGTGCCGGGCTTGGCGGCGCGCAGCAGCACGCGGCCGGCGCCCCAGCGTCCCTCGACGTCGTGGTGCAGCGTGCGGCCCGAGCGCAGCGGCACGAAGATCAGGTCGCGCTTGGCCGACTCGGTCGCCTTGCGGATCGCCTCCGGCACCTCGCGCGCCTTGCCGTGGCCGAAGCCGACGCGGCCCTTCTGGTCGCCGACGACGACGAGCGCGGCAAAGCCGAAGCGGCGGCCGCCCTTCACCACCTTGGCGACGCGGTTGATGTGGACGAGCTTGTCGACGAACTCGCTGTCGCGCTCCTCGCGGTCACGGCCGCGGTCGCGGCCTTCCCTGCGTTCCTGTGCCATTGTCCTGGTCCTTGTTCTTTTCCGGTAGCACGGTTGCTGTTGATCCGGCGGCGCGCTGGCCGCTCGGGGCTTAGAAGCTCAGGCCGCCCTCACGCGCGGCCTCGGCCAGCGCCTTGACGCGGCCGTGATAGATGTAGGAGCCGCGATCGAAGACCACTTCCTTGACGCCGGCCTTGACGGCGCGCTCGGCGAGCAGCTTGCCCACGGCCGTCGCCGCTGCGGTATCGGCGCCGGTCTTGAGCGAGCCCTTCAGATCGCCCTCGAGCGACGAGGCCGCGGCCAGCGTGTGGCCCTTCGCGTCGTCGATCACCTGCGCATAGATGTGCTTCGACGAGCGATGCACCGACAGCCGCGGACGGTCGCCGGAGACCTTCTTGAGCTGGCGGCGCACGCGGGCTGCGCGGCGCTGGGCGGTATCCTTGGTTGAAGCCATGGTCGTTTGTCCTTGATCAAGGCAGTAGTGAGTAGGCAGTAGGCAGTAGAATTTGACCGCGCCGCGCGCTTCGTTTTCCCTACTGCCTATTCCCCATTGCCTACTGCCTTCCTTACTTCTTCTTGCCTTCCTTGCGGACAATCCGCTCGCCGGCATATTTGATGCCCTTGCCCTTGTAGGGTTCGGGGCCGCGGTACTCGCGGATCTCCGCCGCCACCTGGCCGACCTGCTGCTTGTCGATGCCGGTGACGGTGATCTCGGTCGGCTTGCCGACGCTGATCGTGATGCCCTTCGGCGTCTCGTAGACCACCTCGTGGCTGAAGCCGAGCGACAGCTGCAGGTTCTTGCCCTGCATGGCGGCGCGATAGCCGACGCCGTTGATCTCGAGCTTCCTCTCGAAGCCGTTCTTCACGCCTTCGAGGATGTTGACGATCTGCGTGCGCGACATGCCCCACTTGGCGCGTGCGCCCTTGGTCTCGTCGCGCGGCTCGACCGCAATCTGGTTGTTCTCCATCTTGACCAGCACGTCGTCGTTGACGACGAACTTGAGCTCGCCCTTCGGGCCCTTCGCGGTCACCGTCTGGCCGCTGACGCTTGCCGTCACGCCCTGCGGCAGCGACACCGGTTTCTTGCCGATACGAGACATCGTCCTGTCCTCGTCTTCCTTCTCGGGAGAGCCTGCCGGGCACGCGCCCCGCAGGCCTCCAGTTCATTCCAGAATTACGCCCGGCCGATCAGAAGATCTGGCAGAGCACCTCGCCGCCGACATTGGCCTCGCGCGCCTGGTGATCGGTCATCACGCCCTTCGGCGTCGACAGGATCGAGATGCCCAGGCCGTTGGCAACCGTCGGGATCGACTTCACCGACACGTAGACGCGGCGTCCCGGCTTCGAGATGCGCGAGATGTCGCGAATGACCGGCGCGCCGTCGAAATACTTCAGCTCGATCTCGATCTCGGACTTGCCGTCCGCATGATCAGTCTGGCTGTAGTCGCGGATGTAGCCCTCGGCCTTCAGCACGTCGAGCACGCGGGTGCGCAGGCGCGAGGCCGGCGTCGACACCTTGTTCTTCTTGCGGCCGTAGGCGTTGCGGATGCGCGTCAGCATATCGCCAAGAGGATCGTTCAATGACATCTGTTGTCCTCCTTACCAGCTCGACTTGACCAGGCCGGGGATCGCACCCAACGCACCCAGCCCGCGCAGCGCGATGCGCGACATCTTGAGCTTGCGGTAATAGGCGCGCGGGCGGCCGGTGATCTCGCAACGGTTGCGGATGCGCACCTTGGCCGAATTGCGCGGCAGCGCCGCGAGCTTCAGCTGCGCGCGGAAACGCTCCTCGATCGGCTTCTTCTGGTCCATCACCACCGCCTTCAGCGCCTTGCGCCTGGCAGCGTAACGGGCCGTGAGCTTGCGGCGCCGGTTGTTCTTCTCGACTGAGCTGGTCTTTGCCATCCAGATTAATCCTTGTTTCGCTGCCGTTACTGCCGGAACGGGAAGTTGAAGCCGCGCAGCAAGGCGCGCGCCTCATCATCCGTCTTGGCGGTCGTACAAACGACGATGTCCATGCCCCAGATCTGATCGACCTTGTCGTAGTTGATCTCCGGGAACACGATGTGCTCCTTGATGCCGAGCGCATAGTTGCCGCGGCCGTCGAAGCTCTTCGGGCTCAGGCCGCGGAAGTCGCGCACCCGCGGCAGCGCGATGTTGATGAGCCGGTCGAGGAACTCGTACATGCGCTCGTTGCGCAGCGTCACCTTGGTGCCGATCGGCATGTTCTCGCGCACCTTGAAGCCGGCGATCGACTTCCTGGCGCGGGTGACCACCGCCTTCTGGCCGGCGATCATCGCGAGGTCCTCGGCCGCGACCGAAGGCTTCTTGGAATCGCCCGTCGCCTCGCCGACGCCCATGTTGATGACGATCTTGTCGAGGCGCGGGATCTGCATGTCGTTCTGGTACTGGAACTGCTCACGCAGCGCCTTGCGCACGCTGTCCTTGTAGACGGCCTTGAGGCGCGGCGTGTAATCGGCCGGGCGTGCCGCAGCAGCCGGCTTGCCAGACTCGCTTTTGCCAGCCTCGGCCTTCGCCGCCTTGGCTGCGCCCTTGGCCGCATCACCCTTCGGCGCCTTCGCAGCGTCGTCCTTGGCGGCGGGCTTGGCGCCCTCTGCCTTGCCTTTTTCCTTAGCCATTGATGACTTCTCCCGAGCGCTTGGCGACTCGAACCTTGGTGCCGTCCTTCTGGATCTGGAAGCCGACGCGGGTCGGCTTGCCGTCCTTCGGATCGGCGACAGCGAGATTGGACAGGTCGATCGGCGCTTCCTTGCGGATCAGGCCGCCTTCCTGCGACTGGGTCTGGCGCTGGTGGCGAACGATCATGTTGATGCCGCGCACCGTGGCCTTGTTGTCCTTCGGGCTGACGCTCAGCACTTCGCCGCTGCGGCCCTTGTCCTTGCCGGCGAGCACGACGACCTTGTCGCCCTTGCGTATCTTTTGCATTTCACCGGGCTCCTTACAGAACTTCTGGCGCGAGCGAGATGATCTTCATGTGGTTCTTGGCGCGCAGCTCGCGCGGAACCGGTCCGAAGATGCGGGTGCCGATCGGCTCTTTCTTGTTGTCGACGAGCACGGCCGCGTTCTTGTCGAAGCGGATCACGCTGCCGTCCGGCCGGCGAATGTCCTTGGCCGTGCGCACCACCACCGCCTTCATCACGTCGCCCTTCTTGACGCGGCCGCGCGGGATCGCTTCCTTGATCGACACGACGATGATGTCGCCGACCGAAGCATATTTCCGCTTCGAGCCGCCCAGCACCTTGATGCACATCACGCGACGGGCGCCGGAATTGTCCGCGACGTCGAGGCTGGTTTGCATCTGAATCATGACTGGCCGCCTTCTTCTTCTCTCGGGGAAGAGCGCGTGCCCTCCCCGGCTTCCCGTTTTCTTCTGTTACGCCTGCTGCTCGGTGATCACGACCCAGCGCTTGTCCTTGGAGATCGGCTTCGATTCCTGGATGGACACGGTGTCGCCGACCTTGAACGTGTTGTTCTCGTCGTGCGCCTTGTACTTCTTGGTCATGCGCACCGTCTTCTGCATCACCGGATGCGTGAAGCGGCGCTCGACCTTGACCACGACCGTCTTGTCGTTCTTGTCGCTGACGACGGTGCCCTGCAGGATGCGCTTCGGCATGATCTCTTGTCCTTAAGCCTTCTTGGCTGCGGCCTTCTGGGCCGCGATGGTCTTGATGCGCGCGATGTCACGGCGCACCTGGCGCACGCGCGCGGTCTTCTCGAGCTGGCCGGTCGCCTTCTGGAAGCGCAGGTTGAACTGCTCCTTCTTCAGGGAGGCGAGCTCATCGCTCAGCTGGTCGGGGGTCTTTGCCCTGACGTCGGAGGCCTTCATGGCACTTACCCTTCCTATTCAGCGATGCGCTGTACGAAGCGCGTCTTCACCGAGAGCTTGGCGGCCCCCAGACGCAGCGCCTCGCGCGCCGTCGCCTCGGAGACGCCGTCGATCTCGAACATGATGCGGCCCGGCTTGACGCGCGCCGCCCAGTACTCGACCGCGCCCTTGCCCTTGCCCATGCGCACCTCGGTCGGCTTACCGGTGACCGGCACGTCCGGGAAAACGCGGATCCAGACACGGCCCTGGCGCTTCATCTCGCGGGTGATCGCGCGGCGCGCCGCCTCGATCTCGCGTGCGGTGACGCGGTTCGGTTCCGTCGCCTTCAGTCCGAAGCCGCCGAAATCCAAATTGGTGCCGCCCTTGGCGACGCCGTGGATGCGGCCCTTGAACTGCTTGCGGAACTTTGTGCGCTTTGGCTGCAGCATCTCTTGTTACTCCGGCTTCCCTATGCTCACGCGTTCTCGCGACGGCGCGTGCTGCCGCCATGCGCGTGATCGCCCTCGGTGGCGCGGCGCTCCGACGCCATCGGGTCGTGCTCGAGGATCTCGCCCTTGAACACCCACACCTTGACGCCGCAGGTGCCGTAGGCGGTCTGCGCCTCGGCGGTGCCGTAGTCGACGTCGGCGCGCAGCGTGTGCAGCGGCACGCGGCCCTCGCGGTACCACTCCATGCGCGCGATCTCGGCGCCGCCGAGCCGCCCCGAGCAGTTGATGCGGATGCCCTCGGCACCCAGCCGCATGGCCGACTGCACGGCGCGCTTCATGGCGCGGCGGAAGGCGATGCGGCGCTCGAGCTGCTGCGCGATCGACTGCGCGACCAGCGTCGCGTCGATCTCGGGCTTGCGCACCTCGACGATGTTCAGGTGCGTCTCCGACTTGGTCATCTCGGTGAGCTTCTTGCGCAGCTTCTCGATGTCGGCGCCCTTCTTGCCGATGATCAGGCCGGGGCGCGCGGCATGGATGGTGACGCGGCACTTCTTGTGCGGGCGCTCGATGACGACCTTGGAGACCGCCGCCTGCTTCAGCTCGTTCTTCAGGTAGTCGCGGATCTTGATGTCCTCGTGCAGCAAATTGCCGTACTCGCCGGTGTTGGCGAACCAGCGCGAATCCCAGGTGCGGTTGATGCCGAGGCGCAGGCCGATCGGATTGACTTTCTGGCCCATCAGGCGGCCTCCCCTTTCTCTTCGACCTCACGCACGACGATGGTGAGGTGCGAAAACGGCTTCTCGATGCGGCTGGCGCGGCCGCGGCCGCGCGAGTGGAACCGCTTCATGACGATCGACTTGCCGACATAGGCCTCGGCCACGACGAGCGCGTCGACGTCGAGGTCGTGGTTGTTCTCGGCATTGGCGATCGCCGACTCCAGCGTCTTCCTAACGGTGCCGGCGATGCGCTTGCGCGAGAACCCGAGGTCGTTCAGCGCAGTCGCAACCTTCTTGCCGCGGATCAGCGCGGCGACGAGGTTGAGCTTCTGCGGGCTGACGCGGACCGTGCGCAGCACGGCGCGCGCCTCGTTGTCGGCAAGCCTGCGCGGGGCCTTGGCCTTGCTCATGGTTACTTCCTCTTCGCCTTCTTGTCGGCGCCGTGGCCGTAATAGGTGCGGGTCGGCGCGAACTCGCCGAACTTGTGCCCGACCATCTCCTCGGACACCGACACCGGAATGTGCTTCTGGCCGTTGTAGACGCCGAAGGTGAGGCCGACGAACTGCGGCAGGATGGTGGAGCGGCGGCTCCACATCTTGATCACCTCGTTGCGGCCGCCCTCACGGACCTTGTCTGCCTTCTTGAGCAGGAAGCCGTCGACGAACGGGCCTTTCCAAACTGAACGGGTCACGTCTGACTATTCCCTTGTTAGCTCTTGCGCTGGTGGCGCGAGCGCATGATGAACTTGTCGGTCGCCTTGTTGGACCGCGTCTTCTTGCCCTTGGTCGGCTTGCCCCACGGGGTGACCGGATGACGGCCGCCCGAGGTGCGGCCCTCGCCGCCGCCATGCGGATGGTCGACCGGGTTCATGGAGACGCCGCGGTTGTGCGGGCGTTTTCCCAGCCACCGCTTGCGGCCGGCCTTGCCGAGGTTGACGTTGCCGTGGTCGGGGTTCGACACGGCGCCGACGGTGGCGAAGCACGAACCGTGCACGGTACGCTGCTCGCCCGAATTGAGGCGCAGGATCGCCCAGCCCTGGTCGCGGCCGACGAGCTGCGCATAGGTGCCGGCCGAACGCGCGATCTGGCCGCCCTTGCCGGGCTTCAGCTCGACATTGTGGACGATCGTGCCGACCGGCATCGCCGACAGCGGCATCGCATTGCCCGGCTTCACGTCGGCGCTCTCGGCGGCCACCACCTGGTCGCCGGTGGCAAGACGCTGCGGCGCCAGGATGTAGGAGAGCTCGCCGTCCTCGTACTTCACCAGCGCGATGAAGGCGGTGCGGTTCGGATCGTATTCGAGCCGCTCGACCGTGCCGTTGACGCCGAGCTTGCGGCGCTTGAAGTCGACGATGCGATAGGCGCGCTTGTGGCCGCCGCCCTGGAAGCGCGCGGTCACCCGGCCGTAATTGTTGCGGCCGCCCGACGAGACCAGACCCTCGGTCAGTCCCTTCACCGGCTTGCCCTTGTAGAGGCCCGAACGGTCGACGATCACCAGCTGGCGGGTGCTCGGCGTGACGGGCTTGTATTTCTTCAGTGCCATGGTTCTGGTCCTCGGCTCCCTTTAGAGGCCCGTCGCGACGTCGATCGAATGGCCGTCGGCCAGCGTGACAATCGCTCTCTTGGAATCGCTCTGGCGGCCGACGGTGCCGCGGAAGCGTTTCAGCTTGCCTTTGCGCACGAGCGTGTTGACGGCCGTCACCTTGACGCCGAACAGCGCCTCGACGGCGGCCTTGATCTCCGGCTTCGACGCCTTTTTGGCGACGTTGAAGATGACCTGGTTCTGCTCGGAGGCCACCGTCGATTTCTCGGTGATGGCCGGGCTGACGATCACGTCGTAATGGCGAAGGTCAGTCATTTGAAGCGCTCCTCGATGGCCTCGACGGCGGCCCTGGAGAGGACCAGCGTGCCGCGGCGCAGGATGTCGTAGACGTTGATGCCCTGCACCGGCAGCACGTCGATGTTGGGGATGTTGGCCGCCGCGCGGCTGAAGTTCTGGTCGACCTCGGCGCCGGCGATGACAAGCGCATTGGTCAGCCCCAGCTTGGCGAGGTTGGCGGCAAGCGTCTTGGTCTTGGCCTCGGCCAGCGTCAGCTCGTCGACGACGATGATGCTGGAAGCCTTCGCCTTGGCCGACAGCGCGAGCTTCAGCCCCAGCGCCCGCACCTTCTTGGGCAGCTCGTGCTCGTGGCTGCGCGCCACCGGGCCGTGCGCCTTGCCGCCGCCGCGGAACTGCGGCGCACGCGCCGACGAATGGCGGGCGCGGCCGGTGCCCTTCTGCTTGTACATCTTGGCGCCGGTGCGCGCGATGTCGGCGCGCCCCTTGGCCTGGTGCGTGCCCTGCTGGCGCTTTGCCAGCTGCCAGCGCACGACGCGCTGCAGGATGTCCTCGCGCGGGTCGAGCCCGAAGATCGCCTCGGAGAGCTTCACCTCACCGGCATCGGCGCCGGCGAGCGTGGTCATCTTGACGTCCATTACTCGGCCCCCTTCTCGGCAGCAGCCTCGTTCTTCCCGGCAGCACGCAGCGCGGCCGGCTTCGGCGCCCCGGCGGGCAGCGCGACCTTGGCCGCGTCGCGCACCAGTATCCACGAACCCTTGGAGCCGGGAACGGCGCCGCGGATCAGGATCAGGCCGCGGTCGGTATCGGTCGACACGACCTCGACGTTCTGCGTGGTGACGCGCTCGACGCCGAGATGACCGGCCATCTTCTTGCCCTTGAACACCTTGCCGGGGTCCTGGCGCTGGCCGGTCGAACCGTGCACGCGATGCGACACCGAGTTGCCGTGGGTGGCTCGGCCGCCGCCGAAATTGTGGCGCTTGATGACGCCCTGGAAGCCCTTGCCGACCGTGGTGCCGGTGACGTCGACCTTCTGGCCGGCGACGAAATGGTCAGCCGTGATCTCGACGCCGACGTCGAGCATGTTCTCGGGCGACACCCTGAACTCGGCGACCTTGGCCTTCGGCTCGACTGAGGACTTCGCGAAATGGCCGCGCAGCGCCTTCGACGTGTTCTTGACCTTGGACAGGCCGACACCGAGCTGGACGGCGGTGTAGCCGTTCTTCTCCTGGGTGCGCTGCGCCACGACCTGGCAGTTTTCCATGCGCAGCACGGTGACGGGCACATGCTCGCCGGCATCATTGTAGATGCGGGTCATTCCCATCTTCTGTGCGATAACACCTGAACGCATCGGTTCGTTTTCCTTCAGAGTTCCCGGTCGAGGCTGCCGCCTCTCCCGCCTCTTTGTTCCCTAGAGCTTGATCTCGACGTCGACGCCGGCGGCGAGGTCGAGCTTCATCAGCGCATCGACCGTCTGCGGGGTCGGATCGACGATGTCGAGGAGGCGCTTGTGGGTGCGCATCTCGAACTGCTCGCGGCTCTTCTTGTCGATGTGCGGCGAGCGGTTGACGGTGAATTTTTCGATCCGCGTCGGCAGCGGAATGGGGCCGCGCACGTTCGCGCCGGTGCGCTTGGCCGTTGACACGATTTCGCGCGTCGAGGCGTCGAGCACCCGGTGATCGAACGCTTTGAGGCGGATGCGGATATTCTGTCCGTTCATGCGTCTTTTTCCTTGTCCCGCCGCGGCGCGGGGTCAGCCCGCGCTCGCGCCAGATCGGTTCTTTCTCTTCTTACTCGACGATGCTTGCGACGATGCCGGAGCCGACGGTGCGGCCGCCCTCGCGGATGGCGAAGCGCAGCTTGTCTTCCATGGCGATCGGCACGATCAGCTCGACGTCGATCGACACGTTGTCGCCCGGCATCACCATCTCAGTGCCTTCCGGCAGCTTCACCACGCCCGTCACGTCGGTCGTGCGGAAGTAGAACTGCGGGCGGTAGTTGGTGAAGAACGGCGTATGCCGGCCGCCCTCTTCCTTGGTCAGGATGTAGACCTCGGCCTTGAACTTGGTGTGCGGCTTGACCGAGCCGGGCTTGGCCAGCACCTGGCCGCGCTCGACGCCGTCGCGCTCGATGCCGCGCAGCAGCGCGCCGATGTTGTCGCCCGCCTGGCCCTGGTCGAGCAGCTTGCGGAACATCTCGACGCCCGTGCACGTCGTCTTCACCGTCGGACGGATGCCGATGATCTCCAGCTCATCGCCGACCTTGACGATGCCGCGCTCGACGCGGCCGGTCACCACGGTGCCGCGGCCCGAGATCGAGAACACGTCCTCGATCGGCATCAGGAACGGACGGTCGATCGGACGCTCCGGCGTCGGGATGTAGTCGTCGACCGCCTTGAGCAGGGCGCGGACCGCATCCTCGCCGATCTCCTTGTTGGTGCCTTCGAGCGCGGCCACCGCCGAGCCCTTGACGATCGGAATGTCGTCGCCGGGGAATTCGTACTTCGACAGCAGCTCGCGCACTTCGAGCTCGACCAGCTCGAGCAGCTCCGGATCGTCGACCAGGTCGACCTTGTTCAGGAACACCACGATCGAGGGAACGCCGACCTGGCGGGCAAGCAGGATGTGCTCGCGCGTCTGCGGCATCGGGCCGTCGGCGGCCGACACAACCAGGATCGCGCCGTCCATCTGCGCGGCACCGGTGATCATGTTCTTCACGTAGTCGGCGTGGCCCGGGCAATCGACGTGCGCGTAGTGCCGGTTCTTGGTCTCGTACTCGACGTGCGCCGTGTTGATCGTGATGCCGCGCGCCTTCTCCTCCGGCGCCTTGTCGATCTGGTCGTAGGCCATGAACGTGGCGCCACCGGTCTCGGCCAGCACCTTGGTGATCGCCGCCGTCAGCGACGTCTTGCCATGGTCCACGTGCCCGATCGTCCCGATGTTGCAGTGCGGCTTGTTCCGCTCGAATTTGGCTTTGCTCATCTTCCTGTCCTCGGTGTTGGCCGATCAGGCCATCTTGGCCCGCACTTCGTCCGCGATCGCCTGCGGCACCTGCTCGTAGTGATCGAAGTGCATGGTGTAGGTGGCGCGGCCCTGGCTCATCGAACGCAGGGTGTTGACGTAGCCGAACATGTTCGCGAGCGGGACCATCGACAGGATCACGCGCGCGTTGCCGCGGCTGTCCATCGAGTTGATCTGGCCGCGGCGGCTGTTCAGGTCGCCGATCACGTCGCCCATGTATTCCTCGGGCGTCACGACCTCGACCTTCATCACCGGCTCGAGCAGCTTCGGGCCGGCCTTGGCCATGCCCTCGCGGAACGCCGCGCGCGACGCGATCTCGAAGGCGAGCGCCGACGAGTCCACGTCGTGGTAGGCGCCGTCGATCAGCGAGATCTTGAAGTCGATCATCGGGAAGCCCGCGAGCACGCCGGTGTTGCGCGCCGAGTCGAGGCCCTTGATGACGCCGGGCACGTACTCCTTCGGCACCGTGCCGCCGACGACCTCGTTCTCGAACTCGTAGCCGCCGCCCGGAGGCAAGGGCTCGATGCGGAATTTCACGCGCGCGAACTGTCCAGACCCGCCCGACTGCTTCTTGTGGGTGTAGTCGTGCTCGATCGTCTTCGAGATGGTCTCGCGATAGGCGACCTGCGGCGCGCCAACGTTCGCCTCGACCTTGAACTCGCGCTTCATGCGGTCGACGATGATCTCGAGGTGGAGCTCGCCCATCCCCTTGATGATCGTCTGGCCGCTCTCGGCGTCGGAGGTCACGCGGAAGGACGGGTCCTCGGTCGCGAGGCGCGACAGCGCCACGCCCATCTTCTCCTGGTCGCCCTTGGTCTTCGGCTCGACCGCGACCTCGATGACCGGCTCCGGGAACTCCATGCGCTCGAGCACGATCGGCTTGTCGGGATCGCACAGCGTGTCGCCGGTGGTGGTGTACTTGAGGCCCGCGAGCGCCACGATGTCGCCGGCGCGCGCTTCCTTGATGTCCTCGCGGTGGTTCGCGTGCATCAGCAGCATGCGGCCGATGCGCTCGCGCTCGTCCTTGACCGAGTTGAGCGCGCCGGTGC
>Ga0081540_1002662_pt1 | contig 14528 bp, 13 predicted proteins | sample TabmetS2T1R1_FD_71024 | JGI IMG/M metagenome (GOLD analysis project Ga0081540, IMG submission 71024) | Tabebuia heterophylla rhizosphere microbial communities from the University of Puerto Rico - S2T1R1 | ecosystem: Host-associated > Plants > Roots > Rhizosphere ... | reverse complement strand
GTGATCGACGACATGAAGCTGAAGGTCGCAACCAGGCGCGCGCCGACCGACGCCGAACTACGCGATCTCAAATTCGCGTTCCGCGTCGCCAAGCACGTCAAGTCGAACACCATCATCTACGCCAAGGACCTCGCGACCGTCGGCATCGGCGCCGGCCAGATGAGCCGCGTCGATTCCGCGCGCATCGCCGCGCGCAAGGCGCTGGATGCCGCCGCCGAACTCAAGCTCGCCGAACCGCTGACCAAGGGCTCGGTCGTCGCCTCGGACGCGTTCTTCCCCTTCGCCGACGGCATGCTCGCCTGCATCGAAGCCGGCGCCACCGCCGTGATCCAGCCCGGCGGCTCCGTGCGCGACGATGAAGTCATCAAGGCCGCCGACGACCACGGCATCGCCATGGTGTTTACCGGCGTCAGACATTTCCGGCATTGAGTCGCTGACGTACCCTCCGTCATTGCGAGGAGCGCAGCGACGAAGCAATCCATTCCTCCGCTTGCGGTGCTATGGATTGCTTCGCTCCGCTCGCAATGACGATGAAAGAGCGAGCGGGTGGGTTAGCGCAGCGTAACCTACCATTTCTCCGCGCAACGGCGGGTTACGCTTTCGCTAACCCCGCCCTACGAAGTGATTTGCTTCGCGCACAAGCGCAATTTCATGCAGCAACCTGCGGCAAACCGGCACGACGGGCAAATCAGTAAAAACCTGTCTATCCCCTCGCGCAAAAATATTCCGCTTTCGTTCTCACCCAAATCACCGGCATAACTCCGCTCGTCTCACCGCAGATGAGGGGCGCTCGCGATCGTCACGAACGCGCGGTGAGATGCGATGGACGCCGATGGCGCGATAGACGTTGCGCGCCGGAAGCGTACGGCGAAGTCGTGTGGTCCTGATGTCGCGGTGCTGGCATGAAGTTGCGTAGATCTTCTGCGCAACGACGGTGGCAAAAGAGCCGTTCGCCGGGGAGAGCACGTTATAAGCCGTAAAGCCATTGCGCAGGGAAGGCCGGAATGCTCCGTCTGTACCTGTATGCTCGTGTGCGCATTTCTTTCCACACATTGCACACGAGACCGCGGGTGCAGCAAGCACCCGGTCTTCTCTGCGCCCTCTGAATGGAGAGGGCGAGAAGTTTCAGGCAAGCCTCGGGCAGTTCATGTCGCGAGATCGCGAATCTATCTCCACGTCATTGCGAGCGCAGCGAAGCAACCCATCCGTCCCCGAGTTGAGGTATGGATTGCTTCGCTGCGCCCGCAATGACGCGGATGGGCCGCAGCGTAGCGGCTACCTCCGGCCCCCGTCGCACGATCATTAATGAATGGCGAGGAATGCGCGCGAACTCAATCCCGCGCGATGATCTCGCGTTCGGCGCGATGAACGGTTTCGGTATTGGGCAGATTGCCGAGCCGGCGGCGCGTCAGGAATTTCGGGCGGCGGGCGCGGATCGCGTTGTGGCGGCGGCGGCGGGCGGCCGGTTCGCCGTTGTCGTCTTCCGTCAGCAGCGGCAGCGCGAAGATGTCGCTCCACATTTGCCAGGCGGAGGCGATCTCCTCGTGATCGGAGCTCACGCAAAGAGGAATGTTCAAGGACGGGTCGCGATGCGCCAGTACCAGCATCTGCGCCTCGTCATCGAGGCCGCGCAGTGCGACGCCGAGAAAGTCGCTGACGCGGACGTTGATCGCCATCCGCATGCCCAGGACCGCCCGGTGCAGCACGACGCGTTCGCGATGAAGTTCTACCCTCCGCACGCCGCCGTCTGCGCGAGTGTCGTGCGCATGGAAGCTGAGCGGCAGAGAAAGAGGGTCGAGCCGCAGAGCGCGGCTCGACCCGGCGGGATTGATCCCGCTTGTTGATGTTTGACGCCTCACGGCTCTCATCTCCCCGCCGGGATTATGTTCCCGGTCGACAGGTGAGACCTTAGCGGAAGCGTTTCCGTTTCGCCTTAAAAAGCCTGGTTAAGGAGAGCTAACCCGCCACGGATATGAAAGCATGATTGACAAGACCTTGGCGCGCATGATTGACGAGACCTTGCGCAAATGCCGAAATTGTTTGGCATTTGGCAGCGCAAAATGCTTGAAATCCCCGTGAATCAGGCACATCTGAGAGCCCGGCCGATTTGCGTTCCCGCTCCCTTCAATGTCAGGGATTTTGTTTGTGAACTCTTCACCATCCAGCACGTCATCGCTTTCGAAAGCGCCTGAGACCTCCGACCTTTTCGACCAATCGGCTCTTTCGACGCTGGCGCAGCGCCTGGTCGAGGCCGCCAAGCGCGCCGGCGCTGATGCCGCCGACGCGGTCGCAGTGCGCGGCGTTTCGCAAGGGGTTGAGGTCCGCGACGGCCGGGTCGAGGAATCCGAGCGGTCGGAAGGCGACGATGTCGGCCTGCGCGTGCTGGTCGGCCAGCGCCAGGCGGTGGTTTCGACCAACGACGTCTCCGGAGATGGCGTCGCCAAACTCGCCGAGCGTGCGGTCGCGATGGCCCGCGTCGCGCCCGACGACAAATATGTCGGCCTCGCCGATCCCGCGCTATTGGCGCGCGAGTTCGCCGATCTCGATCTGCTCGACCGCACTATTCCGACCACAAGCGAACTGGAGCGCCGGGCCTGCGAAGCGGAAGCCGCAGGGCTTGCGGTCAAGGGCGTGACCAAATCCGGCAGCGCTTCAGCGTCCAGCGGCATCGGCGGCATGGTGCTGGTGACCTCGACCGGTTTCCACGGCTCATACCTGCGCTCCAGCCACGGCATCTCGATGACCGCGATCTCGGGCGAAGGCACCAGCATGGAGCGCGATTACGACTTCACGTCGGCTCCCCATGCGTCCGACCTCGCCTCGCCCGAAAGCGTCGGCCGCAGGGCAGGGGAGCGCACCGTGGCGCGCGCCAATCCGCGCAAGGTCGAGACCTGCAAGGTGCCGGTCGTGTACGACCCCCGGGTGTCGGCATCGCTGGTCGGCCATCTCGTCGGCGCCATCAACGGCGCCTCGATCGCGCGCAAGACGAGCTTTTTGAAAGACCGGATGGGCGAGCAACTGTTCGCGAAGAACATCCGCATCATCGACGATCCGCTTCGGGTGCGCGGCCTGCGCTCGCAGACCTTCGACGCCGAGGGCGTAAGAGTGAAGAAGCTCGCGCTGATCGACGAGGGCGTGCTGACCACATGGCTGCTCGATTGCGCCACCGCGCGCGAGCTCGGGCTGGTCACGACCGGGCATGCCCATCGCGGCGTCTCGTCCTCGCCGTCGCCGGGATCGTACAATCTGCATCTCGAGCCCGGCGAGATGACGCCGAAGGAACTGATCTCTGACATCAAGCAGGGCTTTTACGTCACCGACCTGATCGGTTCCGGCGTCAACGGCGTGACCGGCGATTACAGCCGCGGCGCCTCCGGCTTCTGGATCGAGAACGGCGAGATCACCTATCCCGTCAGCGAGGTGACGATCGCGGGTCATCTCCTGGCGATGTTCAAATCGCTGGTGCCCGCCAACGACCTGGAATTCCGCTACGGCGTCAACGCGCCGACGCTGCGCATCGAGGGCCTGACGCTTGGCGGACGCTGATACCGCCGACAAGGTCTGGGCCCGCGATGCCGCGCTGTTGCGGGACACCGTCCGCGAGGCCGGTGCGCTGGCGCTGTCGCTGTTTCGCACCGAGCTGAAGAACTGGACCAAGGGCGCCTCGTCGCCGGTCTCCGAAGCCGACATCGCCGTCAACGACCTCGTCGAGCGGCGGCTGCGCACGGCGACGCCGGATTATGGCTGGCTGTCGGAAGAAAGCGTCGACGACGACGCACGCCTCGGCAAGGAGCTGGTCTGGATCGTCGATCCCATCGACGGCACGCGCGCTTATCTCGCCCACCGCGAGGACTGGTGCGTGAGCGTGGCGCTGGTCGCGGGAGCCGCGCCGGTGCTGGCGGCGGTGTTCGCGCCTGTGACCGATGAGTTCTTCTTCGCCGCCCGTGGGCAGGGAACGACGCTTAACGACGTGGCCGTGCGCGCTACCACGGGAACTGAAATCGATTTTTCTCGCGTCGCGGGTCCGAAGCCGCTGGTCGAGCGCCTGAGCAGCTCATCCGAAGACGGGATTACGCTGCATCCGCGGATCGGTTCGCTGGCGCTCCGGCTGTGCCGGGTTGCGGACGGCAGTCTCGATGCCGCTTTTGCAGGCGGTCAAAGCCGCGATTGGGATCTTGCCGCGGCGAATTTGATCGTGCAGGAAGCGAATGGTAGAATGACTGCGCTCTCGGGGGATGCGATTGAGTATAATCGCCGGGAGGTGGTGCACGGGGTGCTGGTGGCGGCGGGACAGGATCGACATGCGCGCATTGTCGAGCATTACCGTGACAGTCGGTTGCCCTGAATCGGTCGAAATCCGCGCCACAAATCATCCCGTTCACAGTCGCGATATCGTTGTTGCTTGCCGGGCACCTCGTTAGGAAAGACCAACATGCCAGATAGTGCCCCGCAGCAATTGCTGCACCTCGTCATCGGCGGCGAGCTGACCGATCTCGAACACGTCACGTTCAAGGACCTCGACCAGGTCGACATCGTCGGCGTGTATCCGAATTACGCATCCGCACACGCGGCCTGGAAGGCGAAGGCGCAGCAGACCGTGGACAACGCCCACATGCGCTACTTCGTGGTTCACCTCCACCGGCTGCTCGATCCTGGTCAAGACACGAAGTAATCCAGTTGAAACGCTTCCTTCGCGATTTGCTGCGCAGCACCTGGGTTCAGCGCGCGCTGGGGGTGCTCGCGGCCGAATATCTGCGGCTGGTCTGGCTGACCAACCGCTTCAGCTATGAGCCGGCCGACGTCTATGAGCGGGTCGAGCCGGAGATGCCGGCGATCTTCGCGTTCTGGCACGGCCAGCATTTCATGACGCCGTTCATCAAGAACAAGGACAGCTATCGCGCCAAGGTGCTGATCTCGCGGCATCGCGACGGCGAATTCAACGCCATCGCCGCCGAACGGCTCGGCATCGGGACCATCCGTGGTTCCGGCGATCACGGCGGCGCCTTTCACCGCAAGGGCGGCGTCGGCGCGTTCCGGGAAATGGTGCAGGCGCTGGCGGAGGATTGGAACGTCGCGACCACCGCCGATGTGCCGAAGCGCGCGCGGGTGGTGGGGCTCGGCATCATCATGCTGGCGCGGGAGTCCGGTCGGCCGATCATGCCGTTTGCGATGGTGACCTCGAGGTTCATCCGGTTGAAGAACTGGGACTCTACTACCATCAATTTGCCATTCGGGCACGGTGCCTTGGTAGGCATCGAACACGTATACGTGCCGCCGGACGCCGACGCCGAGACTATGGAAAAGCTGCGCCTTCAGGTAGAAGCTTTACTGAACGAAGCGACTCGTCGCGCCTATAAGGCGGTCGGGCGTCCGGAGGCCGCTCTTGGCTAATTCGCTGCCGATGACGTTGCGCGTCTACCGGAAACTGTCGTACGCGATGGTGCCGTTGTCGCCTGCGTTGATCAGCCGCCGATTGAAGCTCGGCAAGGAAGACCCGGCGCGCTTCGGCGAGCGCCGCGGCGTGAGCGTCGACGTCCGCCCCGCAGGTCCGCTGGTGTGGATTCACGGCGCCAGCGTCGGCGAGGTGCTCGCGGCGGCGGCGCTGATCGAGCGGCTGCGGGCGCTCAATTTGCGCATCCTGCTGACCTCGGGCACGGTGACCTCGGCCGCGATCGTCGCCAAGCGGTTCCCGCCCGACGTCATCCATCAATACGTGCCCTACGACTCGCCGCGCTACGTCGCGCGATTCCTCGACCACTGGCGACCATCACTGGCCCTGTTCATCGAATCCGACCTGTGGCCGAACCTGATCCTGTCGAGCGCCGCGCGGCGGCTGCCGATGGTGCTGATCAACGGACGGATGTCGCAGCGCTCGTTTCCGCGCTGGCGCCGGGTCGCAGGGACCATCTCGGCGCTGCTTGGCAAGTTCGACGTCTGCCTCGCGCAGTCGCAGACCGACGCAGATCGCTTTGCGACGCTGGGCAGCCGCAACGTCATCGTTACCGGAAATCTCAAGCTCGACGTTCCCGCGCCCCCGGCCGATGCGAACAAGCTGGATATGCTGATGTCGATGACACGCGGCCGGCCGGTCGTGGTCGCGGCCTCGACGCATCCCGGCGAGGAAGAGATCCTGACCGAAGCCCACCGGACGCTCGCCGGCTATTTTCCAGGGCTGCTGACCGTGATCGTGCCGCGCCATCCCGATCGCGGCGAGGCCATCGCGCGCATGATCACAGCTTCCGGCCTCAATCCTACCCTCCGCTCGCACGAGGACCTACCCACCGCCACGACGGACATCTATGTCGCCGACACCATGGGCGAACTGGGGTTGTTCTACCGGCTGTCGCCGATCGTGTTCATGGGGGGCTCGCTGGTCGAGCATGGCGGACAAAATCCGATCGAGGCGATCAAGCTCGGCGCATCGGTCATCCACGGCCCCCACGTCTTCAATTTCACCGACGTCTATGAAGCCCTCGATGCGGCCGGCGGCGCGCGGCGGGCCGATACGCAGGAGGCGCTGGTCAAGCAGTTCGGGCAGATGCTCGCCGATCCCAAGGCGCGTGAAGCCGTGCTGACCGCGTCCGAGCGCGTGGTCGGGCAGCTCGGCGGCGCGCTGGAGCGAACGCTCACCGCACTCGAGCCGTATTTGCTGCAGTTGCGGATCGAGATGGGAGCCGCCAATGCGTGAGCCGGCCTTTTGGCACGGCCCGGCTTCGCTGAATTCGCATCTATTGAAACCGCTCGGCGCGCTCTACGGCGCCATCGCCGCCAGGCGCCTGCAGCGCAGGGGATTGAACGCCGGCATTCCCGTGCTTTGCGTCGGCAATTATCACGTCGGCGGCGCCGGCAAGACGCCGACCGTGCTGGCGCTGGCGAAACTCATGCGCGAGCTCGGCGAGACGCCGGTCGTGCTCAGCCGCGGCTATGGCGGCGAATTGCGCGGGCCGGTCAGGGTCGATCCGGCGCGGCATCGCGCTTCCGATGTCGGCGACGAGCCGCTGATGATGGCGGGCGCGGTGCCGGTGGTGGTGTCGCGCAAGCGCGCGGACGGCGTGCCGCTGGCGCGCTCGCAGGGCGCGACCGTGATCCTGATGGATGACGGCTTCCAGAGCCCGGCCATCGTCAAGGACGCTTCCCTGATCGTGATCGACAGCGAGCGCGGGCTCGGCAACGGGCAGGTATTTCCCGCCGGTCCCCTCCGTGCGCCGCTGCGGCCGCAACTGGCGCGCACCGAGGCGCTCATTGTCGTCGGCGACGGCAGCGCTGCTGCAGAGGTAGCGGCAGAAATTGCGGCTCAAGGCAAGCCGGTGCTGTCGGCACATCTGAAGCCGGATGAGGCCGCGGTGGCGCAGCTTCGGGGCAAACGCGTGCTGGCATTTGCCGGCATCGGTGACCCCACGCGATTCTTCAACACGCTGCGCGCCAGCGGCATCGATGTCGTCAGGCAGCGCGCCTTCGCCGATCATCATCCGTATGCGCAAGCCGAAATCGAAAGCCTGCTCGCCGAGGCCAAACGCGATGGGCTGACACTGGTGACGACGGAAAAGGATCTGGCGCGGCTGCGTGGTCTGGCCCAGCAAATAATGCCGTTTGCAGTGACGCTGGAATTCGACAATCCCGCGCTGTTGCGGAAATTCGTCGCCGACCGGTTGTTCAAGGCGCGTGAGAGGAAGACCGGGTAGGGTGGGCAAAGCGGAGCGTGCCCACCATTCAAGCCAATGCTCGACGCTGGATGGTGGGCACGGCGCGGTGCGCCTTTGCCCACCCTACGAAACCGCGCTCAGCCCTGTGGCTTCAACGCGCCCGGAAAATGCCGCTGCAATACGGCGCTCGGGACCGAATACGCCTCCTGCAGATCGACGCTCCAATACTTCAATTCGTCGAGCGGTATCCGCACATCGGTGATGGCGCAGCGCACATAGGTTCCGGGCGAGATCACGCGGAAATCGCCGTCCAGATATTGCACCTGCGCTTCGCCATGGCCCGAGGGACCGAACTTGTTGAGCACCGTCAAACTCTCCGATGGACAGGCCTGCGAGGGCTGGCCTTAAGTGTATTTTCCGGATTCGATCTATCATAAATAGGTCGTACTGTCCGCCCTGCAAACTGACCTACTTGTGATGATTTTGTGCTCTGCCTGATGATAGCCTGAGTTGTCCGTGGCCCGCTGTGCGGTAAATATCTGGCCGAAACCGATGCGCCTGTTGTCAGCAACGCTATTCCTGACGCTCCTCGCTGCGGCCTGCACGGCGAATGCCGCGCCATTGCCGGCGCCCAGCCAGGTCGAAATCCCCGCAGCCAGCCTGACCTTGCACGCGCAGCTCTACAAGCCGGACGGGGACGGACCGTTTCCCACCGTCATCGCACTGCACGGCTGCGGCGGCCTGGGGGGACAATCGGAGCCGGTGCAGCCGCGCTATCGCGACTGGGTCGAACAACTTCTGAAGGCAGGCCATGCAGTGCTGCTGCCGGATAGCTACGGTTCGCGCGAACTCGGTCCGCAATGCCGCGTCAAGGAGCGCCGTGTGCTCGCCCGCCGCGAGCGGGTCGCCGATGTCAACGCATCGCGGCAATGGCTGTTGCAGCAGCCCTGGGCCGCGCGGGATCGGATCAGCCTGATCGGATGGGCGAACGGCGCCAGCACCGTGCTGTGGGCGGTGCGTCCGCAATCGTCAGCGCGCGGTATCGAGCCGGATTTCCGCTCGGCCATCGCATTCTATCCGGATTGCCGAATCTCGGCTGGCCTCGGTTGGAGTACGCGCGTGCCGACGCTGCTGCTGATCGGCGCGCAGGACGACGTCAGCTCGCCACAGGCCTGCCGCCAGGTGGTGGAGGGGGCCCGCGGCCGCAGCGCGCTGGCGCAGATCGTGGTCTATCCCGGCGCGGCGCACGACTTCGACCGCGCCAACCTGCCGTTGCGGGCGATCGCAGGGGCCGACGCAGCGTTGCCCGAACGCGGTCATATCGGCACCGATGCGGATGCGCGCAAGGATTCGCAAAAGCGCGTTGCCGAGTGGCTGGCGCGCTAGAACAGGCTTCCCTGATCAACCGGCTTTGACACGCGCTTCGCCGCCACCGGCTTCGCCTCGCGCGTCGCGGGTTTCGGCGTGTCCGCGACGGGGGCCGTCGCCGGTGGCCGATCCGCATCCGCGGTGGCGCCAATGCTGCCGTCGGCGAATTCGATGGAGAGACGTGCGCTCGGTCCGATTGCGGCCGCTGCATGGACGGCGTGACCGTGTTCGTCGCGCACCAGGGCAAAGCCGCGGGCGAGCACGCCGCGATACGACAGCGCCGACAACAATTGGCCGCTATGGGCGACGCGCGCATCGAGGCGCTGCATCGCGGTCAGAAGCGCGCGGCGGGCGCGCTCCGCCAGCCGCTGCGTGCGTTCGCGCTCGCGTGCGATCGCATTGCGCTGCGCCTGGGCGTTGGAGAGCTTTGAGGCCTTCAGCCTGACCTCCAGCCCGGCAAAGCGGTCGCGCCGGCTGCGCAGCAGCGCGCGGGCGGACAGCCGGATGCGTTCGCCCGACACCGTGAGGCGGTGGTTGGCTTGGGCTACCTGTCCTCGCAGAACCTTCAGCGTCAGGCCGGCGGCAAGATGCGAGAAGCGGCGGTGATGGGCGTGCGTATTGGCCTTCAGGCCGCGAGGGAGGGCGGCGCCGAGATGGTCCAGCCGCTGCCTTGGGATCGCAAGCAGTTCGCTCAAGCCCGGCAGCGCGCGGGCCGCGGCGCGCAATTCGTTGCGGCGGCTCTCCTGCCCGCGTTGCCAGCACACCATCGTGCGCCGCGCCAGGCTCTCGACCTCGACGAACAATTCGCTGCGGACGGGAACGGCCATTTCGGCAGCCGCCGTCGGCGTCGGGGCGCGCTTGTCGGCGGCGAAATCGATCAGCGTGATGTCGGTCTCATGGCCGACGGCCGAGATCAGCGGGATATGGCTGTCGGCGGCGGCCCGAACCACGATCTCCTCGTTGAACGACCACAGATCCTCCAGCGAGCCGCCGCCGCGCGCCACAATAAGGAGATCGGGGCGCGGAATCCGGCCCGCCTCCGGCAGCGCATTGAAGCCGCGGATGGCCGCCGCGACCTGCTCGGCCGAGCCTTCGCCCTGCACCTTGACCGGCCACACCAGCACGCGGCGGGGAAAGCGGTCTTCCAATCGATGCAGGATGTCGCGGATCACGGCCCCGGTCGGCGAGGTGACGACGCCGATCACTTCCGGCAGCCAGGGCAGCAATTGTTTGCGCGCCTCGTCGAACAGGCCCTCGGCCGCGAGCTTCTTCTTGCGTTCCTCCATCAGCGCCATCAGCGCGCCGATGCCGGCGGGCTCGAGCGAGTCGATGACGATCTGATATTTCGAGGAGTTCGGATAGGTCGTGAGCTTTCCGGTGGCGATGACCTCGAGCCCTTCCTGCGGCTTGAAGCGCATCCGGGCGTGGGCGAACTTCCAGATCACCGCTTCGATCTTGGCGCTCTCGTCCTTCAGCGCAAAATAGCAATGGCCCGAGGAGTGCGGGCCGCGGAATCCGGAGATTTCGCCGCGGACGCGGACATGGCCAAACCGGTCCTCCACCGTGCGCTTCAGGGCGGAGGAGAGCTCGGAGACGGTGAATTCGGGCGCGTTAATCAGATTTTCGGCAGCAGGCATCGGCAACTGATTCGGGCGTTGGAGGCGTTGCCGCAACGTAGGGATTTTTAACCATCCCCGCCAATCCGGACCTTGCGGAACTCATATACTCTGTGATACAGAGTTCTCTGTATTTCATTTCGGCGAGGCGAGGTCGATGTTCAAATTCCTGATCCGCGGCTCCGTGAGCCTCCTGAAATGGGGCCTGTGCGGCGTCGGCGTGCTGGCGCTGGCGGTGCTGGCCCTGCTGGCAACGCCGCTGCAGCCGCTGCCCGAACTGCAATCGATCTCGCGGGCGCGAGCCAGCGTCGATCTTTCCAGCCTGCCTGCGGTCGAGCGGTTCCAGGCCCGCGACGGCACATGGCTCGGCTTCCGCCATTACGGCGCGGCCGGCACGCCGACGGGGCGCGTGGCGATCGTGATCCACGGCTCGTCCGGCTCCAGCGGCGGCACCATCCACGCGCTATCGCAGGCGTTGGCTGCACACGGTGTGGAAACCTTTGCGGTCGATATGCGCGGCCACGGCACGTCAGGCACGCGCGGCGATATCGGCTATGTCGGCCAGCTTGAGGATGATCTCGCCGATTTCGTTGCGGCGTTGCGCAACATCGTGCCGTCAGCACCGCTGACCTTGGTCGGCCATTCGTCCGGTGGCGGCTTTGCGCTACGCGTGGCGGGCTCGCCGATCCAGAACCTGTTCGAGCGCTTCGTGCTGCTCGCGCCCTATCTCGGCTACGATGCTCCCTCAAGCCGGCCGAGTTCCGGCGGCTGGGCCAGGGCCGATATCCCGCGCATCCTCGGCCTGCTGGCACTGCGCGGGCTCGGGATCACCTGCTGTGACGCGCTGCCGGTGCTCGCGCTCGCGGTGCCCCCGAACTCCGAGAAGACGCTGGTGTCGACCTATACCGACCGGTTGATGCGCAACTTTGCGGTGGGGAGCGATTTCCGCCACGATCTCGCCGCCGCAACAAGACCGCTCACGATCATCTCCGGCGCTGACGACGAATTGATGTTTTCGGACAAATACGTCGAAGCCGTGCGTGGCGCGAAGGTCGCGGTCGACGTCAGGGTGCTCGACGGCATTAACCACATGGGCATCGTCGCCGCGCCGAAGGCGGTATCCATCGTCGCCGAAGATGTTGCCACACGCGCCATGGCCGGGTCATAGCGGGGATGGGCAACATGATCGACAGCCGCGAGGCCTCCGAGGCGCTCGCCGAAATCAACGAGATGACGCGCCGCGTCCGGCAATCTCGGATCTACAATCTCGCCAGCCTGATGCTGATCATGTGGGGCGCGCTGGTATTTGCCGGCTATCTCGGCGCGTTTCTGCTGCCGCGCCAGGCCGGCTATTTCTGGGCCGCGCTGAACGTCGCGGGTGTCGCGGGATCGTTTGCGATCAGCGCCTTCGGATATCGCAAGACCGGCATTCGCACCTTCGATTTCAGGATGCTGATCGCGTTCGTGCTGTTCTTCGCCTTTGGTTTCCTCTGCACGAGCGTGCTCGGCCACTTCACGCCGCGCCAGATGGGCACGTTCTGGCCAATTTATTTCATGCTGCTCTACATCATCGCCGGACTCTGGTTCGGACAAGCCTTTGTCGTGATCGGTCTCTCCATCAGCGCGCTGGCGCTGGCCGGCTATTTCTGGGCCGGCGACTGGTTCGATCTCTGGATGGCCTTTGTCGACGGCGGCGGGCTGATGCTTGGCGGCCTGTGGATGCGCCGGAGCTGATATGGACGGGCTTGACGACATCATCCATCAGCCGCTGCGGCTGCGAATCATGGCGGCGCTGAATGCGCTGCCGTCGGGCGTGGGGCTTGAATTCGCCAGGCTGAAAAAGCTTACCGGAGCCACCGACGGCAATCTCGGCGCCCATATCGAGACACTGTCGAAGGCCGGCTATGTCGGGGTCGAAAAGGCCTTTGTCGGCAAGAAGCCGCAGACCACGGTGACAGCGACGGCCGCCGGCCGGGGCGCCTTCGCCCGCCATGTGGCGATGCTGCAGGAAATCATTGCCGCCTCAGGCGGTAAATAGCGCCGAAACACCTCTGCACAACGGCTAATCTGCCGTTCGGTCCCCTTGCGGCGAGGGGGCGTTTTGTGCGACCGAGGCCGCATCTCATCCCGCATCTGGCTGCAGACATGAAGATTCTCCTGCTCGGTTCCGGCGGTCGCGAACACGCTCTCGCATGGAAGATCGCCGCTTCCCCGCTGCTCACAAAACTGTGGTGTGCGCCGGGCAATGCCGGCATGGCGCGCGAGGCTGAATGCGTGGCGCTCGATATCGCCAATCATGCCGCGGTGATCGAGTTCTGCCGAAGCAATGCCGTCGATCTCGTCGTGGTCGGTCCGGAGACGCCGCTGGCGGCGGGGATTGTCGATGATCTCGCGGCAGCCGGCATCAAGGCATTCGGTCCGGGCAAGCAGGCCGCGCAGCTCGAAGGCTCGAAGGGATTTACCAAGGCGCTCTGCACCGAGTTCAACATTCCGACTGGTGCCTACGGTCGCTTCACGAAGGCTGACGACGCGCTGGCCTATGTGCGCGAGCAGGGTGCGCCGATCGTGGTCAAGGCGGACGGGCTTGCCGCGGGCAAGGGCGTCGTCGTGGCGAAAACGCTGGCCGAAGCTGAAGCCGCCATCGCCATGATGTTCGACGGCACGTTCGGCGCGGCCGGCACCGAAGTCGTGATCGAGGAATTCCTCGCCGGCCGCGAGATCAGCTTTTTCGCGTTATGCGACGGCGAGACCGCGATCCCGCTTGCCTCGGCGCAGGACCACAAGCGCGTGTTCGATCATGACGAGGGACCGAACACCGGCGGCATGGGCGCCTATTCGCCGACGCCGTTCGTGACGGCTGAAATTCACGATCAGATCATGTCGCGGATCATCCTGCCGACGGTGGCCGGCATGAAGAAGCGCGGCACGCCATTCCGCGGCGTGCTCTATGCCGGGGTGATGCTGACCGAGCAGGGGCCAAAACTGTTCGAATACAATGTCCGCTTCGGTGATCCCGAATGCCAGGTGCTGATGCTGCGGATGATGTCCGACATCGTTCCGGCGTTTCTGGCGTCCTGTGACGGACAGTTGAAGAATTTTGATCTGCGCTGGTTTCCCGATCCGGCGCTGACCGTGGTGATGGCAGCGAAGGGTTATCCCGGCGACTACCAGAAAGGCACGCGCATCGAGGGGCTGGATGACGCCGCCAAGATCGAGGGTGTCGAAATCTTTCATGCCGGCACGGTGGCGAAGGACGGCGCCATTCTCGCCAATGGCGGGCGCGTGCTGAACGTGTGTGCGATGGGCAAGACGGTCTTGGAGGCGCAGCAGCGCGCCTATCAGGCCGTCGACAGCATCAAATGGCCCGATGGCTTTTGCCGCCGCGACATCGCCTGGCAGGCGGTGGAGCAGGAGCGCGCGGGTTAGTCCTGTAGGGTGGGCAAAGCGTAGCGTGCCCACCACCTCGCTCTCGGTCCGTAATGGTGGGCACGGCGCTTCGCGCCTTTGCCCACCCTACGCAATCAAAGCAAATCCCCGCCGGCCGCGCTTGCCGTCGTGCCGTGCTCGCGGAACGCCTTGATGACGTTCTTGCCGATCTTCCACTTGTGCACTTCATCGGGACCGTCAACCAGCCGCTGCGAACGCACCTGGGTGTACCACTTCGCCAGCGGCGTATCCTGGCTGAAGCCGAGCGCGCCGTGGAGCTGGATCGCGGTGTCGATCACCTTGTGCACCATATGCGCATGGAAGATTTTGGCGATCGAGTTCTCCTGCCGGATATCGAGGCCCTTCTCCGCCTTGTAGGCGATATGGAGCAGCATCAGCCGGCCGATATAGAGCTCGCTGGCGCAATCGGCGAGCATGAACTGCACCGCCTGCCGGTCGGCCAGCAATTGGCCGA
>Ga0081540_1002661_pt1 | contig 14528 bp, 15 predicted proteins | sample TabmetS2T1R1_FD_71024 | JGI IMG/M metagenome (GOLD analysis project Ga0081540, IMG submission 71024) | Tabebuia heterophylla rhizosphere microbial communities from the University of Puerto Rico - S2T1R1 | ecosystem: Host-associated > Plants > Roots > Rhizosphere ... | reverse complement strand
GAAGGAGGACAAGACGATCGAGGCGATCAAGCCGAGCATGCCGCGCGTCACCGATATCTTCCAGACCTACATGCGGGAGCTGCGCGCCGGCGATCTCAACGGCTCGGCCGGGCTGTTCCGCCTCAAGGAGGAGCTGACCCGGCGCGTCAACGTTGCAGTAGCGCCGCAGCAGATCAGCGCGGTGCTGTTCAAGGAAATCGTGATCCAGTGACGGGACGGGGACGGATCTAGAGCCATGGCTGGCAAAGACCAAATGGACCAGGACGCCATTGCCGCGCAATGGGAAGCGTCCATGGCCAACGAGGACCCCGCCGAGGCCGAAAAGGCCGCAGCGGCCAATGAAATATCCGGCACCATGGCGCTGCAATGGGCCGCCATGGTCGAGGACGGCAGCCGCGACTTCGGCAACGTCAAGAATTCCGGCGAGCGCGTGCTCTCGCAGGAGGAAATCGACAATTTGCTCGGCTTCACCGCCGGCGAAATCAATCTCGACGACCATTCCGGCATCCGCGCCATCATCGATTCCGCGATGGTGTCATACGAACGCCTTCCGATGCTGGAAATCGTCTTCGACCGCCTGGTGCGGCTGATGACGACAAGCTTGCGCAATTTCACCTCCGACAACGTCGAAGTTTCGCTCGACCGCATCACCTCGGTGCGCTTCGGCGACTACATGAACTCGATCGCGCTGCCCGCTGTGCTCTGCGTATTCAAGGCGGAGGAGTGGGAGAACTTTGGACTGGCCACCGTCGATTCCAGCCTGATCTATTCCATCATCGACGTGCTGCTCGGCGGCCGCCGCGGCCAGGCCGCGCTGCGCATCGAAGGCCGGCCCTATACCACCATCGAAACCAACCTGGTGAAGCGGCTGATCGAGGTGGTGCTGGCGGACGCCGAGCAGGCGTTCCGGCCGCTTTCGCCGGTCACCTTCGCCATCGATCGCCTGGAAACCAACCCGCGCTTTGCCGCGATCAGCCGGCCGGCGAATGCCGCGATCCTGGTGCGTCTGCGCATCGACATGGAAGAGCGCGGCGGCAATGTCGAACTGCTGCTGCCCTATGCAACCATCGAACCGATCCGCAACGTGTTGTTGCAGATGTTCATGGGCGAAAAATTCGGCCGCGATCCGATCTGGGAAGGGCACTTTGCCACTGAGGTGGCGCAGGCCGAAATCTCCGTCGATGCCGTGCTGTACGAGGCCGACATTCCCCTAAAACAGCTGATGACGCTGAAGGTCGGCGACACGCTGCCGCTGGAGATGAAGGCCGATGCGCTGGTCACCGTGCGCTGCGGCAATGTCGCGCTGACCGAAGGGCGGATGGGCCGGGTCGGCGACCGCGTGGCGATCCGCGTGACAAAACAATTGCGCAAGCCGCAGACCACGCTCGCCATGTTCGAGAAAGCCGATGAGCAAACCAAGATGTTGGAGGCACAATGAGCCATGCCCTGGGATTAGCGATCGAGAGTCTGGTGGCGGTGCTGCTGCTGCTCACCATCGGTTATTGCATCCTGCTCAACAAGCGGCTGCAGCGGCTGAAGGCGGATGAGCATTCGCTGAAAGCCACGATCGGTGAACTGATCACCGCGACCGAAATCGCCGAGCGTGCGATCGGCGGGCTCAAGCATACCGTGCGCGACGTCAACGAGAATCTCGGCAGCCAGCTCGCCGCGGCGACGGAGATATCGGCGCATCTCAAACACCAGCTCGCCGAAGGCGACGCCGTGATCCGCCGCCTGTCCAAGATTGCCATTGCCGCGCGGCCGTCGTCCGAGCAGACCGAGGCGGCAGCGCCGGCCCCGGCCCCTGCGCCGCGGACATCGTCCGCACGGGCGGTCGCCGAAGCGGCGCAGGCCTTCTCCGAACGCCGAAGGGCTAATGGCCTCGCTGCATGAAATCGTTCCGTGACATCCGCGTCATTCCGGTCGTGCTGGTCGCGATCTTCAGCCTCGTGGTGCTGAAGGTCGCCGGCCTCGTGCTCGAAGGCGGCTATGTGTTCGACTATCAGCCGAATGCAAAGCAGGCCTCTTGGGCACAGGAGATGCTGAACTATCCCGGCGGGCCCGAGAAAACTAACAAGAAACCTGACAAGAAACCTGACAAGAAAACTGACAGGGGTGATCCGGCCGATATCACGGGCTCCTCCGCGGCGAAGAAGGAAGAGCCGCCCAAACCCGCCGCACCCGCGAGCGAACCGGCAAAGCCCGACGGCGTCGTGGTGTTTCCCGATCAGTCCCCGCGCGTGTCGGAATCCGAGCGCGCCATCCTCGAACGGCTGCAGGCGCGCCGCCAGGAACTCGACCAGCGCGCCCGCGAGGTCGAGATCCGCGAGAGCCTGTTGAAGGCGGCCGAGAAGCGTATCGAGAGCAAGGTCGAAGAGATGAAGGCGCTGGAGGCGAAGGCTGCCGGCGCATCGGGGCAGCGCGCCGAGCAGGACGCTGCGCGCTTCAAGGGCATCATCACGATGTACGAGGGCATGAAGCCCAAGGACGCCGCAAAGGTGTTCGACCGGCTGGAGATGAGCGTGCTGATCGAGATCGCCTCGCAAATTGCGCCGCGCAAGATGAGCGACATCATGGGGCTGATGCAGCCCGAGGCGGCCGAGCGGCTGACGGTGGAACTGGCCCGCCGCGCCAGCGGCGACAACAACAAGTCGGCCGAATTGCCCAAGATCGAGGGCAAGATGCTGAACCAGAAGACCAATTAACACGCAGCCTTAACAAGTCCTTAAGCCGGCCAATCCTACAGTCGCAACCGGCGGAATCTGCGTATCCGCCGGCGACCGGACCGTTGACGCTGATGACACGCATGGTGCGAAGGGCCGCACAGTTCCGCTCGCTCCGCCGCGCCGCGGCGGGGATCGCCCGATGCTGCCGAGGCGGGGCGCTGACGGCCGTCCTTGGCCTGTCGCTGGCCGCCGCGACATCCGCCTTCGCTCAGGGCGAACCGGTGCGAGGCGAGGCCGTCTTGCAGGCCAATCCCGGCTATGCGCGGCTCACGATAAGACTCGCAGAGGACGTCGAGTCCCAGGTGACCGCCGCGGGCCAGATCCTCGTGATCCGCTTCAAGCGGCCGGTGGCGATACCGGTCGGCAAGATCGGCGACGCGGTGCCGGACTACATCTCCTCCGCCCGCGCCGATCCCGATGGCGCGGCGATCCGGCTCTCTCTCGCAAGGCGGGTGACCATCAACACGATGACTGCCGGCGAGCGGCTGTTCGTGGACTTGCTGCCGGATTCCTGGACCGGCGCGCCGCCGCCACTGCCGGTCGAAGTGGTGCGCGAACTCTCCGAGCGGGCGCGGGCCGCCGAACGCGCGCTGCGTCAACAGAAGGCCGATGACGCCGCGCGCAAGCGGCCGCCGGTTCGCGTCAAGGCTTCGGTGCAGCCGACCTTCGTCCGCTTCATGTTCGAAATGCCCGACGGTGTCGGCGTCTCATCGGTGCTGAACGAGCAGAAGCTGACGCTTCTGTTCAACGCGCCGCTCACCTTCGATCTCGCCGACGCCAAGGTCGCCGCACCCCCGAACGTGGCGTCGATCAACGCGCGCATCGAGGGCGAGAAGAGCGTGGTCGAGGCCGAGCTGATCGGCGATGTCGACGTGCATTCCTTCCGCGAGGAGAAGAGCTACGTCATCGACGTCGCCTTCCAGCAGGCCGACAAGGCGACATCCGAGCAGAAGGCATCTTTGGCGGAGAAGCGCACGCCGCCGCGTGCGCCAGCGGCGGCGCCACCCCCTGCGCCGCTCGCGGCGATGAAGTCGGCGCAGGAACCGCCCAAGCCAGAGTCCGCAGCACCGGAGCCGCAAGCCAGCGCGGCACCTGTCGAACTACCGCCGCCGACGTCAGAGACGATTGCCGAGCAGGCAAAGATCGAAGTGAACAACGACGCCGCTGCGAAAGCCGCGCCGGCGGCGGAAGCGCCGCCTGCTGCGCAGGAAAAGCCGGCGCCCGCGGAGAAGCCGGCTGCCGCTGAGCCGCAGGCGCCGATCCCGGCTGCGAAGGCGGAGGCAGCACCTGCCGCGGCGGACGCGTCGAAAGCAAAGCGCACGGCATCGACGTCGTCCAACCAGCCCGCGGTCGCTGGCGACAAGGCATCTTCCGTCGCCGCGCAACGCGACGCCGATGGGCTGCGCGTGACCTTTTCGTTTGCCGCCACCACGCCGGCCGCCATGTTCCGCCGCGCTGACACGGTGTGGCTGGTGTTCGATGCCGCAAATCCGGTCAACATCGATCCCATCCGCAGCAAGGGCGGCGCGCTGGTTGCTGAAGTGAACAGCCTGTCGATCCCGCAGGGCCAGGCGGTGCGCATCCGCCTCAACCGGCCGCAGCTTCCCTCGCTGACCGGCGAGCAGGGCGGTGGCGGCTCGACCTGGACACTGACCTTTGCCGACACCATCGGTGCCCCGCCGCTGCCGCTGGTCGCGGTGCGCAACATCACCGAACCTTCGCTTGCCAATGTCTCTGTCCCGCTCGCCAATCCCGGCATGCTGCACAAGTTCACCGATCCCGACGCCGGCGATACGCTGTTCGTCATCACCGCGCTGCCGCCGATCCGCGGCCTGATCAAGCGTCAGGACTTCGTCGAGCTGACGCTGCTGGAATCGATCCACGGCGTTGCCGTACGCCCGAATTCCGACGACGTCACCGCCGAGATCGCCACCGACAAGATCAGGCTCGGCAAGCCCGGCGGCCTGACCCTGTCGTCGGCCGACGTCGCCGCCGAGCGGGCCGCAACCGCAGTGCGCTCGCCCTTCGACGTCGAGGAATGGCGCAAGAACCAGGCCGGTTCGTTCATCGCGCGCGAGGACGCACTGATGCGTGCCGCGGCGGAGGCGACGACCTCGGGCGAGCAAAAGCTGCGGGCGCGCATGGAGCTGGCGCGCTTCTACATGGCGCGCGGCATGTATTATGAGGCCAAGGGCATCGCCGATTTCGTGCTCGACGATTCCAAACCGGGCTATGAGGATTCCGGTGCGCTGATGTTGCGCGCGGTTGTGCACATCATTATCGGCCGGCCGACCGCCGGCCTGCACGACCTCGCCAATCCCGTGATCGGCACCAATTACGACTCGCAGCTGTGGCGGGCGCTTGCCAATGCGCGGCAGGGCAAGTGGGCGGAAGCGCGCGAAAAGTTCAAGAACGTCGAATTCGCCATCGCCTCGCTGCCGCCGGAGCTGCAGCGCATCGTGCTGATGGATGCCATGCGCGCTTCGCTCGAGGTGAAAGATTATTCCGGCGCCGCGCGCCGTCGCAGCGATCTCGACGTGGTCGGCGTTCCCGCCGAACTGCGGCCGGCGGTATCGGTGCTGCGCGGACGGCTCGCCGAGGCGCTCGGCCATGATCGGGACGCACAGAACGACTACTGGACGGCGATCTCGTCCGAGGACCGCGCCTCCGCCGCCGAGGCCAGGCTGCGCGACATCATGCTGCGGCAGAAGCGCGAGGAGATCGTCCAGGCCGACGCGCTGCGCGAGCTGGAAACGCTGTCGGTGAGCTGGCGCGGCGACGCGGTCGAGGTGAAAGCGCTGCAGCTGATGGCCGATATCTATGCGCAGAACCACCGATACAACGACGCGCTGCTGGCGGTGCGCACCGCGACGCGGTTGCAGCCGAATTCGGAAGTGTCGCGGCAGGCGCAGGACATGGCGGCAGCGCTGTTCACCGAGCTCTATCTCACGCCGAAGGGCGACGACCTGCCGCCGGTCGAGGCGCTGGCGATGTTCTACGAGTTCCGCGACCTCACCCCGATCGGGCGGCGCGGCGACGAGATGATCCGCAAGCTCGCCGACCGCCTGGTGGCGATCGACCTGCTCGACCAGGCCGCCGAGCTCTTGCAATACCAGATCGACAAGCGGCTCGAGGGCGCGGCGCGCGCGCAAGTCGCGGCCCGCCTAGCCATGGTGTACCTGACCCACCGCAAGCCCGACCGCGCCATCTCGGCGCTGCGCGCTACCCGCATCGCCGATCTTTCCGGCGAATTGCGCCAGCAGCGCCTGCTGCTGGAGGCGCGCGCGCAGAGCGATGTCGGGAGGCATGATCTTGCGCTCGATATCATCTCCAACATCGGCGGCCGCGAGGCGATCCGGCTGCGTTCCGATATCTACTGGGCGTCGCGGCAATGGCGCGAGTCGGCCGAGCAGATCGAGCTCTATTACGGCGACCGCTGGCGCGATTTCAAACCGCTCAATTCGGCGGAGAAGAGCGACATCATCCGCGCCGTGGTCGGCTATGCGCTCGCCGAAGACAGCATCGGCATGGCGCGCTTCCGCGAAAAATACGCGCCGCTGATGAGCGGCGAGGCGGATCGCTTCGCCTTCGAGACCGCCAGCAAGCCGGCGAGCGGCAACAGCGCCGAATTCGCCGAGATCGCCAAGATGGCCGCGAGCGTCGACACGCTGGAGGGTTTTCTGCGCGAGATGAAGACCCGCTTCCCCGACATGACCGCCCGCGCGCCACTGCCTCCGGAAACCGCGAAGGGCGACCCGCTGGCGACCGGTTCCTTGCCCGAGATCGTCGGCCTGCGGCAGGTCGCGCCGGCCCGGCGATAGGTAACGCCTCGACATACTCGCGCCAAACCGGCAATCTAAGCGTGCCGTTCCTGCGGGGGAGATGTCATGAGCAAGCCGCTAAAGACCGAAGCCGAACTGATCGAAATGGCGCGCGCCGAATTGAAGGTCCACGCCGACTGCCCCGACGGCATCCTCATCTCCGTGCTGCGCGACGGCGACAGCTGGGAATTCCGCGCCAAGGCAGACGAGGCCACGGCGGCAAAAGCCGGCTATCCCGAATGCGTCGCCATGCTGGTGCAGATCGGGGATCACCTCAGCAAGCAGTATGACGTGAAGGGGTAGGGGCGGGCGCCCGGCGATGCTTGCCGCATCCCGTCGCAGCGGGACGACGACATCATGCACGGACTTGCCTGCATTGGCGCAATCGTAACGTCTTCAGTTAGCGGAATTCGATTGCAAGCACCGGATGCAATTCAATTCCGTTCTTCATCGCAACGCCGGTCTGATCGTGAACCCGGTCGAAGAACCCGACGCCGGTAATCGTCACCGGCGTCTGCGGTACCGCCGCCTTGAATGGTGGCAACGAGTCGAAAATGTCGGGCGGTTCAGTTACCAATCCGCCGACCGGTGCGGCGGGCCGCGGCGCGGGAGGTAACATCACCAGCGGTGCAGCCGGCATCGCAAATTTCGCGTTCAACTGGGTCAGTGGCGTCTGCGCAAAGGTTTGTCCGAAGCGGTCGGCGATCTTGCCGCGCACTTCCTTGATGGCGTCGAACCACGGGCTTCCCCTGCCGACGAAAGCGCGATCGGGCTTCGGCACTTCGGCGATCATGGTATCGCCGCTTCTGCCTTGCAGAACCATATGGAGATCGCCGTCGCCTTCCTTCTTGATGACGGTGATGTCTGCTTCGACCTGCCAAATCACCAGTTCCACCGGATCGGCACGCTTGTTCTGATAGTCGGTTTGAAACCCGCGGACATCCGCCATGTCGTCCGGGCGCGGCAGCTCGATCAACTCCTCGACGGTCGTCGGAACGATCCCTTCGGAGTTGACGCCGGCGAAATCGAGCGTGCCGACCTTGTCGACGTCGTCATCGACGCCGGTTTTCACGGGCCAGCGCTCGTGGCCAGGGCTGACCGATCGCGCAGCTTCCACGCCGGCCGGCGCCAGCGGCAGGAGTTTCGGTGGGGGGCTTTTTGCCAGGCTCTTGACGCGATCGGCCACCGTGATCGTCACTTTCTGCAGCTGCCCGGGCGAGAGCTGCGGCCGGTGCGCCGTGTCACTGATGTCACTCATGGCTTTTCCCCTGCGCTGCTACGGTCCTGCGGGCGGCCGATGGAACAATTTTCGCATTCCGAGACGAAGCGCGGGCATTCGCCAGACGATGACGCCCGCCAGCGCTATACAGCAGGCCAGAACAACGAGGATTTCAGCACTGCCGTCGCCGCCATCCGGGCTGAAGCCGAACAGTTTTTCGATCCAGTCCATTTGGTTTCTCCCGTTGAATGGGGTTGAAAAAGTCACGTCTACGCCGTAGGCGGCGGTGTCACAGCCGGCGCCGAGGGCGGCGGTGTCACCTTCGTCCACATCGTGGCCCATGTATCCACCGGATTGTCGGCGAACTGCTGAACCGTCCAGAAATCCGTATCGTTTGGATCGACCTGGGTGTGGCTGTAGTCGCCCCAGCGGTTGGAATTGCCGCCGAAAATCGCAGGCCTCTTGTAGGTATTGAGACCCGGCGCAAAAACCGTCGGCGCGGGAGCGGAGGCGGGCGCACTGCGGAGCGTGAAGGACCCAGAGCCATGGATGGTCGGCGCAAACTGCGCGTGGCCGATCATGACGTGCCCTTCGCTGTTAACCGCCAGCGAGGGCGCTGAATAGAATGTGTTGCCGCTCGGATCGTCGATGCGCTCCAGGGTCAGCACGTTCCAGTTCGTTGTGTCGATCTCAAACCATTGCACTGCGCTTCGCGTCGGATTTGCGGTCGGCAGCATGATGGCGTGGCAGGCATAAAGCTTGCCTTTTCGATAACAAACCGTAAGGAGCCGATCGTCGCCGACGCTCAGCAGCTCGTTCGTTGCGGTCTGGGGCGCGATATCGCCTGGCGGGAAAGACGCCCAGGTCTGCGCCGTGGTGATAAAGCCAACGCGCGTCAGGGTGGCGTTTCCCGTCGCGACGTTGCCCGACAGACGGTAGACGACGAGATAACCCTGATTCTGGATGTTGCCGGACCAGCGCGCCAACAGAAACTGATCGTCAAAGCCCGCATCGTAGGTAACGGCGGGAACGTGGGTTGCGCCCTGGCTTGTAAGGGTGAAGCGCTGCAACACTGCCTGATGAGGCGGATCGTAGAGGCTCTTCTTGTCAATCGCATAGACGGTCGAGCCCGCAAACTGCGAGCCGCTGCGCGTGAAGAGATTTATTTGAATCGTAATCTTGTCGGAGGTGAAGCCCACACTTGGAAAATCAAACCACACCGCACCCTGTGCTGCATCGTCAACGCGTATTGCATGCGAAACCCATCCCTGGGTCGGATCGTCGGTCTGACTGGCTGCAACGAGCAGGCTTGAGGTCGGCCTGTCAGCGTCCGCCATTGTGACGAAAATGTAGCGCCGCTCGAAAGGATCGAAGATTGCGCGCGGATCAAAGGTGTGCCCCTGAATTCCGAGCCCATTCCAGAAAGCGTTCAACGAGACCACGGGAGCGGCCTGACCGCCGGCCCTGTCGAATATCCACACGTTATTATTCAAGGGATTGAAAACATGCCCCGGTCCGACCGCCCCTGCGGTGTCCGGCGGAATTGTTGTGCGGTTGTCGACTCCTCCACGAAACGAGGCGAATGGCGGCGGCGCCAGCGGAGGCGCTTCCGTCGGGGGAGGTGGTATCGGCGGAGGCGGGGCATCCGACTCGCCAGTGCCGGAATCCGGGTTTAGAACCTGCACCTGATCGACCGTGTCGGCGACGGGGGGCCGTTCTTTTTGCGGGCGCAATGGCTTGATCTCGGGCGGTGCCCGTTGAGCTTCGATCGTGTCCTGTTCGGCGCGCGAAAACGGCGCGTTGCTCCTCGCGCCACTCAGGATGAGCGGATCACCTCCCGGCAAGGTTGCCATCGGATCCATTGCCGCGGGCATCGCAGGCCACTCCGTGAGACGTGAATTGTACGGCACGTACAACCAGAACGCAAGGTTCCGGCTCGTTCCGTATCATGACGCACTGGTGTGAAGGCCAGACGAACATATATAGTCGGGGCTACGAATGAGGCTCGCCGATGGCAGACAAGACCCGTGATCCTCCTCCGGTGATCAAGGGCGACAAGCTGATCCTTGATTTTGGCAGGACAATTTTGCGTCCCAGCAAGGGCCAGGAAAAAGAGGCGCCCGAGCGCAAGCTTCCGCCGGCGCCCGGACGTGTGCCCACCGAAGAGAGCGTGCCCGAAGACCAGATCTTGAACCGCAAGGCAAAGCCCGACAAAGCGGATTGAGCCGGGAAACGTCAGCCGGCGATCGACGGCATCCTCATCTCCGTGCTGCGCGACGGCGACAGCTGGGAATTCCGCGCCAAGGCAGACGAGGCCACGGCGGCAAAAGCCGGCTATCCCGAATGCGTCGCCATGCTGGTGCAGATCGGGGATCACCTGAGCAAGCAGTATGACGTGAAGGGGTAGGGGCCGCCGGTCAGTGCGACCTCACTTCGTAGACCCGGATGCTCGAGATGAACGGGTTGCCCTGCGCCATCTTCTCGGCGTCGTCGAGGCTCGTCGCGTTGACGATGGTGAAGCCGGTAATGGAGTCCGGGCCGAGCGGCAGATCCTTCGTTCCGCTCTTCGAGATTTCGCGACCCGCCCCGAGACCACCCATGTCGACGGTGTGCGGCTTGGTCGCCTCGAACCACTTGCCCCAGGCGGCCATGATCTCCGGGGTGGGCTTTTCGAATCCGTAATGCAGCAACACAAACTTCTTCACGCTTTGCTCCCTTTCACTGATTGAGCCGACTGCTTTCTCGTTGCGGGTTTTGATTTTGCTGCGATCCCCTCCGCGTACTGCAGCGAGCGCTTGATCCAGGATGCGCGCTTGCGCCCGTCGGCCAGCAGTTCCTCGGGCAGCCGCACATATTCGCGCATCGGCCGGCCTTTCATGGGCTCGAAGGTGCGCTCGCCATATTCGGCGCTGAAACGGGCGCGATCCTTCTCCGACAGCCGCATGATGAAATCGTTCTGGTGCAGGCCGATGAAGAGGTTGCCGTTGGCAAATGCCGCCGGATAGCCGAACATCTTGCGCCGGGTAATGCTGGCCGCCGACGGCACCGACTTGTCGAACAGCTCGATCAGCGACGGCGGTGATTTCGTCCATGCCATCGATCTCTCCCGTCAGTTCGCGGAGGGCGACAGACGCGGTCGGTCGGCGAGGTCGAACAGTAGGGGAAGCTTGCGCACGAGCGCCACGGAGCCGCTCACCCTCGCACGCTTTGCCGCGATGGCGTCCTGCAAAGGCACGCTCATGCCGACAAACTGAAGTACCACGTCGAACGGGGCCTCCAGCGTTCCCTTGCAATTCACGATGCCCTTCCGGATCGCCGTCCCGCTGTCGCCTCCTGCTACGGTGAAGCCGGCTGATTTCTTGCCGTGGGTGACAACGAGGCCGATGCTGATCTCAGGCACCGGCGTGCGTCTTGCGATGGCGTCGAGCCCAAGCAACACCCAATCCGGCTGGAATGTGTCGCCCGGAACCGGTGGAAACAGGAAGCGGCCGCCCCACCGGATCAGTTCCCGGATCGCAGGCTGAACTTCGCGGCCGATCTCGGTCAACTCATACACCTGCGCATTGACTGGCCGCGGCAGAACGTTTCGCCGCACGACGTTGCACTCGATCAGGGCGGTAAGGCGTGCGGTAAGCAAGGTCGGGCTCATGCCATCGAGATGATCCAGAAGGTCGCCAAATCGTTTCGGCCCAAGCAGCAGTTCCCTGATGATCAGGAGGGTCCAGCGCTCGCCGATGATCTCGGCTGCGCGGGCAAGGGCGCAGAATTGCGGATAGTGAAGATTGCTCATCCGTGTGGGGTTAGTTTCTCCATCTCATCTTCGCCAGGCAAGCGCGATCAGCGGTCCCACGACAGCGAATTGCAGGACCGTGAAGGCAGTTTCGAGCAGCACGTAGTCCGGCACGGAAACCATCACGTTCTTGGCTGCGACCGCCAGCGTGGTAAAGGACCACGACAGCAGGCCAGCGCCCAGGCCGTAAAGCAGGCCGTCTTTCAGGAAGGTGCCGCTATCCCGCACGAATACGCGTGGGTACAGCCACGAAAAGATCACGCCCTGAATGATCATCGATGCCAATCCGAAGGCAATTACGGGCTCGTCGCGGTAGATTTTCAGCGCGTGATATTTCTGCTCGAACAGCACCAGATGCCAGACAAAGGCGATAGGAAAGGTGGGAATCACGTAGGCGGCGAAGCCGAGCCAGAAACGGCGGGCACCGGCCGGACGCGCAACGTCGGATGTAACCGTCATCGTGATGAACTCCGTCGTACTACATTTTTTATAGTATATACTCCAAAAAATGGAGTCAATGCCCCGGAAGCGCGCCGAAGACAGCATCGGCATGGCGCGCTTCCGCGAAAATATGCGCTGCTGATGAAGGGGTAGGGCGCTCTCACGCCGGCTTGCGGCCTCTGACAAACAGTGCGAACACGACCGCAAGCGCCGAGGCCACGGTGTACATCATGAAGGCGTTGAGATAGCCGATCATGGTCGCCTGCCGGCCGATCTCCTTTGCGATCCGGGCCAGACCCTGCACGGTGTCGAAGCTCCACGCGCCCGTCACATCCGGCATCGCCAGCGCGCGGTTATAAGGCGTGATCATCTCGGTCATGCGGCTGTAATTGGCGCCCGTCGTGCGCACGATCTCGGCGATCGACAGCGAGATGAAGAAGCTCGATCCGATGTTGCGCAGCAGATGGAAGATCGCCGAAGCCTCGGCGTAGTCCTTTGCCTCCAGCGTGCCGAAGGCAACCGCCGTGATCGGCACCCAGACCACGCCGACGGCAAAGCCCTGGACGGCGCTGTTGGCGATCAGGATCTCCATGTTCACGTTGAGGTCGAAGGTCAGCATCCAAAACCCGGCGGCGGTCTGCAGGCCGAAGCCGAAGGCCATGCTGATGCGCGGATCAATCCGGCTCATGAAGCCGGCGGTCATGAAGCCCACCAGCATACCCACGCCGCGGCATCCGATTACTTGTCCCACCAGCGCATCCGGAAAGCCGGCCTGCTGCTGCAGGAGAGGGGGCAGCAGTACCATCGGCGTAAAATTCAGCATGCCGTAGATCGTCACCAGCGCGAGACCGATCGCATAATTGCGATCGGACAGCAGCTTCAGGTTCACAAAGGGATGGCGGGCGCCAAGACTGTGTACGAGGAAGATGTAGAAGGCGATGACCGCGACCACACATTCGATCGCGATCTCTGTCGAATCGAACCAGTCCAGCCGGACTCCGCGCGCGAGCACAAGCTGGATTGCCGCGAGCGCCGTGGCGAGCGCGATGAAGCCGGTCCAGTCGAAACGAACTTTGGCGAGCAGCTTGTCGGCAGGCAATGTCAGGGTCATGCCGATGGTGGCGGCGATGCCGATCGGTATCAGCATATAGAACGACCACCGCCAGCTCTGCATCTCGGCGAGATAGCCGCCGAACACCGGTCCGAAGGCCGGCGCGACCGCCACCGCCATGCCGAAGATCGACATCACCATCGTGTGCTGGCGGCGCGGGAAGGTGGCAAACAGGATCGACTGCGACAGCGGCACGAGCGGCGCGCCGGCGCCGCCCTGGACAATGCGCCACAGCACCAGCGTTTCCAGCGATTGCGCCATGCCGCACAGCAAGGTCGCGGCCGTGAAGCAGGCGATCGACCAGATCATGACGTGCTTGGCGCCGAATCGCGAGACCAGCCAGCCCGTCATCGGCGTCACCACGGCGGTGGCGAGGATGTTGAACGTCATCACCCAGGCAATCTCGTCCTGGGTCGCCGACAGCGCGCCCTGCATCTGCGGCAGGATGGTTGACGTAGTGAGCAGCGCCGTACCGTAAAGCGACGAGCCCAGCACCACCGTCGCCAGCGTCAAATAGCGCTGCGCCGGGGTCATCCCTTCAGCTGTTTCCTCTGCCAGGTCCACAGAACTCAAGGCATTTCCCCTTGATTGCCGGCTGGATAATAACCTAGCTTACCAATATAATAACCTAGCTTACCAATCAGGGCGGATACAACCGCGCCATGCCCAATACCGAGGAATATATTGGCGTCGTGATCTCCGACGTGGCGCGGCTGCTGCGGACGGAATTCGACCGCCGCGTACGGCGCCTCGGCATCACCCGCGCGCAATGGCTGGTATTGACCCGCCTGCACCGGCGGCCGGGCGCATCGCTCTCTGAACTCGCTGAAATGATGGAAGTAGAGAAGGCCACCGCCGGCCGCATGATCGACCGGCTGGTCGCCAATGGCTGGGTGGAGCGCCGCACCGCGCGCGGCGACCGCCGCGTCAAACAGGTTTATCTCACCGATGACGCCGAACGGGTCCACAAGCGCATCTGGCGCGTGGCCGAGGAGACGGTTGATTCGGCGCTCGCTGATCTCTCGGCGCGCGAGAGCAGGCAATTGATGGACCTGCTGTTACGCATCAAGACGACGCTGGTTTCGGCGGAAGGCGGTGATGCAACGGCGAACAGACGGAAGCGCACATTGAACGGCGCGGGCCGGCACAATGGCAGGGCCGCGCCATGAGCAAACGGATGCAGCGGCTGGCGCTGATCGGCGTGCCCATTCTGGTGATCGTGGGCGCGATGATCTTCTGGCTGCAGGGCGGCCGCCACATGACGACGGAGAATGCCTTCGTCAAGGCCGACATTGCCCAGATCGCCAGCGAAGTTCCCGGCCGCATCATGGAGCTTCATATCCACGATCACTCTTCGGTCGCAGCGGGCGACGTTTTGTTGCGGCTCGACCCCGCGACTTATCAGCTGGCGCTGGCGAAA
>Ga0081540_1002660_pt1 | contig 14529 bp, 10 predicted proteins | sample TabmetS2T1R1_FD_71024 | JGI IMG/M metagenome (GOLD analysis project Ga0081540, IMG submission 71024) | Tabebuia heterophylla rhizosphere microbial communities from the University of Puerto Rico - S2T1R1 | ecosystem: Host-associated > Plants > Roots > Rhizosphere ... | reverse complement strand
GTGATCTCCCCGGGGAAGCGGCCTTTCTTGCCCCCGTTGCCGGCGGGAGTATTCCCGCCAACGTAGCGCCAGGGTCGCGGCGCCAGGACCACACGACTTCGCCGTACGCTGCAGCGTTTTCGTCCGGCGCAAGAAGCACCTGACGCCGCAGCGTCCATCGCAACCCGCGCCACGTTCCGTGACGATCGCGCGAACGTCCCTCATGGTGGCACGGGCTGGGCGAGAATGTAATTCCGATTTGCGGAACTGTCAAGCACGGATTCGGAAAAATCGCAGGGTAGGCAAAGCCAACGGGTCGCGCGAACGCGCGCCCGATGACGGGCTCCACGTGCCCACCTTCAACAGAGCACCAGGGATGGTGGGCACGGCGCTGCGCGCCTTTGCCCACCCTACAATTCTGAATTCGCAACACTCTCCTCGTCATTCCGGGGCGCCGCGAAGCGGCGAGCCCGGAATCCATAACCACAGGCCGTTGTTTATCGAGGAAGGCGTCTCTCAATCTTCGCTACAATAGCTGACACGGAGTATGGATTCCGGGCTCGCGCCTGCGGCGCGCCCCGGAATGACGAGCGGAGAGAGCGCTGTCGCCTCGCCGCCTCCCGAATTCCTCATGGCCGCATGCCGAAACAGGCGTATTCGCGCGGCGCCATCTCGTTAGAGTCCAGTCGAACAATTCGGATCAGATTGCATGCATGGCGTGATGGGCAAGCCGCCCGGAGCGGCAACGGACAAGCACGACCTCGCGACATCGCGCCTGATGCTGCTGATGCTCGTGCTGATGACCGGCGTCGCGCCGATCTCGCTCTACATGCTGGTGCCGGCACTGCCGGTGCTGGCCACCATCTTCCATAGCGACATTTCGATCGCGCAGATGACGGTGTCGCTCTATATGGTCGGCATCGCCTGCTCGCAGCTGGTCATGGGGCCGCTGTCGGACAAGTTCGGCCGCCGCCCGGTGCTGCTGGCCGGGCTCTTCCTGATGGTGGCGGCGAGCGTCGGCTGCTCGCTGGCGCAAACGCTGCCGCAGCTGATCGCCGCGCGCTTCCTGCAAGCGCTGGGCGGGGCCAGCGGCATGGTGATCAGCCGCGCGATCATCCGCGACATCTACGGCCGCGACCGCGTCGGCGCCATGATCAGCCTCGTCATCGCCGTGATGATGGTGGCGCAGATGCTGAGCGCGCTGGTCGGCGGCCTCTTGGAAATCACGTTCGGCTGGCGGGCGATCTTCTACTTCATCACCGCGGCCTCGCTGAGCATCGCCGTGCTGCTCGCGGTCGCGCTGCCGGAGACAGGCCGCGCGCGAGCCGCGGGCGGCGGGTTTCGCGGCGATGTCGGCTCGCTGCTCAACAACCGCGCCTTCGTCGGCTATGTGCTGTGCCAGGTGCTGGCCTCGCAGATCATCTTCGCCTTCGCCGGCGGCGGTCCCTATATCGTCGTCACGCAGATGGGGCGCTCAACCGCCGAATATGGCGCGTGGTTCGCGGCCACAGGATTTGCGTTCCTGGTCGGCAATCTTCTCTGCGTGCGTTTCGCGCCGCGTCACCAGCTGGAGAAGCTGATCTGGTTTGGCCTTGCGCTGCAGCTCGGCGGCAGCCTGTTGAACCTGATCTGGAGCATCGCCGGCATCAACCAGTCGCCATCCTGGCTGTTCGGCACCCAGATGATCGTGATGGTCGCCAACGCCTTCGTGATGGCCAATGCCGCCGCCGGCGCCATCAGCGTGCGACCTGAGGCCGCCGGCACCGCCTCCGGCGCGATGGGGTTTCTGCAACAGGGTGTCGGCGCGCTGATATCGCAATTCGGCGCATATCTCGGCGGCCATTCCACGACCACGCTGCCGCTGACGGCGGCGATCTTTGCACTGTCGATCGCCTGTGCCGCCGCCATGTTCTTCCTGGTGCCGCGGCGCGACGTGGTGTTGAGCGAGGAGCTGATCGAGAAGGCCGAGGAAGAGGAATCGGGAATGATGTGAGGCGGGCGCTGATCCTTCCACTCGTCATGCCCGGGCCTGTCCCGGGCATCCACGTCTTTGGTGCCGCAGAAGAAAGACGTGGATGGCCGGGACATCTAGCGCGAAGACGCGCTTCGCGCTTTTGCCCGGCCATGACGGATGCCGAAGGCGCGGGTGCCCTATCTCACTTCTCTACGACAACTTCGCTGATCTGCATGACCGGCGCGGCGTCGGTGTAGTTCTTGATGTCGGCCAAGATCTCCTTCGCGTGCGGACCGAAGCCGGCCTGAAACGCCTCGACGGAGTCGGCGAAGATGTGACACATGCCGACATAGGTCGCGGGAGCGCCCGGCGCTCCGCCGGCAAGACCCTTGTCGATCGTGTAGTATTTACATTTGTCGCCCATACGGGCCTTCACAAGCGGCATGTGCTTGTCGCGGTAGTAGTCGTGGTCGAAGCGCACACCGGGATTGTTGGGATACATTACGCTCACTTTGATCATGGTTTCCTCCTGTTGTATGTTTTTCCGACGTCATTCCGGAGCGATGCGAAGCATCGAACCCGGAATCTCGAGATCCCCCGATGCGCAATTGCGCATCTGAGGTCTAGCGCTTGCGCGCCATCCCGGAATGACGGTGCAAGCACCGTCATTCCCCGATCAGCTTCAGCCACTCATCCTCGGTCAGCACGGTGACGCCGTGCTTCTTGGCTTCCGCGAGTTTTGAGCCGGCGCCTGGGCCGGCGACGACGTAATCCGTTTTCTTCGACACCGAGCCGGCGGCCTTGGCGCCGAGACGCTCGGCGGTGGCCTTGGCCTCGTCGCGTGTCATCTTCTCCAGCGATCCCGTGAACACCACGGTCTTGCCCGCGACCTTCGAATTGCTCTTGGGCTTTTCTGCGTCGACGATCTCGTCGAGCTCCTTGACCAGCCGCTCGACAATGCCGCGGTTGTGGCTCTCGCCGAAATAGGCGGCGACGCTCTCGATCACGGTGTCGCCGATCTGGTCCAGCGCATCCATCTCGGCGATCGCCTCCTCGTCTCCCTCAGCGACTTTGAGGCCGGCGTCGTGGAAGGCGTCCCAGGAGCCATAGCCGCGCGCCAGCGCCAGCGCCGTGGTCTCGCCGACATGGCGCATGCCCAGCGCATAGATGAAGCGTTCCAGCGCAATGCGGCGGCGGTTCTCGATGGAGGCAAAGAGATTGCGCACCGAGGTCTCGCCGTAGCCCTCGATCTCTTCGAGCTTCAGCTTGGTGTTACGCTTCGGCAGCGTAAAAATGTCGGCGGGCTCTTTCACCCACCCCTCGTCGAAGAAATATTGCAGTTGCTTTTCGCCGAGGCCGTCGATGTCGAACGCCCTGCGCGAGACGAAAAGCTTTAGATGTTCGATCTTCTGGAACGGACAGGCGAACTCGCCGGTGCAGCGGGCGCGCGAGCCCTCCTCGCCCGCCGCCGTTTCCTCCCGCACCACGTCGGTGTGCAGCGGGCATGGGCACTTCTTCGGGAAGTGAAACTCTTTCGTGCCCTTCGGCCGCTTGTCGATGACGACGTCGACCACCTGCGGAATGACGTCGCCGGCGCGCTGGATCACGACGGTGTCGCCGATCCGGATATCACGCCCCTCGCGCAACTCCTCGCCCTTGTTGCCGACGCCACGGATGTAATCCTCATTGTGCAGCGTGACGTTCTGCACGATGACGCCGCCGACGCCGACCGGCTCCAGCTTGCCGACTGGCGTGAACGAGCCGGTGCGGCCGACCTGGATCTCGATGTCGCGCAGCACGGTCATGGCGCGCTCGGCCGGGAATTTGTGCGCAATCGCCCAGCGCGGCGTGCGCGAGACGAAGCCGAGCCGCTCCTGCCAGTCGATGCGGTCGACCTTGTAGACGACACCGTCGATATCGTAGTCGAGGCCTGCGCGGCTCTCCTCGATCTTGCGATGGAAGGCGATCAGCTGCTCGACCGAGTGGCAGAGTTTGGTCAGCGGATTGGTCTTGAAGCCGCAGCGCTCGAACCAGTGGATCATGCCGGTTTGGGTTGCTTCCGGCATCGCGCTCATCTCGCCCCAGGCATAGGCGAAGAAGCCGAGCGGGCGCGAGGCTGTTATTGCCGGGTCCTTCTGGCGCAGCGAGCCCGCGGCGGAATTGCGCGGGTTGGCGAAGATGGTGTCGCCGGCCGCCTTCTGGCGCTCGTTGAGCGCCAGAAACGCCTTCTTGGTCATGTAGACCTCGCCGCGCACCTCGCAAATATCGGGGATATTCCGGCCCTTCAGCCTATCGGGCACGTCCTCGAGCGTGCGGATGTTGGCGGTGACGTCCTCGCCCTCCGCGCCGTCGCCGCGGGTGGCCGCCGTGACGAGCTCGCCGCCCTCATAACGCAGCGACATCGACAGACCGTCGATCTTGGGCTCGGCGGAAAAATCGAACTTGTCATCGGGCAGTTTCAGGAAGCGCACGATGCGGTCGGCGAAATCGCGCACGTCTTCCTCGGCAAAAGCGTTGTCGAGCGACAGCATCGGCAGCGCGTGACGCACCTTCCTGAAGCGTCCGGACGGCGCCGCGCCAACCTTCTGCGACGGCGAGTCGGTGCTGACCAATTCAGGAAAGCGCTTCTCGATCGCATTGAAGCGCTGGCGCAGTGCGTCGTATTCGGCATCGGAGACAACAGGCGCGTCTTCCTGATAGTAGCGCTTGTCGTGGCCTTCGAGCTCGAGCGCAAGGCGCATGTGCTCGACTTTCGCCTGGGGCTTGGTGAGCTTGGCGACGTCGGGAAGTGGTTTTGTCTTGGATTTTGCTATCATGCTGGAAAGTTAGTCCGCGTCATTCCGGGGCGATGCGCAGCATCGAATCCGGAATCTCGAGATTCCGGGTCCGCTTCGGGTGCTCCGGAATGACTGGTTGTAATCAGGCAGTTTGCGACAATCATGAGCTATTACGTGTACATCATCGCAAGCCGCAAGGATGGAGCAATCTACATCGGCGTGACCAACGATATCGTGCGCCGGATCTACGAGCATCGAACGAAGGCCGTGCCCGGCTTCACTTCCCGGTACAATATCACACGGCTGGTTTGGTTCGAAATCTACGACGACCCGATCTCAGCGATTTCCCGCGAGAAAGAGCTCAAAAAGTGGAGGCGGAGCTGGAAGGTCCAGTTGATCGAGAAGGACAATCCGGAGTGGAACGACTTGTACGAGTCGATCTGCATCTAGCTCCGTCGTTCCGGGATGGTGGGCCAGCACCAGACCCGGAATCTCGAGATTCCGGGTTCGATGCTTCGCATCGCCCCGGAATGACAGTCAGGAGGCCGCGCGCAGCAGCCGTTCCGCGGCGGCTCTCGCTTCCGCCGTGATCTCGGCGCCGGCGAGCATGCGGGCGATTTCCTCGCGGCGGTGGTCGGCGGCAAGCGCGTTGACGCGGGTGGCGACGCGCCTGCCCTTGTCGAGCGCATCCTTGGAAATCAGCAGATGCTGGTTGGCGCGGGCGGCGACCTGCGGCGCATGCGTCACCGCCATCACCTGCACCTTTTCGGCCAGGCGCCCCAGCCGCGTGCCGATGGCGTCGGCCACCGCGCCGCCGACGCCGGTGTCGATTTCGTCGAACACAAGCGTCGGCGCCGAGCCGCGATCGGCGAGCACCACCTTCAGCGCGAGCAGAAAGCGCGATAGCTCGCCGCCGGAGGCGACCTTCATCAGCGGGCCCGGCCGCGTGCCGGGATTGGTCTGCACCCAGAACTCGACGCGGTCGATTCCCTCCGGACCGGGCGAAGCTTCATCGGCTTCGAGCTGCGTGGTGAAGCTGGCGCGTTCGAGCTTCAGCGGCGGCAGCTCGGCGTTGACGGCCTTGTCGAGTTTTTGCGCGGCTCTTGCGCGCAACGCCGAGAGTTTGGCGGCGGCTGCGGCATAGCGCTGGTCGGCCTCGAGCGCGGCCGCTTCCAGTTTCTTCAGCTGCTCGGCGCCGGCATCGATCAGCGCGACGTCGGCGGCCATTTGCACGGCAAGCGCGGCGAGGCGATCGACCGGCGTGGAATATTTGCGCGAGGCCGCGCGCAGCGCGAACAGCCGCTCCTCGATGCGCTCGAGCTCGGCCGGATCGAAATCGGCCGCGGCCAGCGCAGCGTTGAGATGCTGGTCGGCCTCTTCCAGCGCGTTGATGGCGGCATCGATCGCCTTCACTGCGGGCTCCACCAATGCGGGCGAATTGGCGGCGCGGCGCTCCAGGCGGCGCACGGCGGCCGAGAGCGCCGGAACCGGCGAATGCGCGCCGCCGATCGCCTCCTGCGCCTCGCGCAGGTCGGTTGCGATCTTCTCGCCCTGCATCATGATGGTGCGGCGGGAGGCCAAGCTCGTCTCCTCGCCATCCCTGGGCGCCAGCGTCTTCAGCTCGGCGGAGGCATGGCGCAGATAATCCGCCTCGCGCGCGGCGCGCTCCATGCTCGCGCGATGCTCCTCCAGCGATGCGGCGGCCGTGCGGCGCGCTTCCCAAAGCGATTCGACGGCGGCAACGTCCTTCTCGTGTCCCCCGAAAGCATCGAGCAGGCGGCGATGGGTGGAGGCATCGACCAGCGCGCGCTCGTCATGCTGGCCGTGGATCTCAACCAGCGCAGCGCCGACGGCTTTCAGCGTCTGCACGGAGATCGACTGGTCGTTGATGAAAGCGCGCGTTCGGCCGTCGGCAAGCTGCACGCGGCGCAAAATCATCTCGCAAGAATCCTGAGAGCTCGTGTCTTCCAGGCCGTTGTCGGCAAGGATTTTTGTCGCCGGATGGTTTTTCGGCACGTCGAAGCTGGCGGTGACCTGCCCCTGCTCGGCGCCATGGCGCACGAGAGTGGCATCGCCGCGGCCGCCGAGCGCGAGCGCAAAGGCATCGAGCAGAATCGATTTGCCCGCGCCGGTTTCACCGGTCAGCACGGCCAGTCCGCGGGAGAATTCGATATCGAGCCGTTCGATCAGGACGATGTCACGGATCGACAGACGCGCCAGCATGCGAAGTTAGTTCCTAGCCGAGGCCCAGCTTCTTGAAGGCCCTTGAAATATAGGAGCCCTTGTTCTCGTTGGGCTCCACCCCGCCGGACTTTACAAGATTATAGGCGTCCTTGTACCAGCGGCTGTCCGGAAAATTGTGGCCAAGCACGGCGGCCGCAGTCTGCGCCTCGCCGACGATGCCGATCGCCAGATACGCCTCCGTGAGACGGAACAGCGCTTCCTCGACATGGCGCGTGGTCTGGTAGCGCGTCACCACGGTCTTGAAGCGGTTGATCGCGGCGGTGAAGTCGCGCTTCTCCATGTAATAGCGGCCGACATCCATTTCCTTGCCGGCGAGCTGGTCGCGTGCGCCTTCGAGCTTGGCCTTGGCGGCGGTGGCATATTCCGAAGTCGGATATTTGCGCACGACCTCCTCGAGCGAGTTGATCGCCTTCTCGGTGCGGCCCTGGTCGCGCGAGATGTCCGGGATCTGGTCGTAATGCGAGGCGGCGATCAGGTATTGCGCATAGGCCGCATCCGGACTGCCGGGATGCAGCGTCACGTAGCGCGTCGCCGAACCAATGCAGCTGTCATAGTCGCCGGCGTTGTAGAAGGCGTAGGCCGACATCAGAAGCGATTTACGCGCCCAGTCGGAATAAGGATGCTGGCGGTCGACTTCCTCGAACTTCTTCGAGGCCGCCTTGTTATCCTTGCGCTGGTTCATCAGGTACAAGCCCTCGTTATAGAGCTTGTCGGCTGGTTCCTCGACGAAGGTGTCGTCCTTCTTGAGGAACTTGTCCCAGAGATCGCCGGTACCGCAGCCGGCGAGCGGAATCGCGAGCAGCGCAATGGCGCCGACGAGCCGCAGGAGGGGCAACCGAGCCGGGAAGTCGCGCTGTTGGAGCGTCATACGCTGTGCCGACAATGAATTAGACCTGACGCCTGTGAGGGTAGTGCCTCTTCGATTGGGCATGATCTTTTCCGAAAACCGGCTCCCACTTTTCGGGATCATGCCCGTCGGCCCCGCCTTGGCCGCACGAATCGACCTGCCCACCAACGGCGAGCAGGCTACACTTACCCGAAACAACCCCATCAACCAACCGGATAGGCAGGCATTTCGCCCGGATTAAGGCGGCCGGCCACGATCCTTACCAATTGTGGTTATTAGGAAAAATCGGCCTGAAGGGACGTTTTACGACACGTCCGGGCTGTAGGCCGGGGCCACCATGCCGCCGACGATGGCCCGTCCCGCTTCGGCCGGAACGCGGCCGCGGCGCGGCGCTTCGCCCTCGACCACGCGCCAAGCGGTACGGTCGGCGAGCAGCGCGGTGAGCGCGGCGTGGTTGAGCTTGTGGCCGCCGCGGACCGAGCGGAAGACGCCGAGGATGGGCAGGCCAGCGAGCGCGAGATCGCCAATCACGTCCAGCACCTTGTGGCGGGCGCATTCATCGGCATGGCGCAGGCCTTCGGTGTTGAGCAGCCGCTCGTCGTCGAACACGACCGTGTTCTCGAAGGAGGAGCCGAGCGCAAAGCCGGCGCGGGAGAGGCGCGCAAAGTCGTTGAGGAAGCCGAAGGTGCGGGCGCGGCTGATTTCGCGGCGGAAGCGCTCCGGGCTGAGCTCGAGCGCGTAGCTTTGCTGGCCGATCACGGGATTGGCGAAATCGATCTCGACCTCGGCGCGGAAACCGCCGGTATAGGGACGGAACTCACCGAAGGAGTCGCCGACCGACACGGAGGCGGATTTCAGGACCTGCAGATAGCGACGGACCGCGGGCTGGGCCACCACGCCGGCCTGGTCGATCGCGGCAACGAAGGCGGCGGCGCTGCCGTCCATGATCGGAGCCTCGGGACCGTCGATCTCGATGGTGGCGTTGTCGACGCCCATGCCACGCAGCGCAGCAAGGACGTGCTCGGCGGTGGAAACCACCGGACCTTCGCTGTCGCCCAGGACGGTTGCAAATTCGGTGGCGATGACTGATTCGGCGGTCGCCTGGACCTCGCGATCGGCGCCCTCAAGAGCGGTGCGGACAAAAATAAAACCTGCATCGACAGGTGCAGGTCCAATGGTAAGATTTACCGGCAAGCCGGAATGAACACCGACGCCCGTCACGGTGGCTTGCGACCGAAGCGTGGTTTGACGGCTTAATTTCATCCGAAGATTGCCCACTACCCGACTAACCTAAAGACCGGACGACCCAACTTCCGGGACCGACTCACTCTTCAAGCATCCCCTAGTCGTCGCGGACTGTAGTTGCGGCCCCAAAGCACGCCAACTCACGCTTTTTTACGGATTGTTACCCCATCTATGCCGCATTAGCGCCAAAGCTTAATCAAATTGCGGCGGCGTTTTGCGCAGTTCCGTCCCAATCATTAAAACCGGTAAACCATAATTAATTATTTAGAAACAGCGGCTTGTGAGGGGCGCACCTGCGACCCTGCCGCGCAAAGGAAAAGGCCCCGGCACGTCTAGCCGGGGCCTTTTGCATCACCAGAATTGTAACAAACTTCAGTTGGACTGCCGGCGCAGAAAGGCGGGGATATCAAGATGGTCGTCGCCCTGTGGCGTCGGTGCAACAGGTGCCGGACGGCCATGGACGTCCAAACCCTGCGGCGCGGGTCGTTTGGCGTACTCAGACACCGGCTCGTTGGCCGAGATCTGCTGAGTCGCGGTGCGGGCGGGCTTGCGATCCGGCAGCGGCGGCATCGCCGGACCGGCGGCGCGGGCCGCAATCGGCGGTTCGTGTTCCTCGTCGCGGCGACCGAGGCCGACATTGGCCAGCCGCTGCAACAGCGACAGCCGGCTCTTTTGCGGGTGCTCCTCCTCGCCCTCGCCTTGGGCTTTGCGAATCTCGGCCTGGGCCGGGATCGGCAGGTCCTCGAATTTCGGCATGCGGGGCGCGCGGGACGGCGGACGTTCCGCAGCCGGCGGGATGAAGTTTTCCGCCGGCGGCGGCTCGTGCGATTCGGCGCGGTTGGGTTCCTTGTCCGGGAACAGGGTCGGCTTCTGCGCGACCGGGCGCACGGTAACGTCGCCATAGGTCGCGGGCTGCGCGGGCGCGCCTGGTGCCTCGACCGCGGCGGCGATGGCGGCGAGCGCCGCGCGCTCGACATTGCTGGTGGCGCGCGCGGCCGGAGCCGGGGCGACTGAGGCGGAGACCGCGGCTTCCAGCTTCTGGGCGCGCTCGGCGAGGCGCTGGTTATCGGCACGAAGGCGCGCAGTGAGATCGGCCAGGCGATTCTCCGGCGCGGCGGACGGTGTGGCTTGCGCGGCAGGCGTGGCCGCGCCGCTGAGCGAGCGCGCAACTGCGGCCTGCTCGATGCCGGTGGCGACGACGGAGACGCGGATCACGCCATCGAGCGCCTCGTCGAAGGTGGCGCCGACGATGATGTTGGCGTCCTGGTCGACTTCCTCGCGAATACGGGTTGCGGCTTCGTCGACTTCGAACAGCGTGAGATCCTTGCCGCCGGTGATGGAGATGAGGAGGCCACGAGCGCCCTTCATCGATGAGTCATCGATCAGCGGGTTGGCGATCGCAGCTTCCGCCGCGGTCAGCGCGCGCTTGTCGCCAGAGGCTTCGCCAGTGCCCATCATCGCCTTGCCCATCTCCCGCATCACGGCGCGGACATCGGCGAAGTCGAGGTTGATCAGGCCTTCCTTGACCATCAGGTCGGTGATGCAGGCAACGCCCGAGTAGAGCACCTGGTCGGCCATCGCGAAGGCATCGGCGAAGGTGGTCTTCTCGTTGGCGACCCGGAACAGGTTCTGGTTCGGAATGATCAGCAGCGTATCCACCACCTTGTGCAAATCGGCGATGCCGGTTTCCGCGGTGCGCATGCGGCGCTGGCCCTCGAAGTGGAACGGTTTTGTCACCACGCCCACCGTCAGGATGCCCATTTCCCGCGCGGTCTTGGCAATCACGGGAGCGGCGCCGGTGCCGGTGCCGCCGCCCATGCCGGCGGTGACGAACACCATGTTGGCGCCGGAGAGATGATCGCGGATCTCGTCGATGACCTCTTCCGCAGCGGCTGCGCCGACATCGGGCTGCGAGCCGGCGCCGAGGCCCTGGGTGACCTGCGTGCCCATCTGGATGATGCGCTCCGATTTCGACATCGTCAGCGCCTGCGCGTCGGTGTTGGCGACGACGAAGTCGACGCCCTGCAACCCGGCGGTGATCATGTTGTTGACGGCGTTTCCACCCGCGCCGCCGACGCCGAAGACGGTGATGCGCGGTTTCAGCTCGCTGATGTCAGGAGGAGTGATGTTGACTGCCATGGTTGCCTCTCGTAGCTAAACGCGCGTTGGTTCGTCCCGGCCGGCGGCCGTGGGATCCGGTGAAAATCGAATGATGGTGACATCGGTCATCAGAAGCCCTCGCGAAGCCATCGTCCGACCTTTCCTAAGTATCCGTCAGTCCCTGTCTTGAGCAGCCGCGTATGCCGCGGTTCGACATGTTCGAGATGAGCGTATTGCGGGTAGACCAAAAGCCCCGCCGGCACTGCGAAGGAGGCGCTCTTCGCCTCATTGGGCAGCCGGCCGAAGCCGAGCGGGCGGCCGATCCGCACCGGGCGGTTGAGGATGCGGGTGGCGAGTTCAACCGAGCCGGTGAGTTGCGCGGCGCCGCCGCTCAGGACGACGCGCGCCCTCGGCTCTGCCGCAAAGGGGGACTCCGCCAGGCGGTCCCTCACCATCTCAAAAATCTCCTCGGCGCGATGCCGGACGATGTTTGCGATCGTGGCGCGGGACACGATCTGCGGGGCGTCGATCTCGTCGTCGCCCGCAGTCGGTACAGACATCAATTCTCGCGCGTCGGACCCGCCGGTCAGCACGGTGCCATATAACGTCTTGATTCGCTCGGCATCCGCAATGCACGCCGAGAGTCCGCGCGCCAAATCCATCGTGATGTGTTGCCCGCCGAGCGCAAATCCGCTCGCGTGGACGAAGCGGCCGGCCGAATATGTGGCGATGGTGGTGGAGCCCGCCCCCATTTCGACCACGGCGGCGCCCAAGTCCGCCTCGTCGTCGGTCAGGACCGCCAGTCCTGCGACATAAGGACTCGCCGCCATCGCCTCGACATTGATGTGACAGCGCTCGACCACCAGCATCAGATTGCGCGCGACCGCGGCATCGCCAGTGACTACATTCATCTCGACACCGAACTGGCGGGCGACCATGCCGCGGGGATCGCGGATGCCCTTCACGCCGTCGACGGAATAGCCGGTTGGCAGCGTATGCAGCACGGTGCGGCCCTCGCCCGTGGCGTGGCGCATGCCGGTAGAGGTGACGCGAGTCACATCGGCCGCCGTGACGGAACCGCCCTTGATGTCGGCGGCGGCTTCCACGAGCTGGCCCTGCAGGCGGCCGCCCGAAACCGAGAGCAGAACGGATTCGACCCGCACCTTGGCCATGCGCTCGGCCAGCGCCACGGCCTGGCGCACTGCCTGCTCGCATTCGGCGAGGTCGACGACGGCGCCGGCCTTCATGCCACGCGACTGGATCTGGCTGTAGCCGATCAGTTCCACCGCATGCGTCCGGCCGCGCAGCGCGTCATTGGCCGGGCTCGGCTTCAGCCGCGCAATCATGCAGGCGATCTTGCTGGTGCCGATGTCGAGCGAGGCGACCAGCGCCGTGCGCTTGGTCATCGGCCGCGTCTTCGGGGTCTGGGTGCGGTCGAGGCCGGTCATGCGTCACCGGCCTTTTTCTTCTTCTTGTCCTTGAAGAGTTCCTCGCGGGCCTTTGCCGCGTCTTCGGACAATTGCACCGTCAACCGATCCGGCAGGCGCATGTCGACCGCGACGATGTCGCGGGAGAACAGCTTGTCTTCCTTGTCCATCCTGGAAAGCGCCGCCAGCGCGTTGCCGACGTCGCTCTCGGGCAGGCGGATGTCGAGGCCGTCCTTCAGCCGCAGATTCCAGCGCCGCTCGCCGACGAAGATCGCGGCTTTGGTCACGGCGTGAACTTGCGGATAACGCGCCAGGAGCGCGAGGAAATCGCGGGCGCGGGTCTCTGCGCCCTTGCCCACCACCAGCGGCAGCGACATGAAGCGGCGCGCCACATAGGGCTCCAGCACCGCGCCGTCTTCGGCGATGACAGAGAGACGGCCGTCCTGCTGCCAAAGCGCGAACGCCGTGCGCTCGACGAGGTCGATCTGCAGCTGGCCGGGATAGAATTTCAGCACGGTGGCCTCCGCGATCCACGGATTGGCCTTCAGCTTGTCGCGCACGGTCGCAGCATCGAGGAACAAGAGCGAGGAGCGGCCATTGACGCCGCCGATGCCGAGCACCTCGTCCTGGCTCAGCTGCCTGCGGCCAATGATGGTGACGGAGGTGATGTGGAAGCCCGCGGAATTGGCCAGCGCGTTGCGGCCGTCGGCAAGCTGCGCCAGCACGACATCGACATGGCCGCCCTTGATGACGCCAAGCGTTGCGCTGCCGAGCAGCGTCGCGAGCGTAAGCCACAGCACGGCGCGGCGCGGCGAGTAGCGCTCGAGCCAGAGGATCGCGCGAGGCGGCGGCTCCTCGCGCGGGGCCTTCACGCGTTTACGATCAAATGCAAAATATTCGCGCAGCAGCACGACGGCGCCAATGGCGGCCGCCTTCAGGTCAGTCTTTGGCCCCGATGATCCCCTGGATCGACGGGAGCGCCCTGCACCATCCATTGCACGAGTCCGTCACTCACACCCCGCAAGTCCTTGCGGGCGTTGGCACAAATGGCGCCTCGGTCATGCCTCCATGGCTGGCCGAGCGCACACCTGCGCCGCCAGCGTTAACCTTCGTTCTTCCTGGTAAACAAAGGGTAAACCGGGTCTGGTCAGACGCCGATTTGGCTCGTGCCGTGAGGGGTTTGCCTCAGCTTTGTAGAGTTTTGGGGGATTTTGAGGCGCGCCAGAATAATCCGGGCTCCGAGCTATCTCTGCGTGCGCTTGACAGCGAGCGCGATCTGATCGTGCAGGAAATCGGTAAAGCCGATGCCCTGCGCCTTCAGCATTTTCGGATACAGCGAGGCCTTGGTGAGGCCCGGCAGCGTGTTGGTCTCGAGATAAATCGGCCCCTTGGCGGAGATGATGAAGTCGGACCGCGTATAGCCGGAGCACGACAAGGCGCGATGCGCCTTCACCGCGAGATCCTGCAACTGCGCCGTCACTTCGGGCGTGAAGCGACCGGGGCAAATCTCCTGCGTCGACTTCAGGAGATATTTTGCGGTGTAGTCGAAGCGGCCTTCCGCTGCGACGATCTCGATCGGCGGCAGCGAGAACATCTTGCCGTCGGACTGCTCCAGCACGCCGCAGGTCGCCTCGGTACCTGTTATGAAGGGCTCGATCAGGTATTCCTCGGTCTTGGCCGCATTGCGGACGGCGACGAGGTCCTGCTTGGCGACGACGTAGATCAGGCCGTAGCTCGAGCCGTCCTTCATCGGCTTTGCGATCAGCTTGCCGTATTCTGCGAAGGCTTCTTCGAGATTGCCGAGATCGATGTCCGACGGTGACGCCACGCCGCCGAGCGCAGCAAAGCGCTTGGCGGCGGCCTTGTCGAAGGCGAGGTGCGAAGACGCCGAGCCCGAGCCGGTGAAGGGGACGCCGCGAACCTCGCACATGGTCTGCAGTTCGCCGTTCTCCGCCC